>Ga0075520_1001970_pt1 | contig 10087 bp, 6 predicted proteins | sample NGEPerB_FD_75100 | JGI IMG/M metagenome (GOLD analysis project Ga0075520, IMG submission 75100) | Arctic peat soil microbial communities from the Barrow Environmental Observatory site, Barrow, Alaska, USA - NGEE PermafrostAB12-B | ecosystem: Environmental > Terrestrial > Soil > Wetlands > Peat ...
GTGCCCAAGCCTGCCGCCAAGGCCGAGCCCCAACCTGAGGAGTCCAAGGCCGCACCCGTAAGCCCATGAGCGCGGCGCCCGAGTCTCTGCAAAGTGTCTTCGACCGCGCGTTCGCAGGCATCAGCCAAACGCGCGAAAGGTTCACGCCGCGACTCACACCGCACGAGATCGGCACGATCACGGACGTTTCCACGGGCATCGCGAAGGTCTCCGGCCTTCCCAACGTGGGCTTTGAGGAGTTGGTCAGGTTTCCCGGAGACGTGTTCGGCATCGCGTTCAACGTGGACGAGAACGAAATCGGCGTCGTGCTGCTCGGCGAATACTGGCAGTTGCACGCCGGCGATGAAGTCGAGCGGACGGGCCGGGTCATGGACGTGGCAGTGGGCGACGGATTGCTGGGACGCGTCATCGATCCGCTCGGCCGGCCGCTTGATGGCAACGGTCCGGTTGCCGCCGGCGAACGCCTGCCCATCGAACGGCCCGCTTCGGCCATCATGGACCGCGCACCCGTCACCGTGCCGCTGCAGACCGGCCTCATGGTCATCGATGCGCTCATTCCCATCGGGCGCGGCCAGCGCGAATTGATTCTGGGCGACCGGCAGACGGGCAAGACGGCCATCGCGATCGACACCATCTTGAACCAGCGCGGGAAAAACATGCTCTGCGTCTATTGTGCCATTGGACAGCGCGCTTCCGCCGTGGCCAAGGCCGTGGCCAGCTTGCGGGCGAAGGGCGCGATGGATTACACGGTCGTGGTCGTAGCCGAGGGCAACGACCCGCCCGGTCTCGCCTACATTGCTCCCTACGCCGCCACCAGCATCGCGGAGCATTTCATGGAAGCGGGTCGCGACGTGCTGATCGTTTACGACGACCTCACGCAGCACGCCCGCGCCTATCGCGAGCTTTCCCTCCTGCTCCGCCGACCACCCGGTCGCGAGGCCTTCCCGGGCGACATCTTCTATATCCATTCGCGCCTGCTGGAACGGGCGACCCACCTGCGGCCGGAACGCGGCGGCGGTTCGCTCACGGCCCTGCCCATCATTGAAACCGAGGCGCAGGATATTTCCGCCTACATTCCGACCAACCTCATTTCCATCACGGATGGGCAGATCTACCTCTCGCCGTCGCTGTTCGAATTGGGCGTGTTGCCCGCAGTCGACGTCGGCAAATCCGTTTCGCGCGTCGGCGGCAAGGCGCAGCGGGCGGCCTACCGTGCCGTGGCCGGCGATCTCAAGCTCGCCTATGCGCAGTTCGAGGAACTCGAGACCTTTGCGCGGTTTGGCGCCCGCCTGGATGACGCCACCCGCAAGATCATCGAGCACGGACGGCGAATCCGCGCCTGCCTCAAGCAGCCGGAGTTCGCCCCGGTGTCCGTGCCCGCCCAAATCGCCGTCCTGCTGGCGTTGACCGCGGAACTCCTCGACCCGGTGCCGATCGACCAAATGACCGAGGCCGAGCACTTGATGCACGAGGCGGCGTTGAACATTCCGGCAGAGGTGGGCGCGCGATTCGAAACCGCCGACAAGCTGAGCGATGAGGATCGCCAGACGATCATCGAGATCATGCGCAAATCGCTTGCCCCTTTCCAACCTAAGCCGGAAACCAAAGCCGAGCCCACCGCTGCACCCGAGGCCAAGCCGGCGGGCAAAGCCCATGCGGAGCCCGACCGCAAGTCTGACGGCGGATCCAAGCCGGACACCTCGTTGGACGCCACGCCGAAGCCGGCGACCGAACCGAAGCCCGAGCCGGAGGCCAAGGAGAAGTCATGAGCGACAACACGGCGAGCCTGCGCCGGAAGATCCGCAGCGCCGGCGATCTCCAATCCGTCGTCCGCACGATGAAAGCCCTGGCCGCTTCGAGCATTGGGCAATACGAGAAATCAGTGCATGCGTTGGCGGACTATTACCGGACCGTGGAGATGGGGTTGGGCGCGTGCTTTCGGGAAAGCGAGCCCGCCGCCATCGTGGTAGAACGGAAACGACCAACCGATGCCGGTGCGATTGGCGCCGTCGTGTTCGGTTCCGACCAGGGATTGGTCGGCCAGTTCAATGACGTGGTGGCCGATTATGCGATCAAGACGCTCGCAGCCCTGCCCGGCCAAGCCCAGGTCTGGGCCGTCGGTGAGCGAGTCCACGCGCGATTGACGGACGCGGGTCTGCCGCTGATGGGACTCTTTGCCGTGCCGAATTCCGTCCAGGCCATCACCCCGCTTGTCGGGCAGATTCAAATCGAGAGCGAGGCGCACCGGGCCAAAAGCGAGTATGCGCAGCTTTACGTTTTCCACAACCGCCCACAGTCCGGGGCGCTTTACGAGCCGGTCAGCCAGCGGTTGTTGCCGCTCGACGCGCCTTGGACCAAGGGTCTGGTCAATGTCCCCTGGCCGACCAAGAGCTCGCCCGAGGTTATGTGCGGCGGCACCGTGACTCTGCGCGCCCTCATCCGCGAATACCTTTTCATCTCACTCTTCCGGGCGTGCGCCGAATCTCTCGCGAGCGAAAACGCGAGCCGCCTGGCGGCGATGGAACGCGCCGACAAGAACATCGACGAGTTGCTGGAGAATCTTCACAGCACGTTCTACCGCCTGCGCCAGAGTGGCATCGACGAGGAACTCTTCGACGTGATCTCCGGTTTCGAAGCGCTGAGCGTTGAGGGAAAATGATGCGCGTTGGAAATAGCGTGGCAACCAATAGCTCTGGCCGTGCCAGTCTATTTGAGAATGGTACCAGACAAGCTTCTCGGAGCAGCGGAGGCGCCTTGCCCATGCTCCTCACTTTCTAAACGCTTCAACCAAAGGTCCTCATCCTTCGCCAAGGCTACGGACGACAAGCCACCCCTCCATCGGCTATTACTCGGCAACCCGGCTGGCGCCATCCGCATTCAAGGGACGGCATTCGCAACGAACCGGCTAAGAAACGCGACCTGTCTGGCTCTGTCAGCGCCATGACGGCGATTGCCGCCGGCCCCCGGCAGGCTGAAAAAACCATTACCCACCATGTTTTTTCAAGAGCCGAATTAAGGTTGCCACAAGGTTGCCAAAAACTCTGTTTTTGCCTCCACTTTTCCACATTTATGTGCATCTTGTTTCTCGTTCTAAGACATTAACCATAAACTAAGTCCGCGTTTTCTAGCGACTTAGCTTCAGGGCGGAAATCTGGTTCGAATCCCACCCTCTCCGCCAGTTACGCGCGCGGCGCGGAAAGGGCGGCCCCATGAAAGATCCGAATTCGGACTGGCGGTATGCAACAGTCCGCATCGCGCAGCGCAGAGATCAACGGGAGTCAATCCTACCAGAGCGAGCATCAATCCTCGTCCTCGGGCCATTCAGGTCTGGCCCCACGCCGCCGCCTCTGGTTGGGCGGCCTGAACGCTGCAGAAGAGCGGTGTCGCCCTTCAGCGTCTCGCGCCGGCGGAGTCCAGCGCCGCTCTGACCGCACGCACCAACGCGTCGGGCGTGAAGGGCTTCTGCAGGAAGGATGGCGCGGCGCTCGTGAGTCCGACGGCTCCACTCCGGTAATCGGTATAACCTGACATCTGGAGGGTAACCATCTCGACGCGAGTGGCGCTGAGTCGCTCGGTCAGCACTGCGCCGCTCATCTCAGGCATGACCATGTCGGTCAGGAGCAGGTGGATGGGCCCGACGTGATGCTCCGCAATCCGGAGCGCATCGGAGGGCCGGGCCGCGCTCAGCACAACGTAGCCGTGGGAACTGAGGACCTGCTCGATCAGCGTCGTCACCTCATGCTCGTCCTCGACCACGAGCACCGTTTCATCCCCGCGCTCAGGGGGCAGGTTTGCCTCAGGCGGTGGCTCGATCGTGCCCGCAACGAGCGGGAAATAGAGCGAGAAGGTCGTGCCATGCCCAAGTTCACTTTCGACGCGAATACTCCCGCCGCTCTGTGCGACGATCCCGTAAACGGTCGCCAGCCCAAGCCCGGTGCCCTTCCCCGGATCCTTGGTGGTGAAGAAGGGCTCGAAGATCTTGGACTGGGTGGCGGAATCCATCCCGGTGCCGATGTCGATAACCCTCAGGATCACGTGTTGACCGTGACTCAATCCCAGCTTCCGCGCGGCGTCCGGTTCTTTGAGGTCGATGATTGCCGTTTCGATCGTAATCCGGCCCCCGTCCGGCATAGCGTCCCGCGCGTTGACGACGAGGTTCACGATCACCTGCTCGATCTGCCCGCGATCGACCTTGACGAGACCGGGATCCTTCGCGGGCGTGAAAACCAGTTCGATGCTCTCCCCAATCAGCCGGCGGAGGATACCGGTCATGCCGGTGACGACGGTGTTGAGGTCCAGCAACCTGGGTGCGAGGACCTGTTTGCGGCTGAAGGCCAGGAGCTGGTGGGTGAGCTGGGCGGCGCGCACGGCGGTCTTCTGGATGATCTGCATGCCCGCGAACCGGGGATCGTCCGGAGCCAGCTTATGGAGCAGTAGATCGGTGTAACCCATGATGACGGTCAGGAGATTATTGAAGTCATGGGCGATGCCCCCGGCCAGCCGTCCAACGGCGTCCATCTTCTGGAGCTGACGCACCTGCTCCTCGCTGCTGTGCAGGGCTTCTGCCACGCGCCGGCGCGCGATCCCCTGTGCAATCTCGCCAGCGGCCGACGCAAGGCTGGCGAGGTCGATGACGTCGAAAGGGCGGGTAGCGAAAACGGCGACCACGCCCTGCACCCGCCCGTCGATCAGAAGAGGGTGGCCAACGAAGGCGACGAGGCCTTCGCGGCCCGAACCCGCGGGATCACTTCGCCGCGGGTCCTCGGAGAACGTGTTGGTGGCGTAGGGGCGGCCCTCCGCCGCGACCCGACCGATCTCGCCTTGTCCCACCGCGACGTGCTCGTTCGTGGCGTCGGCGGTTCGCGCGGCACCGGCGATCGCGTGTCGATCGAGGACCGCCTCATCGGTCCCGGTCAGCCAGACACCGGCGACCGCAAGATCGAGGTGACGGGCGAGGATCTCCATGCAGGACTGCAGGACGTCGTTGGCGCCGCCGCTCCGGCTCAGAGCGACCGTGATCTCGCTTCGCATCGTGAGAGCCTCGAATTGCCGGCCGAGCTGGCTGGCCATCTGGTTGAACGATCCGGCAAGGTCCTCGAACTCGTCGCGGCTCGTCACCTCGACCCGGGTGTCGAGGCGGCCGAGGGCCAGACGACGGGTGGCGTCCTGAAGCCGGTCGAGTGGCTGCAGGATCTTGCGGATCTGGCCGAAGCTCAGTAAGAGAACGACAAGGAATGACAAGAGGGCCACTAGGAGGAAGGTGCGATGGAAGTCGGCGATGGGTGCCAAGATGTCGCTGGTCGGGCGGTTCAGCACGATGATCCAACTCGGCGCGAGATACCGGCTCTTCAGGAACAGGGACCAGTAGCTCGCGAGGTAGTCGTGCGCACCATCGCTCCAGGTAAACTGACCAGCGGGCCCAATCCGCGCCCGCGTTGTGACTTCGGCAGGCACCGAGCCTGCATCGAACGACGAGATGAGGAGCCGGCCCGATTCGTCGAGCACGATGAGCCTCGTGCCCGGTTCGAGGGCGGCCTCGTCCTCCACCTGCCAAATGTATGCGGGGTTGACCTCACCGTGCAGGATGCCGCCACCTGGGTGCTGACGGTCGAGAGCTCGGCTCACGAAAAAGCGCGACAGAGTTGCGTCGCCGGGCTCACTGGAAAGGACCGTCTTACCGGCAGCCACGTGGCGGCGCTGCTCGGGCGTGAGAATCGGGAGCTTGATCATCTGGCCTGAGACGAGATGGCTTTGCCCATCTGGCGTGACGAGCACTAGGCCGACGAACGGGCGCTGCAGCCCCTCGTCGGGCTGATTCCGGCTTTCCTCGGTGGTCACCTCAATCGCGGCGTCGAGCGCCATGAGGCGCCTGTGCAGCTCAAGCCCCACCGCCTTGCTCGCTTGGCGCAGCCGCCGCTCGCTCTGCCCGCGCAGTTCGGCCGTTACCTGACGAAAGGAAAGAAAGGCGAGGACCGAGACGGGGAGGAGCGCGCAGCAAACGAAAAGCATGAAGGCGCGCCGGGAGACCTTGCTGGTGAACGTTCGCGTATCGAGCGTCATGGCGTGGCCTCAGTAGTCGGAGCCAAGTCCTACGTAGCCGCCATCGTTGGCGCGGACAATGTCGTCCTGGCTTGCTTTGGCGGTGAGCGGGGATGCGCTCTTCCCGTCCAATCCCATACTGTAAAGGTCGTAGCTCGTGTTCAACGGCACGAGGTTGTGGTCCTTGCGGGCCGCTCCCTTCCATCCCGGGCCGGCAGCCGCGAAGCTATAGTACACGTAGGGCCTGTTCCAAGGGTCCATCTTATCTGCGCGATTGATCTCCGCCAGGTCGACCGGCGGTCGGAAGTTCTCGAACTCGAACACGTCGATATCAGTTTCGAGGGCCTGGATGTCCTTGATCGCTCTGACGATCTGCGCGTGGTAGAGCACGCGGATGAAGGAGGGTACCGCGATGGTGGCCAGCGTGCCGATGATCGCCACGACGATCATGATCTCGACCAGGGTAAATCCGACTGATCGGACACGACCGATCCAACACCGCTTTCTTGGGAAGAGAGGTTCAGTCGCGGCTGGGCCCACCAGCGCGCGCCGACCCGAGCCAGATCGGTCAGGATTTTCGTTGCGGCAGACATGGTTAATCCCACCCGCTGCAGCGCTTGTCTCTGAGTTGAACGGAGAGAATCTCTTCCACCATCGTGTGTTCGTTAAACGACGGGCGATGCCCTGATCCTGTCTGGAGCGGCCGGCGAAGGAATGACGGTGGCGATACATCTTGGTCAGGGGACCGATATCCTCCTCAATCGGGGACGACGCGGATCAAAGTGAACGTAAAGAGGGCCTCATCGCTTGGGGAAAGCTCGGACCAATCCTGGAGGAACTCCTTGGCAGAGACGACGAAGGCAGATCTAGCCACATTAGGGGTTTTGATCAAGGCAATGTTTCTCAAATGAGGCCTTGTCTGGTCAATTCTACGGTTGGCAGCCCCGGGTCACGGTTGGAACAGGGATTGTTCGGTGACGGTTCGAGGCGAAGGGCGGGTAGGGATAATCACGTCATGGATGGCTGTGGTTGTGGAGCAGGTCGGCAGCGCCAACGGGGCATCCCCTGGTCTTCGAGTGCGCGGCGCCCCTGGGTCTGATCGACGAAGACTTTCAGGACCCGCTGGCTCGCACGCTTACAACGCTACACTTCAAAGAGCGGAGTAAAATCCCGGCGGAGGACGGAGGAGCAGACGAATGGGGATTCAGTATCAGCGCACCGTTGCCGGCGAAGTTCATCCTGGGGCATATCCATCCGGCCGTCGTCTCCGATCCGTTACTGCACGGCGGCGACTTTTACAGTCCGACGACGACTTGCGGGTGGTGTTCGCCGCATTCCCAAACGTCGTGATTCAATTCGGCCTAATCGCCAAATAATGATGATGGCCGCCAACTCTGCTGAAACCCGCCATGCGGTCGGGAACTTCATCTGTCGCATCAAAGGTATCCCGGCGTTTGCCCGTGACTCCCGCAGTCAGACGATGCAGGACTCGCGGCCCTCCCATTCCCCGCGCGCCCCTGCCCCGACGCACCATTTCCGACTCACCAAATTACCCGCGACGGTGCGTCGCGGGCACGCCCCGATCCACGTGCGTCAGGAGCGGATCGGTCCCTCGTAGGGTTGCCGGGAAAGTTGCACGGCCGCGGCCATGGTGTCGGCGAGGGTGTGATAGACCGGGACTGCGTACTGCCGGGCCAGCGCGGCGAGGTAGTCCCTCTCCGGAGCTTTCGACGGAATACCCAGGATCAGTTTCTTTCCGGCCGCCATGAGTCCGCCCTCGAAATTCGAAGTGGAGGCAGGCATGCCCGCCAGGTCCCGCGGTATCCAAAAGACCACCACGGTCGCTGCCGCCAGGCCTTCCCATTCCCACAGAATCTGGTTCTCGGAATTGTCCGAAGTCCAGTCACCGATGCGCGGCTCGGGGACGAACACGGTGCCTCTGAAGCCCGATCTTTTCAGAATCTCCAGGGCTTCCAGCCGCCACGAACGCGCGTCCTGATCTTGGGGAGTCGGTCCGGCCAGGAAAATCGACTTGGTCAACGGTTCACACGCATGGACCACTCGCAGGTGATCGCTTTTAGCGGTGAGGCCATGGCCCACCTGCATCACCATGTTCGCGATCCCCGCCTCACCCCGGTCTCGCAATACGTCCGCCAGCATACGGATTTGGTTCGCCGCCCAAGGCATCCGGCTGCCTTCCCGTTCCGCTTGTTTGAGCCGTTCCTTGATCCAGCGGAGAGATTCGGCTGGACCGATGGCCTCCACGGGCGCCAGTGGCTGCCCGCCGGCGTGACCGTCCGCCGGCGTCGGAAAGAGACGGGTGGATGAGGAAGTGGAGGTTGACGCCATGGTTGCCTGGGCTGGTAGTCGGTGGTCACCGTCCGGTCGGGAGGATAAGTGGGCATCCCGACGGACGGTACCCGGCTAGGGTGAGCATGACATGCCTCACGGTGGGATTGCAGGGGGCCAACACCCTAATTTCAAAGGGAAGATCGCCCGCATCTCCGCGAAATTAATATTCCCTCCAAAGACGCTCCGGCGCTCGCCCAGGACCGGCAAGAACAGGGGAAACAACCTGGGCCCAACTCGATGGATTGTGCTCCGAGCCAGGCAATTAGCTCAGCTTGTTGGCATTGTCCCCAGTACCGGAGGATCCGCCTCGATCATCTGGGCTCGCCTGCCAGCATGGCCGGAAAGACGTTCGCGGGACGCAGCGACCTGGTCCCCGCGGGTCGCCCCTAACGGGACCAGGCCCGTGAATGATCCGCCTAACTTTCGCGGTCCTCGACGACTCATCAGCGATTTGGGCTTCTCAGAAGCTGTAATTTCTGCTTATAGTCTCCTTTCCTGTCGAATTCCGCGACATTCCCCCTATTTCTTGGGACCTAGCCTCTACGTGGTTGGCAACAAGTGTCCGATCCAACAAAGTCTTCGGCGTCCGACGCACGACCGCCGCTCCTGATCGACGTGGGTGGCTTACGGAGCCTAGAGTCTCTTGTAGCCAGGACAGGAGAAGCTCTCCACATCTATAGGAGGATCTACTTGGCTGGACAGTCTCCGGACGTGCTCTGGGATTTGCGGGGGTGCCTGGCTAGGCGGATGAATATGGCGTCATTGGCGGCGTTTTTGTCGCTCGCTGACAGCATTCGAAGGTTCAGTGGGCGAAGGCAAAAAGCATGTATCAATTACGACCCGCAGGTTTTGGGATTCTTGAACGACATAGGTTTCCTCTCCGTCGCGACTGATCGTGATCTCTTCGATTGGGAGCCGGAAGATGCGATGGGGGGATACGCGATTGGACTCACCAATCCTAATACGAAGGTCTTCGCCTTCCCAATCGCGAGCGATCCACCTCCTCGAAGCGATGAAGCCGCATGGATCGGTTGGAAAGATTACATGCGAGATCGGCTCCGCGACACTCTCATGCTGACGTGCCAGCGCGTGTTTGAGGTAAAAAGCAAGACGAAGTCTTTCCCGCGACAGCTGACCAATTTAATGGCGAATACTCTCGCTGAATTGGCGCTGAATGCGGCGATGTGGGGTCGCTCTCTGCCATTCATTGCGGTTCAGCGAAGCACAAAAGGGATTACGGCGGCTGTATGCGATTTGGGACGTGGATTCCGCGCGACGCTGGGAGAGCAGAAATTATTAGGAATCAGCAAGGAAACGGAAACGCCACAACCGCAGGACGACCTGAGCGCACTTATTCTGGCATCGCTCATCAACGATGAGCCTAAGGATTTTGGGCTGCGGAAGGCGATTTCGCAGATACTCAAAGTGAACGGATGGGTTGTGATGTCGTCGGGGACCGGGTTAGTGAACTGGCGAGCGACCTCTTGGAAGAGAGCGATTCTTCGTTACGAACAGGACCCAAACACAATTCCTCATCATTCTATGCTGTTCTCGAATGCGCCCGAGGATTTACTAGAAATTGCGGCGATGGAGCCAGGCTACTATCGCCAGTTCCGTCATAAGTTGAAGGGAGTGCGAGTCGCATTTGAGATTCCCTTTAGCAATGCAGGAGGAGAGTGATCCCAATGCGAACAGA
>Ga0075520_1001971_pt1 | contig 10086 bp, 9 predicted proteins | sample NGEPerB_FD_75100 | JGI IMG/M metagenome (GOLD analysis project Ga0075520, IMG submission 75100) | Arctic peat soil microbial communities from the Barrow Environmental Observatory site, Barrow, Alaska, USA - NGEE PermafrostAB12-B | ecosystem: Environmental > Terrestrial > Soil > Wetlands > Peat ...
CCCTGATGTCGCGCCTGGACGACCTGCGCGAGGTGGCAGACCGAGAGCTGCTCTCCGCGCACTGCGCGGGCGACCCTGATAGTTTTGGCGAGCTCTTTCGACGTCATCGCGATCAGATGTGGGCTTTGGCCTTGCGGACCACCCGCGACCCGGAGCTGGCCGCCGACGCGGTACAGGAAGCGTTCATCGCGGCCTTCCGGGGCGCCGACTCCTTCCGAGGCGAAGCCGCAGTCACGACATGGCTCCATCGGATCGTGGTCAACTCCTGCCTGGACCGGCTGCGGCGCATCAAGCCCGTCGTGCATCTGCCCGACGCCGATCTGAATACCCTGGCTGATCCCCACGACCACCACCACAGCATCGAGGTCAGGCTCGACATCCGGGCGGCGTTGGAGCAGCTGCCAGAGGGTCAGCGGATGGCACTGGTCCTGGTGGACATGCATGGACTCAGGATCGCGGAGGCGGCCAGCATCCTGGACGTCGCTGAGGGCACGATCAAGTCCCGATGCGCGCGCGGGAGAGCCTCCATGGTCCCGCTGCTGGGACTGGCTCCGCCCCCTGACACGGCTATCGCCCCCCCTCGGAAGGAACCAATGGCATCCCCCTGACGTCATACTCTCATCGGCGCATTCACAGTCCGGACCTGTCAACAGTCACCACGTCACCATCCTCACCGACCGTCTCGCGACCCAGCATCGAGGTGAACACCCTGATCAAACCCCGTATCCCACCTTGCTCCGAGCCATCCCGCGATGACGACCCCACTGGTGTTCGAGCCTTGCTGTCCTCACTGCCTGAGCCTGAGCCCATGCCGGAGCACCTCGTCAAACGGATCAACGCAAGCCTGGCCGCCGAGCAGGCCCAGCGCGCCGCCAGGATCTCGACTGCCGCGGTCACCCCTCTGCTGGCCGGCAGGCGACGTCGCTCATGGAGGCTCTTGTTTGCGATAGCCGGCGCGGCAGCCGCCGTCGCCCTGGTCGCCGTTGTCGGCAGCAACATCTTCCCCGTACACCAGAGCACCACGATCAGTGGCAGTGCCTCGCTCGCCAGCACTTCGAAGGCAGGAGAGCCAGCCGGCGCCGCGTCGCCGAGCGTCGCCGACAGGGCACCGGCCTTGGCCAGCGCCGTCACGACCCCATCGCTCATTCGGATCGGCCTGTCCGGAACCCGGTACACACAAGCAGGCTTTGTGATCCAAGCCCAAGGCCTTCGGCGCGCCCCATTCCAACCGATGTCCACCCAGTCATCCGGCGTCGGACCTGTAGGCACGAATCGTGGGATCACCGAGTGCCTAAGCGCGATCGGCGCCGCTGGCGCACAGGTGGTACGGGCCGACATTGCATTCTACGAGGGACAGCCCGCGGTGGTGATCCTAGCCACCGCCAATGGCACGACCATGGCCTATGTCGTGGGTCGCCAGTGCTCACACACAAATGCGGCCGTACTGCGCACCGCCACCCCACTGCCGTGACTACGAGTGCGGTCACCTCGACGCGGTGCCACCGCGGGCCGTAGCCCAGACGGAACAATCCCGCCGTAGGATCGGTTGAGAGCAGACAGCACCCCCCCACAGACGAGGGACAAGTCCAGCATGAGCTACGAAGGAACACGGAAGTGAGCCATGAGCGCCCAGGTTCGTGATGTCATTGTCATCGGCTCCGGTCCGGCTGGGTATACAGCCGCCGTCTACGCAGCACGGGCCAACCTGAAGCCGGTCATCTTTGAGGGTTCCGTGACCGCAGGTGGTGCGCTGATGAACACCACCGAGGTCGAGAACTTCCCCGGTTTCCCCGCTGGCATCATGGGTCCCGACCTCATGGAAGCCATGCGTGCCCAGGCCGAACGCTTCGGCGCCCAGATGGTCCGCGACGACGTCACCGCGGTGTCCCTGACCGGACCGGTCAAGACGGTCACCGACGGCACCGGCACCACCTGGTGGGCCCGCACCGTCATCCTGGCGATGGGCTCGGCCTACCGCCAGATGGGGATCCCCGACGAGCAGCGTCTCTCCGGCCACGGCGTCTCATGGTGCGCGACCTGTGACGGGTTCTTCTTCCGCGGCCAGGACATCGCAGTGGTCGGCGGCGGCGACTCCGCCGTCGAAGAGGCCACCTTCCTGACCAAGTTCGCCGCCTCCGTCACGATCGTGCACCGCCGCGACGAGCTACGCGCCTCCAAGATCATGGCCGAGCGTGCCATGGCCAACCCGAAGATCCGATTCGCGTGGAACTCCGCCGTGGCTGCGATCCACGGCCAGGACAAGGTCACCGGGGTGAGCCTGCGTGACACCCTCACCGGCGCAACACGCCTCCTGCCCGTGCGCGGCGTGTTCGTCGCGATCGGACACGACCCCCGCAACGAGCTCATCAAGGACGTCGTCGACCTGGACGAACAGGGCTACGTCAAGGTCGCGGGCCGCAGCACCGCAACCAACATCACCGGCGTGTTCGCCGCCGGGGACCTAGTCGACCACACCTACCGGCAAGCGGTCACCGCCGCAGGCTCAGGCTGTGCCGCAGCCCTTGACGCAGAACACCACCTCCGCAACCTCGACACCCAGGAAACCCCCGCAGTCACCGAGCCCGCCGACGACACCGTTGGTGTGGGCTCGTAACTGTCCCGGGTCAAGATTTCAACTGCAGTTCCAAGTCAGCATTCACGCACTGAGCACTCAACTGCTCAGCACCAATAAGGAAGGACCCCACTGTGGGCGCTACCAAGGAGACCACCGACTCGACGTTCGACGCCGACGTACTGAAGAGCGAAGTGCCTGTCATCGTTGACTTCTGGGCGCCATGGTGTGGGCCTTGCCGATTGGTTGCCCCCATCCTCGAGGAGCTAGCCACCGAACACGCCGGCAAGGTCACCGTCGTCAAACTCAACACCGACGAGAATCCTGAGATTACTGCGCGTTACGGCATCACCGGGATCCCGACGATGAACGTCTACGTCAAGGGTCAGGTTGTCAAGACCCTGGTGGGTGCGCTGCCCAAGCCCAAACTGGTCCGCGAGCTTGCCGACTACCTCAACTGATCACACATGCCCACGAGCACGGGGCAGGCAGCCCCGTGGCGTGCACCCCACGGTCTCTCCTTTTTGCCGGTAGGCTCCGTTTCTACTGTTGTCCCTGACAGTTCCACACCGGAAAGGTAGGTATGTCGGACCAACCTGTTGCACTTTTTCAGCTCGGTGACCGGGGAGCGCCGGTGCGATCTATCCGCGCCCTGTTGCAGGCCACCGGCGACCTTGGTCCATCAACAGTCGAGGCCTGCGATGTGTACGACGAAGAGGTGGCCCAGGCAGTCCGTGCCTTCCAGCAGCGACGAGGCCTGATGGTCGACGGAGTGCTCGGACCGCACACACATATCGCCTTGGACGGGGCCCATTGGAAGTTGGGCGACCGAATGCTCTCGCACATACCTGGCCACATGCTTCAAGGCGATGATGTTGCCGAACTCCAGGAGCGCCTCCTGTCACTTGGGTTCACCCCCGACCGGGTCGACGGCGTCTTCGGAACCCACACCGAGCATGCGGTTCGACGATTCCAGCTCAACGTGGGACTGGCCGTCGACGGCAGGGTCGGCCCCGAGACGTTGCGTGCCTTCACAGACCTGAACCGATCAGTGTCCGGGGGATCGCCCTACACTCTGCGCGAACAGGAACTGGTCCGCAGTTCCGGACACCGACTGCTCGGTCGGATCATCGTGCTGGATCCCGGTCACGGTGGCGATGACACCGGAACCGTCGCCCACGGACTGACCGAGTCCGAAGTCACACTCGACCTGGCCCGCCGGATCGAAGGCCGGCTCAGTGCTATCGGAGTGACCGTGCTGTTCACCCGATCGGCCACCGCGGGCCCCGACGATCTTTTGCGGGCAACCATGGCCAATCAGGCCCATGCAGATATCATGTTGTCGCTCCACTGCGACTCCACCGATCAGTCCCGGGCCAGCGGCGTAGCCACCTTCTTCTGGGGACTGGAGCGTTTCGGGGCCTGGTCAGCAGTGGGTGAGCATCTCGCCAACCTGATCCAGCGCGAGATCGTGTCCCGCACGGGTCTGGCCGACTGTCGGTCTCACCCCCGTGGCTGGCAACTGCTGCAACGCACCCAGATGCCCACGGTACGGATCGAGGCGGGCTACCTCAGTCACCCCCGGGACGCGGCACAACTTGCCGACCCGGCGTTCCTAGACACCCTGGCTGAAGCGATTGTCATCGCTCTTCAACGGATGTATCTCGGTGAGGACGATACCAACGCCACTGGCGTTCTACGACTGGGAGACCTGGAGGGTTACAACGTGAAGCAACGAGCCTCCACGAACTGAGGCGGCTGGGTCGGTGTTGCTCATGCAGACGACGCCTTGGGCGCCCCGGCGTTGACGTCGGACGCGCGTCGGCCCTGGCTAAGGCTCGGAGATCTGACCGCAGCCAGCAGGCGTTCCACCGCAGCCTCCATGTCCTCGCGCCAGGTCAGGGCTGTGCGTAGATCCAGACGCAGGCGAGGGTAGGTGCGATGCTCGCGCACGGTCTTAAAACCCACGGCCGTGAGGAACCTGGCCGGGATGACACACGCCGCCTTCGGCGAGTCTGGGTCCCCGCGATACCCGAATGCCTCGACAGCCCGCACTCCGCGCCGCATCACGTCCTTGGCCGCGGCCTGGATGAGTACCCGCCCCAGTCCCTGACCGGCAAAGTCAGGGATTACCCGGGCCGTCATCAGCATCACGGCATCAACGGCGATAGGGGCGGTCGGGAAGGCAGCGGCACGCGGCACGAGATACGTTGGGGCGTACGTGATGTAGCCGGCGGGGACCCCGTCGACGTACACGATCTGGCCGACGCTGCCCCACTCCAGCAGAGCCGAGGACAACCATGACTCCTTGTCCAAGCCAGCCTCACCACCGGCAATCGATCCAGCGGCCAGCGCTGGGTCAAGCTCCCAATAGACACAGGAGACGCACGGTTCCGGCAAATCTTGGAGGCGGTCAAGGGTCAGCGAGAAGACCTCACGTCCAACCCCCTTCACCACGAGTCCCCCCCGCCACGGCACGGTTCCGCGCTGCGACATCTCCTGTGACACACATCGCTATGACGAGACAGCTCGCCATCAACGGCAACCAGGCATGGCAGACTCGTACCACGCGTTGTAAGGCACGCCATACCCCATCGTTCCACGTATTCCCGATCACTGGGAGAGGAGGTTGCTCATGACCTCGTCGGGAGGCCAGCACGGGTCGCGACTTGACCCGTGGACACAGTCCTATGCCCGGCGCACCGCTGGCATGACCACCTCAGAGATCCGCGCGCTCTTCGCTGTCGCCTCGCGCCCTGAGGTCGTTTCTCTCGCCGGCGGTATGCCATCCCTCACGGCTCTGCCCATGGATGCCGTCGCCGACACGGTCGCGCACATGTTGAGGACGCAGGGGCTGACCGCCCTGCAGTACGGCTCCGGACAAGGCGACCCCACGCTGCGCGAGCAGATCCTGGAGGTGATGGCGCTGGAGGGGATCTCAGCTCACGCTGACGACATCGTCGTGACAACAGGGTCCCAACAGGCGCTAGACCTGGTCACTCGGATCTTCATCGACCCCGGGGATGTGATACTTGCCGAATCGCCAAGCTACGTGGGTGCTCTTGGGGTCTTCGCGGCCTACCAGGCGCAGGTCGCCCACGTCGCCTCCGATGACGAGGGTCTTGTTCCGCAGGCCCTTGAGGAGCGGATCCTAAGCCTCAAAGCTGCCGGCAAACGGATCAAGTTTCTCTACACCGTCCCGAACTTCCACAACCCCGCCGGCACCACGATGTCCCTGTCGCGTCGGCCGCAGGTCATCGAGATCTGCCACCGGTACGGCATCCTGGTCCTGGAGGACAACCCGTACGGCCTGCTCGGTTTCGACCGTGAGCCGTTTGATGCTTTGCGCACTTTGTCAGACGAGGGCGTCGTCTACCTCGGGTCCTTCTCGAAGACGTTCGCGCCGGGGCTTCGGGTTGGCTGGGCGCTGGCACCGCACGCCGTGCGCGAGAAGCTTGTGTTGGCCAGTGAGTCGGCGATCCTGTGTCCGTCCGCCTTCTCCCAGATGACCGTGTCGACATACCTGGCGACATCTGACTGGATGGCCCAGATCAAGATCTACCGAGAGCTCTACCGCGAACGTCGCGACGCCATGATCGAGTCCTTGACCGCCTTGTTGCCCCAGGCGACCTGGACCCACCCCGACGGCGGCTTCTATGTCTGGCTCACCTTGCCCAAGGGACTGAACACCAAGGCTATGCTGCCGCGAGCGGTCACTGAACGCGTGGCCTATGTACCGGGCACAGCCTTCTTCGCCGATGGCACAGGACAACGCAACGTCAGGCTTTCCTACTGCTATCCCGACCCGGACCGGATCCGTGAGGGTGTGCGCCGGTTTGCCGGTGTCGTGCAGTCCGAGCTGGAACTGCTGGAGACCTTCGGTCCCTATGACCCCACCGGCCGAGGATCCGGTCCCTCCACCGGCGTGCAGTTCCCTGCTCCTGACCTCTCGTGATGCGCAGTGTGAGATCTTCCATGGGCTCTGCGGTGCCTGCTGTCACAGTGTGGGCCACCGCCTACGCTCCCCTTGTAGTGAGGATTCCGACATGAGACACGTACTGGTTCTGGCCGGAGGTCTCAGTCACGAACGCGACGTGTCGCTGCGCTCGGGCCGGCGGGTCGCCGATGCTTTGGCCCGTTCCGGCTCTGAGGCCTATGTGCGAGACGTGGACCCGACACTCCTTGAGACGATCAGAAGCTCGCGTCCCGAAGTAGTCTGGCCGGTGCTGCATGGAGCCAGCGGTGAAGACGGGGCACTACGAGATGTGTTGGAAGCATTGAATATTGTCTACATCGGCTCCCGCCCATCTTCCTGCCGCCTGACCTGGGACAAGCCAGTTGCCAAGGCGTTGGTGGGTGCAGCCGGCATCTCGACGCCCGCCGGGATGGCGCTTTCTCACGCCACTTTCCGTGAGCTTGGGGCGCATGCCCTCTTGGAGTCAGTGATTGACTCACTCGGTCTGCCACTGGCAGTGAAACCAGCGCGAGGCGGCTCGTCCCTGGGCCTGACCATCGTTCGGTCAGCGGCGGAACTTCCGTCTGCAATGGTCACCGCCTATGCGTATGGTGATATTACCTTGATTGAGCAGTTTATTGAGGGCACCGAGGTCGCGCTCTCGATCGTCGAGAACGCGCAGGGCCAGGCTCAGACGCTTCCTGCCGTCGAAATTGTGCCGGACGGAGGCGTCTACAACTACGAGGCGCGCTACACCGCGGGGTCGACCGAGTTCTTCACACCCGCCCGTCTCAGCAGCGCAGCGGCCGCCTCAGCCGCAGCCGTCAGCCTCACCGCCTATCGAACGCTCGGCCACCAGCACCTGAGCCGCGTTGACCTGATCATTGACTCAGACGAGCGTCCGTGGTTCCTGGAGGCCAACGTCTCCCCCGGCATGACGGAGACATCCTTGCTCCCCATGTCAGTGGAGGCAGCGGGCATGGAGGCCAGCGAGGTCTACGCGGCCATTGTGGAACGTGCGTTGACCACGACGTGAACCTGGAGGCCTGAGCGCTCTGCCTGTTCAGTCGGGCTGCCGGTTCGGACTAGACGGAAGCTTCCCCGACCACCGCGTTGCCCGGTGCGGCGTCGCCGATCAGATCGCCGCCCATCAAGGTGACAATGCGCTCGAGGTCCTCGACTGAGGCGAACTCGAATGTCAGCTTGCCCTTCCGTTGGCCCAGGTTGATCCGCACGCGGGTATCGAAACGATCAGAGAGCCGGGCGGCCTGGCCGTCCAACTGCGGGTGGTGGGCGCCAGCACGCGGCTTGCGGGCACGCGGAGCCTGTCCGTCGCCAAGTGCGACGATCTCCTCGACGTTGCGTACCGACAGGCCCTCGGCGGCGATCCGTTGCGCCAGGTGCTGCATGGCTTCATGGTCCGCGAGTCCAAGTAATGCACGGGCATGACCGGCACTTAGCACACCGGCGGCCACCCGGCGTTGCACCAAGGGAGGGAGCTTGAGCAAGCGGAGGGTGTTGGAGATCTGCGGGCGTGAGCGGCCTATCCGGGCGGCGAGCTCATCGTGAGTACATCCGAAGTCATCCAACAGCTGCTGGTAGGCCGCGGCCTCTTCCAGCGCATTGAGCTCGCTGCGGTGCAAGTTCTCCAGGAGGGCGTCACGGAGTAGGTCATCGTCGTGTGTTTCCTTGATGATGGCCGGGATGAGAGCCAATCCCGCGGCCTGCGTGGCCCGCCAGCGGCGTTCACCCATGATGAGCTCAAAGAGCGGCTGTTCGACCCCATGAGGACCCTGATCTGCGGAGCTGGCCAGCTCTTCGGACGGAATGGGCCTCACCACGACCGGCTGTAGTACGCCGATCTCACGGATTGAGTGGGCCAGCTCAGCCATCTCGTCATCACCGAATGCCTTGCGTGGCTGCCTCGGATTCGGTCGGATGGAGAGGACTGGGAGCTCCGCGTAGCGAGCCCCGGGAACGGGTGCGAGGTCCAGCGACGCGACGTTTGTCGCAATATTCGACCCTTCACCCTGATCGGATCGGTGGGTTGCTGTTTCACGTGAAACCGTGGGTGCCACATCGGGCCGAGTGGCTGAGTTACCCCTGAAGAACACATCCATCGGGCGGCTGCTCCCATTACCGTCGGGAGACGTCGGAATCAGTGCTCCGAGCCCACGACCTAATGCTCGCCGCTTCTCACTCATTCCCATCGACCTCTCTGAAGCAGACATGACCGAGGCGAGGTAGTCGCCCGGACGGGATACTGGTACACCATTCTTCAGCTAAGTCATCTGTGGAGCTCGCCGACCTGACCATGGACTAGCCGGACGCGCCACGGTCCGCGAGCTCACTGGCCGCCTCATGGTCCGTGAGTTCAAGAGCCGCGCCACGGTCCGCGAGCTCACTGGCCGCCTCAAGATAGGACAGCGCCCCGCTACTGGTGGGATCGTAGGTCATGACGGTCTGTCCGAAACTGGGCGCTTCGGAGATCCGCACGGAACGAGGGACGGCCGTGCGCAACACCTGTGCAGGGAAATGTGAACGCACCTCCTCGGCGACCTGGGCCGACAGACGGGTACGGCCGTCATACATGGTCAACAAGATTGTCGACACATGCAGACCTGGGTTGAGATGGTTCTTGATCAACTCGATGTTCTTCAGCAGCTGGGAGAGCCCCTCGAGCGCGTAATACTCACACTGGATAGGGATGAACACCTCATCAGCCGCAACAAATGCGTTGACGGTGAGCAGTCCCAGGCTTGGTGGGCAGTCGATCAGCACGTAGTCCAGGCGTTCCTCGCCGCGTTCGTCCGCGCCGCCGACATAGGCACTCAAGGCCCTTTCCATCCTGGTCTCACGGGCGACCAGCGATACCAGCTCAATCTCGGCGCCGGCCAGATCGATCGTTGCGGGAACACACCACAGGTTGGGGATGTCTACACACTCCTGCACGACATCGGCGATGGCCTTATCGTCGACCAGCACGTCGTAGATGCTGGGGACGTCAGCATGGTGGTCGATCCCCAAGGCGGTGCTCGCGTTCCCCTGAGGGTCGATGTCGACCACAAGCACCCGAAGACCGGCCTGGGCCAGCGCTGCCGCAACGTTTACCGTCGTCGTTGTCTTACCCACCCCTCCCTTTTGGTTGGCCACCGTCAAGATCCGGGTGTGGTCAGGCTTAGGAAAGATCTTGCCGCTCAACGAGATGCGGCGACGGGCATCCTCTGCCACTGCTTGGGCCAGGGGCGTCTCTGGACCGGGATCCGGCAGGGACGCCACCAACTGATCACGCTCTGACAAGTGCTCCACACCACCTCGATTAGCTGTTTCACGTGAAACGGCATCCGTTGTTCGCGGACCGTCGCCCTCAGTGGCGTTCGACCGATCTGGGTTCGACCCAAGTCCTGCCCGTGGCCACCCCAGACCCGATGACGGGACGTCATCGCCAACTGAGCCACTCGCTGGCCAACCCAACCCCGCGTGGGCCAATCCGGACGTCGACACGTGCCACCTCATTCCCTCGTCACAATCCTGCTGCGGAACGCCAGTTCGCTCTACC
>Ga0075520_1001972_pt1 | contig 10083 bp, 10 predicted proteins | sample NGEPerB_FD_75100 | JGI IMG/M metagenome (GOLD analysis project Ga0075520, IMG submission 75100) | Arctic peat soil microbial communities from the Barrow Environmental Observatory site, Barrow, Alaska, USA - NGEE PermafrostAB12-B | ecosystem: Environmental > Terrestrial > Soil > Wetlands > Peat ...
GCTTACCGCCTCACGTCCCCCGGGGAGCGCCGGGGTTAGCGGCGACGGAGCAGTGTTTACGATCACGTTCCAGGCGAAAGCTTCGGGACAGGCAACCTTGAGCGTCAACCGGGCGGGAGTGAAGAACGCGGCCATGCAAAACGTTCCCGCCAGCGGCTCTCAGGCCATTGTGACCGTTCATTAGCGGCCGCGTCTAACTGGTGGCAGCCCCAGGTACGGTCATCGCCGCGAGCCTGCGTACGCCAATGCCAACAGAGCCGGTTGACTGCGAAATCAGTCCCGGAAAGGACTAAACTAAGAGCGGTGCCCCTTAATCTTTTCAGTTGCGGTTTGGCTGCTGAGAGAAGCAGTGTGCGTGAGTCTGGGCCATTTCATCCGCAGTTCCCCGCCCCTCGCGCGGTCCGCCGGAACGGTTTCACCTGGTCGAGTTGATCGTGGCGATGACCATCCTGATGGTCCTGACCGCCGCCGCCACTCCCGTGTTGCGTGTCGCCATTCAGCGCAATAAAGAGCGCGACTTACGCCGCGATCTGTGGGAGATGCGCGACGCCATTGATCGCTACAAGGATGCCGCCGACCGGGGCGCATTCCAGACCAAACTGGACAGCCAGGGATACCCCCCCGATCTCGACACGCTGGTGAAGGGCGTGGACTCCAATGGAAAGAAGATCCGTTTCCTGCGGCGGATCCCGGTGGATCCCATGACGGGCAAGGATGAATGGGGCTTGCGCTCAATGCAGGATGATCCCGATTCGGATTCCTGGGGCGGGCAGAGCGTTTTTGACGTTTACACTAAATCCGAAGGCACTGCCTTGGACGGCACAAAGTACAAGACGTGGTAATTTCCGGCGCGACCATGACCCGGCGCTTGCGACAACGCGGGTTTACTTTGATCGAGTTGATGGTGGTGATCAGCATCATCGTCATCTTGCTCTCGCTGGCCATCCCGAATTATTCGTCGTCCATTCTGCACGCCAAAGAGACTGCCCTGCGCGAGGATCTCTACACCATGAGGTCGCTGATCGACCAGTACACGCTGGACAAGCAGAAGGCCCCGCAATCCTTGCAGGACCTGGTGGATGCCGGATATCTTAAGCAACTCCCCAAAGACCCCTTCACCAACTCACGCGATAGCTGGGTGCCGGTCACCGACGAGAGCATCATGTCTCCCGATCAGACCGAGCCAGGGATTATCGACGTTCACAGCGGTAGTGATCAATCTTCCAGCGAAGGCACCGCGTATAGCACGTGGTAGTTATCTGCTGTCATCCTGAGCACCGTCTTCGCTCCTGCCCTTTCGCGACCTAGTTGATAGGTTGTCCCTGAAGGGACTCGATTCCTTGGCAACGATTACCCAATACTTACGCCCTGGGCTAACATTGTGACGCCCTTCGGGCTCACGATTGGCGCTCCCGCCGATTTGCAAAATTGGCGAAAGGATGGGACACCCGTGATGACAATTCACAAATCCATCATCGGACCACGTTCGCCGGAACTCTAGTACTTTCCCCGGAAGAGGTAAACCAGTTCGATGACCAGGATGATCACGACCATCAGTTCCAGGATGAATCCGCGGCTCTGGTGAAATTCGTCGACCAGAAAGCGATACAGTCCTTCGGCGGTCCGAAGCTTCTGGTTGACCAGGTCCTTGTACTCCGGAACTCCAACCTTGGCGGCCGCCAGCCGGTAAAGGCGCGCGGAAAACATATCGCTGACAAACTTGATGGCGTTGTCGGAGCGCTCCACTAACTCAGTCACTTCGACAGTCACGGAGTTCAGCCGAGACGCCTCACCCCCCATACGCCAGCGCCGCCAGAAGCCAGTCCGGTGTTTCAGCGATGTGTAGACACCAGCCAGCTCGCGGGTCAGCAACTCGTCATAATGGCGGAACTCCAGCAACTGCGAGTTGACGTACTCCAGCATTTGCACCGAAGTTTCGGCGCCCGCGGGGGTATCATAAACCAGCGCGGCATTCCATCCAATCACGACCAAGTCGTTGGGATAGTAGGAAAGGCTGGCCTGCAGAACGTCATCGTTCTCACCGCGCGCGAGCGGGGTCAGCTCGCCGCGCAATATCTGCGCAATCTGTGGCCCGTGGTGGGTCAGCAGATCGGAGCCGAGCGGCTGCCCGGGGACACCGCTCAGGGTGAAAACGTAATATCTTCGCTGAGCCATTCGCGGTATAGATGCACCAAGGCAGGGGCGATACGATCGAGCCGGCCGTGAATGATCTGCTGCGCCTGACGCTCCAGCTCCGGGTTCGGAACCCAACGGGCCGCCAGTTGTACCAGCGTTTCCCAGCCGGCCTCGAACTCCAATTCAAACAGCACACTGATGACGCCATAGTCGTAATACTTGATCTGCGGAATCAGCTTTTCTCCGCTGCCCAATACGACTGGTTCCAGCCGCTCGACGACGGGTGGATTCTCGAAGCGAACATAGTCCGGAGTGGCATGCTTGAAGCTGGGCTCAACCCGCCGCGCGCCCAGGATGTCGCGCAATTGCTCAAGCCTGATCTCGTCGCAGACGTCGTGGAGAATAACTCCCAGGACGGAACCCTTCATGGTCGCAACCGGCGTGCTGCTCGCCATGGATCACCTTGCCCTCAAGCCGTGGCAAAGATTGTACGTGAACCGTAACCGTGGGTGGCGTTGAGGAAGGTAGTTACGGGTGCGGAGGAACCAAATCATGGTTCCAATGACTTTGACCGTCTCACTTGCGCGGCGGAAACAGGAACTGCAGCATGGGCGCGACGCGCTGCGACCAGGCAACCTCGTCGTGGTGGCCTCCTTCGACTTCGCTGTAGCAAAGGTCTTCGCCGAGTTTCCACCCTTTCTTAACCAGAGCTGTCTTCAGAGCGCGGGCATCGGGCAGCGCTCGCTGGCTTTCCTTGGTACCGATATCGAGCCAGATCCGCAGTTCCGGCTTTCCTTTGATCTGGGCGACAGTTTTCAGGATGGCCCGATTCCGCCACCAGACCGACGGAGACATCGCGGCGAGCTTGCCGAACGCCCAGCTATAGCGCAGCGCGAGGTACATCGAAACCAATCCCCCCAGCGATGATCCGCCCAAGCCGCAGTTCTCAATGCCGGGAAGCGTCCGGTAGTGGTGATCGACGAACGGCTTCAGCTCTTCCACCAGCATTTGTCCGTAGGCGTCGGCCCGTCCTCCACCCAGGCGCTTGTCTTCGACGTGCGTGTATTCGTTGATGCGATACCTACCGCTGTTGTAAATGCCGACGATCATCAACGGCTCGATCATGCCAGCCATGATTAGCTCATCAGCGCTCTCGCCTACACGCCAATACTTGCCGGGGATGAAGGAAGTGTCCGGATCGAACAGGTTCTGGCCGTCCTGTAGGTACAGCGTGGGATAACGACGGTCGGGTTCAGCCTCATACAGGGGCGGAAGGTAAACCATGAAGTCTCGCTTCTCGTCCATCAGCCTGGAGGTGAACTGGGGATGCAGGCGCAGGCGTGACTTCAGGCTGCTGGGCACCTGCGCGGGCGGAATCGGCTGGTCAGGTATGATCGGATCCGTGCTCATTCTGTAGAATTGTGGCTCCCTAGATTACCAAATGCAGTTCTGGTCCAACCCTATCTCAGACGAAGAGGCTCAAACATTGTGAATCGCGAATATCATCGTTGGTGGTCCCACGACCTGCAACGCGACATGGAACTGCTCGTCTTCGGCCACGCCGGCACCAAGGTACTGGTCTTCCCCACCTCGATGGGACGTTATTTTGAATACGAAGATAACCAGATGGTTGCCGCGGTAGCCGACCGTCTGGAGGCCGGACAACTGCAGATCTACTGCGTCGACAGCGTGGACAGCGAAAGCTGGTACAACCAGCGGGCGCATCCCTACTGGCGTGTGCAACGGCATCTGCAATACGAGCGCTACATTCTGAATGACGTGATTCCACTGATGTGGAACATGAATTGGACCCCGCGCACCATCGTGACCGGCTGCAGCTTCGGCGCCTATCATGCCGTTAATTTCGCCTTCCGCCATCCCGACAAGGTCACCGGCTGCGTCACCATGGGTGGGTCGTTCGACATCAAGAACTTCCTCGGCGGCTGGTATAGCGAGGACGTGTACTTCAACAACCCGCCCGATTATCTGGCGAACTGCACCGACGGCTGGCGCTATAACCACATGCGGACGGTGCTCGCCACCGGCGAATGGGACATGTGCTGGAACAAGAATGAAGAGTTCGCGGCCATCCTGCGGGTGCGCGGCATCCGGCATGAGCTATACGTGTGGGGCGAGCAAAGCTATCACGATTGGCCGTGGTGGCGGCCCATGGCGCGGACGTACCTGGAGTAAGCGGGTGCAGAGACGATGACATTCCCGTCGGGGTTGTCATCACGAGTGTCACGTAGGCCTATAGGAATGAACATCAACCACGGAGATCACGGAGAACACTTGACCAAGAAACTCCGTGTCCTCCATGGCGGAGCCTGCCCTGAGTGAAACCGAAGGGTGGGGAATGATTTTCGACCGTCAGTCGCTATTTCATTCCTGCCGCGGTCCGAGCTTGCACCTGGTGGCGATGGGACTCGACCGCCTCTTGCGCCAGGCGAATAAAGTCGGGCATGCGACGGGTGGCAACCTGCGACATCTTCTGGCCGGGATCGAACGACCATCCTGCCATGGTGATGCTCATGGCAAATGGGGCATCGCCGTAAAGCTGTTCGGCGGCGGTGAGCAGCGAGGACGGAGTGAACTGGTCACTAAAACCACTGGGACCAGGTTCCGGCGAAACGGTGGTGCGCAGGATGGTTCCAGGTTGATCACCAAACGAGGCATCCAGAAACAGCACGAAGTCCCGCTGCAAGATGTCGTCCACCATCTCCGGGGTGAGCTGCTGGGCGGCAACCACTTCCACGTCGGGATCGTTCCAGAAATGCTGCTCTAACACGCGCGCGGCATGACAGCCGATGGCGTCATCTCCACGCATGGGATTTCCATAACCGATAATCAGGGTTCCGGGCACTTCGTCCTCTCCAGGCAGTGGCGCGATGGCCTGGCCTTGCCACTGACAGGCATAATCCTTTTGTGCGGCGAAGGATGTGAGACACCTCACCTTCCGTCGTGATGAGCAGTTGAGTTCATTTCTTTTTCCCCGGCAACCCAGCCGGGTTCTCGTGCGTTCGTTCGCGGAAGCGCGCCTTCATACCCGTCGCCATGGAGACGGCGTGCTCTCCGAACTTCTCGCGCATTCGGTCGGCGGCGGAGAGCGCCTGGTTCCACTTCTGATGCGCGGCGTTGCCTTCCAGGCTGAGCTGCTCGCTCTCGTCCGCAAAGTGCGAAGCGCACACACCAAGCAGCCGTACCGCGCCGCCATTCCAGTTTGTGCGGAAGAGTTCGCGGACCGTGGCCAGCACTTCTGCGTCTACCGAGCTGGGCTGCTCCAGAGTGCGGGCGCGCGTGAGGGTGCGGAAATCGGAATAGCGCAGCTTCAACTGCAGCGTGCGGGCGTGCAGCTTCTGCTCGCGCAGACGGCGGCACACCATCTCCGCCAGGCGAGCCAGTGTCGCCTCCAAGGCTTGCGCGTCGTTAGTATCGACGGAGTAGGTGTGTTCGTGGCTGACCGAGCGTGGCCCATCATCCTCGCCAATATCGCTATCGAACCAGGCGCCGGCGTCCAGGCCACGGGCCTTGCCGGCGAGCGCCAAGCCGAGGGCGCCAAAGTTCGCCTCCAACCAGCGTTCCTCATGCCGGGCGAGATCGCCAATCTTCTGGATGCCCTGTTCGAGCAGGCGCTTCTCCATGACCTTGCCAACACCGGGGATCGTGCGCACATCCAGCGGCGCCAGAAATTCTGCTTCCCCGCCCGGCACAATCCACAGCACGCCATTGGGCTTGGCCTGGTCGGAGCAGATCTTGGCCAGCAGTCGCGAGGTGCCGATTCCGATGGAGCAATTCAGTTGCGTCTCCGCTTTCATTGCGCCGTGCAGCGCATGGGCGGCGCGCATCGGCGGCCCGTGCAGGCGCTCGGTGCCGGTCATGTCCACGTAGGCCTCGTCAATAGAAACCATTTCCAGCTTGGGAGAAAAACGGTCGAGCACCTGGTAAACCCTGGCGGAATAATCGCGATAGCGCTCGGGATGTCCGTCGACGAAGACGGCGTGCGGGCACAATTTGGCGGCGGTGCGCAGCGGCATGGCCGAATGGACGCCGAACTTGCGCGCCTCGTAGGAAGCCGCCGACACCACGCCGCGCTCGTGGCGCCGCCCCCCAACCACCACCGCCCTGCCTTTCAGCGCGGGGTCGAATAGCTCTTCGACCGACACGAAGAAGGCGTCCATGTCGACGTGAAAGATGGTGCGCTGTGCGAGGGCCATGCTGTGCGCGATTCTACAACTAGCAATTAGCAGCCAACCTCTGGCACTTAGAGTGGGCGGGTATCGCATCAGGCAACGCCGTATTCCGCAAGTGCGAGTCGGACTGGCTGTGGCCAAAGCTAATGCTAAATGCTAAATGCTAAATGCTAAGTGCTAACGGCTAATTGCCCTTCCCGATTTGAGCTTCCGGCACATTTTCCTTCCCCAACCAGGAAACCATCGAAATCCTGATCTGAGAGGTACTTGGGCGTCCATCCAGCCGAGACCGAGTTTCATTCTGGAACCAGAGCGGTGGCAACTGTGGTTCCGGCGTTGCAGTGATCGGGAAATTCCCAAAAGAATCAACGCTTAAGCGCGAGTGGAATTTTGGCAGCAGCCGTGCTCTATACAAATGCGTTGGTAAGGGAACAAAGAGAATCTGGATCATGAATGTAACCAGCCACAACCCGGGCGGCAGCGCCAGGCAAGCTAAACCCTTGGCGAACCAACTCAGTCACCCGCCGATCACATGGGATGACGAAAGCAGCCAGATATCCTCCGCCGGGCAAGGACGCGAGGAGCGCGATCCGGGAAATTCGTGCTCCTCGCGCGCCTTCAACGGCGGCTGCGCCACTCTGGTTCATGAGCTGGCGAACACTACCACCGCCGTGCTGATGAATGCACAGGTGCTGGGATGGAAATTACCTCCCTACAGCCGATTGAAACGTCCGCTGCGGGAAATCGAGCGCAACGCGCAGCGTGGCAGTGAATTGATGAAGTGCCTGTTACGCCGGCTGGGGACAAACGGAACGGACCAGGCGGACGAAGACAGGCGATGCCTGCAAGATGGCGGGTTGAGGTTCATCGATACGGTGACGGACCAGGAGCCGCGGGTTGACTCCGGGAGTGCGGAGAACCTGCCGCCCCGGACGAATTCCGGTTCGGCTCCTGGTTTTTTCTCCGCTCCGGAAGTTGAACTCACATCACCCTGTGACGCCTGTACTAGTAGGTTTCCCAAAAAGGGATGATGGTAATGAGTAAGAAAGCCCAAATCAATTCCGCGCCGCCACTTGAGGGCGAGCTCTACGGAGAAGGGATGTCCCACGTGCATGCCGTTGAGACAGTGGCGGTTAGCGAACCGAGTTGCGAGACCAATGGACTGAACCTTTTGATCGTCGACGATGAGCGCTCCATGCGGGAGTCTTGCCGGGAAGTCGCCCACTCGCTGGGATTTAACAGCCGGGTGGCGGACACCCCGGAACACGTCTATCAGGTCCTGGAAACCAGCAGTACGGATGTCGTGTTGCTCGATCTTCGTCTGCCGGGCAACAGCGGTCTGGAGGTCTTACGCGAGATCAAGCAGCGCCGTCCCGATACCTTGGTGATTGTCATGACCGGCTTTGCCACGGTGCAATCGGCGGTGCAGGCAATGAAGCTGGGCGCCTATGATTACGTCACCAAACCCTTCAACTTCGAGGAACTGCGCCTGCTTTTGGAGCGGGCGGCAGCCCACTTGAAGCTCACCACCGAGAACCGCCTGTTGTGGGAACAGGTGAAGTCGAGGCACGGCTTCGGTTCCCTGGTGGGGCACGCGCCGGAGATGGAGAAGCTCTACCGCATTGTCGCCAAGGCCGCGCACAGCACCCATCCCGTGCTGATTCTGGGGGAAAGCGGGACCGGCAAGGAGCTGGTGGCGCGTTCCATTCACTACTCCGGGCCCTTCCGCGACCGTCCTTTTATTCCGGTGGATTGCGGCTCGCTGGTTCCCACCCTGATTGAGAGCGAGTTGTTCGGCTACGTGCGCGGCGCCTTTACCGGCGCGGTGCGGGCCAAAGACGGATTGCTGGCCACCGCCGAAGGCGGAACGGTCTTTCTCGATGAAGTGGGCGAGCTGCCGGTGGACCTGCAAGCCAAACTATTACGCGCCATCCAGGAAAAAGAAGTGCGTCCGGTAGGCGGCACCCGCGCCATACCCATCAAGGTGCGTATCTTGGCCGCCACCAACCGCGACCTGGATGAGGCGGTGCAGCAGGGGACCTTCCGCCGCGACCTCTACTTCCGTCTGAACGTGCTTACCTTGCGCATCCCTCCCCTGCGCGAACGCAAGCAGGACATTCCTTTGCTGATTGGCAACGTCCTGGAGCGCATCAACCGTGCCACCCAGATGCAGCACAGAGTGGGGGACGATGCGCTGCGTCTGATGCTTATTTACGATTGGCCGGGCAACGTGCGCGAGCTGGAGAATTGCATCGAACGCGCCTGCACGACCTGCTCTCTTCCCACCATTCACATTCTCGATCTGCCGACCCAGTTGCGCAACTTCCAGGCGCAAGCCAAACCGCCCATCCCCGTTTCCGATCCGGAGACCGTCACCGCCATCGCCGAGTTGGAGAAGCAAGCCATCCTGCACGCCATCGAAGTGCTGCAAGGGGACAAGCTGGAAGCCGCGCGCCGTCTGGGCATCGGCAAGACCACGCTGTATCGCAAACTGAAGGAATACGGCTCGGCGACCTGAAGCTCATCGCCCTACGCGCGACGCGCGTAGGAGCGCGAAGCAAGAGCCGAAACAAGGGCTGTTGGACTGATCAGCGCCGCCCCCGGCGCCAGTGGCAACGTGAGCCGGGCGAACGGCGGCAGGGAGGAAGCTATGATCCTGTTGGTGACCACATCTTCTCGCGCCCAGGAATGCGCCGCCGCACTGCAACAGGGCACCCGACAGCCGACCCAAGTGGCCAACTCAGTGCCGCGCGCGGTCGCGCGGCTGCAGAGCACGGAATACGACGCCCTGGCGATCGATCAATCGCTGCTGGAGGCTGATTCCCGCGCCCTCGACACCCTGTTGAATCACGCCGGCACCGCCCTGCCGATTTATGTCAACCTGGCGCTGCACCATTGTGACCGGGTGGTGCGCGAGGCGCAGGTTGCCTTGCGCCGGGCCGAGAAAGAGAAGCAATGGGCCATGGGCTTGGCGGAGCGGGTGTTGCGCAACCAGCTGCGCGCCGAGGTGACCGGCATCCTGCTAACCTCGGAGCTGGCGTTGCGGCAGCCGGCCATCCCCGCCGAAGTGGTGGCCAAGATTCGCCTGGTGCAGGACATGGCGGAGAAGATGCGCTCGCAGCTGCACGTCTTCTAGGGACACCGTCGGTTGAAATGACTCACCACAGAGACCCAGAGCAGACGGAGAAGAAAAGAATTCTCTTTCACCACTGAGGACACGGAGACCACGGAGTCTTTATTGTCTTTTCTTCTCCGTGCCCTCCGTGTTCTCCGTGGTCACAATATTCTTCTCTGTGATATCCGTGCCTCTGTGGTTGACTTACATCTCTCCTATCGCACGGCCATCACCAGCAGCCTGGGTTCGGTCATGTCCGCGATGGAGTAGCGCAAACCTTCGCGGCCCAGACCTGAATCTTTCACTCCTCCATAGGGCATCTGGTCCACGCGGAAGCTGGGAACGTCGCCCGCGATGACGCCGCCCACTTCGAGTTCCTCAAACGCCATCTGGATGAGCCCGGCATCGCGCGTGAACAGCCCCGCTTGCAGCCCGTAAGCCGAGTTATTGATCTGGCGCAGCGCCTCGGGAAAAAACTCGTAAGGCTCGACCGTCACCACCGGCGCGAAAACTTCGGCGCAGTTGACCCGCATTTCGGAACTGGTGCCGGTGAGCACGGTGGGCTCGACCATGGCCCGGTTGCGTTTGCCGCCGCACAGCAGCTTGGCGCCGCCCTTCACCGCCTCGTCGATCCATTCGACA
>Ga0075520_1001973_pt1 | contig 10077 bp, 10 predicted proteins | sample NGEPerB_FD_75100 | JGI IMG/M metagenome (GOLD analysis project Ga0075520, IMG submission 75100) | Arctic peat soil microbial communities from the Barrow Environmental Observatory site, Barrow, Alaska, USA - NGEE PermafrostAB12-B | ecosystem: Environmental > Terrestrial > Soil > Wetlands > Peat ...
GGCAGGACGCGCGAAGCGGCGGAACAGTTCGGGAAAGAGATCGTCGAGGCGATCGAAACGGGTCAGTGCATTCATTGAGGTTGCTCCTTCAGCGGTTCTTGAAGTCGGCGGCGCGAAGCGCCACCCGACCGAGCCAGTCTAGGAACTGAGCGTGAGCAGACCTTGACGTGTATCAAGGCGACAGGACCTTGGCTGCTGAAACTGCGCGCACCGAATCCGCACCGCTCTGTCTGATTCATGATGCTCCGTCGTCGCCCCTTCTTCTGGCCGTCGCCGCCACGGCAGCGACGCTCCTCGCTGCGGTGGCCCCTCGGTCCGACGGCCAGAGCTTCGATGACAACGGACCGCCCGCTGCTGCGTCACCTTCGGCGCACCTCGACGTTCCGCTGGCGGCAGCCTTCGAAGTCACGGTGGCGCAGCGGCTTCGGCCGCCGTCCGAGGCCATCGAGCGGTACGCGCGGTTGCTCGACAAGAGCCTCGCCGACGCCGGGGCGCGCATCGAAGCGTCCCACTTCGTCGTCCTGGTGGATCGCAGCCCGCAGGTGCAGGCGCTACTCCTGTTCTGGGGCCGAGGCCAAGCTTGGCAGTTGGTCGGCGCGTCGCCGGTCTCGACCGGGCAACCGGGACGGTTCGACCATTTCGTCACTCCGACCGGCGTCTACGGCCACTCGCTCGACAACATGGATTTTCGGGCGCTTGGAACCAAGAACGAACTCGGCATTCGCGGCTATGGGCGCAAGGGCATGCGGGTTTTCGACCGCTTCGCGGTGCTCGACGAGGACTACGAGCAAGGACTCAGCGAAGGTCGTCGGCTCTGGGTGCTTCGCGGCGATCGCTCCCAGACGCCGTGGTCAGGCCGCTTCCTCGTCGTCGTCGATTCCTTGTCTGGCGAACGGCCTGCATGGTCGCCACAGCCGACCGGTATGCGCTGACCCGCGCACACGAGTCTCAGCCGTCGATCGGCACGCCGCCGGCGAAGTGACAGGCCCACTGCTCCCACAGATCCTTATTCCACGCCAGCAGGGATTGCTGCCGCGTGTTGTAGGCATCCCATTGCGCTTGCTGCACCTTCAGGAAAAGGTCGAGCGTGAAGGTCGGCCAGACTAGGTTCGTCGCTGAGGGCTTGCGCTGCGAGGCGGTGGTGCCGCGAGAGGTTGCGTTTGCCATGTCGTTCCTTCATAGGTGTTTTGGAAGACGTTCAATCTAGGGCCGCGACCGCGAGCCGGTTTGATGCGGATCAATTCAGCGACGGCGTGCCATGAGTCAATGGCGCCGTGAACCGAACCGCGTCGATCCGGCTCTCCTCCGGACCTTCGGGGAACGACGGTTCGATTTCCTCACCGTCGGCCGGCTGCGGCGCGGTGGATTGAGCTGGATCAAGGGATCTTCTCAGTCCTGAACCGGCGTGGGCCGCCCTCGCATCGCGCCGAGCCGCGCCTTGGCGAACGTTGCGTAGGATCAAGGTCGCGCGCCGCCGTTGGCTCCATGCTGGACGGATGACGACTCCTGCGAAAGCGCCCCGACACCCACGGCCGATCCCTGCCTTCATCCCTGCCGCCACAGTGCAGCCCGAGTCGCTGACACCGGCCGGCGCCCTGCAGTCCTTGCGCGAAGATATCCAGGCGGAGGACACGCTCATTGCGAGCCGGGTCACCTGGTACGTCACTTCACAGGCCTTCCTCCTCACCGCCTATGCGACGTCGTGGAACGTAGGTTTCCTGTGGCAGGCCTTCTTCCACCAGGTTCTTCCCCTCGCCGGCGTCGCTCTTTCCGTACTGATCCTGGCGTCCATCTACGCCGCGACCTGGGCACAGGAGGTCTACCTTCGCGAGCAGGCAAGGCTGGTCGGCCAGATCAAGGACCGGCTCAAGCTGTCCCTTTCGGAGTCCCTGGCGCTCGAGGCCTACGAGCGCACGATGGTGGCGAACCGCACAAGCGCCGGAGGCCGATCCATCGGCAATCGCATTCACGCGCTCGTCCGTGTGACGCCGATCGTCCTGCCCTTTGCCTTTGCGTTGCTGTGGCTCTATGCGTATGGTTTCGCGCCACAGGTCTCCATATAACGCGGTTTTGGCTCGATCACGCTCGCGCCGACGACGTCACGACGCCGACATGCGGTCGTGCGCCACGAAGTACTTGCGTGCCAACGCCGCCAGCTGGTTGTCGGGGGGGATGGTCCGCGATCTCGTACCCGACGATGCACGCGGCGGTCTGCGGGCGGTGCTTGCCGGCGTAGTGGCGCAGGTCGGCCGGGGCCGTATGCGACCCAGCCACGAGGATCTGGTCGAAGCGGCCGAGCTCGTCGCACACCTCGCCGAAGAACTCATGCTCCGTCCGAACGGCGCTGCCGTGCTGGGCGGTGGGATGCGGGTGGGTACGCACCGTGCGGACCGGCGTGTGCTGTTCGTCGAGCTGAAGGACGGTGGCCGAGCGGGGATCGGCCCAGACGACGGCACGGTGGGTAGTCATGATGGTCTCCAGTGGTGATATTTCTCGGGGGCCGGCGTCGCAGGGACGTGCGGAAATGCGGGTCGGGACGCGAAGCGCTGCACACTGCGGTCGCGTCGGCGGCTAGCATGACATCAGCACCGGCGCAGTCATCGCCATAAGCTGGCCGCGGGTCGCACCTCCAAGCATGCGTTCCTTCCAGCGAGAGTGCCCGTAGGCGCCCATGACGACAAGCTGAATGTCGAGGTCGCAGGCGCGCGAGAGCATGGCGCTGGCGATGCCGACTTCGCGCGCGCTGTCGACTCTCGGCGTCGCCTGCGCGCCATGGCGTTTCAACCAGCGACAGACCGCTTCCAGGCGTGGCTGCAACGAGAACGGCTCGACCTGCGCGTCTTCGGTCCAGCCGACCACGTGAACCTTCGTCGCTCGTTGCAGGAAGGGCATCGCGTCGGCGACGGCCCGCGCCGCTTCGCGGCTGTCGTCCCAGGCGATCATGATGTGGGATGGCTGAGGGTCGAATGTGCCGGCGTACGGAAGCACCAGCGTCGGCCGGGCGCCATAGAGAACGATCTCCTCGACGAGCGCTTGCTGCGCGCCGCTTCGCGTCGCCTTAGGGTTTGCTTGGCTCAGGACGACGAGGTCGCTGCATCGGGCGAGCCGGATCAGGCTCTCGGCCTGGTCCGTCTCGTTGATGACCGCTTCGAAGGAAGGCAGCGCGGCGCGAACGCATTCATCGCGAAACCGCTGTGCCCGGCGCCCGGCCTGATCGCGGGCGGCGGCCCACGCCGTCTCGGCGTAGCGGCTCAAGGTGGCGGCGTCTTCGATGGCGACCGGGAAGTCGAGAAAGCCCGTCGCCGCGGCGCCGACCAGATGGCTGTCGTACGCGGCCGCTAGCGCGACGGCGAAGGCGATGCGTTCCTCGCACCGCGGATCGTCGTCGAGGTGGACCAGAATGCTGCGGTAGTCCATGGTGGCTCCGGCTGCTTCGATACGATGATTGTTCGTGCCCGCTCGACGAGCGGCTTGATCTGCCGCAAATCGGCGACTAGGCGAGGCCGGTCGCATCGCTGCGGATCACTTCGTCGAGCGGACGCCGCAACGAACGCGGCATCAACGGGCCGTACCGAAGCGAACGATCAGGGCCCGGCTCGCGACCTTGCAGTGTCGGGCAGACCCGGGCTGCCGGTGTGCAGGCCGTCTCCCGTGGCGACTGCTTCGATCGCGTTGAAGCGCATCCATCTCCGTGTTTCCTCGAGGAGCGCCCGATCGGCTCGCTGGGCACGCTGGGCCTCGTCGGTGGCCTCGGCCAACTACTCTTTTCGCCGTGGAGTCGAGCAGCAGCGGCTGCGCGTCTGGCCGGGCCACTGCCTTCAGGAATTCAAGATCCGGCCCTGGCATTGGGCGGCCGTCGAATTCGGCCCGACTGTTCTGCCATTCGGCGATCGCCGCGAAGAGCCGGGTGCGAGCGGTGTCGCCGGCGCTCAGCTCGATGTTGATTGCATTGCGCACCGGATCGAACGTCGGCGTCGCGCGAAGCGTAAGGGCTGGCGCTGCCTGCTCTAGTTCTTCCGATGGTTAAGCAACCAGAGCATGGCGGCGAACACCAACGCGCCGAGCGGGGCAACGATGCCGATCGTGCCAATCAGACCTTGCCGGCGGTCATCGAGAAAGTTCATGCGAAAAATGCAGCGCTATCGCTCGGGTCAGCGCCGGCGAACGTAGATTCCGGGCGCAGCCTCGAGTAGCGGCAGGCCGGCGCCCGTCGCTCCCATCGGCGGCGGCGCGACACGCCGCGTCGAATGTCGATCCAGCCACTTCAGCCAGGCTGTCCACCACGATCCCGCCACCGGCCGCGTCGAAGCCAGCCATTCGTCGGCCGACAGCAGGCGATCACCCACGTGCCGCTCGTGTAGCCGGTAAGTCGACCTGACGTCGCCCGGCGGGTTGACGATACCGACGTTGTGGCCGCCGGCCGTCAGCACGAAAGTCTGGTCGGCGTCAGTCAGGCCCTGCAGTTTGAAGACCGATCGCCAGGGCGCGACGTGGTCTTGCACCGTGCCGACGTTGAAGATCGGCACGCGGATGTCGGCGAGGCTGACCCGCTCGCCGTCGACCTCCCACTCGCCTCGCGCCAGCGCGTTGCGCAGGAACATGCCGCGCAGGTATTCGGCATGCATGCGTGCCGGCAGCCGCGTGCCGTCGGCGTTCCAGGCCATCAGGTCGGTCATCGGCCGGCGCTCGCCGAGCAGGCGGCTGTGCAGACGATAAGACCAGATCAGGTCGTTGGAGCGCAGGATCTGGAAGGTGCTCGCCATCTGCCGCTTGTCGAGGTAGCCGCGTTGTGCCATCAGGTTTTCGAGAAAGGCCACCTGGCCCTCGTCGATGAAGAGCGCCAGCTCGCCCGGCTCGGTGAAGTCGGTCTGCGCCGCGAGCAGGGTGAGCGTCGCCAGCGGCGAGTCGCCGTTGCGACCGAGCGCCGCGGCGACCGCCGAGAGCAGAGTGCCGCCCAGGCAGTAGCCGGTCGCATGCACTTTGGCACCCGGCACGATACGGGTGATGGCTTGCAGCGACGCGCGCACGCCGAGGTCGGCGTAGTCGTCCATGCCCAGGTCGCGGTCCGCTCCGTCGGGGTTCTTCCACGAGATCGCGAACACCGTATGACCATGGTCGACGAGGTGCTTGATCAGCGAATTGGCCGGCGACAGGTCGAGGATGTAGTACTTCATGATCCAGGCTGGCACGATCAGCACCGGCTCCGCATGCACGGTGCCGGTCGTCGGCGTGTACTGGATCAGCTCGACGAGGCGGTTGCGCATGACGACCCGACCGGGAGTGACCGCGATGTCGCGCCCCACTTCGAACGCTTCGGCGCCGACTGGCGGGAGGTCGGCCGCGTCGCGGCACGCGTCCTCGAGCGCGTGCGCCCACCCGCGCATCAGGTTGGCGCCGCCTTCTTCGAGGGTGCGGCGCTGCACGACCGGATTGGTGGCGATGAAATTCGTCGGCGCCATCATGTCGAGCCACTGCCTGGCGGCAAAGCTCACCATCTGCTCGTGATGGACTGTGGTTCCGGGCACGCCGGTCGTTGCTCGTTGCCACCACTGTTCCTGCAGGAGGAAAAGTTCGGCGATGGCGCCGAAAGGGGGTTGATGCCATGCCGGGTCGACGAAGCGCTTGTCCTGAGGCATCGGGTCTACGCTTCGCGCGCCGCTCGCCAAGGTACGCCACGCGCGCGACGCCTGCTCGAACCCATAGTGGGCGATCTCCCATTGCTTGGCCGGCGAAGCCAGCAGATGCATCGCCCAGTCCATGAACGCGCCTGTTGTCGTAGCCGGGGCCAGGGCGCCCGAGACCAGGCCGAGGGACGCGATCTGGCGCTCCAGCAACTGGTAGCCGCGAAGAATCGACGAGGGTTCCGGGCCGTTGCCGAGCCACGGACTGCTGGCGCGTTCCCGGGAACCGGGCTGGCGCGAGCCGCGGCCGCGCGCTGGTCTGGCGGCAGGACCGGTGGTGGTCGCGATCGTCCTCGCGACGATCGACCTTGTCGCCCGCTTCGGCGCTTCGCGGGTGCGGCTCATAAGCCTGCTTCGCGCAATCGCTGCACGAGGTCGAATTGTTCGGCGGCGCGGTGGCTGCGCCTCGGGCGCCGAAATGCCGCTGCGCACAATGCCAGGATTCGTTTCATCGCTGCCCTTTGAAGTCTTGCCAAGAAGGAGCTTGGGAAGCTCCGAAGCAAAGCATGCGGGGTGGGAGCGTTGCTCCTGTTGACGCCGATCAAGGCGCGCGACCGGGCCACCGATGTTTCCGACATTGACGTTCGTCAACACGGCGGGGTCGGCGTCGCTCAAGAATGAGTCGTCTCTTCCAACGGTATGCGCTCATGAACCTGCCTACGCAAGCCCATTTGAAGACCCTGCGCGATTTGCTGACGTACCGCCTCGCCGAGCTGGCTGCCGACATCCGCGCAGCCGGTCAGGAGCGGCACGAATCGGCGACTGCTGTCACGCCGGAGGTGGCCGATCGCAAGGACGATGCGTCGCGGGATCAGCAATCGGAGCTGGCGAACCGGCAGGAGCAGCACGAGCGCGACGAGATGAAGCAGGTGCAGGCCGCCTTGCATCGGCTCGATGCAGGGATCTACGGCGACTGCGCCGATTGCGGCGAGCCGATTGCATTCGCGCGTCTGCTCGCGCAGCCGGCCGCCGAACGCTGCGCAGCCTGCCAAGTTGCCCGGGAACACGAGAGACAGGCTGCACGCCACACCTGAGCCGCGCATCGCCACGGCACGCGCGGTGCGATCAGAACTCGACGGTCACATTCACCGCTCGGCTGGCGGGGTCTGCCGTCCGCGTTGCCGCCGAATCGCTTCCATGCCCGGCCTGCGGTTCGCCGCTGCCCTTTCGGCGGACGATTTGAGCGATCGGCGAGGCTGAACGAGCGCGTTCGCTCCAGCGACGTGCATCAGGACGCCGGCGCCGCCGTGCTCGAGATGGGCGGCATTCGCTTCGTCGGTGTCGATGTGCATCTCGGTCGCGAAGTCGGCACCCACGCGAACCGCGACGTCGCGAAAGACGAGCGAGCGACCGGCACTGCGGACTTCGACCTCGACCTGCTCGCCGTCGGACAGGCCCAGGGCCGCCGCGTCCTTCGGACAGGTATGGATGTGGCGTTGCGCGACGATGACGCCGTTGCTGCTCAGCGTCCCGGCAGGCCCGCGAAGCGTGACCGTCGGCGTTCCGTCGAGTTGCCCCGACAGCCGTACCGGCGCCTCGACGCCGAGGGTGAAGGCATCGGTTTCCGAGATCTCGATCTGGTTGGCGGCGCGACAGGGCCCGAGCACTCGAAGCGCGTGCAATTCGCCGTTCGGGCCGATCACGTCCACCGCTTCCTTGGCTGCCCATTGGCCACGCTGGCTCAGGTTTTTCTGCTCCTGAAGCGAATGGTCGGGGCCGAACAGCGCCGTGCACGCGCTTGCCGTGAGATGGACGTGTCGCCCCGACACGGCGATCGGTATGGCCTGCGGCGCGGCGACCGTCGCGACGGCTGCCGACATCACTCGGGCCGCTTCCTGCGCGATCATCCATTGCTCGCGCGCCTCGGTCACCAGCACCTTCACGCGCGAGTGAGGATGATGGAGTGCAAGCACCTCGTCGCAAGCCAGATGCGCGGCAGCATTGGCGTCGTCGTTCAAGGCCAGGCCGAGGAAGTCGAAGCGCTCGCAGATACGCTTGCGCATCGAGGCCGAGTTCTCGCCGATGCCGCCGGTGAAGACCAGCGCATCGATGCCGCCCAGCACGGCTGCGTAGGCGCCGATGTACTTGCGGACCCGGTAGGCGTAGACCTGGATCGCGAGCTGGGCGCTGCGATCGCCCTGCGCGGCGCGCCCCTCGATCGCATGCATGTCGGATTCGCCGCCGGACAGCGCCTCGAGACCGCTGTGGAGATACAGCGTCTCCTCGATCTCGGCCGCTTCCAGCCCGAGGGTGCGGTGCAGATGCGAGAACAGGCCCGGATCGACGTCGCCCGAGCGCGTGCCCATGACGAGACCCTCGAGCGTCGTCATGCCCATAGACCGGACCCACGCAGCGAGCCGACACTGGCTTCGTTCCAAGCAAGCGCTTTCGGAGGAACCCATCATGTACCAGCGAATTCTTGTTCCCGTCGACGGCAGCCCGACGTCGAACCAGGGCTTGGCCGAGGCCGTCAAGCTCGCCAAGCTCACCGGAGCGCGCCTTCGGCTCACCCACGTCATCAACGAGATGACCTTCAGCACGGGATTCGAGATCTATACGGCAGACGTCATCGGCATCCTGAAGGAGGGCGGCGAGCACATCCTTGCCGAGGCGACGGCGCGCGTCGCGGCGGCGGGCATCGACGTGGAGACGCACCTCTCGGAAAACCTCGGCAGCCGCGTCTGCGACATCGTCGTCGACGACGCGCTCGAATGGAAAGCCGATCTGATCGTGATCGGCTCGCACGGGCGCCACGGCATCGGTCGTCTGTTCATCGGCAGCGACGCCGAGCAGATCCTGCGCAAGTCGCCGGTTCCGGTGTTGCTCGTTCACGCGTTGTCGGAGACGATCGAAAGCCAGCCTGCCGCACTTCGTCGCGTCACGGAGATTCCGCATGTATGAGCGCATCCTCGTTCCCATCGATGGTGGACCGACCGCCGCGGCCGGTCTCGACGAAGCCATCCGGATGGCGCGTCTCACCGGTACATGGGGAACCTCGTGGTATGTGTGGTGGACTTCAGGCATGAATCGTTGCAGCGATCGATGGCTTGCTGACCAGCTTGGACAACTCGGCGAAACCGATCGGCGGCACGGCCAGCCAGGCAAGCGCGAAAATGCGTTTGGCCAGACCGGAGATACGGTCCATCTGCTTGTGTTCGCCGGCTAGCCGCGCTGCCAGCAAGGGATCGCGCGTACTAGCGGCCAGCACGCTCTTGTTGAGCACGCAGGCATAGGGCTCGATGCCGGCGCGGCGAAGGTCCTCCGGCAGCGCAGCCGCTTGCGACACCGGTGTCACCTCCGGCAGCGTCACCAAAATGATCTTGCTGTACGTGTCGTCGGGCGTCGCGCGGACACCGTAGCGCTTGATCTCTTCCGGAGTCTCAACCTTCACGATCTGAACCTCGACCCCCAACGGCTTGTGCGGCCCGTTCGATGATGCCGATGGTGCTTCGGCACTTGCTGCAACCCGTTCCCAGAACCTTGACCCGCATTCGATGACCTCATGTGCATATTCGATTCGCAGGGCATCGGCAGTCACCGAGTTGTCGAACCGCCCTGCAAAAAAACCCAGCGCTTTGACTGATCCGTGTGCATTGAAGACAACGGACTCCTTGCTCACTGTGCGCATACGTGCGAAGTTCACCTTGAGCATCGTCAAGGGATGCCACATGCGTCATCAGGACATGGACGTGCAGATGGCTGTCGGAGTGGGCCTTATCGAGAGGGGAGGCGGCGCGCTGCGACTCGGCCAATGACGTTCGGACCGTGTGACTGAAATGATTCGACTGCGTATGCGCCGAGCATAGACTCGACTTTCACTTGAAACCAAAGGTCGACGATGAGAGTTTCCTTCATGACGAAGTGGGCAGCGTTTGGCCCCCTTTTGTGCTCTTGGCCCTAGAGCGCAAGGCCCAGACTTGGCATGATGAACCAGGTGTCCAACCAAAGAGACAGCATGCGGCTCCGCTATCCCGACAGTCTCGGCGAACGCTCAAATGCAACCACGCTCGCCGCAGCGCTTGGCGGGCCCGTGTTCGTCGTGGACAGGGTGGCGGCCCCACGCAGTCGGCCCGGCATCCTGCTGCTCGACGACGACCCTTTCATGCTCGGTGTGCAGTCACGCATGCTGCTCGACATGGGCTATCCGAAGGTCAGCACCGCCGGCAGCGCGGAGGCGGCGGTGCGGATGCTCCAGCGCGAAAAGCAGACGTTCGACGTGATTCTCTGCGACCTGAATATGCCCGGCATGGATGGCATCGAGTTCCTGCAGATTCTGAACGCGAGTTCCTTTGGCGGCAGCGTGATACTGCTGAGCGGCGAGGGCGTGCGCATCATGCACACGGTGCAGAAGCTCCTGGACGGCGGCCGCATGGTGATCCTGGGTGCACTCGAGAAA
>Ga0075520_1001974_pt1 | contig 10074 bp, 5 predicted proteins | sample NGEPerB_FD_75100 | JGI IMG/M metagenome (GOLD analysis project Ga0075520, IMG submission 75100) | Arctic peat soil microbial communities from the Barrow Environmental Observatory site, Barrow, Alaska, USA - NGEE PermafrostAB12-B | ecosystem: Environmental > Terrestrial > Soil > Wetlands > Peat ...
ACTCCATACTGGCCATACCAGTCGCATTTTTCTCCCTGACCTAAAAGAGTTGGAATCCCGGCTTCAAATAATTTACCGTTTGAAATGACAGGGGAGGCACAAATTGATTTCGGAAAACCAAAATCCAGGACCTCCTCAAGAAATCCATCAACAATTCTTATTTTAAACAACAATCTGTTATCCTTAACATGGGTACCTGTATTATCTGTTATTGCATACAGGTAATTATTGCAGTAGACCACATCATGTATATTATCATAGTTATATTTTGCGAGACTTAAGTTCCATTTTATGTTACCATTCCTGATGTCAAAAGCTGTTATATATTTCCAGTCGTACTTGTCAGTCAGTTTATTTTGAAATAGATACCAGCCTCCGCACTGAGCTGAAAACAATGTTCCTCCATGATAGCAGATTGATGAGAGCCTCTCAATGAACCTGCTCTTTTTCCAGACTAAATTCAAGGTGCTGTCATAAACAGCCACATCTCCGTACATAACATTGCCGTTCCAGTTGACTGTGGCGATATAATATCCATATTCATCATCAACAAGCAGAGTATTTGAATGAGTGGTCATTGCTTCCGGAACAGTATATTTTGATTTAATAACTCTTCCTGTTTCTGCATTTATTTTCTCAACTCTTTCAAACGACTGTGAATAGATCCACCCGTTCTTCTGGTCAACAGCAGGAATTGTTGAGAACCACGATTGAGCAGGAGTGAACCAGAGTTCTGACCCATCCTCAATTGACAGTGCATGAAGTCCGTTTGATCCTTTTGCAAGTACGACAGTCAATCCTTCCTTATTAATATAGTAATTGAATCCTGTACCCCCGATGTATGGTATATTGTTATCGCTCACCCAAGCCTCTTTCCCATCGGCAAGATATCTGGCTTTTACTCTGCCGTTTGCCCGTTCATGTTCAATAATTAACCATGTACCGTCCTTTTTCTTTTCTACCATGGGAGAGACATCATACATATCCTCAAATTTGTATGTCCATAATTCTTCGAAACTGTCCAGGTCGACTGCTTTCACATCTGTCCCGTTCGGGTCCTGAAAATAGCCAACTCCATTCCGTACATTTCCATATTCCGAAGAGAGACCTGAAGTATTTGAATGGTCACGTGTTGTGAAGCTCCATACTGGTGAAGTGAAAGAGCCCTTCCCGTTCTTATATCCTGTTATTTTCCAGAAATAAGTAGTGTTAAAGACCAGCCGTTCAGTATTGAAGACATTCGGGATAACTGTCGCCACTTTGGGTATCTCTTTGGAATCAGTACCTGATCCTAAGAAAACATTGAATGAATCACAATCTGATGTCCATGTAAATCTGGCAGTTATAACATTCTGCCCTGCTGTTTTATCGGAAGGAGCAATCAAACTGATCTTATTGGTGTTTTCACATGCCGAAAAAATCAAAGAGGTAATGATGCAGACAGATAATATTGTGTAATTTGATTTTGTCATAAAAGCTTTATAAATAAAATATATCATTACTTTCCTGTTATTCTTATCAACATTTCTTCTGACGGTGCAATAGTTATTTTTTCTCCTTTCACACCAGCTAATTTTTTGCTCAATTTCGATTCTCCCGAATTATTTAATAACCTGACAGATACAACATTTGCAAACGGAAAGGGCAAAGCAGAAGCATGAAGCCGGACCGTCACAGCGGAAGGTTTATTCCGTAAATTCCCGATTATCAGAAAGGCCGTATCCTGTTTGCTGTATATTGCTGAAGCACAAAGAGTATCGTTCAGGCTTACAGATTTATTACGCCAACCTTCAAACTTGTACTGACTTAAGTCGCCCAGAGGAAAAAGAATCTTATGCATTTCGACACTTTCCGGCATGACAGGCCAGGGTGTCACGCCAGTTAATAGAGCTTCGAGTGCAAGCTTCTTCTTAAGTTCTGCCGGAGCATCCGGATGCATTGTACCATAACCAATAACTCCTCTTGACCGGGCACCTGCAAAATTCCATTCCGGAGGAAGATCAATCAATGGAGGAACATCCTTAATCAGCTTCCCATAACCCCATTCCATACTAACAACATAGTTTGCAAAATTCTCAGTTACAAACATAGGAGCCATGGTATTATGGATAATTATTAAACCGCCAGGGCCTACTCTTTGCCTCGTCCATTCCATCATTTCAATTAATTCATCAATATCGCGATGCCCGTCGGGAGTTATATTCATTGCTCCAAGTCCGGTTTTATCCTGTTGGCTCATTTCCTTCTTCCCGTTGTGCAACGGATTATTACAGTATAGCGGGATATTCCAGTCATAGTAAACACCATCAAACTTATGTTTCGATAGTGTCTGATCGATATAAGATTCCAGATAATCCTTCCAACCCGATTTGAGGCACATCTCGACTCCATAAATATCACCTGAACCGGAATAGGTGCTTTTCAATTCATTTTTATCGTTATACCTCCTTCCCCATATCTCACCGAAATCTTTATATCCCTGTGCCGAAGGATTAAATTCTTTCAATGAAAAATATGTTGATGTTTTAATTCCTTCCCGGTGACATAGATCAACTACTTCATCAAGCTTTTTCATCTCGTCAGGTGAATATGGCGGATAAATCCCATCTCTCCAGAAAATACCATCGTGGTCCGTGTCTCCATCATCCTGGTATGACATTGTGCTAACGCCCGATTGACTCCATTCCTTTATCTGATCGCCGGTAACCCATTTTCCGCTATTCCTGTTGACTATAGCATGCAACCAGTCACCGTTTGCCTTTCCGGTCAGGACTGAGAGTCCTATATAATAATCAAATATATATGTGCCCTTCAACGCCACAGTCCCTTCAGGAAGATTCACAGGACAAATTGCCACATCAATGCCCTGAGGTTTATATGAACCAGCCACTGAGAATAATCCGGTACCTGGCCTGCCTGTCAACTGGTAGTCCCATTGCCATGAATTATCTGAGATAAACCATTCAATTCCCTCAACTCCCTGGTTAAGAAAGACCATATATTCAGGGACACTGCTTGTATATAACGGAAGATCAAAATGGGTTCCTGATCTTTGCTTCCTCCACTTTATTACATTAAATGCGAAAGGCAGTGTGTTGGTTTGTTCAGTTATTCCCGGTCTGTATCCATAATCAGACAAATCCGGTGATAACCTGAGATTAACCAGGCTTATTTTATTAGTTATTATTGAATCAGGAAAATACAATTCCTTTCTGATCTTAATGTATCCCCATCGGTACTCATAAATAGTTTTCAGGCTGACAGCAGATGATTTACCACTCCTGGTACGAAGATTGCAATTTGTTATTACCCTTACTGAATTACCATAGTTTTCATAACTTATTTGTGCCGGGTTCTCAACCATATCAGAATATTCCTCTTTCACGCCAGCATCATTTACTTTTACTCCCACAGGCTCTATCAGCAAGTTTTCATTTTTGCCATTTGTATATTTTACCTTTGAAATGTTCCCGCCTTGTGATAGGTTCTGTTCTATAAGATAATACGGTGTACTTAGTCTTAATATATTCTTTTCCTTGTCAAGTGTCACTGTATACTTCTGCGGCCACCATGGAGCAAGTGTATCAGGCACTTGTGCCTTCAGACTAAAAGTGCATGGCATCAGAAGTGCTGTGATGATAATACTTTTCAGCAAAAGTCTGCGCTCACCTGAGTCTGCAAGCTGTTTCATGATATGTATACAAATTCTCATTATCAATTCATATCTTATTTCCCAAAGATTTATAATAGACTTCTGACATTTTATTCCCGGTAAACAGAGCTAAACCTGAAGCTCCAGCTTTTGCAGACAGACCAGCGGCCAGATTAAATTCTTCAGGTGTCAGCTGATACAGGTGAAGTCCGGAATACAAAGGGAATTTTCCGGCAAGAGCCATCACTCCTTCCCTGGTAGCCGTTTCAATCCACTCCACCGGTTTGCTTTCGTACTTATGATACATCATTGGCATTACATAATCAAGTTTCCAGTTCACCCAATCCTGTCTCACTCTCATTTTCGCCAGTGCAGGAGTCGGAAAAACAGCGGCCGAGAGCATCTTCCCGTTTTTGTGCACAAGATCATATATCTCATCAACCAGTTTTGTAATACTGTTGTGACGAAAATCTCTCCAGGCTTCATTCGTAGCCTGATCAGTAATTGTCAGGGGATCCAGACCTGAAATTTGCTTGAATTGATTTCTGCATATCCCGCAATAGCAATAATCAAATTGAGGATGTACAAGATCATCCTGCGGAATATCATATTTAGCCCTGTGAAAAGCCGCCAGCACAACATCAGGATACCGTATATAATCAAGGTGGATTCCTGTCAGTTCGCTATATGCACAGAGTTCAGATACTCTTTTTTTAGTGAATTCTATTACTTCAGGATTTGACGGGCATAACCAGCGGTATTCATTTATATATGCAGGTTTATCAATGCATGACTCCCCTCTGGCATTTACTACATACCAGGAGGAATGTTCTTTCATAGTGATCTCATCAGGCCACTCCATAGTAATTATCCAGGCATGCAATTCAAGGGCAGCTTCTTTTGCAAGAGGCAAAACCTGATCGAGAATGGATTTGTTACTGGTTAAAAGTAAAATAGAATCAACTCCCCACCTTTTAAGGTTACCCAGAAGCAATTTCCATTCATCAATGGTTTTGTCAGCATCAGGAGGCTGGTTGGGATGAACCCATGCCCAGATTTTATGCCACGGCTTGCGACCGGAACCATTGCAACTCCATATACCGGTTGCAAAAGCAATAGTTCCTATTGTTCCTATGCCCAGTACCTTTAAGAATTCCCGCTTTTTCATTCAATTCATTTCTTTATGTTTTTATGGCACAAGATTTTTAATTATTCGAGATCACGTAACGATATATTCATAAACTATTTCAAATACTTTATTTCAACATTATAGTCTGAAATTTATTCTGATACTCTTCAGTAAATGAAGATGCCGACCAGAATGAGATCCCTCCTGCTCCTTCTTTTTTAGCGACAAGTATATGTTCCGCCATAGTATCAGTATCCACATCCCTGTGATAGCGATGCCCAAGCCAAATCCCGACAATTACTTTAGCTTTTCCCTTGCATATTTTAATGGCATTTGTAACATCTTTTTTATATACCTCTGAATTTCCAATATAGACCATAGGGCAAGTGATATCGAGGATACCTGTTTTTACCCATGTTTCCCAATCCTGTCCAACTTCGTATTTTGAAGCCCGGGGATCCGGAAAGACTGCTGCCGAAAGAGGTATCTGCTTTCCTGATTTTTGTATCGTCGTCTTAATATCCTTTACCAATGATGTCACCATTTCTGCATTCCAGTCAAGCCACCGGCACCAGAGAGGATCTCCTGTGTCTTTATCCAGATTCAGGGGACTTGTGCCATATTGATTTTTAAATGTTTCGCATGTCAGACTATCATAGCTAAAACTCTGATGGAGATCAAAACGGATATAATCAAGATGAAACCCGTCAATATTATGCCGGAGGAACGGGGTTATGGATTCTACAATAAACTTTCTGACTTCGGGATTAGCAAGGTTGAAATTCCCCGGTTTCTCCCCCTGCAAATTCTGAACGAGCCAGCCGGGATGCTCTTTTGCAATACTCCCGATGAGTGCACTTTTATGACCAGGAACTATATACGGATGTAACTCAATATTATTTTTATGACACTCAATAATCAAGCTATCAAGAAAATTCCAGTCAAAATAAGGTAAAGATCCGGCGCTATAGAAAAGCAATGTAATGCCAAGCTTTTCGTACCGGTTAAGAACACTATCGGCTTTGTATACATGATTAATTACAAAATTCCCCTTATTGCACCACAATGCTTTTTCAAACTTCCCGGTTTTGCCAGCTGAGACAACATTTGAAATAACTGTAAATAAGCATATTAACAGGAGCACTCTCCCCGAGTGACTTAATAATCGGCCTTTCGTATTCAGATAATGATTCTTTACTGGCATATTTTTCTTTTAAACAGGTACAACTTTCCCACCAGCGTTAATTATTCTCTCAAGGCTCAGTATGTTAAGCATCAGGTGGCGGGGATGATGGTAATTCTCAATTCTTATACTCTCCTTCACAAATGTCATTTTTCTGTCACCTCCTATATTCCAGAGAGAATAGCCATATTTTTTAAGCGGATAATTTTCCATAACATATTTGAACGTCTTTTCGAACCATTGAAAAGCCCAGGGATCACCTGTATGTTCTATTAATAATAATGTGCCTATTAATACTTCTGCCTGTTCCCATAGAACTTTATCAACTTGCCAGATGTTATTATTTACGTTTTCAAGACATCTGAATACTCCCCCGTAAACATCATCCCATGCAACTTCGACATGCCTTTTGAATTTTTCAATAGCTGATTCAAATAATTTATTGTCTTTTCTTCTAATCGCATCGAACATAACCATCCACATTGTTTCAATATCATGACCAGTGTAAACAAATTGAGAAAACGGTCCTTCAGGTCTGGTAAGGTCGTGATTCATGACTTCATTGATCAGGCCAAACTCAGAATTATAATGATGGATCATCAGAGCATCAATACATCTGTTGATAATCTTTTCAATTTCAGTATCAGGTTTATGATTTAAAAGGCAGTAAGAAGTCCGGATAAAGACCATCCAGGATCCAACAACCCTGGGGGCAGGAACGACAGGGGCTTTAGGACCATAGTCGACTATAAAATTAAAATCATCGCTGTCATAAAGGTTCAGACAATTGATCAGAATTTCTTTAGCAATGTCCCAATATTTTGTCTCCCCCGATGCTTTGGAGAATTCGGCCAGCCCCTCAGCTATGAACAGGTCCCCATAAATATCGACAGGGATATCTGTTAATCCCTTTCCATCTCTTGTGTAAGATGCCGGCCATAATTTTCGGTCATCAGGTCTGATACGCAATACAAAATCAACAGTTTTCTTTGCCACTTCCAGGTATGCAGGATCTGTCTTCAGATTATTAAATAGGAATGAATAGACCCAGATTCCTCTGCCATCATACCATGCACGTTTGCTGGTTGTTATGTTTTTACCTGAACGGTCAGAGTTGCACATGAAACCGCCCAGTTCATGGTCAATGATATATTTATCCATAAACGGGAGAAAGTCATCAAATAAAAAATGCCTGTATTTCTCCAGTAGTTCCTGAGGTTTATAGCCGGCAATTGATGTTATTTTCATTCCCTTCGAATTTGAGTGTTGCTTCTCCTGTAACTGTTCTTTCATTTTTAACGGTGATCCATTCACTATTGAAGACATGGCGAATAATCCTGAAGTTCCTATGAAATTTCTTCGTTTCATCATAATATTATTGACTGTTCTCTTTATTCAATAAATTGAATTATAAAACACTTCATTTACTTCAATACAATCAACTTCCTGCCATAAAAGGCATTTTGATTATCGACATTGTAATAATAGATCCCGTTCTTCAAATTGCTTACATTATATCCCACCATATATTCTCCGGGAGATCTTTGACAATGTTCAATAGTATCAATCTGTCTTCCAAAAATATCGAACAGGTTAATTGTTATCATCCCATTTGCCGGTACTATATAACCGATCATCGTAATATCAGAAGCCGGATTCGGGTAATTCTGTCCGAGTATTGAATTTATTTCTCTGTTTGCAAGATTATTTTTAATTCCGCTGATCATCTTGTTGCAGGTAAAAACCACTTCCCGTTTATCACCTTTTGATAAAGAAGGCTGACCAATATACCAGATATACAACATAGCGAAGTTTTCCTTAACAATCGTGCTTATGGCATTTGTTGAAAGAATCTGGATATTTGCAGCTTTGAAAGGAAGAAGTATTGCCGGATGCCGGTTTCCCCATTTACCATTGGTACCAGGTTGTCCGTCTTCGTTCATTGTTACCCGGTAAATGACAGTATCCTTTTCAGAACCGGGTTTTATAATCAGCTCATTTTTTACCAACGGTTGCTGCCAGGTTCCCTCATTGTCCATTTTGAATTTTCCTGCCGGGTCGCCATAGAATGCCGAGCCATTTAAGTCATCGGGAGAGACACCTGGAGTATTATTCCGGATATCAAACAACAGTGCCTGATTGGCAAGGAACCATGCTTCTGCCCATGTGTTATCCCTGGACATTTTGTAATAGTAAGCTCGCGTTCCTCCGTGTTGATAAGAATCTGATCCTTCTTCTATCAGGTACCCTGTATAAACAGAAGCACCTCCACTGTGTATCCATCCAGGCGCCATACAGTTTTCATTCAATATCTGACCTATATTGCAATTGCCAAGACCGAAATATATTCTCGGATGAGAAGAATTGATTTGATAGTTCACGCCGTCATTCGCAATCCCGGTAACTCCGTCTCCTCCTGATCTGAATGTGCCTTCAGGGCTCTGTGTGGGATAATGCATTTGCCAGAGATCATAATTGCCATGACCACTTGTAATGAACATGTCTACAGGATCATGATTAAGCGAATCAATCCCACCGTTTATCATAGAAACTAACCATGAAGTCCTGTCTGTTGGCCCATTGGTATAAGATTTCAGCGATGTAGTATTTGACTTCTTAATATAATATAAGCCACATGTGGCCTCGTGAGTGCTTATACCCTGAGTAAAATATGGAAGGTCGCAACTAACTGTTCCACCAAGGATCGTTTTTGTAAAATGCATTGAAGTATCTGATACTATTTTCAAAACATCATCAGGATAACCTGTTATAACACCCCAGATGGCATCAGCATAAGGATCATCATCAATGGACCTGACAAACGGATAAAGCCCATTAGAGATGAAATCAGGACTCGCTGTATTCAGATCACAGACAAAACCAATATGTGTCGGCTGGTAGTTTTTGATCTGTGTTGTAATATTTGACAAAGAAGTGTTCCAGACAAATAATTGTCCGCTATATCGAGTTTGAAGAATATCACATACCTGTTGCCATTTTGAAAGACTATAATATGTGGATCCTTTGATCACAACTGCATAACGCATGGCAGAATGTGAAATCGCCTGTCCATAACTGCATGAACCCTTTAAAATAATAAAAAGAGAACAAACTATTAAAACTCCTTGTTTGATAACCTGCCTTTTCATAGTCTGCCTTTTGTTTCTACTACAGTTCTCAAGTTATCTTTCAATTACTTCTGTTAATTTTAATGCCACGTAATTGTTACATTCGATATTCACAGTAACCGAGGAATATTCTTTACCCGTTTTTTTCGACAGAATATTTCCTGATTTCAAATCAGTCAGGATGTACTTTGCATCTCCCCTCAACAATAATGGCCTGATCTTAAGCTGTTTAACAACACCGCTATAATTTGAGAGTGAAAGAGAACTTTCCTTTTCAGAGCCATTCATTGAGACGTCCATTGTCTTGTCCATTCCGGTCAAATCGAATGGTCTCTTTAAATTATAAGATCCCAGAGCTCTATCCAGCATATCATAAATAAGGTCGGGAAATACATTTACGGCGTTATCTACGCTAAGAGTAATTACATATGTTTTTCCATTACCATAATTATTAGAAAAGACAGCAGCTGTTCCATCGGGAAAATTTGCAATACGGCCCTCCTCTGAAGGGATCCATGACGTTGATATCATGGGTGCAAATGAATATTTTTGTCCTGACTTTGTCCTGTTTCCTGGTGATTTAGCAATTTCTATCCGTTCGAACAGTTTTCCTTTCTGAATAGAGGTTATCTCTCTGGCTCCCCATAATTTTTCTCTGTCAAACCTGTCACCATAAGGTATACGAGGTCCAAAAGCTATTAAAACACCTCCTTTCCTGACAAATGTTTCAAGCAATTCGCTATCGGTCTCCTGCATGCCTGAAATATCAGGTAAGATCAAGACATATTTATTATTAAGAAGAAAATCCAATTGTTCCCTATTGATATTCATGGGATAATAAGGAAGAATCTCTTCTCCCTTCCCAGGGACAAAGGGAATTATGTCAGGGCTGATTCCCAGCTTGCATAAAGCATCGGTAGCCGGCAAGAAACAATTAGTCCATCGCTCAATGCACCAGTCGTTATAAGGAACATACAGGGCA
>Ga0075520_1001975_pt1 | contig 10073 bp, 4 predicted proteins | sample NGEPerB_FD_75100 | JGI IMG/M metagenome (GOLD analysis project Ga0075520, IMG submission 75100) | Arctic peat soil microbial communities from the Barrow Environmental Observatory site, Barrow, Alaska, USA - NGEE PermafrostAB12-B | ecosystem: Environmental > Terrestrial > Soil > Wetlands > Peat ...
ATATGATCCTGATCCTTATATCGTCACTAATTTTTTCGCCATTTTTTTCAGCAGGATTCCATGCCGGACCATCCTTGATCAGCCTTTCTGCTTCCTTCGAAAACTCATCACCGGAAGTTTTTAATACCTTAATGTTCTCAATAGACCCGGTTTCTGAAACCGTGAACCTTATGACCACGACTTCTCTATCGCCTGCAGTCATGGAAACCGGCTTTTTAATGTTCTCCTCTATGTATTTATCAAACTCTTTTCTTCCGGCAACAGGTTCAGGAGGCTTATATGCTGATTCAGTATCATCGGCTTTTTCATCGGCAGCTTTTGCTCTTTTTGACACTCCATAGCCAACAACTACTATCTCATCCAATGCTGTCACGGAGGGTTCGGGCATTGCTTTATTCTCAGTATCAGGTTCGGCTGCCGATGCTGCAGCAATCAGCTGATCTTCCTGTAATAAACTGTTGGTATCAGCCTCGATGACGATTGCTTCATCTGCCTTTTTGGTGAAGGCATCTTTTCCCATAGGGGGTCTGGCTTTTTCCCCAAAAGTTTTACCAGTAACAGATGAAATCTTTTTCTTTACTGATTCAGTTACCTTGTTGGGTTCAGATACTTCTGTTTCTGCTTTTTCAGGTTTTATAATGGCTTTTGATTCAAAAATTTCCTGTGATGTTGTATTGAGAGCTATTTCAGGTCTTTCAGATACTTTTTTATTTCTATTCATAAAGAAAAACAATGAGGATATTACCATAATTACAGCAATAGAAGCTGCAATCCGGTACCAGATCATTATTCTTCTGCCGGAAACTCTCTTTTCAAGCTTCTTCTTCATTAAACCGATATCCTTCTCTGCCTGGGATGCAGATATTCCAGAAAGTCCTTCAGCAGCCTCCCTAACAAAAGGATCCTTCTGAAGCTCTCTCTCGAATGAGTTTCTCTCCTTTCCTGACATCTTATTTGCCATGTATTTAAGAAGGTCAGGAAGACTGGTCCTGTCGTTTTTATCTTTCCCTTTCATTTTTTCCTTCAATACAAAGTTTCAGATTCCTTTTACCATTCTGAAGATGACTCTTCACTTTATTTTCATCGATTCCAAGATTTTTTGAAATCTCGTTATAGCACTTATCCTCATAATAAAACTGCATGATGCATTTCTTTTGCTCGTCCTTCAGCTTTTCAATACAATCTGCTAGCGCCTTTTCCATATCCGGCTCTTCTTTATCTAAAGGATGCAAACCGGAGCCGTTTTCCATAAAATTCCCGGAATCGAGAAGCCATTCATTCTGCTTTTCACCCTGCGATTTCCGTGATCTGAGCTGCATCAGGCAGTAATTCCTGGTAACTACATGAAGCCAGCTTCTGAAATTTTCAATTTTCTGTTTAGGGATTTCCGTCACCAGCTTTTCGAAGATTTGCATCACAGCATCCATCGATTCCTCTTTCTCCTTAAGGTACTTGAGGCATACCCCGTAAACCAGGTGCATGTACCTTGAATAGAGTTCTCCAAGAACTTCAAGATTACCTGAAGAGCTGAATTTATTTATCAATTCTTCATCGGTTTCCTTTTTCAATATTTTTCCCGGGAACTTAAAAATCATATCCTTTAACACTTTTTCATCTACCGCATTCCTCAATCGGCCCCCAATTCCCCCCTGAAGGGGGGCTAATTCTCAGATATGCAGTATGTCTCTGGAGACCTGAGTATTAAGCCCCCTTTAGGGGGCAGTCATCCGCCATTTGGAGGATGACGGGGGTCTTTTCACCCAACAATAAATTATTTTAAAGATAGCTCAAAATAAAAAACTGTGATCTCTTTTATGGAATTCATGGAATTCCTGCATCCTATGAGAAATGTTTAACCAAAAATTCAATAGTCATGAAAAACAGTTTAATAATTTTCGCAATGGTGATCCTTGCAGCTGTAGCAATCTCATTCAGCGAAGCAAGGACCATTACCGGCAAGGTTTCCGATGAGACCGGAAATCCTCTTGTAGGAGTTAGTGTATCAATAAAAGGTACTACCACAGGTACCATCACCGATGTAAAAGGCAGCTATCAGATTTCTGTTGCCGATAACGATAAAATCCTGATTTTTTCATTTGCAGGTTATATAACTGCAGAGGAGCCCATCTCAGGAAAGAATGTAATCAACGTGGGGATGAAATCTGAAGCAATAATGATGGATGAAATGGTTGTAACGGGCTATGGTGCTAAAAAAGAGAAAGCAGCAATGAATGCCCCCTCTGCTTCGGTAGCGTATGACCGGGCTTCCTTCCAGCGGTATAACAATAATTTCAATACCGAAGGGTACGCTGCAGTCGCTGAAAACGGATTTAAGAATGTGAAGAATAATCCGTTGTCGACATTCTCCATTGATGTGGATAACGCTTCGTATTCCAATATCCGCAGGTTTATAAACAGCGGATCTTTGCCTCCTGCTGATGCTGTAAGGATCGAAGAGATGATCAACTATTTCAAATACAACTATCCTGAGCCAAATGGAGTGCATCCGTTCTCAGTCTATACAGAGCTTGCTGTCTGTCCGTGGAACAGGAATCACACTCTTCTGCAGGTCGGCCTTCGCGGAAAAAGTATCGACAAATCATCGCTTCCTCCTTCAAACCTTGTTTTTCTCATCGATGTATCAGGTTCGATGGATGATCCCAATAAGCTCCCGCTTCTCAAATCGGCATTCGGCCTCCTTGTAAATGAGCTTCGCGCTCAGGATCACGTTGCCATAGTTGTATATGCAGGTGCTGCAGGATTGGTACTCGAATCAACCCCGGGGAACAGAAAAGAGGTGATAATGAGTGCAATAGATAATCTTGAGGCTGGCGGATCAACCGCCGGAGGAGAAGGATTAAAGCTGGCTTACAAAGAAGCCCAGAAGAATTTTGTGAAAGGCGGAAATAACAGGATAATACTTGCCACTGATGGCGATTTCAATGTCGGGGAATCCAGCAACGGCGGCATGGAGAGACTTGTCGAGGAAAAGCGTGAACAGGGCGTCTTCATTACTGTACTGGGTTTCGGAATGGGTAACTACAAGGATGATAAAATGGAGCTAATTGCCGACAAGGGAAATGGGAACTACGCGTATATCGACAACCTCCAGGAAGCCAGAAAAGTTTTAGTACGCGAGTTTGGAGGAACACTGTTCACCATTGCAAAGGATGTCAAGTTCCAGCTTGAATTCAATCCGTCAATGGTCGAATCCTACAGGCTTATCGGTTACGAAAACAGGTTGCTGAACGATGAGGATTTCAATAACGACACTAAAGATGCAGGTGAAATGGGTTCAGGACATATGGTGACTGCTCTGTACGAAATCGTGCCTAATGGTTCCGGAGAAAGACTGCCATCGATAGATCCTCTGAAATATCAGTCTCCAAAAGTCAGCCATAACGAAAACTATTCTGATGAACTTCTGACAATAAAGGTCAGGTATAAGAAACCAGACGGCAATACCAGTATGCTTCTTGAGAAACCAGTCAAAAGCACAACTGATGACATTGATGAAGCTTCAGAAAACCTTAGGTTTGCCGCTGCTGTTGCAGAATTTGGAATGATACTTCGTGAGTCGGAATTTAAGGGAAGCTCAAGCCTGGAGAGTGCTGCTAAAATGGCAAAATCAGCCAGGGGTGAAGATGAAGATGGCTATCGCAGCGAGCTCGTCAGGCTCATTGAGACTGTTAAAAGCATGAGAGTTCTTGCAGATAAATAACAGCTGTGAGGAATATGAACAGTTTCAGAGTTTGATTTTCGAATAGAAGCTATCCTTATAAGTATTGCTGACCGGGGTTCTCTGGTCAGCAATATTTATAAAATAAATTTACCTTATTTTAAATGGATCAGAAAAACCGATATACCAACGGGCATCCTTTATCTGCAAGTGAGTTTTTTTCTTCTTTAAAATGAATTAAAGGAGTTATGAGATTGAAGATAGAAGTTCAAATTCCATGTCCGGAGATTTAATTAAAAAAATCATCAGTGTTGATGTCACTTATTCCAGCGACCGGAGATACCTGTCAATATATTTTGCTGCTTTCCGCCCGGAAGCGATGGCATTTACCACCAGACTCGCACCGCTGACAGTATCGCCTGCTGCAAATACCTTCTGCTGACTGGTTGTCTGATGATTGTCGACCTTAACATTCTTTCTTGGATCAAGCTCCACTCCAAGTTCTGTCAGCAAACCTTCAAGCACAGGGTGAACGAAACCAAGAGCCAGTAAAACAAGGTCCGTCTCTATTACTCTTCGGGTTTCGGGAAGAGGAGTCAATACGTACTTGTTATTTACATATTCCCATTTAACTTCTTCAACTTCCGCACCCCGGGTAATTCTTCCATCGCCGACAAACCTTAATGTTGACAGGTTCCATAGCCTTTCGCAACCCTCTTCGTGAGACGTTGATGTCTTTAGGACCTTGGCGTAATAGGGCCATGGGTTATCCGCATTACGGCTAAGCGGAGGCTTAGGAAGTATCTCTATCTGCGTCACGCTGAGAGCTTTTTGACGAATAGAAGTTCCTACACAATCAGATCCTGTATCACCACCTCCGATTACCAGAACTCTTTTGCCCTCGGCACTCATGCGATTTTCGGTCACAGATAATTGCGCGGAATTGACCCTGTTTTGTGCAGCAAGGAAATCCAGTGCATAATAGATACCCTCGAATTCACTTCCTTCGACATCCAGTCTTCTTGGATGGCCGGCTCCTATTGCAATGCACACAGCATCGAAATTATCCATTATTTCCTTTCCTGAGATATCTTTACCTATGGTTATGCCGGTCTGGATAACCAGCCCCTCCTTTACCATAAGATCCAGTCGCCTGTCGATAATAGCTTTGCTTAACTTGAAATCGGGGATTCCGAATCTTAAAAGGCCGCCTGCTTTTTCATCCTTTTCAAAAAGAGTTACATTATGACCCGATTTATTCAACAGATCGGCTGCTGCCATCCCGGCAGGACCGCTTCCGATTACTGCGACTTTTTTATCGGTCCTCTTTTTTGGCGGAACAGGTTTTATATATCCTTCAGTAAACGCTTTTTCAACTATGGCAACTTCGTTTTCACGGATGGTTACTGGTTCATGTCCAATATTTAGTACACATGCGTGTTCGCAAGTGGCAGGGCAAATCCTGCCTGTAAACTCCGGGAAATTATTGGTCGCACTCAGACGTTCGCAGGCTCCTCTCCAGTCGCCTTTATAAAGAAGATCATTCCATTCAGGGATCAGGTTGTCTACCGGGCAGCTCCAGTGGCAGAACGGAATACCGCAGTCCATGCATCTTGATGCCTGAAGCATCCTGTCCTCGCTGTTAAGCACCTGCTCAACCTCACTAAAATCGCATATTCTTTCATTCAGAGGCCTGTTCCCTGCCTCTTTCCTTTTTATTTTTAAAAATCCTGTTGCGTCAGCCATAATTTACTTATTGAAAACTAGTTAAATCAATTTTGGTTATGATTTAGGATCAAATTCAACATCCATCTCAACGTCTGCGATCTTTTTCCTGAGCTCTTCAAGCTTCTGTTCCTGAAGAACTTTCTTGTAATCATAAGGTTCCACCTTGATGAACATAGGTATGTACTTGTCGGGATCATCGAGGATCATTTTCGCCTTTTTGCTTTGAGTGAAGAAATGATGACGGGTAATAAGTTCCATAAGCTCTGATATATCACTCAACTCCTCTACGAGAGAAAGCTCAACCATGCCCATGTTACAATAATAATCGAAGTTGCCAAACTCATTGAAGACATATGCAATTCCACCACTCATACCGGCAGCAAAATTGCTTCCGGTCTTGCCGAGAACGACCACTCTTCCTCCGGTCATATATTCACAGCAGTGGTTGCCGACTCCCTCAACAACAGCATTTGCACCGCTGTTTCTGACTGCAAACCTCTCACCGGTTACTCCGGAGATAAAAATCTCACCACGGGTGGCCCCGTACAAAACTGTATTTCCGATAATTATGTTTTTATCTGCTTCGAAAGCAGAGCCGGCAGGAGGCACTACAATGATCCTTCCTCCCGATAATCCTTTTCCAAGGTAATCATTAGCATCTCCTTCAAGATATAGCTCGACGCCTGGTGAAAGGAATGCTCCGAAGCTTTGACCAGCTGATCCGGAGAATCTGCATTTGATAGTACCGTCGGGTAACCCGGCTGATCCATATAATGTTGCAATCCGTCCGGAAAGCATCGCCCCGGTCGTCCTGTCAGTGTTCCTTATTGTCCTGTTTATCTCCACCGGCTGCTTTTCCGATAAGGCTTTCTCTGCTTTATTGATCAGTTCTATATCGAGGATATTATCAATCTTCGATTCCTGCTTTTCGATGCAATGCATAGCATTGATCCCCGACTCTGCAGGCATTGTCAGAAGAGCCGTAAGGTCGAGGTTTCTGATTTTCCAATGGTCGACTTCCGGGTTTCTTTCCAGCAGGTCGAACCTTCCGATAATCTCATCCATGTTTCTGAACCCGGCCTCAGCAAGGTATTCACGCACATCCTCGGCCAGCATCCTGAAGAAGTTTACCAGGTAATCGGCTTTCCCTGTGAAACGTTTCCTCAACTCAGGGTTCTGCGTTGCTACACCTACCGGGCAGGTATTGAGATGGCATTTTCGCATCATTACACAGCCCATCACAACCAGGGCGCTTGTCGCGAAGCCGAATTCCTCCGCACCCAGCATTGCAATCATGACTATGTCCTGGGCCGTTTTAATTTGTCCGTCAGCCTGCAGCATAACCTTTCGGCGCAGGTTATTCATGACCAGTGTTTGCTGAGTCTCAGCCAACCCGAGTTCAAGCGGAAGACCAGCATGCTTTATTGAGGATGAAGGACTTGCTCCTGTGCCGCCCTCGTATCCGCTGATGGTAATCAGGTCGGCGCCTGCTTTTGTTACTCCGGCTGCGATGGTTCCTACTCCGCCCTCTGACACCAGCTTGACGCTAATCCTTGCTTTCGGGTTAACATTTTTAAGGTCGAAGATAAGCTGCGAGAGATCTTCGATTGAATAAATATCGTGGTGAGGAGGAGGGGAGATCAGGGTAATGCCGGGAATGGAGTACCTGGTTTTTGCAATGATCTTGTCGACCTTATGACCAGGCAGTTGGCCTCCTTCTCCGGGTTTTGCACCCTGGGCTATCTTGATCTGTATCTCATCGGCATTTACAAGGTATTCGGTTGTTACCCCGAAGCGTCCGCTTGCAACTTGCTTGATAGCGCTCCTGGTACTCTCTCCGTCATCGCGGGGTTTAAATCTTTCAGGGTCTTCTCCTCCCTCGCCTGTATTGCTTCTGCCGCCTATCCGGTTCATTGCCATGGCCATTGTTTCATGGGCCTCGCGGCTGATTGACCCGTACGACATCGCACCCGTGACAAAACGTTTCATGATATTTTCTGCCGGTTCTACCTCATCAAGAGGAATAGGGTTCTTTTTTATCCTCAGCAGTCCCCTGATAAATCCGGGATGAGCTGTATCCTTATTTACAAGGTTGCTGTATTCTTTGAACTTTGAACGATCGCCAGTCCTTGTGCTCAATTGCAGAAGAGCTATCGTCTCCGGGTTCCAGGCATGATGCTCGCCATGCTTCCTGTACGAATAGACTCCTTCGGTAAGTATTTCAGGCTGCTGTTCCACTTTGAAGGCTTTACGAAGCGGTACCAGGACCTCCTCGGCAATTTCACTCATACCGATACCTCCTATTCTTGACATAGTACCGGCGAAATACCTTTCGATCACATCGGGATGAATTCCTACTGCTTCAAATATCTGGGATGATCGGTAACTCCTGAGAGTGCTGATCCCCATTTTTGACATTATCTTCAGCAGCCCTTTATTGATTGCGTTAATATAATTTGCTTCAGCGCTATGATAATCCAGCTGTATAGCCTTATCCTTCACGAGCTTATCGATGATTGCAAAGCTCATGTAAGGGTTGATAATACTTGCCCCGTATCCGAAAAGAAGTGCAAAGTGCATTATCTCCCGGGGTTCTGCGCTTTCGACAACAATATCGATCTGCATTCTCTTCCGCTTGCTGATGAGATAATGATGAACTGCCGAGACTGCCATTAATGAAGGTATCGGTGCCAGGTTCTGATCGATGCCCCGGTCGGAGAGAATAATATAATTTTTGCCTTCATCGACAGCTTTTTCAGAATCGGCGCATAGCTTATCGACAGCGCTCTGAAGACCCTCAGCTCCTTTAGAAGCTTCAAACAGCATCGACAGGTTGGCAGCCGAGAATCCCTTGTATCGCAGGTTCTTTACCACCTGGAAGTAGGTATTGGATATTACAGGATTCCTGAACCGGACCATTTTTACATGGTCGGGTGATGTCTCGAGCAGGTTCTGCTGCAGAGAACCAAGGTAACCCGAAAGAGTCATTACCAGTTCTTCCCTGATGGGATCGATAGGAGGGTTTGTAACCTGCGCAAAAAGCTGCTTGAAATAATTAAAGAGCCGGTATGGTTTTTTTGAGAGGACCGCCAGAGGAACGTCGTTCCCCATTGAGCCTGTCGGTTCCTTGCCTGAGGCTGCCATCTCTTTGATAATCTTCTCTATATCCTCCAAAGAGTAGTTGAAGGAGGTGATGTATTTATTGTAGCATGGGCCCAATTCCGGTGTGATAACCTGCCCGGTCTCTATCTCTTCAAGGTTAACCATATTTTGCTCTATCCAGTCGCCATAGGGGTATTCTTTTGCAAGAGTGGCTTTCAGCTCGTTATCATAATATATTCTGCCGGCTTCGGTATCGACAAGCAGCATTTTCCCGGGTTTCAGCCTGCCTTTTTCCCTTATTTCTTCAGGCTTGAAAGATTGAACTCCAGCTTCCGAAGCCATTACTATAAGATCGTTGTTAGTTATGACATATCTTGACGGTCTCAACCCGTTGCGGTCGAGCATGCCTCCGATATATCTTCCGTCGGAAAAAATCAGTGATGCTGGTCCATCCCATGGTTCCATGAAAGTCGAATGATAATGGTAGAATGCCCTTAGCTCGATTGAGATCGGGTTCTTTGCATTTATAGATTCCGGGATCAGTATCGACATCGCATAGGGCAGAGATTTACCGCTCATGAGAAGGAATTCTAGGACGTTATCAAGTGATGCCGAATCGCTCTTTCCAGGTTCGATTATCGGGTATATCCTGGAAAGATCTCCCAGCTTATCGGATTTCAGGATCGATTCCCTGGCCTCCATCCACATCCTGTTGCCGCGAATAGTATTTATTTCGCCATTGTGACCCAGAACCCTGAAAGGTTGAGCAAGATCCCAACTCGGAAAAGTATTGGTACTGAAACGGGAATGAACAAGAGCAATTGCGCTCATTAGCCTCTCATCGCTCAGGTCGGTGAAGTATTCACCAAGCTGTAATGAAGTCAGCATGCCCTTGTAAACCAGCACTTTGGTTGAAAGAGATGGCAGGTAAAAGAAACTCTTCTGTTTTATATCAGAGTTTCTGATAGCCACTTCAGCCCGTTTCCTTATTATATACAGTTTTCGTTCAAGAGTATCCTGCTCCGTTTCAGCTCCCAGAAGGATCTGTTTAATAAAAGGTTCGGCAGCCCGTGATATCTCACCAAGAACTGAACTGTTTCGCGGAACATCGCGGAACCCGAGAAAGTCAACCTCTTCCTCCCTGATAATATTCATCAGGATCTCTTCACATTTTGCAGCGTCAGATCCATTTTGGGGAAGAAATATAAGTCCCGTACCAAACTGGCCCTGTGGAGGCAGGGCATACCCCTGTATAAGGTAGAAATCGCGTGGGATCTGTATCAGGATTCCTGCGCCATCTCCGGTTTTCCTGTCAGCACCTTCCGCTCCCCTGTGTGTCATATTTTTTAGGATATCGAGCCCCTGGCTGATTATTGAATGAGATTTTCTGCCCTTCAGATGGGCCACAAATCCTATTCCACAGTTTTCATGCTCAAAATCCTGCCTGTATAAACCATTGCTCTCAGGCCTTTCCGTTCTCATTTTCAATTTCCTCTTCATTACTATAAAAAAAACCGTTCCCTGTTTTCCAAGAGAACGGTTACCCTAATCCTAAACCATATAC
>Ga0075520_1001976_pt1 | contig 10073 bp, 10 predicted proteins | sample NGEPerB_FD_75100 | JGI IMG/M metagenome (GOLD analysis project Ga0075520, IMG submission 75100) | Arctic peat soil microbial communities from the Barrow Environmental Observatory site, Barrow, Alaska, USA - NGEE PermafrostAB12-B | ecosystem: Environmental > Terrestrial > Soil > Wetlands > Peat ...
AGGCTCGTTGAAATCATTGAGTTTACCTACAACCTTCCAAGCTGAAGACGAGGGTTCGATTCCCTTCACCCGCTCCAATCTTTTCAATGACTTAGGGGGTGGCGTTCTCGGTATTGTGTCACGCCGGGCTGCTGCTTTGTGTCACGGCCCAGCGCTTGCAACACGCTGTTGATCGCCGCGTCGGTGCCCTGAGGCAGGGTTTCGATGAAGGCGCGGTTCATGTCGAAGATGTTGGCGCCGAAGCGCGGCGATAGGTTGTCGCGTGTAGACCGCCAAAAAAAACCGCGCCGGTTAGGGCGCGGGTTTGGGAGAGTGATAGTGGAGGATTTACGTCGCCCTCTGGGAGATAGCGACGCTCGCTAACAACAGTATCCTAACAATCTCGCGGCAAGCTGAATAGATAAATTTTTGTTTATGGATTACCTGGTGGTTCATCTGGTACAGGTAGCAAAGGGCAATAATAGCCATGCCCCTCGGGCGCGTCAGTGCGGAACTTCGAGTCGGCGGGAAATCCGGCGCATGGCAGGCAAATTCTAAGCGTGTCATCTGTCCCGGCTCCATATTTGGTGATCGTGTCGTGCGAGTGGCGCTCTAGTCAGCAAAAACCCGACCTCTAAGGATACTCACGCCAACCCGCTCACCCTTCCTAATATCTTTGGAATGGCCCAGCGCTACTTCGATCGTCACGTCGCGCGCGCCAAGCTTGATGTGAGCGCGATGTCCGGCGGTTGTGCGGCGGATATCCACTATAACGCCAGGAAGCGCACCAGCCGCGGCATCGACGATCTCGACATCGCCGGGCCGAAGAAATAAGCGGCCGCCGCCGCGATACGGTTCAGTAAGGCTGACGTCAAATGCGTGGCCCTCGTACAATAAGCGATCACCATCGAACTCAACCGGGATGCTCGTGGTGTCGCCGACAAATGACATGACAAACGGAGAGGCTGGAGAATCATAGACTTCGTCAGGTGTTCCAATCTGCTCCAATTTGCCTCCATTCAGGATGGCGACCCGGTCGGCAAGTTCGAGCGCTTCCTCCTGGTCATGCGTCACAAACACCGTCGTATGACCCGTTCGGTCGTGTAGTTCGCGCAACCAGTGGCGGAGATCCTTGCGCACCTTGGCGTCGAGGGCGCCGAACGGCTCGTCGAGCAGGAGCACTCTCGGCTCAACCGCAAGTGCGCGCGCCAGCGCGACACGCTGCTGCTGGCCCCCGGACAATTGTCGCGGATATCGCTCGCCAATCCCTGGGAGCTGCACCAGATCAAGGAGGTCCTGCACGCGCTTTTGGACTTCGGTGCTGGATGGCTGCTGGGAGCGGGGGAGAACACGCAGGCCGTAGGCGACGTTGTCCCGAACCGACATGTGCTTGAATAGCGCATAGTTCTGGAAGACGAAGCCGATGCGCCGTCTTTGGACCGGCACTCCAGTCGCATCCGCATCTCCGAAAAAGACCTTTCCGGCGCTCGGAGTTTCCAGGCCGGCGATGACGCGCAATAGCGTGGTCTTTCCGGAGCCGGAGGGCCCGAGTAGCGCGATCAACTCGCCATCGTGGATATCGAGGCTGACGCCACGCAAAGCGCCGGTCTTGCCGAAGTCCTTCGTTATGTCGTTGACGCGAATGCGCAAGCCGGCCCCCTCTAAACGCGCGGTGTGCGGGCCAAGGCCTCGCCGTACTGCATCTCAAGCAGTGTCTTCGCCGCCAATGTCACCAGCGCCAGCAGCGTCAGAAGGGAGGCCATGGCGAAGGCAGCGGTGAAATTATATTCGTTGTAGAGAATTTCGACGTGTAGCGGCATCGTGTCGGTCAAGCCGCGAATATGGCCGGACACGACCGAAACTGCTCCAAACTCGCCCATGGCGCGCGCGTTACACAGCAGCACGCCGTAGAGCAGTCCCCATCGGATGTTCGGCAGTGTAACCGTGAAGAAAGCACGCAGACCTCCGGCGCCAAGCGTTAGCGCGGCCTCTTCGTCGGTGTTTCCCTGCTCTTGCATGAGCGGGATCAATTCGCGCGCGACGAAGGGGAAGGTCACAAAGATAGTCGCCAGGACGATACCGGGCAGAGCGAAGATGATCTCGATATTGTGCGCCTTCAGCCATGGGCCGAAATAGCCTTGGGCTCCGAACAGGAGAACGTAGATCAGGCCCGACACAACCGGTGAAATCGAGAACGGCAGGTCGATCAGCGTGATTAGCAGGCTCTTGCCATGGAACTCGAATTTAGCGATCGCCCATGAGGCGGCGACCCCAAAGATCATGTTGAGCGGAACGGCGATCGCCGCAACGATCAGCGTGAGCCGGATCGCGGCTTGGGCGTCCGGGTCCTCGAAGGTTGCGAGGTAGACGCCGACGCCCTTCCAGAAGGCCTCGGTAAAGACAACAACCACCGGAAGAATCAGAAACAACGCAAGAAAGGCCAGCGCCAGTGCGATCAGTGCCGTCCGGGCGGGGGCGCTCTCGGTCGCCACGGATGGCGCCGTCTTGTTAGGTGTTTGGTTCCGTTCAGGCATGTCCGAGCCTCCGCCGGCTCCAGGCCTGGATCAGGTTGATCGCGAATAGTATGACGAAGGCCAGCCCCAGCATGATGACAGCGATTGCGGTCGCGCCCGGATAATTGAATTCTTCCAGTTTGATCACGATCAGCACCGGCGCGATTTCAGACTTATAAGGGAGATTGCCGGCAATGAAGATGACCGACCCGTATTCGCTCACCGAGCGGGCGAAGGCGAGCGCGAAACCGGTGAGCACGGCGGGTGCCAGCATCGGGATGATGATGCGAGCGATCGTTTGTAAACGGCTCGCACCCAGGGTCGCCGAAACCTCCTCAACGCTGCGATCGATTTCGGCGATGAGCGGCTGTACGGTGCGCACGGTAAACGGCAAGGCGACGAAAACGAGCGCGATGAAAATACCGGCGGGCGTGAACGCCACCTTGATCCCGACCTCAGCGAGTATTCCGCCGATCCAGCCGTTCGGGGCGTAGAGCGTCGCCAGCGCAATGCCGGCCACCGCTGTTGGCAGCGCGAACGGTAGATCAACCGCCGCGTCCAGAAGTTTGCGCCCTGGAAATTGATAGCGCGTCAGCACCCAGGCGATCAGCAATCCGAACACGCAATCGACGAGCGCCGCAGCGAAGGCGAGGCCGAAGCTGATCCTCAGGGCCGCCAGCACGCGCGGCTCGGTTGCTACCGCCCAGATTCCGCTAAGGCCGAGCCCGGCGGCCTCCGCCACCAGCGCGGCGAGCGGAAGCAGTACGACAATGCCGAGGTAGAAAAGCGTGTATCCGAGTGCGAGCCCGAAGCCAGGGAGCGCACTCGGCTGTTTGAATCGCACGTGTGCGGCTCCTTTCGACCAAGTTGCCGGGCGCTTAGCGATGCGCGTCGGCCATTATCTGATCAAATTCACCGCCGTCGGCAAAGTGCTTTTTCTGCGCCACGGCCCATCCGCCGAAGTCCTTGTCGATGGTGACCAATTTCAATTGCGGCAGCCGGTCAAGATCGGCCTTGGCGGCATATTGCGGCTTAACCGGCCGATAGAAGTGCTTGGCGATCACGGCCTGCGCCTCCGGCGTATAGAGGAAGTCGAGATAGGCCTGTGCCGTCTTGCGCTTATTCTCGGGGTCGACATTGCCATCCACCAGCGAGACCGTCGGCTCCGCCAGGATCGAAAGCGATGGCGTCACGATCTCGAACTTGTCGGCGCCGATTTCCTGCAGAACGAGATGCGCCTCGTTTTCCCAGGAGATAAGCACATCGCCGATGTCACGGCGTGCGAATGTGGTCGTGGCGCCGCGTGCGCCGGTATCGAGCACGGAGACGTTCTTGAACAGAGCCGTCATGAAAGCCTTGATCTTACTCTCATCGCCACCGTTCTTTTCGGAAGCGTAGGCCCAGGCGGCGAGATAATTCCACCGCGCACCGCCGGAGGTCTTCGGGTTCGGGGTGACCACCTGAACACCGGGTTTCACCAGATCGTCCCAGTCCTTGATGCGCTTCGGGTTACCCTTGCGCACCAGGAAGACGATGGTCGAGGTGTAAGGCGACGAGTTGTCGGGTAGGCGCTTCTGCCAATCCTTCGGAATCTTTCCGGACTTCGCAGAGATCGCATCGATGTCGGCGGCGAGCGCGAGCGTTACGACCGATGCGTCAAGTCCGGCGATCACGGCGCGCGCCTGCGCGCCCGAGCCGCCGTGCGACATGCGGACGGTGATCGTCTCGCCCGTTTTCTTTTTCCAATCGGCCGCGAACAGCGCATTGATGTCGCGATAGAGCTCGCGCGTCGGGTCATATGATACATTCAGCAATGTCGTCTGCGCCGATGCTTGCTGTACATGGACCGCCATGACAGCGAGGCCCAACGAGAGCAGCAGCATCTTGCCGGTTCGGGAAAACGTCATCGCTACCATCTCCGTTCCCTTTCAATTGCCTGATGCGCATCGCAGCGGGCGACCCTTAGATCTCACCTGCATCGACGTGTGCCGCCGGCAGAGAGAAATCCGGGCAAGAGGACCGCGCACTGAGGTATCGGTCGTGGCGTACGCAGATGCCGTCGTCGGACCGGACCGAGCCGTAGCCTGAACTGAGGCTCGTCAGCCCCATAAATGCAGTTTCAAGGTATTTGGCATCGTTGCGGAAATGCCGGCACTCACGGCATTGCCTTTGGGCTTGCGGCGTTTCGTCGCGCATCTTGCATCCTCAAATAACTGGCCCGGCGATGATCTCGCCGGGCCATCATTCACGTCCGATAATCAGCGGACGAGGTTTTCCCAGTGCGCGGCGAATACGATCGCCGAGAGAATAAAGCCGATGATCACGTTCACGACGGCGCCGGCGCTGAATGCCAGGAACGGCTTTTTGCCGGCACCCGCCAGTTCGCGGAACCGCGTGGTCAGTCCGATGCTGAGGAAGCAGAAGATGAAGGCCCAGGTACGAAGGTCCTTGATTGGTGCCACCAGCGTCGGCACAACGCTCTTATTGAAGTCGGCGAGGCTGTAGCTCGTCGTCACCAAGGTGATGATCAGCGACGCTACCAGGAAGCCAATGACAAATTTCGGAAAGCGCCACCAGATTTCGGCGGCTTCCGGTTTGCGGCCGGTTTCGGTTCGCTCCCATTGCGTGGTGGCGATGATTGCCAGCACGAAGGCCCAGATGCCGATCCACACGTCGCGGCCAACGACCTTGACCAAGGTGTAGGCGAACACGGACTGGTCGCTGGTGCCGGCAACGGCACCGCTACTGGCGATATTGCCGTAGGTCTGCGCGGCAGCGAAGCCGGCAGCATCGGCGAATTCAGAGGTGCCGATCCAGGCGCCGCCGACGCCCGCTGGCAGATGTAGATATTGCGCGACAAACGGCAGCACGAAGATCATCGCGATCGCCCAGATGATCACGACTGTGATGGCGATTGGCGCATCTTCTTTCTTGCCGCCGACTGCGCCTGATATCGCAATGGCAGCGGACACTCCGCAGACCGCGCCGCCGGCGCCCAATGTAGCGGCGAGGCGCCGGTCAAGGCCCAGCTTCACACCAACCCAATAGATCACTTGGAACGTGACGATTGAGACGATCGAGGCTTGCAGGATGGCCACTGGTCCGGCCCAGATGATGAGCGTGAAGGGCAGGGTGGCACCCAGCAGCACAATGCCGGTCTTGATGTAGAACTCGACGCGGAAGCCGGCATCGAGCCAGCGCGGCAGGCCGACGACATTGGAAAGCAGCAGGCCGAGTACCAGAGCCACCAGTGGCGGCTCAAGGTTATAGGTGTTCGCCTTGTCCCACTGGCCGAGCGCAAAGATGATCACGGACAGCACATAAAGCACGATGAAAGACGGGATGAATTCGCGCGCCTTATGCCCGAGCGCAGTGAGTGCGATCGAAAAGACGGCCAGCCACGCGACGAATTGCGCGATGTAGCGAACGTAATTGGCGGCGAAATGCGCGCCGAGCTGCGACAGCGTCGACCACTTCGCCGGCGTAACCGCAATCCATCGGATGCTGGCGCCATTGGCGAAGAAGACGTAGGCGACGACGACAATGCCGAGCCCCAGCCAGATCGCCCACCAGTCTTCCTTCAACCACAGTTCGCGCCAGCGCAGTGGCGGAGCCGCGATGCTTTCGCGCGGAAATTCAGTATCGATATTGGTCATAGTCTGGGCCCTTCCATTGACGACGCCCGACCTATTGGCGACAGCGCCACGGCCTTTGCCGGGCGTATTCAATGGCCGGTAAGTAGAAGGATGTTTCTCGGACGCGCAATAGATCGACAAAAATAAGAAAATAATGTCTGCGAAATAGACAAATTCGTGTTTACTGTTCTCTTACGCACTACATCGCGTAAAACAATCAACTGCCCATTTACGTCGCAACGGCGCGCGCAGTGACTCGTCTAGTGGCCTGCTTTGAAATTGGAATGAGCTAATTTGAAAAAACCCGCGCCGGTTAAGGCGCGAGTTTGTGCAGTGATAGTGGAGGATTCACATCGCCCGAAGGAAACGGGTGATGCATACGTACAGTGGTATTTAAACACATCGCGGATAAGCCCACTGGGAAGGTTGTGGATCTGACGAAAGTGGTAGAAAAATTCGACACCTGCTTAACGAAAAGGTGGCCCCAATGTACCAATTTTTCGGAATTGCGACTGCTCTGTCGCTATTGCTCGTCGGAGTTGGCAATTGCATTGCTCAAACTGCGTCCGATACGGAGGCGGTCAGGGCCGCAAACGAATTGTATTACGCTGCACTCTCGGCACGAGACATACGAGCGATGGAACAGGTATGGTCGCAATCGCCAGATGATGTGAACGTAGCCCCACCCGTTCGGCCCGTCGCTCATGTTGGGTGGACAGCAGTCAAGAAAACCTACGAAATCTTTTGGGCGACATTGGATGAACTGACCGTGTCCATGGAACTTCCCACGATCAAAATCGAAGGAAACGTCGCTTGGGTCTTTGGTACAGAACAGGCAAAGCGGCGAACCAGGGACGGTCAGGTTAACGGTGGCCCCAACTTCGGAACCAGCATCTTTGTAAAACGGGACAGCCGCTGGCTTATGGTTTTTCACCAAGCCGCGTTAATGCCTCAACAGCCGCCACAAAGTTCGAAATGACGCGCTGCGCTCAATCTATGAATTCACGGCCTAATTTGCGCCGAAGGATAATCTGCTTTTCCGGGCACGCGCGAAATATTCATTATGGCCTTAGAAAATGCATTTAGTGTGTACGGCTTCGGCACAAAATGTAATCCGTCAACAAACATGGCATGCATGCCATCGATGACGTACGGGATATCGCTCAAATCAGCAACGTTACTGCACTGACGCGCCCCATATGCGCCATGGTTTTAAACGGGCGAACAGCCCATGGGAGCGACGCCAGTCACAAAAGGTTGAGGGTTGATTCCGGTGAGGAAATAGTAAGAGTAAATCTCAATGCCCCATCGCCGCTCGCCCACATTGCGCACCAATGCACCGCCGTCGTTGCGTGGAAAGTTTCGCCAGCGTTACGATCAGCTGGAAGCTCGGCGTACCGAACTGATGGCCCGCCTGGGTAAGCTCGACGAAAATGGCCGGCGGCACCCGGGCTACAAGCGCGCACTCACGCTGCTCAACGCCACGTTCCGCAAATCGAAGTCGCCGCAGCGGCTGGCGGTGCTGCAGGCCGCGGCCTGGCTGATAAACGTGCTGGAACAGGTCACAATGATGCTGTGATCAGCGCAGCTAACTGCGGTCCTGCTATTCTGCTGCGCGTTTTAGATAGCGTTTTCAAAGTTTTATCAGAAATGCATTCGTCCTTCGTTGTAAGACCGGAGGCGCACAGACTAAGCCATTACGCGCGCGCATACTTTTGCCGCCGGGGGCGGCCTTTTGGCGAACGTGCGGGAGGCTGTTCCCAAACAATAAACAAAGCAACACGCAAAACGGGGATAACGCCCATGACTACAATGACGGCAACAACCCGCCGCGAAGGCGGCATGACGGCTGAGGAACGCAAGGTAATCTTCGCCTCGTCCCTCGGCACTGTGCTGGAGTGGTATGACTTCTACATCTACGGCACACTCGGCGCCTTCCTGGCGAAATATTTCTTCTCCAACGTGCCGGCCAATGTCGGCTTCATCTTCGCACTGCTCGCCTTCGCTGCCGGCTTCGCCGTGCGTCCGTTTGGCGCGCTGTTCTTCGGCCGCATCGGCGACATGATCGGCCGCAAAACGACCTTCCTCGTCTGCATGACGCTGATGGGCAGCAGCACCTTCTTGATCGGCTTGCTTCCGAGCTATGCCACTTGGGGTATCTTTGCGCCGATCGTGCTGATCGCGCTACGCCTGGTGCAAGGTCTTGCCCTCGGCGGCGAGTATGGTGGCGCTGCGATCTATGTGGCTGAACATTCTCCTCCAGGTAAGCGTGGATACTACACGTCATGGATTCAGACCACGGCCACCCTTGGTCTGTTCTTGGCATTATTGTTGATCCTCGGCATTCGCACAGGCATCGGCGAAGAGGCATTCAGCAACTGGGGCTGGCGCATCCCATTCTTGGTCTCAGCCTTGCTGCTCTGCGTTACGATCTGGATGGGGCTAAAGCTGAATGAAGCTCCGATGTTCAAGAAAATGTTGGCAGAAGGCAAGGCGTCAAAGGCTCCGCTTGGCGAGGCCTTCGGCAATTGGGCGAATGGCAAGATCGCGCTCGCGGCCCTGTTCGGCGCCACCGCCGGCGAGGCCGTGGTGTGGTACGGCGGACAGTTCTATGCACTGTTCTTCTTGACCCAGACGTTGAAGGTGCCGGCTATTAACGCCTGGATTTTAATTGCGATCTCGTTGGCAATCGGTACGCCTTGCTTCATTCTGTTCGGATGGTTGTCAGACAAGATCGGCCGCAAGCCGATCATGCTAGCCGGCTTTGCGCTCGCCGTCGTCACCTACTTCCCGATCTTCCAAGGGATAACTCACTTCGCCAATCCGAAGTTGGAGCATGCCCTGGCAGCGGCGCCGGTGGTGGTGACCGCGGATCCCAACCAGTGCTCGTTCCAGTTCAAGGCGACCGGCACTGAGAAATTCACCACCGCCTGCGACATCATCAAATCTACGCTGGTGAATTTGTCGGTGAACTACGAAAACGTCAAAGCGCCCGCCGGTACCAAGGCGAGCGTAAAGATCGGCGATACCCAGTTAACTGCCGAGACGCCGAGTCTGCCCGCCGCCATTACCGCGGCGGTGAAGACCCACGGCTATCCGGCCAGTGCCGACACGAATGAGATCAACTACCCCATGACGGTCATTCTGCTCGCCATCCTGGTCGTCTACGTGACCATGGTGTACGGGCCGATCGCCGCCTGGCTGGTGGAGCTGTTCCCGACCCGCATCCGCTACAGCGGGCTGTCGTTGCCTTACCACATCGGCAACGGCTGGTTCGGGGGCTTCCTGCCGGCCACCGCGTTCGCCATCGTGGCGGCGACCGGCAACATCTACTCCGGTCTGTGGTATCCGATCGTGATCGCGTCGATGAGTTTCATCATCGGGCTGATCTTCCTGCCCGAGACCAAGGATCGTGACATCACCACCATGTGACAGAACGGCAGGGCGGCTGGAGCCGGCCGCCCTCCACTTAATCTTAGAACGCCCCGCACCCCGGTGTGGGGCGTTGTTTATTTGGGCGCGGCTTCATAACCGTACGCCGGCAGCTCGGTCGCAAATAAGCTAGGCCGTGTGAAAACTCCCACGCTCGCCGTGCGGGTAGAAACACTTTTTAGAAATTCCGCGTCATGGAAACTGATAATGTTTCAGACATGCCGCTGGATGCCATTTTGGAGAATTGTATTTTCTACATTTTACAAATGTATGAGTTTTCACACAGCCAAGACCTTTATCGGGCTGGCTGTCACACAATCGGTGGCGAGCGTCGGTGATATCAAGGGCGGCGTAGGCCTCGACCTATCATCGGGGCATTGAGTGCAAGTGTGACGACCCTCTCCGATAGAAGGGACAAATTAATCGGAAGAAAGGCCCGAGCAGCGAGATCGCGTTCGTTAAACATTTTCATGGCATCGAAGGGAGAAAGCAATCTTGGTGGACCAAAACTCAC
>Ga0075520_1001977_pt1 | contig 10073 bp, 7 predicted proteins | sample NGEPerB_FD_75100 | JGI IMG/M metagenome (GOLD analysis project Ga0075520, IMG submission 75100) | Arctic peat soil microbial communities from the Barrow Environmental Observatory site, Barrow, Alaska, USA - NGEE PermafrostAB12-B | ecosystem: Environmental > Terrestrial > Soil > Wetlands > Peat ...
CGCCATGGCGGCGCTGGCCTTCGGCCTGTACACGCACGTGAACCCGGTGCCGTTCGTGACCGGCGCGCCGAACCTGGTCAAGCTCGTGACCCAGGACCTGCCCGGCGTCACCGGCGGCAAGCTGGCGGTCGAGACCGACGCCAAGGAAGCGGTCGCGGCGATGCTGGCCTGGATCGATCAGAAGAGGACCGGCCTGGGGATCTGAGCTCGGCCTGTCGGCTGGCCGCGTGAGCGGCCGACTGCCGCAAGACCGACACCCGAATGGACGGGAGTGCGTCGCGCTCCCGTCCATTCTTCGTCATCCAGAAAGCCTTTCCTAACACAAGCTACACGTCAGTTATTACCTTGTATTTCTAAAGCCAAGCGCGCATACTCCAACCATGAAGCGCCTTGTCACAGACCAGCTCGGCTCCTGGGCGCGCTCTGAGAGGCGGAAGCCACTCCTGCTGCGCGGCGCTCGCCAGGTGGGGAAGACTTGGGCCGTCACTGACTTCGGAGCGAACCACTTCGACGGCCGCTTGCGCGCGCTCGACCTCGAGAAGCGGCGTGACCTGCATCCCATCTTCGCTGACGACCTCACGGCGACCCGCATGTTGTCGCAGCTCGAACTCGCATTGGACGCGCGCATCGAGCCCGGCCGCGACGTCCTGTTTCTCGACGAGATCCAGGCGTGCCCACGTGCCCTCGTAGCCCTGCGGTACTTCTACGAAGAACTGCCCGAGCTGCACGTCATCGCCGCCGGATCCCTCATCGAGTTCGCCCTCGGGCGACTGTCGTTCCCCGTCGGCAGAGTCCAGTTTCTCAATGTGTACCCAATGGCGTTCCTCGAGTTCCTTTGGGCATGCAGTCATGACCACGCCGCCGAGATCGTTCAGCGCGGCCCCGCCCCGCTCGACAACGTGACTCACGACCTGATGCTCGACCGGTTGCGAGAGTACCTGTTCGTCGGCGGCCTCCCCGAGGCGGTGCGACTCTTCAGCGAGTCGCGGCTGATGCGAGATGCCTTTCTGGCACAAGGCGAAGTGCTGGAGGCGTATCGAGCCGACTTCGGCAAGTACGCGCCTCGCGTCAGCAGAGACACTCTCGACGAAGTGCTCACGTCTGTGGCCGGCGCGGTCGGTTCTCAGATCAAGTTCAGCAACCTCGCGGAGGGACCCACCATCCCGACGATCAAGAACGCGTTCACGTTGCTGGAGAGAGCTCAGGTGGTCCACCGTGTCGCGGCGGTGAAACATGTCGGTCTGCCACTCGGGGCCGGCACGTCGAGCCGCCGCTTCAAAGCGATCATGGTGGACCTGAGCCTTCTGCATCGCCTGTCGCAGGCGCCAATGGACTCTGCCTTTGCAGCGTCCGATCTGCTCGGCATCTACAGGGGAGGACTGGCCGAGCAGTTCGTGGGCCAAGAGCTGCTCGCCGCCGGCGACCGCGAGCTGCACTACTGGTCCCGCGCCGCCAAGAGCAGCACAGCTGAGGTCGATTATCTGGCCAGCATCCACGATCGCATCGCGCCAGTCGAGGTCAAGAGTGGGGCTGCGGGGCGGCTGCGAAGCATGCACCAGCTGCTGCTCGAGCACCCCGAGTGCGCGCCTGGCATCGTGCTTTCGACGCGCCCCTACGCTCAACTGCCTGAGCAATGCCTGGAGTTCGTTCCTTTGTACTACGCCGGCTTTCTCGGGAGATTCTCTGGCGAACCGTCGGCCGGCCCCTGAACATGGCCAGCCGTCCCCGGGTGCGCCACTTCTCGGAGGATGACCGCCGAAGGGGCCATACGAGGCGCCTCCGCCGCCTTTCGCGACTACCTCATCGAGGTGGGCCGTGACCTCGCGGCGGGCAACGCCACGGGCCCCCCGGTGAAGGCGGGGCGTACCAGGACGGCGGCGCCGAGGGCGACGCCGTAGCTCAGTCCACGCGTGGTCGATGAGACACAGCTGCCATCGGCTGCCGGGTCTTGTTCGTCAAGATGCGCCGCTGTCCAAGGGAAGATGCCAGCCCGCCTTCAACGCGGCTCCAAGAGCGAGGGGCGGGGAGCGCTAGAGCGTCTCCTTCGCGACCTCGGCCGTGTCCGCGCCGCCGGCTTCGGCGGCCCCTGCCTCGGCGATGCCGACATCGGCGGTGCGCACATCCACGCCGGCGTCGCCGGCCGTGGCCGCCGAAGTCGCCGTGGTCGCCTGCGCGGCCAGCAGCTTCGGCTGCTCGGCCGCAGGCGCCGGCTCCTCTTCCACCGCGTCGGCGTGAAGCTCGCTGAGGCCCGACTTGAATTCACGGATGCCGCTGCCCAGACCCTTTCCCAGCTCCGGCAGCCGTTTGGCGCCAAAGAAGATCGCCACGATCACGAGGATGACCAGGATGTGCATGGGGCTCAAGAGGCCTTCGAACATTCGCATACCTCCGAATCGGGCGGGTGAGACGTGCCGAGACCCATAGTGGGCGCTCGGCGAGGGGGCGTCAAACCGGTCGACCGACTAGCGCCCCTGCAGCGCGGTCATCCGCGGCGCCGCCCTCATGCGGCTGCCGAACGTACTCAGCGACTCGCCCCAGTACACGGCGATGCGCGGCATCGCGAAGCGCCCGTGCGGCGTGGCGCGACCGTAGCGGATGGACGTCGCGCCCAGGTACCCGGCCGCGCGCACGGCGCGCATCACGGTGCGGTCGTAGATCCCGCCCGGGTAGCAGAGGAAGTCGACCGGCACGTGGAAGCGGTGCTTGATGATGCGCTTCGACTCGACGAGCTGGTAGCGCAGCTGCGACGACGAGAGGTGCGTGAGCAAGGGATGCGTGAGCGTGTGCGAGTCCACCTCCCAGCCCCAGGCGATCATGCGCCGGACCATCGCCCCCGAGAGCGCCGTGCCGTTGTGGACGACCAGGTTGAGCACCGCGGGATAGTGATAGCGGTGGAGCAGGTGCGCGGCGTTGGTGTACTGGTCCAGGTAGCCGTCGTCGAAGCTGAGCACGACCGGGCGGCGTGGCAGCTTGCCGTGCCCGGTCCAGGCGTCGTAGACGCGCCCAAGCGTCACCGGATGGTAGCCGTTGTGGTGCAGGTACCAGAGCTGGCCCGCGAACTGCGACGTACCCACGTACATGAGGTAGTAGCCCGCCTGGTACGACTGTACGTGGTGATACACGAGGATGGGCACCGCCTGCGGGTGCTTGACGAAGGCCCGCGAGGACGCCGCCGCCGACGCCGTCGCGGCGGCAGCGGGCGCACGCATGGCAGCCAGCGCGCCGCAGGTCGCGAGAAGGAGCGCGAAGCAGGCGGCGGCGAGCCACAGGCGGCGTCGCGTGGTCGGGGCGTGGGGGCTGGAAAGCGCGTGCATGGCGGCATGCTAGCAGGTCGCGAGGCCGGTCTCGCCCCGGCCCACCGAGCCGTCGTCGGCCCCGTCCAGGCGCATCAGACAGGCATGCTCGCCATTGACAGGATCGCTCATCGGCGTGAATCTGCACAAATATGATTGCCTTTGGAAACGAAACGTGTACAATGCCGCGAATCGGGATGCGCTCCCGATGCGAAGTCTTCCTCGGACGCGGCGACGGACCCGTGCGTCCGCCACTGGCGGATGCAGGCGCCGGACACCGACTCTGAGGGGTTGTAGGCGAGGGTGGGGCTCTCACGAGCTCCGCCCTCGTCTCGTTCCAGCGGGGCTCTCACGAGCTCCGCCCTGGTGCCTCAGAGGTCGAGCAGCTCGAAGCCCGTCGATTGGTCCTCGCGCCGCGTCGCCGTCGAGCCGACGAGCTCGATCACGACCACTTCACCGACCACCCAGGTGCGCACGCCGTTGCGGATGCACCCGGTGGTGACGGCGGTGTCGCGGCCGAACGAGGCGTGCAGGTGCAGCACCGGCCGGCCGGCGCCGTCGGGGAACAGCGTGCCGGCGCCAACCATCTCGTGCACGTCGTGCAGGACGCGCTCCATGGGCACGATGTCGGCGGCGCGCCCGTCTTCCGGGCCGACGACGACGCGGCTGCCGCCGTCGGCGCCGCCGAGCAGGAGCACGGCGGCGCGGGCGATGCCTTCGGCGCGCGCCGCCTCTTCGATGCACTCGTGGACGACGTCGCCGTCCTCGAGGCGGATGATCAGCGCGCGCCCGAGGCTCGCGGTGCTGTACTTCATGGTGGACGTCCTGTCGCTGCCCGCATCCTACGTCGTCCGGACTCGGGCGGCGGAGCCGGACTGAGCCGGCGGTTGGGCGGAGCCGGGCGGAGCGGGAGGCCGGCGGCCCGGCCGTCCGTCAACCTTGCTACACTCGCAAAGTGTCTTCCCTCTTCGATCCACACCACGTCTCCACCCAGGCGGCCGGCGCGGCCCCACGCGCGTCCGTCGGCCCTCCGCCCTCCGCGGATGCGGCCGACGGCGGGTCGCCCACGGCGCGCGCCATCTTGCGCGACGTCTTCGGGTTCCACGAATACCGCCCCGACCAGGAGGAGATCGTCGACCACCTGGTCGCCGGCGGCGACGCCTTCGTGCTCATGCCCACCGGCGGCGGCAAGTCGCTCTGCTACCAGATCCCGTCGATCGTGCGCCCCGGCACCGGCGTCATCGTGTCGCCGCTCATCTCGCTCATGAAGGACCAGGTCGACGCCCTGGTGGCGGCCGGCGTACGCGCCGCCGCCTACAACTCGTCGCTCGACGCGGCCGAGTCACGCGGCATCCTCCGCGACCTGCACCAGGGCGCGCTCGACCTGCTTTACGTCGCGCCGGAGACGCTCATGACCGATGCGTTCCTCGAGCGCCTGCAGGGGATCGCCGCCGGCGAGAGTGCGTCCGGCGGCATCGCCCTCTTCGCCATCGACGAGGCGCACTGCGTCAGCCAGTGGGGCCACGACTTCCGCCCGGAGTACGTCCAGCTGGGACAGCTACGCGGGCTGTTCCCCGGTGTCCCGCTGATGGCCTGCACCGCCACCGCCGACCCGCAGACGCGCGAGGACGTGCGCGAGCGGCTCGGCCTCGCCGGCTCGCCGATCTTCGTCACCGGCTTCGACCGGCCCAACATCCGCTACACGGTGGTGGACAAACGAGAGCCCATCCACCAGCTCAAGGCATTCCTCGCCGGCCGCCCGGGCGACGCCGGCATTGTCTACTGCCTCAGCCGCAAGCGCACGGAGGAGGTGGCCGGCAAGCTCGTCGCAGCGGGCGTGCCGGCCGCCGCCTACCACGCCGGCCTCGCTCCGGAGGAGCGCAAGCGCGTCCAGGACGCCTTCGCGCGCGACGACATCCAGGTCGTCGCCGCCACCGTCGCCTTCGGCATGGGCATCGACAAGAGCAACGTGCGCTTCGTCGTCCACTACGACCTGCCCAAGTCCGTGGAGAGCTACTACCAGGAGACCGGCCGCTCAGGGCGCGACGGCCTGCCTGCCGAGGCGCTGCTGCTCTTCGGCCTCGGCGATGCCGCCGTCGTGCGCTCGCTGGTCGAGGGCGTCGGCCGCTACGGCGCCGAGGACCCGGAGTACCGGCGCGACCCCGAGCAGGTACGCATCGAGCTTCACAAGCTCAACAGCATGGTCGGCTACGCCGAGGGGCTCACCTGCCGGCGCGAGGCGCTGCTGGGCTACTTCGGCGAGCCGTACTCGGCGCCGTGCGGCAACTGCGACATCTGCCTCGAGCCGCCGGAGACCTACGACGCCACCGAGCACGCCCAGATGGCGCTCAGCTGCGTGTACCGGCTCAACCAGAGTTACGGGATCGCCTACGTCATCGACGTCCTGCGCGGCGTCGAGAACGAGAAGATCCTCGGCCGCGGCCACGACCAGCTCAGCACCTTCGGCATCGGCGCGGCGGTGAGCCGCGACCACTGGCAGAGCCTCTTCCGCCAGCTCATCCATCGCGGCTTCCTCACCCAGGACATCGCGCGCTTCTCGGTGCTGAGGCTCACCGACGCGGCGCGGCCGCTGCTGCGCGGCGAGCAGACGCTGGTGCTGGCCGTGCCGCGCACGCGCGTGCCGACCAAGAAGCAGCGCAAGGCGGCGGACCGCAGCGCCCGCGCCGCCGCCCTCGCCGGCCTCGAGGTCGACGAGCCCCTCTTCGAGCGGCTTCGCGCCCTGCGCAAGCGGCTCGCCGACGAGCAGCGCGTGCCGGCCTACGTGGTGTTCAGCGACGCCACCCTGGCCGAGATGGCGGCGCGCAAGCCGGCCACGGAAGAGGCGCTTCTCGAGGTGAGCGGCGTCGGGCAGTCCAAGCTGCAGCGCTACGGCGACGCGTTCCTCGAGGTGATCGCGGGCGCCGACGAAGGCTCGCGCGAGCCGGACACGCTCGTCTGACGCACGAGTGGCCGGCGGCGTGCCGGGCAGTCGCAAGCGCTGGCTTGGTGCGGGTTCTCCAGAGCGAGGGCTTTCACAGTCTGCAGAAGCCCGCTCTCCGAACTCGGTAATAGGGTCTTATGCAGAATGCGGCAACTGCGTCGGGGGTGTTCTACAGTCTGCAGAATCCTAGTTAGAAGGAGTCCGGGCATGCGGCGGCTATCAGTCATCGTGGGCACACTGGCAGTGCTCGCCTCCGTCGTCGCTTGCGGACGGAGCGAGCCGAAGCCGGTCTCCGCGTCCTCGTCGCCCGCCCTCGGCGTCAACTTCGACCTCACGGTGCCGGTGGGCGCCCGCCGCGCGACCGGGATCACCCTCACGCCCTCACATCAGCCCAGCGGCGTGGTCGCCCTGCAGACCGTTCACGACGGCCACCTGACGACGATCGGCTCGCAGCGCTTCCGCAAGATGAAGGACGCCTCGTTCCTGGTGGTCGAGGTTTCGTCGCGCGGCGTCGAGATGGGGTGGGCCATCGAGGGCATGCGATCGAGCTGCGGCGTGGCTTTCCCGGCAGGGTCGACGTGGGCCGGCGGCAGATACGGCAACCTCACGATGAGCCCGGGAGAGACCGACACTGCCTGGTCGCTCACCCGCGACGTCGGCAAGACGTCGACGTCAGGCGCTGGAGTAGGCGACGCGAGTGCCGCATCCGTCGCGGTGAGCAAGAAGTACCCCACCGAGACGGCCTACTGCGTCACGATCACGCTCGAGCGATGATGAAGTCGACCCGATCTCCGCTCAGCCAGTCCGCTCACGACCCTTCTAACAAGCGGATCACTGCTGTCGCGTCAACGCGCTAGAGCGAGCGCCGGCTTCGCACACGCCATCGTCGTCATGCTCGAAGAGACAGCCGGCATGCATGAGTGTCACAACGCGCACTGGTTGGGGAAGCGCGTCGTCGAGTGAACCCTGAGTGCGTTCAGCGGTACCCGGCGGCCCGGAACAGCTCCGGGATCGACACGCACTTGTAGCCACGGGCGTGCATGCCGCTGAGGATGGCGGGCAGCGCCTGCGCGGTCTGCGGACGGATGTGCATGCACACGATCGCGCCTGAGTGGAGGTGCGAGAGCACGCGATCGACGATGACACTCACTCCGGGCGTGCTCCAGTCGCGCGGGTCGACGTCCCAGAGGATCACGCGCGTGAAGCCGGCCGCGCCCGCGGCCGCCGCCGTGGTCCCGTTGTGGCTGCCGTAGGGCGGCCGGCAGTACGGCACTGGGGAGACGCCGGCCGCGCTCCACCACGGGGCCTCGCTGCTCACCCACTCGTGCAGCACCTGGGCGTAGCTCTGACGCGTCATGTCGGTGTGCGTCCAGCCGTGCGATCCCATGGCGTCGCCGTAGGCCACGGTGCGCCGTGCGAGGGGGTTGTTCACCAGCGGCCCGAGCGGGAAGAAGGTCGCGTGCGCGCCGTAGCGCTTGAGCGTGCTGAGGATGCTCGCCCAGGCCGCGTTGTACCCGCCGTCGTCGAAGGTGAGCGCCACCCGCCTGCCGGCGGCCGGGAGATGGTAGTACACCTTGGCGGCCGCCGGCCGGTAGTCGCGGAAGCTCTTGGCGCTCGTCACCGTGACGTTGCCGGCGGCGTCCGTGACCGTCAGCGTGAGCCGGTAGACGCCGGGCGTGAACGCCTGGTGATTGCCGTGGCGCGGCACCATCGTGACCTGGCGCGCGCCCGGGTCGCGCGAGACCGCGGCGAGCGCCGACGCCCTGTAGCCGTACTGGTCGGTCATGACGCCGGTGACCTGCACGGCGCCGGTGGACTCGCGCACGGTGAACTGGAAGTCCACGGAACGCATCGTCGTGATGACCGACGGCGAGACGCCGCGCCACGTGAATCCGGGCGGCGTCGTGTCGATCTTGACCGTCACCGACTGCGGCGTCTCCTGGATGTCGGCGTCGTTGACCGAGTAGAAGGCGATCGTGTGGACGCCGTCGTCGCTGTGGTTGCTGGGCGCCGCGATGACGACCTTGTCGCCTTGCGTCCAGGCGCCGGCGTCGACACTGTAGTACGTCGCGGCGACGCCGGACTCGGGATCGGTCGCCGCCAGGCGCACCGTGACGGCGGTGCGGTGCCAGTTGTCGTCAGCGCCGGTGGCGATGGTGACCGGCGGCGTGACGTCGGTGCTGGTCGAGGTGGCGCGCGGCACAGGCATGGGGGGCGGCGCAGGCGTGGAGGGCGGAGCAGGCGTGGAGGCCGGCGCGATCGCTGACGATGGGGCACCGCTCTGCCCCGTCGCGGCGGCGGCCGCTGCCGTGAGGACGAGCGCGAACACGACCACGCTCATGACCACGGCAAGTCTGTCCATCGAGGCTCCCCTCTTGCTCCTGCGCCCCATTGTACGGCCGCACGACCTCGGCCGCTCCCGCGCTCCTGCGACAGCCCCGGCGACGTGACGGGTGGCTGGCCCGCGGGCCGGGCGCCCATCCGGCCCGGCGTCACCCGCGTGGTAGCCTTGCGCGATGGACCTCTCTTTCTTCGTCACCGTCCCGCGCGGCCTTGAATCCCTGCTCGCGGGCGAGCTTCACGGCCTGGACACCAAGCACGTCAAGCAGGTGCGCGCCGGCGTGTCGCTGTCGTGCAGCCAGGAGACCGCGTACCGTATCTGCCTGTGGTCGCGCCTCGCCACGCGAGTACTGCTGCCGCTGACTAGTGGGCCCGCCGGCGACACCGACGAGCTCTACGCGACCGTGCAGCGCGTGTACTGGGACAACCATATGCGCGTCGACGGGACGCTGGCGGTTGACTTCACCGGCACCAGCGACACGATCCGCGACACGCGCTTCGGCGCGGTGCGCGTGAAGGACGCGATCGTGGACCAGTTCCGCGCCCGTCACGGCGACCGCCGCCCGTCCGTGGACGCTCGCGCGCCCGACGTACGCGTCAACGCGCACCTGGCGCGCGGGCGCGTGACGATCTCGCTCGATCTGAGCGGCGACAGCCTGCACCGGCGCGGGTACCGCACCGACCGCGTGCAGGTCGAGGCGCCGCTCAAGGAGAACCTCGCCGCGGCGATGCTGCTCTTCGCGGCGTGGCCCAAGGAGGCCGCTGCCGGGGGCAGCTTCATCGACCCGCTCTGCGGGTCGGGCACGCTGCCCATCGAGGCGGCCATGATCGCGGCCGATATCGCGCCCGGCCTGCTGCGTGCCGAGATGCCGGGCGGCTTCGGCTTCCAGCGCTGGCTCGGGCGCGACGACGCGAAGTGGCACGAGATTCTGGCGGAGGCACGCCAGCGCAAGGCCGCCGGGCTGGGCCGCCTCAAGGCGGCGGCGCCCGGCCTCACGATCATGGGCCGCGATCACGACCCGCGCGCCGTCCCCGTGGCGCAGGCATGCGTCAAGCGCGCTGGGCTCTCCGCCGTCGTCGACATCGCGCCCGGCGAACTCGCCGGGCTGCGCGCGCCGGCAGCGCGCGGCCTGCTGGCCGCCAACGCCCCGTACGGCGAGCGCCTCGGCCGGCCCGAGGACGCTGAGGCGCTCACACGGCTTCTGGGCGAAAAGCTACGCGCCGGCTTCTCCGGCTGGCGCGCCACCGTCCTCACCGGCAGCCCTCAGCAGGCGGAGACCGTCGGCCTGCCGATCAGGCGCGACACCGCGATCTACAACGGCCCGCTCGAATGCACGCTGGCCTTCTTCGACGTCGACGACGACAGCCCGGAAGCGCGCGCCGCCGCGGCCCAGTCGGAGGCGTCGGCCGCTGCCCGCAACGCCCGCGCAGCCGTGCGCACGTCCCCGCGCAAGCGCGCGGCTGAGATGGCGGCCGGGAGACCGGCCGAAGACTCCGGC
>Ga0075520_1001978_pt1 | contig 10069 bp, 5 predicted proteins | sample NGEPerB_FD_75100 | JGI IMG/M metagenome (GOLD analysis project Ga0075520, IMG submission 75100) | Arctic peat soil microbial communities from the Barrow Environmental Observatory site, Barrow, Alaska, USA - NGEE PermafrostAB12-B | ecosystem: Environmental > Terrestrial > Soil > Wetlands > Peat ...
CGGCGGCGGAATGGGTCCGGCTTTTTGCGTCAGCTCTATCGAGCGGCTGAGGCGTAACCGCGAAAGCGCGGCTGGCGGGGGGAGCGGTTGGAACGCCAGAACCCGGCGCCGGAGCGGCGCGGCGGATATGTCGACGCGACCGTCGGGCGCGGTGTTTCGGAGAGCATCGGACGCAACGCGTTGGCGGCAAAGGGATGATCGGCATGCACGGGAACGGTCTGGCGGATGAGCCGCTGGATGTCGCGCCACGAGGAATGCTCCGATGGATCGCAGAAGGAAAAGGCCAGACCTTTTGCACCCATCCGGGCCGTGCGGCCGATCCGGTGCACGTAAGCCTCGGGCTCCTCCGGGATGTCGAAGTTGATCACCAAGGCGATGCCCTTGACATCGATGCCCCGCGCCGCGATGTCGGTGGCGACCAGGACGCGGGTGCGTCCCGCGCGGAAATCCTCCAGCGCGCGCTGGCGGGCCCCTTGCGACTTGTTGCCATGGATCGCTGCGGCCTGAATCCCATCGCGCTCGAGATTGTCGGCGATTCGGTTGGCCCCGTGTTTGGTGCGCGAAAACACCAGCACAAGCTCCTCGGGATGTTGCTTCAAGGTGTGCACGAGCAAGCGGTGCTTGTCGCTGCGCTGCACATGGCAGACGCGCTGCTCGATGGTATCCACCGTTGTGGCCGCCGGGGCCACGTCCACCCGCACGGGATCGCGCAGCAGCCCGTTCGCCAGTTCGCGGATCGATTCCGGCATGGTGGCCGAGAAAAGCAGCGATTGGCGGCGGGCCGGCAGCCGGGCAATAATGCGTTTCACATCGGGAGCGAAGCCCATGTCAAGCATGCGATCGGCCTCGTCCAGCACGAAGGTTTCAATGCGGTCGAGGGCCACGAAGCCCCGTTCCATGAGGTCAAGCAGGCGGCCGGGCGTGGCGACCACGATCTCGACTCCCGCGGCGAGGGCCCGGATTTGGGGTTGCTCGCCGACACCGCCGAAAATGACGGCATGGCGGAGCGGCAGGTGCCGGCCATAGAATGCAATGTTCTCGCCGATTTGCGCCGCCAGTTCCCGGGTCGGCGTGAGAATCAAGGCGCGAGGACGGCGCGCCATCGGGGGCTGCGGGCGGGCGGCCAGCCGGTGCAATATCGGCAGCGCAAAGGCGGCCGTCTTGCCGGTGCCAGTCTGGGCGCAACCGACAAGGTCACGGCCTTCCAGCAGGGGCGGAATCGCTTTTTCCTGAATCGGCGATGGATGGGTGTAGGCCTTTTCGACGAGGGCGCGCAACAGGGGCGCCGCCAGGTGCAACGAGGCAAACGTGTTAGTGGGTGTGGCTTGATTCATGTGATATGCGCCCGGCCACCGGAAGGCGGTCGTCGCGCTCCGCCCGGCGTGCGGGCGGAATATGGCGTTGGATGATTCGACCGGTCTCCGGGATGGTGACGCCTGCTGGCCCGCGCAGAAATGCGCAGGCGCGAGCGGGTCAATCCCCGGAAAACAGGTCTGGTGAATTTCGATGAGCGATAGAGACCTCTGAACGGTCTCTCATCGAAGAAACGCCCGAAGGAATGCGGACGAATGGCAGCGAAACTCGCGCCCTCCTGTCCGCCTTGCAGGGATGACGCTGCCGCCCGGCGCCGCCTTGGCAAGCGATAAATGCGCGGATCTTTTCCCTCAGACGGGACGATTCAGTTAATCAAGGTGGAACCCGCCGTCCCGGCGGGTTTTTCTACGGCGAAATTCAAAGCCCGCCAGGGATGGCGGGCTCCACCGTTCGCGCCAGTGCCCGGCCGGTGAGTGAGCGCGGTTCCTTTTCGATGCCGGCGCGCGGGCCGGCGTAGACGATTTCGCCTCCGTCCGCACCGCCGCCGGGCCCGAGATCGATGATCCAGTCGGCCAGCCCGATCACATCGAGATTGTGCTCGATCACCACGATCGTATTGCCGGCATCGCGCAGTTTGAAAAGGAGGTCCATCAATCGCTGGATGTCGACCCAATGCAGGCCGGTCGTGGGTTCATCGAGAATGTAAAGGGTCTGGCCCTGCTGGCGCCGGCTCAACTCGAGCGAAAGCTTGAGGCGTTGCGCTTCCCCTCCGGAAAGGGTGACGGCCGACTGGCCCAGGCGCAGGTAGTCCAGCCCGACCGCATCCAGCGTCTCCAGTTTCTCCATGACGCGGGGAATGTGGCGGAAAAGCTCCCTGGCTTCGCGCACGGTGAGATCGAGCACATCGGCGATGTTCCGGCCGTGGAATCGCACTTCGAGCGTTTCCCGATTGAAGCGACGGCCGCCGCAACTGGGGCATTCGACGTAGGCATCCGCCAGAAATTGCATGTCGAGCCGGATCTGACCGTCGCCCTGGCAGCGCTCGCAGCGGCCACCCCGCACATTGAAACTGAAACGGCTCGCCCGGTAGCCGCGGACTTTGGCGAGCGGGCACTGCGCAAACAAATCGCGCAGCAAATCGAGCAACTTGGTGTAGGTGGCGGGATTCGAACGTGGACTGCGCCCGATGGGCTCCTGATCCACCCGCACCGTCTTTTCAAAATGCTCCAGGCCCTCGAGCCCGCGGTGCCGGCCGGGAATGACCTTGGCCCCGTTGAGTCTCCGCGCCGCCGCGGCGCCCAAAATGTCGTTGACCAGCGTGCTCTTCCCCGAGCCGGAGACGCCCGTGACGCAGGTGAGCAATCCCACCGGAAATGCTCCGTCAATGTCCTTCAGATTGTGTTCCCGGGCGCCGCGGACCGTCAGCCAGCGACCATCCGGCACGCGTTGTTTCGCGTCCTTCGTCACGGACGCCGTGCGGGCCAGATAAGGTCCGGTGCGGGAGACGGCCGCCGGCAGGCGGGCGCACGCCTCCGGAGTGCCCTGAAAGAGCACCTCTCCGCCCTCGATGCCCGCACCGGGACCGAGTTCCACCAGCTCGTCGGCGGCCCGCATGGTGTCCCCGTCGTGCTCGACCACGATCACGGTGTTTCCGCGGTCGCGCAGCTCGCCCAGGGTCTCGATCAGCTTCCGGTTGTCGTGGGCATGCAGGCCGATGCTGGGCTCATCGAGTACGTAAATGACGCCCATCAGGCCCATGCCGAGCTGGGTCGCGAGCCGGACGCGCTGCGCCTCGCCGCCGCTGAGGGTGCCGTATTCGCGGTCGAGCGTCAGGTAACCAAGCCCGGTTTCGAGCAGAAAATGCAACCGTTGCTCGATCCCCGTAACCACCTCGGCCGCCGATTCCACGCCGGCGAGCCGCCGCTGCAACTCGAGCGCGAACGCGTGCGCCGCCGCAATGTCGAGCGCCATGAAGGCCGGAAAGCTTAGGCTGGTGTGGCCGGGTTCGGCGATCCCGGCGGCCAGTTTCACGGCCGCCGCCCGCGGATTCAGCCGCGTCCCGTGACAGACCGGACATTCCGCGCTGACCTGAAATGCCGTCAATCGCGCCCGGAAACCGTCGCTGCGCGTTTCGCGCCAGCTCTGGTCCAGCAGGGCGAGGACGCCGGCGAACGGCAGGAGTTTGGGCTGCTTCATCCTCCGCAGGCGAAAGCTGAACAGCCGTTCCCCCGCGCCGTAGAGCAGCGTCTGGCGCACCTCCTCCGGCAATTCCCGCCAGGGCTTCTCCGGATCGAACGGCAACTGTTCGGCCAGTTGTTTGAGGATGGCGTTGTGTTTGATGATCAGGTTTTTTCCGCCGATCCGCCAGGGTTTGAGCGCGCCCTCCCGCACGGGCTTCCCCGCGTCGGGCACCACCAGTTCGGGGCTGAAGGCCATCTGCCGTCCCAGGCCCCCGCACGCCGGACATGCCCCCTCTTGATGGTTGAACGAGAAATGCCGCGGGGTGAGCCGGTCGTAGACTTCGCCGCAGATCACGCAACTCAGACTCTGGCTGAGCGCGATTTCGCGCCACGGGGCGTCGGGCGATTTCTGCGCGAGGACGACGGCGCGGTCCTGGCCCTCGCGGAACGCCAGTTCCAGCGAATCGGCCAGCCGGCTGCGCTGTTCCGGTGCGGCCACCAGCCGGTCGACGACGAGTTCGACCACCAGCTCGCGGGCTCCGGGGGGCAGCACGTGCGGATCGTCGAGCGATTTGATCTCTCCCGCGATTCTGACGCGTTGAAACCCGCGCTGGCGCAAGCCCGGCAATTCATCACGCAACACGGCGGGTTTGGCGCGCATCCACGGCGCCAGGAGCACGACGCGTTCGCCCGGGGCCTCCTGCAACACGCGGGCGACGCAATCGTCCAACGAATGCGGTTCGATCCGGCCCCCGTCCTTGGGACAAAACTGCGCGCCCTGCAGCGCCCAGAGGAGGCGGGCGTAGTCGGCGAGCTCGGTCACCGTCGCCACGGTCGTGCGCGGTGAGCCTCCGCCGGTGCGCTGCTCGATCGCCAGGACGGGAGAAAGCCCATGAATGAAGTCGACGTCCGGCCGGCGGAGCTGCGCCAGCACCTGCCGGGCCTCGGTCGACAAGCTCTCCATGTACTTGCGATATCCCTCGGCGTACAGGGTGTCGAAGACCAGCGAGGATTTCCCGGAGCCGCTCGGCCCCGTGACCACCACCAGCTTTCCGCGGGGCAGACGAAGCTCGAGATTCTTCAAGTTGTGCTCCCGGGCACCCTTGATGTGAATGTATGCAGCCGCCTCCATGACGCTATCACCTCACGATTTAGGCCGGCGCGTCAAAGCGGGAATCATCGCGACCGCCAAGGTTGCTGGAATTCAACCCGTTGGATGGCGGCGCGCTGTCGCCACCAAATCCCTACGCCATCGTTCGTTTTAGTTCTTGCCGTTGCTGGGGAAAGCCCGCTTCATACCGCCTCGTTTGAGCTCTACCCCGGGTCAAAGCTGAACCCCAACCTCCCTAACCTCCCAACGCGGAGGTTTTCGTTGTCTATACCCTGAGCTATGAAACCTCGTTATTCCCCCCACGCTTCGAGTTGGCGCCGGAAAAGGGTCGCGTTCGCGCTGGCCGCGGCCCTGTTCTTCGCCGGAGCAGCCTCGGTTCACGCCTTCGTTTTTGCGCTGGGCGACGTGAACGGCAGCTTCGATACCACCCTTTCGATTGGTGTCCTGTCCCGACTTAATAACCCCGATCCAGCGCTCTACGGCATCACCAACACGTTCAACGGGATCCCCGGCCAGGCCTACTCGGTCAACGGTGATGACGGTGATCTCAATTACGGGCGGGGCATCGACTCGATCCTGTTCAAGGTCACCCACGACCTGGAGCTCAAGTGGCATGGCTGGGACGCATTTTTCCGCGGGTATTATTTCTACGATCCCAAGAACGAGGACACCACCCGCCCCCACACTCCGCTGAGCCATCTCGCCAAGCAGCAGGTGGGCGCCGACGCGGTCCTGCTCGACAATTACGTCACCGGCAAGTTTGAACTCGGCTCGACGCCGGTCACTTTGCGCCTCGGCCGGCAGGTCATCAGCTGGGGCGAAAGCACGTTCATTCCCAACGGCATCAATGTGATCAATCCCGTCGACGTGGCGCGCCTGCGGGCGCCGGGCTCGGAACTGCGCGAAGCGCTGCTGCCGGTCTACGCGTGGGACACTTCGGTGGCGTTGACGGACAAACTCTCCGTTGAGGCCGTATGGCTCCTTGAGTTCCGGCACACGGAAATCGACCCGGATGGCACCTATTTCAGCACCAACGATTTTGCCGGCCGCGGCGGCCAGAAAGTCATGCTCGGCTTCGGCGCGCTCGCCGACAACCAGTCGCTGGGCGCCATCCCCCGCGCCAACGATCGTGAACCGAGAAACTACGGCCAGTGGGGCTTGGCGACGCACTACCTCGCGACCAACCTCAATCATTCCGAGTTCGGCTTCTATTATCTCAATTACAGCAGCCGCCTGCCGCTGATCAGCGCCATCACCCCGACCGGGCCGATCAGCGCCACCTTGGTGCAGTCCACGGCCTCCAGCCTCGCCTCCTCCCAACTGGCTCCCGCCATGATCGCCAATGGCTACCCGGCCGCCGGCGTTCCCGCCGCCCTCAACACCCTGCTCGGCGCCGCCTTCACCAATGTGCCCGCTGCCGCGCTGCCGGCCAGCTTGCAGCCGTTCTACCCCTCCGCCATGAGCATCGTGGCCGGCGCCAAGAAGGTCGGGCTTCTCACCGCCGCCGCCACCGGCCGTTACTTTGTCGAGTACCCGAAGAACATCGGCCTGTTGGGCGCCAGCTTCAACACCGACGTCGGCACGACGGGCATCTCCCTCCAGGGTGAGATCTCCTACAAACACAATGTTCCGTTGCAGGTGGACGACGTCGAACTGCTGTTTGCCACCCTGTCGGCTCTCGACACGCCCGGCGGCTCCGTCTTCGGCACGAACAACCAGCTCGGCAACTACGCCGGCCGCTTCGGCACCGAGGTTTCGGGTTTCCGCCGCCTCGATGTCTGGCAGGCCCAGGCCACCGCCACCAAGGTGTTTGGTCCGATGCTCGGCGCCAGCCAGCTCACGGTCGTGGGCGAGGTCGGCGTCACCTCCGTGCCGGATCTGCCCTCCAAGCACACGCTCCGCTTCGACGGCTCCGGCACCTCCACCGCCGGCGACCTCGCCGAGATGGTCAATACGGGCAACATCGCCGTGGCCACCCCGAGCAGTGCATTCCCCGACAAGACTTCCTGGGGCTACCAGGTGGTCGGGAAGCTCGACTACAACAACCTTTTTGCCGGGATCAACTTCTCGCCGTCGGTCGGATTCGCCCACGATGTCGGCGGCAACACCCCGCTCCCGCTGGGCAATTTCGTGCACAACCGGAAGACACTGACCTTGGGCGCCGAATTCACCTTCCAAAACCAGTGGTCCTTCGAGCTGCGTTACGTCAACTACTTCGGCGGTGGCGACTACAACCTCCTTTCGGACCGCGACTATGTCTCGGCGACGCTGAAATACTCGTTCTGAACCCCGCCCAGACGGCATTCTCGGAAGATTTCCAGTCCATGAACTCCCATTGTCATTCTCCCACCTCCATGCGCCTGCCGCCATTCGCCCTCGCGGCGCTGGTTGCGACCACCGCGGGTCTGTTTGCCGGGGTCACGGCCGATCAGGCCGCGCGCCTGGGCCAGGATCTGACGCCGCTCGGCGCCGAGCGCGCCGCCAACACCGCCGGCACCATTCCCGAATGGACCGGCGGCATCACGCAGCCGCCCGCCGGCTACGTCGTCGGCATGCACCACCCCGATCCGTTTGCCAACGACCAGCCGCTCTACGTCATCACCCCCGCCAACGTCGACCAGTACCGGGACCGGCTCACCGCCGGTTCCATCGCGCTGTTGAAGGCCTACGCCGACTACAAGCTCCCGGTCTTTCCCACACACCGCAGCGCCTCAGTGCCCGCCCGGGTCTACGAGGCGACCAAGCTCAACGCCACGCGCGCCAGTCTCGTCCGCAACGGCGCGGCGGTCGAGGGCGCCATCGGCGGCATCCCCTTCCCGATTCCCCAGAACGGCATGGAAGTCATGTGGAATCATCTCCTCCGCTTCCGTGGCGTCAGCGCGGAGCGGCGCGTCTCCCAGGCCACCCCGCTTCGCGGCGGTTCCTATACGCTGGTCGATTTTGACGAGGAATTCCTCTTCAACTACTACCGCGAGAACATGACCCCGGAAAAGCTGGGCAACACGGTCTTCTACTTCAAACAGGAAGTGAAGGCCCCGCCGCGCCTCGCCGGCTCGATCCTGCTCGTGCGCGAGACGATCGACCAGGTGAAGGAACCGCGGAACGCGTGGGTCTACAATCCCGGCCAGCGCCGGGTGCGCCGGGCGCCGAACGTTGCCTACGACAATCCCGGCACCGCGTCCGACGGCATGCGCACCAGCGATCAGCTCGATATGTTCAACGGCGCCCTCGACCGCTATACGTGGGACCTGGTCGGCAAGCGCGAGATGATCGTGCCCTACAATTCCTACAAGCTTCACTCGGACAAGGTGAAGTATTCCGAGATCCTCAAGCCGCTGCACATCAACCAGGATCTCACCCGTTATGAGCTGCATCGCGTCTGGGTCGTCGAGGCCAAGCTCAAACCCGGGACCAGCCATATCTATCCGCGCCGCACCTTCTACGTCGATGAGGATTCCTGGCAGGTCCTGGCCGTTGACCAGTATGATTCCCATGGCCAGCTCTGGCGCGTATCGGAAGCGCATTGCATCAACTATTATGAAGTGCCGACCTTCTGGAGCACGCTCGAGGTCCACACCGACCTGCTCGCCGGCCGTTATCTCGCCTTTGGCCTGGCGAACGAAGGCCCGACCTACGACTTCTCGATCAAGCGCACGGTGGCGGATTACGACAACCCCGACAACCTCCGCCGCGAAGGCGTCCGCTAGACGTTTCCCGCCCGGCGCCGCGCTCCCTCCCTCCGGCACCGGCCTCCTGTCGAAGGCTCGCTGGCCCATGATTTCTTCTTCCGTCCGCCGCGCGTTTCCTGGATCGCGAACCAACCCTACCCGGCCATCGCGCGGTATCACAGCGGCGCCTCTGACGCTGGCCCTCCTCGTGGCGGCGCTGGCCACCGCCTCCTGCCCGGCGGCCGACCCGGTGACCCTCCTCGCCGCCCGGACCCTGCTCCTCGACGCCCAGGCCTTTGGCCAGACCATCGTCGCCGTCGGAGCCGGCGGTCATATCCTCCGTTCCACCGACAGTGGAAACACCTGGCAATTGGCGGCGGTGCCGACGCGCGCCACGCTCACCGGCGTGCACTTCCCGGACGGGCGGCATGGCTGGGCGGTGGGCCACGACGCGATCATTCTCCACTCGGAGGACGGCGGAGTCACGTGGACCACGCAATACCAGGGGCCGGACCTGCAGGTTTCGTTTCTCGACGTTTGTTTTCTCGATGCGCAAACCGGATTCGTCGTCGGCGCCTACGGGCAATTCCTCGCCACCACCGACGGCGGTCGCACCTGGACGCCCCGCCACGTCATCGAGGAGGATTACTTCCTGAATCGGATCACCGCCGGGCCCACGGGCACGCTGTATCTGGCGGGCGAGCACGGCACCCTGCTGCGCTCCACCGACCGCGGAGCCACCTGGCGGCCCATCCGCACCTCGTATGACGGTTCTTTTTACGGCGTTCTCCCCCTCGGCCCGAAAACGCTTCTGGCGCACGGCCTGCGCGGACGTGTCTACCGGACCGAGGATGACGGCGACACCTGGCAGCCGGCACCCTGCGAACTCCGCGGATTGTTGGCGACGGCCGTCCGCTTGCGCAGCGGCGTCATCGTTGTCGCCGGCCAGTCCCGGTTGTTCGCCGTGAGTCGGGACGAGGGCCGAAGTTTCGCGCCTTGGTCTCCCGGCCTGACCACCGGAGTGGCGGAACTGATCGAGGCGCCCGATGGTACTCCCCTGGCTTTTGGTGAAGATGGCGTCACCCGCCTCCCGATCCTCTGAGATGAAAGTCACGCTTGAACGCTTTACCAATTGGGTGTTTGGCCACCGGGCTCTGCTGGTGGTTATCTTCAGTGCGCTCACCGCCGTCATGGGCTGGTACGCCGCCCATTTGCATGTCGACGCGAGTTTCAACAAGGGCCTGCCGCTCGAGCATCCTTACATCCGCACCTTCACGAAGTATCAGAGCGAATTCGGTGGCGCCAACCGCGTGATCGTGGCGCTGATGGCGCAAAAGGGCGACATTTTCACGCCCGAGTTCTTCACACTGCTCAAGGAAGCGACCGACGACATCTTTTTCCTGCCCGGCGTCGACCGGGCCCAGGTCCAGTCCCTCTTCACGCCCAACGTCCGCTATACCGAGGTCGTGGAGGATGGCTTTTCCGGCGGCAATGTCATTCCGCCCGATTTCCAGCCCACGCCCGAAGGGTTGGCGCGCGTGCGCCAGAATGTGATCAAGTCCGGCAAGATCGGGCAGCTCGTCGCTAACGATTTCACCGGCGCGATTGTCAGCGCCCAGCTCCTGGAAGTCGACCCGACCACGGGCCAGAAGCTCGACTACCTCCGCGTGGCCAAGGCGCTGGAAGGGCTGCGGACGCGCGTGGAGCGGGAAAGCGGGGGCGCCGTGCGCGTGCACATCATCGGTTTCGCGAAGGTGATGGGCGCGGTGGGCGACGGCGCGCGCGGCGTACTGTTC
>Ga0075520_1001979_pt1 | contig 10064 bp, 9 predicted proteins | sample NGEPerB_FD_75100 | JGI IMG/M metagenome (GOLD analysis project Ga0075520, IMG submission 75100) | Arctic peat soil microbial communities from the Barrow Environmental Observatory site, Barrow, Alaska, USA - NGEE PermafrostAB12-B | ecosystem: Environmental > Terrestrial > Soil > Wetlands > Peat ...
AGGTGCAGAAGCGGGTGCTGGAACGAATCAAAACAATAAAATACTGACTTCGCTCACCCGCGGGCTAGACTCCGGGCATAGCATGACGAAGAGCGCGGTTCCTCCCGCTCTTCGTCTTTGGTTTTAGTCAACGCAAACATGGCAATCACCGCCGCACCCATTCGAATGCGACCGGAACAGCGCATGGCCGTTCGCAAGTACGGGGACCGTGCCTTCAAATGGCTCACCCTGATCATGGCGTTGTCGGTGTTTGTCCTGATCGCCCTTATCGGGTTTGAATTGACGAAAGGTTCGCACCTGGCGCTGCGCAAATTCGGCTGGCATTTTCTCGTTGGCCGCGATTGGGACCCCGTCAGCGAACAATTCGGCGCGCTGCCGTTCATCTTCGGCACGATTGTCTCCTCCATCCTGGCGCTGCTCATCGCCGTGCCGCTCAGCATCGCCACAGCCGTTTTTCTCACCGAACTGGCCCCGCAATGGCTGCGACAACCCATCACCATTTTCATAGAACTCCTGGCCGCCGTGCCCAGCGTCATCCTCGGCCTGTGGGGCATTTTCGTCATGGTCCCCTGGTTGCGATCACATCTGTTCCCCTGGCTCAAGTCTTCATTGGGTTTTCTGCCGATTTTTCAAGGCCCCATTTACGGCGTCAGCATGCTGGCCGGCGGCGTCATCATCGCCATCATGATTGTGCCGATCATCACCTCGGTTTCCCGCGAGATTCTTCGTTCCGTCCCCGGGCTTCAGCGCGAAGCGGCTTACGCCCTGGGCGCCACGCGCTGGGAAGTGACGCGAATCGCCGTCCTGAGTTACGCCAAAAAAGGGCTCTTCGGAGCGGTCATCCTCGGCCTGGGCCGGGCCCTGGGCGAAACCATGGCGGTCACGATGGTGATCGGCAACCGCCCGGAAATAGCCACTTCGCTCTTCGCTCCCGGCTATACCCTGGCCAGCGTCATCGCCAACGAGTTCACCGAGGCAACGACCGACGTCTACCTGAACGCGCTGTTCGAAATCGGACTGGTGCTGCTGGGTGTGACGATTGTGGTCAATGCGGTGGCGCAATTGATGTTGAGAACCCTGGGCGGACCAGGCGTCCGGCCCCAGGCGTGATCTATGTCAACCCGGGCACACCATACCTGGCGCAAGTGCAAGAACGCATTGATGCAAACGGTGACGTTTTGTTGCGCCCTGCTGGTCATCGCCCCTCTGCTGCTGATTTTTTATACCCTGCTCAAATCAGGCATCGGTTCGGTGAATTGGGATTTCTTTACAAAACTGCCCAAGCCTGTGGGCGAATCCGGCGGCGGAATGGCAAACGCAATCGTCGGAACTTTCATCCTGCTCGGACTGGCATCGATGGTTGGAGTTCCGGCCGGCGTATGCGGCGGAATTTATCTTTCGGAATACGGCTCCTCCCGCCTGAATGGATGGATTCGCTTCGGGGCCGATGTCCTCAACGGTGTGCCCTCCATTATTTGGGGCATGGTCGTTTACGCCCTGGTCGTTCTGCCGATGAAAGGCTTCTCAACATTGGCCGGTGGGATCGTGCTCGGGCTAATCATGATTCCGCTCATCATGCGGACGACTGAGGAAGTGCTGCAGTTGGTGCCCAACGGGTACCGCGAGGCGTCGCTGGCGCTTGGAATCGCCCAGTGGCGCACAATCACTCAAATCGTGATTCGCACGGCCCTCAAGGGAATCGTCACCGGCATCCTGCTCGCCCTGGCGCGCGTCGCCGGGGAAACAGCGCCGCTGCTCTTCACCGCGTTCGGAAACCGGTTCTGGACCCACCATCTCTCCGACCCGATCGCGGCGCTCCCGCTGCAAATTTTCAGCTATGCCATTTCTCCATACGAAGACTGGCGCCGCCAGGCATGGGCCGGGGCACTGGTGCTGCTGCTCCTGATCACGACAATCAATGTCAGCGTCCGGGTGCTGACCCGCGACCGATTTCGAAAATGAGATGAAGTCCACCATGACGCCCGACCAGGAAAAACAGTCGCGGACGATGCCGCCGGCGAATCCGCCCAGGATTGCCCCCCCGCGACCGGAACAGCCTGCCCAGCCCGCAACCGCCGCTCCAGTCCACCAGGACATGCCTGCCATCTGCGTCGACCATCTGAACGTTTACTTCGGAAGCAATCACGTCCTTAAAAACGTCTCGCTGAACATTCGCGCCCGAGCGGTCACGGCAATCATCGGCCCGAGCGGCTGCGGAAAATCCACCTTCCTCCGCGCATTGAACCGGATGCACGAGCTGATTCCCGAGGCGCGCATGGATGGGACAATTCGATTGTTCGGCCAGGAGATTTACGCCCCGGATGTCGAACCGGTCATCGTGCGGCGCCGTGTCGGCATGGTGTTCCAAAAATCCAACCCCTTTCCCACCATGTCGATCGCCGACAACGTCACGGTCGGCTTGAGATTGAACGGCATTCGCAAACACGGCGTGCTGGCCGAACGAATGGAACAATCGCTGCGCATGGCGGCGTTGTGGGACGAGGTGAAGGACCGGCTCAGGGCGCCGGCCATCAGCTTGTCCGGAGGCCAGCAGCAACGGCTTTGCATTGCCCGCGCCCTGGCTGTCCAGCCCGAAGTCCTGCTGATGGATGAACCGGCCTCGGCCCTGGATCCGCTGGCCACATCCAAGATCGAAAGCCTGATTCTTGAATTGAAGAAGGATTACACCATTGTCATCGTCACCCACAACATGCAGCAGGCGGCGCGGGTGTCGGAGGACACGGCCTTTTTTTACATCGGCGAGCTGGTGGAGTTCGGCCCGACGGCAAAAATCTTCACGAGCCCTTCGCAAAAGCGGACGGAAGACTACGTGACGGGCCGATTCGGCTGAGGCATGATCACGCTATGGAACGGCATTTCGATATGGACCTGGACGACTTGAAACAAAAGCTGTTGACGATGGCGGGGCACGCCGAGACGGCGGTCAACGAGGCGTTGCGCGCGCTGGTCCAACGCGACTACGAACTGGCGCTCCGGGTCAAGGAGAACGACAGGGTCCTGGACCAGTTCGAGTTAGATATCGATGACATGGCGATTCACCTGCTTGCCAAGGCGCCGCTGGCGAGCGACCTGAGGTTCGTGACCGCGGCGATGAAGATTTCGCAGAACCTGGAGCGTGTGGGAGATGAAGCGACCAAGATCGCCAAGCGCGCGCGAGATTTGTGCCAGGAACCGCCGCTCCAGTTGGAATTGAATCTTCCGCGCATGGCGACGATGGCGCTGGCCATGCTCAAGACTTCACTTGACGCGTTTGTCAACCGCGACCCAGTGGCCGCGCGCGCCGTCATTCCCCAAGACAAAGAAGTCGACGCCATGAACCGTCAAATCAACCGGGAACTGGCGCATCACATGATGGACAATCGGGACACGGTCCTGCGCTGCCTGAATTTGATCACGGTGGCCAAGAGCCTCGAGCGCATTGCCGATCATGCCAAGAACGTGGCGGAGGAAGTTGTGTATCTCTACGAGGCGCAGGATATCCGGCATCCGGTCAAGGAAAAGCCGGTTGCGACTGAAGCGCGTCAGCCCCAGGGCTGAACCGGGTATTTCATTTCGAAGCAAGCCCCGGTAGGGCTGCGCTGCGCGCAGCCAGGCGCGGGAAATCTGGACAGACCTCCGCAGATGTCATAACAGGAGCCATGAACTTCAACTTCAGGTTATTCCCGGCGGTGTTGGCTTGCGCTGCATTTCTGAGCCTTTCTGCAGGCGCCGGTGTGAAACCATCTGAGCCGCTCGCGCTCTGGCCCGGCGGAGTTCCCGGTGAAACCAACCGGCTTGCTCCGGAAAGGGACATGAGCAAACCCACGGATAATTTGATTGCCGGAAAACCTATTATCCGCCTGGGGAATGTGTCCGTTCCAACGATCACCGTTTTTCGGCCATCCTCCAGGAAGAACACAGGCGCCGCGGTGCTCGTTTTTCCGGGCGGCGGTTATTCCATTCTCGCCATGGATCTGGAAGGCACGGAGGTTTGTGAATGGAGGGAATTTCCCTTACCGCACCTTTGCCGCTAACGGACGCTTTCCCCATTTCGTGTGCTTCGTGTATTTCGTGGTATCCAATTCTGTTTGCTTCTTCTTTTTGATTTCGTGGTACAAATGCGATTTGACATGTATTGGCAACCGGCTTATAAGAACGCAAACCAAACGTAACAACTAACACAGTATCTCTATGGCTTTATCCGTCGGCATCAAAGCACCTGATTTCACTCTCAAATCCAAAAAGCCTTCGGGCATCGTGGACGTCAAGCTCAGCGCCAACCTGGGCAAAAAAAACACCGTCCTGCTCTTTTTCCCGCTCGCCTTCACCGGCGTATGCACGCAGGAAATGTGCGACGTCACCGCGGGTCTCAACGCGTTTACAAACCTCAATGCGGACGTCATTGCGATCAGTGTGGACAGCCCGTTCGCGCAGGAGGCATGGGCTCAGAAGGAAAAAATCGCGATCACCCTGGCCAGTGATTTGAACAAGGAAGTCATTAAAAAGTACGACGTCGTGTTTCCGATGCTGGCCGGAGTGGGCGACACTGCCGCGCGAGCCGCGTTCGTCATCGACAAGCAAGGGGTCATTCAGTACAGCGAGCGCACGCCCACGCCCAAAGATCTGCCGAATTTCGGGGCAATCCGGGACACGTTGGGAAAACTGAAATAACTGGAGGATTCAATGAAAAAGATCGTGTGGTTGACGCTGGCGGCCTGTCTGGTTGCCGGCGGTTGTGCGACTCAAGACCAGGGCTCCGAGCCCAAATCCACGGAAAAAAAGTCGGAGAAGAATCCGGAAGTCGGGATGACCAAGGAGCAGATTATCGATCTGTATGGCAAGACCGACGACCAACAAGTGAGCAGCGACGGTGAAACGTGGGTGTATCGATTGAACATGGGCGAGGCGTTTATCCCGTTCAATTTCGGGTACCGTCCGAAGCTTCGGATCATCCACTTTGACAAGGACGGCAAAGTTTCGAGCTGGAGTTACAGCAAGTAACGAGGGGGGCGGTCCAGGGACCACGCCGGGGAGCAGCCGAACGCGATAGCGCATGGAGTGCGTCCGGTTTACCCGGCGCTCTGGATTGGGACCGCTCGCAACGTGGTCATGCACGAGGGGCGTTAAACCCAGAGCGGCGCTGAAGCGCACGCACTCCATGTGCTGGCGCGGCTGTCAAACGCCGCAGGATGATCGACTGCTTGGGATTTCCAATACGTGTCGACCACGTCTCCCTCTCCCATCCGATGGGAGAGGACCGGGGTGAGGGTTTCCTGGGCAACCCTCAACCTTCAACCCTCAACTCTCAACCCTCTACGGCAGCGAAGGCCTGAGGGCGCTGGCTTGGGTTTGAAGGCCCAGGGTGGCCGGCTGCAAGCCGTCGGCTTGCGCGCTCAGTGCCAGGGATCCCGAGTTCCGGCTGGATTGCACGATCACCTGGGCAAGCCCGTCGAACACGCTCCGCTTCCACTGCGGCACCTCGGCCGGTTTGTCCTGGAATTGCAACGTGACCCCCTTGTTGACTCCCCCCGCCCCATTCCAATTGGCAACCACCACCGTCACCGTGTTGTCGCCTGGATGCACGAAGTTCTTGATGTTGAAAACCGGGGACGATTGCCAGTCATGGGACTCACCCACTTTTTGGCCATTCACGAACACAAAACCGTCCTCGTCGATGGAGGCAAACGAAATCTCAATCGACATCGCCGCGAGATCCATATCGGTGAGGTCGAAATGCGCGCGGAACACGCCGTTTTCGCGCTCAGCCAGCGGGCCAGAGCCCGATCGGGCGTTGTGATGGGCCCAAGTGGAATCATCAAACTGCTCCGCAGTTTCGGCGAAGGATGGCTGGTAAGGATTATCGATCGGGTGCCAGCGCCAGTTCCTGATGTCGCTCGTGCGAATGGTCGGCTGGGTGACATACACATCCGGCTCGTGGCAGCTCGGGTCCCCATTGCCGAGACCGCGGATTTTTCCGGGGCCTGACAGGGCAAAGTTGATGGTATTGGCGGCATCCGGAACGATGCGTCCCTGGGCGTCGCGAACAGAAACTGTGACGATGCTGACGTCCTCGCCGTCGGACTGTATGGTCGAGCGGTCTGCTTCCAGGTGGATGGTGGCGGGCGCGCCGGTGGTCTCGATCTTGGTTTCGGCGATGACTTTCTTTCCTTTGAAACCGGTCGCGGAAAGGGTGCCGGGTTCATAGGGGACTTTCCACTTCAACTCGGAGTTTGGTTTCATGGTCTGCCTGCCGAAGCTCCGCCCGTTCAGGAACAGTTCCACTTCCTCGCAATTGCTGAGGGCGCGCACATCGATCTGCTGGCCTTCCTTGCCCGCCCAATTCCAATGGGGCAACAGGTGCAGCACCGGCTTGTCCGTCCACCATGACTGGTAATACCAGAAATTGTCTTTCGGAAACCCGCATGTATCCAAAATCCCGAAATGGGAGTTGATGCACGGCCAGCCATACGGTGTGGGCTCTCCACGATAATCAAAACCGGTCCACACAAACCCGCCGGACAGCCACGGCCGCGCCGCGAAGTAACTCCACCACGTCTCGGCGGTGTGCGCCCACGTCGGAGCGTTGTCGTCATAGGCGCTGACGTATCCGCGCTGCTTGTCATTGGCGTAGATGCCCCGCGTGCTCACGGTGCTGCCTTGTTCGGTCCCAACGTTGGGCTGAGCCGGGTGGGCTTTGTGATAGGCATCCATGTCTTTGCCGACGTGGTAATTCCAGCCGCGAACCTGGATGACTTCGTTGATGCCATGGAACTCGTCGCCGACAGGCGCGGGGTAAGTGACCGGCCGGGTGGGATCGAGCCGGTGGGCCAGGTCCTGAAGGGTGCTGGCGACGCGCCCGCCGGCGGGAGTGCTTTGGACGCTGAACTCCTCATTGGCTATGGACCAGATAAGAACGCTGGCATGGTTCCGATCACGCCGAATGAGGCGTTCGAACCGGTTCAGATGAATGACGTCGCTGCCCAGGAGCCGGTTCTCGTCCATAACAATCATGCCGAGGTGGTCGCAGGCATCGAGCAACTCCGGAGTGGGCGGGTTGTGGGACGTGCGATAGGCGTTGCAGCCCATTTCCTTCAACCTGGCGATCCGAAAATATTGCAGCCGATCCGGGAGGGCCGCGCCGACCCCGGCATGATCCTGGTGGTTGCAAGTGCCTTTGAGGACATACGACTTGCCGTTCAATAGAAATCCTTTTTCGACGTCAAACGCGGCCGTGCGAATGCCGAATTCTGTTTCCGTCCGATCCACAATTTTTCCGCCGGACTCGACGACGGTGATGAGCTTATAGAGGCGGGGCGATTCGGGTGACCACAGGGCGGGGTCGGGGACGCGCGTGGTCTGTTCCACCGCTTCGTCAAACTCGGATCGCGGGGTAACGCTCGCGGATTTTTCCGTGGAGGCGGCCAGTTTTCCATCGGGCCCAAACACCTGGCATTTCACGGTGGCGGCAGTTTCGGCGCTTCCGGCATTCTCGAGCCGGGTTTGGATGTGAATGGTGGCCGCGCCCTGGGGGATATTGTTTTTGAATTCGCTGTAAACGAATGTGCCATCGGGCGCCACAGCCAGCGGCGCGGTCTTGACCAGCCACGCATGCCGGTAAATGCCCGCTCCTTCATAGAACCAGCCTTCAAAATCCGTGGCATCGACCTTGACCGCCAGCACATTTTTCCCGCCGCAATTGGCCACGTCGGTCACGTCGTAGCGGAAGCTGTTGTAGCCGCTTTCGTGGCGCCCAACGAACCAGCCGTTCAGGAACACCGTCGTATCCCGGAACACTCCGTCAAATTCCAGCCACAAGCGTTTTCCCGCGTCCTGCTTTGGCAGGTCGAACGTGCGGCGATACCATCCGACGCTGTTCTGCGGAAACCCGCGCCCCAGTGCCTTGAACCCGTGGGATGCGTCGGCAGTGCTGTCAAAGGGCAGTTCGATCGCCCAATCGTGCGGCAAATCCACCGGGCGCCAGCTCGCATCGCTGAAGGTAGTGCTGGCCGGACCGTTGCCGGTGCCGGCTTTGGCGAGGTTCTGGGCAATCCCCCACTCGTTGCCGAGGTGAAATTTCCATCCAAAATCCATCAACAACCGCTCGCGGGCCGGCGCCTGGTTCTCAGCAGCGGCGCATGCGTTGACGATCAATAAGGCGATGCAGGCAATCCAGGGCTTCCAGGCGGCGGTTTTCATGTTGGTTGATTTTGTTTATCTGTATTGCTCCGACGTTATTTTCGCGGCGTATTCTGCCGGCGATCCTCACCCGTGTCAAAATGCCCGTACTTGGCAACCGCTTGCGCGCGGGAGCGGACCTGCAGTTTTTCGTAAATGCGGCGGATGTATGTATTGACTGTTGGAACGCTGATTCCGAGCGTGTTTGAAATTTCCTTGTAAAGGTAGCCGCGCGCCAGCAAATCCAGCACCTCGCGTTCTCTTGGGGATAAATTGGCGGACTCATCGGGCTGCGGTCCGGAGCGCTGAAAGGACTGAACAACCTTTCTGGCAATATTGCTGGTCATCGGCGAGCCGCCGACAAAAACCTCCTTCAAAGCGGTCAGCAACTCATCGCGCGGCGTTTGCTTCAACAGATAGCCGGTGGCCCCCGCCGTCAGCGCATCAAAAATATGATTGGCATCTTCATACACCGTCACCATGACAAACTGGGTCTTTGGCAACAGCGGTTTCAGGCGCCGAACGCATTCAATGCCGTTCATCCCCGGCAAATTAATATCCACCAGCACGACTTCAGGCTGTTCGCCCGGCAGCTTCGCCAGCGCGCTTTCCCCATCGCCATGCTGGCTCACATAACGAAAACCCGGGGCGCGCCGAATCCAGTCCGAGAGAATCTCCCGGGCCGGCGCGTCATCCTCAATAATCGATACAGCAATGCTCACGTCTCTGTCTTTGTACACCGAAATGCTTCCGGATCCCTGTCATCATTTCGCAGGACACCCGGCCCACGCAATCAATTTCCTTCAGCCGCGGTCACCACCACCGGCACAATAAACTGGATCAATGTCCCCCGTCCCGGCGCGCTCCGGATTTCGCACCGGCCGCCAATTTCGGCCAGACGCCGCCGCACGTTCGCCAACCCATGCCCGTGCGCTACCCTGTCCGCATCCGCGTGCAGTTGCTCCGACCCGCGCCCATCCACGTCAAACCCGCGCCCGTTATCCTCGATCGCCAGCGAAAACACCGAGCCGCGCAGGGTGAGCGTCACTCGCACTTCCGTCGCCGATGCATGTTTCACGGCGTTGTGAAGGGCTTCCTTGAAGGCGAGAAAAAGATTGTGCCGCACCTCGGCGCTCAAAGGCCAGCTGGGCAGTTGAACCGAAAAATCCAGCCGGCAACTGACACCCGCCGAGCCCAGGAATTCCTGGGCATACCGGCCCAGGTAACTGGCCAGGCTGTCCAGCGAATCGTGCTGCGGGTTGACAGCCCATACTATCTCGTCCATCGAACGGGTCACTTCCCGCGCCGTCGTATAAATCCGGTTCAGGTTCGCGGCCGCTTCGGCGGCATTGTCAAGGTCGCCCCGCGCCGACTGGCTGAGCAGCGTGATGCGCGTCAGGCTCGCGCCAAGATCGTCATGGATGTCCTTGGCGATCCGGCTCCGTTCGCGCTCAATCGCCTGCTCGCGTTCCAATCGCTCCAACTTGCGCGTCAGCCGGCGCCGCGCATCATACCAGATAACGCTGGAAATCATCCCAACGACCGCCAGCCCGCTCAATGATCGGAACCACCAGGTTTGCCAAAAATCCGGGAGCATCCTGATGGAAAGGGTCTCGCCGTTGTCATTCCAAATCCCGTCGTTGTTGCACGCGGTCACGTGGAAGGTGTAATTGCCCGGTGGTATGAACGGATACACCACGCTTCGATCCGTGCCGCCATCAATCCAATCGCGGTCCAGTCCCTCCAGTTTATATTTGAAATTAACCTTCTCCGGCGCCGCCAGACTCAGCCCGGTGTAGCGGAATTCGATGCGCCTGGATCCACGCGGTATGCTCGTCTTGATGTCGCCGCCATTCTCGCGCTGCGCCTCAAGCGCTTTTCCAGCCACA
>Ga0075520_1001981_pt1 | contig 10058 bp, 9 predicted proteins | sample NGEPerB_FD_75100 | JGI IMG/M metagenome (GOLD analysis project Ga0075520, IMG submission 75100) | Arctic peat soil microbial communities from the Barrow Environmental Observatory site, Barrow, Alaska, USA - NGEE PermafrostAB12-B | ecosystem: Environmental > Terrestrial > Soil > Wetlands > Peat ...
GCAAGCGGCAGCTACTGTGCGCCACGGAACTGCGACGTGGCGAGCCCTTGGCACCTATGTCCATCTCTCGACCGCCGATGACCGCGCCCTGGAGCCGGCTCGTCAGATCGCCACTCATCTGCTCGATGACGTGGACCGGACCTGCAGCCGTTTTCGCGGCGACTCCGACCTGGTGCGTGCGAACGCCGGCGCCGGGTCGTGGACCAGCGTCGACCCTTTGCTGGTCAAGGCGATCGGGGCGGCGGTGGAGGCGGCAGCCCAGACCGATGGCCTCGTCGATCCCACCCTCGGCCACGCCCTGGTGGCTGTGGGCTACGACCGTGACATCTCACTGGTCCTGGCGCAGTCCACCGGCCCTGCCGGAGTACCCGTTCCTGCACGCGCCGGCGCCTGGCGGGATATCCAACGCGATCCCGCCGGGGCCGTCATGGTGCCCCGCGGGTCCGCCCTGGACCTGGGGGCCACCTGCAAGGCCTGGGCAGCCGACCTGATCGTGGCCGCCATCGCGGCGCAGTTCGACGGCACCGTGGTCCTGTCCCTTGGCGGCGACATCGCGGTGGCCGGCCCGGACGGCTGGCCGGTGGCCATCACCGAGACCATCGACGACCCGGCCGGTGCCGAGGTCGTGCACCTTCCCTACGGCGGGCTGGCCACCTCCAGCACGGCTGCCCGCCGGTGGGTCCGCGATGGCGTCGTCCGCCACCACCTGATCGACCCGCGCACGGGCGAGCCGACCGCGGGGCGCTGGCGCACCGTCACCGCCACCGGCGCCACCTGCCTGGCAGCGAACACGGCCACCACGGCGGCCATTGTGCTGGGGGACCGGGCGGTGGGCTGGCTCAGCGACCGCGACATCCCTGCGCGGCTGGTCAACACCTCTGGGCGGATCGTCCGCACGCAGCGATGGCCGGTGCCGGAGGCGACCTCGTGATCGGGGCCGTGATGGAGGCTGCCAAACCTGCCGACTGGATGAGCGGCCCGCAGCTGTGGTTCGCCAACCGCGGAACCGGTGTCGTGCTCCTGCTGCTGCTGACCTTCTCGACGATGCTTGGCGTGCTCTCTACTTCCCGGGTGAGCCTGCGGCTCTGGCCGCGGATGCTGACCCAGGGGCTGCACCGCAACGTCTCGCTGCTGGCCGTGACCTTCCTGGCAGCCCACGTCAGCACGGCGGTGCTCGACACGTTCGTCGACATCCGCTGGTACGACGCGTTCGTGCCGTTTGTGGGAAGGTACAAGCCGCTGTGGCTCGGCTTCGGGTCGCTGGCCCTGGACATGCTCATCGCGGTCACGGCGACCAGCCTGCTGCGGCACAAGATGTCCCATCGTCCGTGGCGTTCCATCCACGTCATGGCCTACGGCGCCTGGGGGCTGGGGCTCCTGCACGGGTTGCAGATGGGCACCGACGCCCCCAGCCAGTGGGGCGCGGCTTTCAACTACGGCTGCATCGCCGTGGTCCTGGTAGCTGTCCTGGCCCGCGTTGGCCTGATCATTCGTCCGAAGGTGGTGACCTCATGACGGCAGTCACCACGGCAACCACCAGCGCACGTGCCGCAGATGGCTCAGGCTCGAGCGCCCCCCGTCCGATTGTCCGCAACGAGGTAGGACTGGACCCGGTCGTATCCCAGGGTCCGGCACTGCTGGCCGGGATCGGCCACGGGCCGGGCCTGACCGCCCATCGCCGCCGGGTCGGAGATGCTCCCAGCCCCACTGCCGACGGGCTCGTCGCCCTGGCCGAGGCCGTGGACCTGCGGGGGCGCGGGGGTGCGGGGTTCCCGGCGGCGATCAAGCTGGCTGCTGCCCACCACCGCAAGGCGGTGGTGGTGGTCAACGCCGCAGAAGGAGAGCCGGCCAGCCGTAAGGACGCGGCGCTGATGGCGCTGGCGCCTCACGTGGTCCTGGATGGTGCGGTGGCGGTGGCCCACGCGTTGAAGACCCGGGAGGTGCACATCGTGGTGCCCTCCGAGCTCCCGTCACTCGGGTTCGTGCTGGAGGAGGCGCTGGCGGAGCGGGTCGATGCGGGTGAGCGGATCACGTGGCAGCTGCATGACGCCGCGCCGCGGTTCGTCGCCGGGCAGGCCTCGGCGGTGCTGGAGCTGCTGGCCGGCCGGGAGAACCTGCCGGTCACCTCATGGGCGCCGGCGGCCGTGCGCGGGCACCGGCGGCGGCCGACGTTGCTGTCCAACGCGGAGACCTTCGCCCATCTCGGGCACATGGCCCGGGTCGGGGCCAGCGGGTATCGCGCCCATGGCACCGCGGCCGAGCCCGGCACGACGTTGCTGACCCTGCGAGGGGACGGCTGGGACCCGGTCGTGTGTGAGGTGGCCTACGGCACGGCGCTGCGCCAGATCCTGACGCCCGCGGAGATGGACCAGCCGCTGCTGCTGGGCGGGTATCACGGGACCTGGCTGAAACCGGCGCAGATGCGCGACCTGGCGGTATCCCGGCAGGACATCGCGGCGGCCGGGGCCACCCTGGGTGCGGGCGTGATGCTGCCCCTGTCGGCGGGCTGGTGCCCGCTGGTGCGCACCGAGGCGCTGGTGGAGTACCTGGCTGGTCAGAGCGCGATGCGGTGCGGGCCCTGCATGAACGGGCTGCCCGCCCTGGCCGAGGCCCTGCGGGACCTGGTCCACCGTGGTGGCCCGGTCGCGACGGTCGAGGCGCTGTGCACAGCGGTCACGCACCGGGGTGCCTGCGCGCACCCGGACGGGACGGCGCGGCTGGTGACCTCGATGCTGACGCGTTTCCCCGAGGAGGTCGACCTGCACGCGCTCGGTGAGTGCCGCGGCGGCAGGCACGAGGTGTTCGCGTGAGCCACACCCTGGCAGTTGACTGGCCTGCCTGCAAGGCGCACGGCCTGTGCGCCGAGATCTTGCCCGAGGTCGTGAGCCTGGACCAGTGGGGATTCCCGATCGTGCACGAAAAGGTCACCCGCGACCTGCTCGACATGGCAAAGACCACGGTCAAGGCCTGCCCCACCCTGGCCCTGAGGCTGGTCGCCTCGCCCAAGCGTCACTGACGACGGTCGGCCGGCCGCGGCGGCGGGGCTGCCGCCATGGCCGACGCGACGAGCGGCTTCGCCCGGCCTTGCCGGCTGAGACGGCCCCCCGGCTCGTCGGTTTCGGACAAATCTCTGGTCGTCTTGGCAGAATCGTCACAAAAGCCGCATCTGGTTGCCCATGATGGCCTAGGCTTTCGGCTTGTCTGTCAGGGCTTTCCCAGTGGTAGAGATTCTCGGGAGATGGCACCATGGTTCGACGTGCTGTTCTGGTGGCTGCTGCCGCGGTCGCTCTCATCCTTGCCCCGACTGCCGCCGTGGCTTACGCCCCTGCCGGCTTCAGTGTCCCGCGGGCGGACCCCACGCCTCCCGCCGGCGTCCCGTTCACGGTCGTCGCCAGGGGCGCCAGGGCGAACGAGGCAGTGACGCTGACCATAACGCCCGACCCGGCGTCGATCGGCACCAGGTCGCTGACCCGGAAGGCGAACGCGCGCGGCGAGGTGAGCTTCGTGGTCACCCTCACCACGGACGGCACCTACGTGCTGACGTCGACAAGCGCCTCTGGTGCGGTTCTTGGCACGCAGACGGTCACGGTCGTCCAAAACGGCGCCGTTATCGTGGCGGGTACCAGCGCGTCGGCAGGTAAGCCTGCCACCGCGGTGGCAGGCAAGCCGGCCACCGCGCCGGCAGGTACCCCCGCCACCGCAGGCAGGCCGGCCACCGCCACAGGCGGTCAGCTCGCGTTCACCGGTTGGCAAGGCGATGGCCTTGGGCTCGGCGGCGTAGCTCTCTTGATCTCGGGCACCGGTCTGGTTCTCGTCACCCGGCGACGCACGCTGACGTAGGTCCCCCGGCGGCTAGGCGGCCCCGGTCAGCCAGCGCCCATGGCATCGACAGTGACGATGCTGTGGCCCGCGCACTCCTGAGACGACGAGCCAGGCAGTCCGCGTCCGGCGTGGCTGTGGTCGCCCGCGTGGGACCTGCCTGTGCGGGCCCAGGGGCTGTCAACGGTGCCGTCACGCTGCACGGCCGGGGGAGGAGGGTCAGCCGTGTTGTGTATGGAAAGGACATATACGCATTGATAATGTCTGCGACATGGATCCCGTGACGAACCCGTTCAGACCAGGCGCCGGACGCAGGCCCCCGGTGCTCGCCGGGCGCGAGCCCATCCTGGACGCGTTCACCGTGGTGCGCCGCAAGGCTGACGAGCTCGGTGAGGGGGACCGCGGCTGGATCCTGCACGGACTGCGCGGGGTCGGTAAGACGGTTCTGCTCAACGAGCTGCTGGCCCAGGTCAGCGACAAGGGCTGGATAGCGGCCAGGGTCGAGGTCACCCCGGCAGTCCCGCTTCCGGCTGCCCTGGCCTCGGCGTTGGTCCGTTCGATGCGGATGGCTACCGGCCGGCACCCCGAGCCACGCCTGCGGCGGCTGCTGGGCGTGTTCAAGGCATTCTCCCTGCAGTTCGACCCACCCTCAGGGGCGGTATCCCTGGGAGTCGAGGTGGACCCGGTCGCCGGCGTCGCCGACACCGGCCGGTTCGCCGACGACCTCGCCATGTTGTTCGAGGTGCTCGGGCAGACGTCGCGCGACTTGGGGATCGGCACGCTGATCCTGGTCGACGAGCTGCAGGAGGCCAGCCCCGCCGACCTCGGCGCCGTCAACACCGCGGTGCACCAGATGGGCCAGTGCGACATACCGCTTCCGATCGTCTTCGTGGGGGCCGGGCTGCCGTCGCTGCCCGCCCAGCTGGCCGATGCCACGAGCTACGCCGAGCGGCTCTACGACTACCGCCCGGTCGGGCTGCTCGATGCCGCTGGGGCGACCGCGGCCCTGACCGGCCCCACCCAGGCGCAGGGCGTTGTCTGGGAACCCGATGCCTTGACGGCCGCCCTGGCGATCGCCGGCGGCTATCCGTACTTCTTGCAGGAAGTCGGCAAACATGTCTGGGACGCGGCGCGCTCGGCCACCATCAACCTGGATGACGTGAGCGTGGGTGGTGAGTTCGCCCGCCGGGAGGTGGACGAGGGCCTTTACCGATCCCGGTGGGAACGTGCCACCCCCGCACAGCGCAAGCTGCTGGCGGTGATGGGTGAGCTGGGCGGCGGCGCCTCGGTCGCGATCGCTGACCTGGCCAGGGCCATGGGCAAGCGACGGGTCTCGGACCTGTCGGTGGCCCGCAACGAGGTGATCAAGAAGGGCCTGCTGTATGCCCCGGAGCGGGGCTGGGTCGCGTTCACCGTCCCCGGTATGCACACCTTCATCGCTCGCCAGGACTGACTCGGGAGAACCTCCCACCAGTGACGGGCACGTGCGCTGGACCGGTTTGACCCCCGGAGAGGGCCCTCGTGCATCGCTGCTGCCATCACGGCGGGCAGAAGCCGCTGCCGACCCGGGCCTTCCTGCGGGTGAGATCTGCGCCTCTTGCCTGGCATTGTGGGGCCGCGCGAGGGATGATCGTCCCATGTCAAGCCAGGCGCTTCTTGCACTTCTTGGACCGGAACGCTGTCCGCAGTCGCCCTGTATCGTCTCGGGCGACCGGACGATGTCACGAGGCGAGGTCTGGCAGGAAGCGTCCGCGCTCGCACGGGCCGTGCAGCTGCAGGTGCCCCCGGACCATCGGATCGGGCTCGTTGATGCTGGGGACGCCTCAAGCATCGTGGGGATCCTCGCGGCCTTCCTTGCGGGCAGGTCGGTCGCGCTCCTTCCGGTCTCTGGGGTCGACGACCCGGACCTGCAGACCGTGGCCAGCGAGGCGAGATGCGCGGCCGTCCTGGTCAACGGGGTGCTGGCGGGCGTGTCGCGGCCCTCACCACACGACCCACTGGGCCTGCTGGACCCCACCGTAGGGCTCGACCCAGCTGGTCTGGTCTCCGAAGCTGTCGTTCTGTACACGTCGGGAACGACGAGCAAACCTCGCGGAGTCCGTCTTTCCGTCACGAACGTCGCGTCCAACCTGTCTGCCATGATGCGGTTCACGGCGCCCTGGACTCCCGCCGACCGGCTCGGTCAGATCCTTCCCCTGACCCACTCCTTTGGGTTGTCCATGGCCCTGCTTGCCTTGGCCCGGGACGTTCCGATCGTCATGCTTGGTAGCGGTCCGCCATCGCGGGGCCTGGCATCGGCGTTCGATCTGCACGAAGTGAGCATCTTCGCGTGCGTGCCGTACTTCCTGCGGCTGATGGCCCTTCGTGGGTTGAAGCTCGGCACCGACTTCGCCCACGACCTGCGCCTGCTGTTCTTCGCCGGTGGCGGGGTGTCCGACGCCGACCTGGGCGCCTTGGCGCCCGACTACGGCGGCGGGGTTTACCTGATGTACGGGTTCACCGAGGCGACAGCACGGGTGGCCGTCCGGCGGATGGGCGACGGCGCTGTTTCGGACTCTGTGGGTCTTCCGCTGCCAGGCACGTATGTCGACATCGTCTCGGCGGACGGTGTCGTGCAACCAGTGGGAAGTGAGGGCTTCATCCGCGTCAGCTCAGCGTGTCTCATGCTCGGCTACCTCGGCCAGCCTCCGCGGCCCCCGGGGTCAGCCTTCGTGACCACCGATCTTGGAGTCCTCGACATCTGTGGCAACCTGTCCATCACCGGACGCGACGTCGAGCGGATGAACTTCCGCGGCAACCGCCTTTCCGTGGTCGCTGTGGAAGCCGCCGTGATCCAGATCCCGGCCGTCCTGGACGCCAGGCTCACGCCCGACTCGCGGCACGAGGACGCCCAGTGCACACTGCGCGTGATCCCACAGATTGATGCGCCCCTTGACGTGCTCCGCCGGGAGATCATCAGAACGGTCACGCCCAAGGGGCTGATCCGCGAGATCACCTTCGTGGACGCACTGGAGAGGACAAGGTCGGGCAAGCCGATCCGGCGGGAGGCGACCAGCGCCACCTACAGCCTGAACGGCAGTCCCGCGTGACTACCGCCCTGTTCATCCACCACTCCGTCGGTGGGCAGATCATTGCGCAGGGCGGGCTGCGGCAGAAGCTGTCGCAGGCTATGTCGTCGCTGGAGCTCTGGGACCACCATTACAACGAGGTCGGGCTCTGCGACGGTGGCGGGTCGTCGCTGGGGACCTCCTTCCCGATCCCTGGTGACAACACCGACCCTGGTGGACTCCTCGCGATCCTGGCGGGGATCGAGGGCGGCGAACCGTGGGCCGCGCGAGCACGGACCTTTGACGTCCTGATCCTGAAGTCGTGCTTCCCCAACAACGCAATCCGCACCGGCGCGGCCGCCCAGTCCCTGAAGGAGACCTATCAGCAGATGCGTGAGGTCGCGGTGGCCCTGCCGCAGGCGGTGGTGCTGGTGTCCTCGCCTCCCCTGGTATTCGAGGCCACCGCGCCCGACCAGGCGGCCAGGGCAACCGATGTCGCGGCGTGGCTCGGCGCGCACTGGACCGGACCGCGGCTGGGGTACGCGAACATCTTCGACACCCTGACGTACCACTCCGGCCCAGCGCGGGGGACGCTGCGGCTGGGCTACCGGCGGATGCGCCCCCGCGACTCCCATCTCGGGATGGCCGGCGCCCAGGCGGCCGCCAGCGCGATCGTGCCCGCGGTGCGCGCCGTAGTGTGACGCGGCCGGCCTGTGCGCTCAAGGGGGGAAGGGGGGATGCTGGTGGCGAACGCCGGACAAGGACGCGCCCAGACGCCGCTGGAACCGGTGAGCGGGACCGACGTCGAGGTCGTTGCCTGGGCAAGCCCGGCCGGGGACGGCGAGTGCACGGTCGTGTGGTTGCCCACCGACCGGCTCCACACACCGGTGGCCGCCGCCGAGGTCACGGCCGGCGAGCGGGCGCGAGCAGCCGGCTACACCCGGCACAGTGACCGCCTCCTGAGCCTGGGTTCAGCGTGGCTGACGCGGCGACTCGTGGCGGCTCTGCTGGGCGTTCCACCTCTGCAGGCCCCGATCTCTCGCCACTGCCCTGAATGCGCCAAGGCGCACGGTCGACCGGTCGTGGGCGGGACGACCAAGGACGGGGCTCCAGTCCACGTCTCGGCGACCCATTCGGGCGCACTGGTCGGCGTCGCGATCAGCAGGTCTGGGGCAGTCGGCGTCGACGTCGAGGACCTGCAGGCCCGCGGCCCCGACGTCTGGCCAACCGTGTGGCGGGTGCTCGGGCGTCCCCCCGCTGCCGAGGCTGCCGGCAGCGAGTCGGCGGCCGCCCGCACTGCCGCCACCGCGTGGGTGCGGACCGAGGCAGTCCTGAAGGCGAGCGGGTACGGCCTTGCTGCGGGCCGCCGCGCCGTCGATATCACCACGGGGCCCAGGCCGCGGGTCACCCGCTGGCCGTGGGGCGATCCCGAGGGACGAGCCTCGATTGTCGACCTGCGCCCCGGAGCGCGTTACGTCGCAGCGCTCGCGGTGATCCACCCGCAGATGACCCCTGCCGCCCGGCCAGCCACCACACAGACCAGCCACGCCATGGACCTGCCAGCGCGGCGGGGCGCCGCTGATCCTCCAGAGCTGGGCCGGTCCCGCAGGTCCTTGCACCGCAGTGTCATCCAGAGTCTTCCTGCCGGCGAGACTGCGGTGGCGGCGTGAGCATTCGGTCAGCTGCTACGGGCGGGCACGGTAAGCCACCGGTGCCCGATCAGGACCGAGGATCCGCCATCGGACCTGGCGAAGCGCCCCACCCGCCGGAGCCTGTCGCAGCTGGCCCCACCCGTCGGGCGATACTGACCGCCGGTGGTGCTCTGGGCCTGGCTGCCTTTCTTACCGCCTGCGGTGGCGACCCGCTGCCGACCGCCGCCCCGCTGCCGACGCCGACTGCCGCCCCGGCCACCACAGATGGCGTCGCAGGGCTACCCCTGGTGCGTATCACCACGACCGGGGCAACGTTCAGTCCCAGCGTGGAGCTCGCTGCCGGCTCCACCGCAACCGTCTCCTGGCACATCGAGGGCGGGGCCACGGTAACCGGCCTCAACCCGACGATCAGCTTCGGAAGTGCGGGTACTCGCCGCGTCAACATGACTGTTGACGACAAGGGCGCCGACGCGCTGGAGGCGGTAAGCACGTTCAACCTTGGCTTCAACAATGTGGACGACGGCGGCATCTACACCATGGGGGCTGGCTACGACAAGGCAGCCCAGGGCGTGAGGCGGGTGGAGAACATCTCCCGGCTTACCGGACTGCGTCGTTTCGCGGCCGCGCACACGGCTCTGGCCGGATCACTGGACTTCACCGGCTGTTCCCGGCTGCAGTACATCGAGTGCTTCGCATCTGATATCCAGTCGCTGGACCTGACCGGTTGCACCTCGCTGATCCGGCTCGTGGTGGAGAGGACCAACCTCACCACCCTGGACCTGAATCCGGTCGCCTCGAACCTTCGTGATCTGCGTGCGGCAGTGCAACAGGGCGGCACACTGACCCTGGTACAGCTGAAGGGCCCGATGGCGGCGCTCTACCACTTCTGCGTCAGAGATCAGATCATCTTCAACCACCCGACCCCGGACCTGCTGCCCGTTCTCCTGGAGCGCTGGGACTGGTATACCGGCCAGTCCGGCGCGTTGACCTCACAGTCGAGCGCCCTTCGCTCTCTGTTGACATCTGGCAACTACTACACGACCGCAGACCTCACCGACCAGTTCCCGGCGGGTCGTGGTGCTGAGCTCGACGTCAGCCACGGCACGCTCACGTCGTTGGTGTTGGCGGGCTGCAGCGGTCTGGGGAGCATCGACGCCCGGGACAACCACTTGTCACAAGCAGCAGTTGACGCCGTGCTCGCTGAGGCGGACTCGTGGGCGACCCGTGGTGGGACGCTCGCCATCCAAGCTAACGCGGTACCCTCGCCTGCCGGGCTCAGGCACGCGAAGGCACTCACCAGGGGCGGGTGGACTGTCATGACAGATACGTGACCCGTTCCTGACCCAGTGCCGCCGCTATATCAGAACCCTGGCTGAGCCCCAATGGCCACGATGAGGTTGGCGGTCGCTCAGAGCGTCAACCGGCGTGTCAGGTGCAGCTAAGACCCGTGCCGCGATAACCCCCAAGACTGCTTAACACCCGACCCCGCACTGGTGACCCCTTCGGGCCAGGAGGATGTCACACCGCGAGCCTCCGGACC
>Ga0075520_1001982_pt1 | contig 10056 bp, 6 predicted proteins | sample NGEPerB_FD_75100 | JGI IMG/M metagenome (GOLD analysis project Ga0075520, IMG submission 75100) | Arctic peat soil microbial communities from the Barrow Environmental Observatory site, Barrow, Alaska, USA - NGEE PermafrostAB12-B | ecosystem: Environmental > Terrestrial > Soil > Wetlands > Peat ...
CTCGCTGCCGGCGATCGGACCGAGGTGGTCGTCCTCGATCACGAGCGTCTGCGGCGCGCCGGCGAGCACAGAGCGCAGCTGCGCCGCGCGGTGGGCATCGAGCGCCGCGCCCGTCGGGTTCTGACCGCGCGGCGTGATGATCGCGGCGCCGGCGCCACGATGCAACGCCGCCCTGAGCTCCTCCGGGCGCATGCCCCGCTCGTCGATCGCCACCGGCTCGAGCACCAGGCCGTGCGCGCGCAGCAGATCAAACAGCGCTGCATAGCCGGGGTTCTCCACCGCGACGCGATCTCCCGGGTGCAGATGCGCCTCGATCACCCGCTCGATCCCGTCGAGCGCGCCGCTGACGATGCACGGCAACTCCCCCGGGATCGCGTCGGCACTCAGCTGCTCGCGCGCGAGCTCGGCCAGCTCGGGCAGCGCCGCGGGCTCTCCATAGAGGCGCACCGGCAGCTGCGTGTAGGCGAGCGCGAGCGAGATATCGGGCAGCAGCTGCGGGTCAGGATTGCCCAGCGAGAGATTGCGCGCGCCCGGCGGCACCGGCAGCGCGGCGCGTGCCGCTCCGATCGGCGGGCGTTCGCCGATGCGCATGCCGCGGCGCGGCTCGGTCACCACCACGCCACGGCGGCGAAGCTCGGCGATCGCCGCCGCGACGGTCACCGGGCTCAGGCCCACCTCCAGCGCGAGCCGCCTGACCGACGCGAGCCGCTGGCCGGGCGCCAGCTCTCCGCGCGCCAGCGCCGACTCGACGCCGTCGACGAGCTCCGCTGCGGTCGAGGCCGTGATTCGATACTGTTTCAGGTCAGTCACTTGTCTGTACTATGGCAGATGGAGGAGCGGCGGTGTCACCTTCCGCGTCGAGCGAACCAGCCAGCGACAGAGTTCGCCTGCGCCGCAAGCGCGAACGCGGCAGCCACGAGCGGGCGGCGATCGACGCGATCCTCGACGAGGCGCTGATCGCCCACCTCGGCATCGCCGACGAGCACGGCCAGCCATTCGTGGTCCCCACGCTGCACGCCCGCCGCGGCGACGTCGTCTACCTGCACGGCTCGACCGCCAGCCGCACGCTGCGCGCCCTGCGCGCGGGCGCACCCGCCTGTCTCACCGTCTCACTGCTCGACGGCCTGGTGCTCGCGCGTGCGGCGATGCAGCACTCGGCCAACTATCGCTCGGTGATACTGCTCGGAAAGGCGACCCTCGTCGAGTCCTCCGCGAAGAAGCTGACCGCGCTGGAAGCGATCGTCGAGCACATAGTCCCGGGGCGCTGGGCCGAAGCGCGCACGCCGACGGAGAAGGAGCTGAAGGCCACCGCGGTGCTCGCGCTGCCGATCGAGCAGGCCTCGGCGAAGATCCGCACGGGGCCGCCGATGGACGACGAGGAGGACTATGGGCTGCCGGTCTGGGCCGGCGTGATCCCGATCGTCAGCGAAGCGCGCGACCCGCGCCCGGACCCCCGCTTGGCGCCCGGCACGCCAGCGCCGCCGTCCGCGACGGCCTACCGCCGCCCGGGAAGACCGTGACCGCGTAGGTAGGAGCCGGCGTCCATCGGCCGACCGCCGGGCGGCTGCACGCTGCGCAGCTCCAGCGCCCCGACGCTGCAGCCAAGCAGCAGACGTCCCTCGTGCTCGCTCACGCCCAGTCCGGCCTCTCCGGCGGGCGCCAGTGTGACGAGCGTCGCCTCGTGCACGCCGAGCGCGGTGCCGTCGGACAGCTGTACGCGCGCGCCGATATGCGGGCTGAGCGCGCGCACGACGCGCTCGAGCTCCTGCGCCGGGCGAGCCGGGTCGAGCAGGCGGTCCTCCGCGGCGATCTTCTCGGCGTACGTCGCTGCGGCCTCGTCCTGCTCGACGAACTCCAGCGGGCTCCCCTGTGCTTTGCGGTCGAGCGCATCGAGCAGCAGATCGGCGCCCAGCTGCTGCAGGCGCGCGGCGAGCGAGCCGTAGGTGTCGCGCTCGTCGATCGGCTGCGATCCGGAGAGGCACACCGGCCCGCTGTCCAGGCCCGCGGTCAGGCGCATGATCGAAACGCCGCTCTCGGCGTCGCCGGCCATGATCGCCCGCTCGATCGGCGCGGCCCCGCGCCAGCGCGGCAGCAGCGAGGGATGCACGTTGAGCAGCTCGTGCGCCGACAGCAGCGGCTCCTTGATCAGCGCGCCGAAAGCGCACACCACGACCGCGTCGGGCTCGGCCGCCGCGATTCGCTCGACGGTCTGCGCGTCGTTGACGCTGTCGGGCTGCTCGAGCGCGAGGCCGAGCTTCCGCGCCCGCTCGGCGACCGGCGGCGAGGCGAGGCGGCGCCCCCGTCCGCGCGGGCGGTCCGGACGCGTCAGGACGAGCGTAGGGCGATGCTCTGGGCGATCGGCGAGGCGCTGCAGTATCTGCGCGGCGAAGTCGTTCGTGCCGAGGAAGACGGTGCTCAAGGCGCGCGACGAGCGGCCGCTAGGCCGCGCTCGCCGTCTCCTGCGCCTCGCGCATCGCGCGCATCGCCTCCTTGCGTGCCTCGCGCGAGATGCGATCGAGGATCAGGATGCCGTCGAGGTGGTCGATCTCGTGCTGGATCACGCGCGCCGGCAGCCCCTCGGCCTCGACCTGCAGCTCCTGGCCGTGCTCGTCGCGCGCGCGAACGCGCACGCGCACCGGCCGTTGCACCTCGACGTGCACGCCGGGCAGGCTCAGGCACCCCTCTTCGGCCGCCTCCAGCTCGTCGCTCGTCCACTCGATCACCGGATTGACGAGCGCCGCCAGCGGATCCTCGGGATAGGCGCGGTAGACGAGCACGCGATGAAGCACCCCCAGCTGCGTCGCCGCCAGGCCCACGCCGAGCGCATCGTGCATCAACACGCCCATCCGCTGCACCTCTCGACGCAGAGAGTCGTCGAAGCGCTCGACCGGAAGCGCGGTCGCACGCAGCACGGGATCGCCGAGCTTGCGCACGTGAGCCAGCGCCGCGTCGCGACGTTCGCGGGTCTCGGGATCGAGCTCTGCTGGCTCGGGCGCATCCTGCTCGCGCTCGACCTCGACGTCGGCGTCCTCGGACGTCGGGATCGGCAGCTCCTCGAGCTCGGCCTCTCCCTCTCGGGTGCGTTCCTCTGCGCTCATCGAAACCAGTTTATGAGGCTCGGAGGCCCGGCGCCTGGAGCTAGCTCTCCAGCTTGACTGTCAGCGTCTGCACGTGCGAGACGGGGCTCCCGCCGCGTGAGGACTGGAACGACAGCGTAACCGAGACCGGCACGCCTTTGCCTTTCCTGAGTGCGTTCTTCAGTGCCTTTGCCGCCGATGTGCTCGGCTTCAACGTGAAGCTCACCGTGCCCGCGCCCGCAACTGCCTGACGCCCTTTGGCGAACACGATCTTCGCCGGGCGACACTTGCCGGCCGGCTTGATGAAGCCGGCCTTGCACTTGCTGCTCGATGCGAACGCGCCGAACTTGCCGTTCTGGAAGGTCGCAAGCCAGCTGAAGGTTCCCGGGTCTGAGACCGACTCCGTGAAGGCGATCGCGCCGGTCGCCGGAGCGAACGTGCCAGTGCGAGCGCTGAACGCGCTGTTCGGCGCCACCGTCCGCGCGGCGGCGGTCGCTGGCGTGCTCGAGCTGCTTGCGCTGGTTCGGGTTCCGCCGCCGGTAGCTCCGCCCGCTTCGCTTCCTCCGTCCCCACCTCCGCTGCCCGAGGACGGCGCGGCGACAGTCACCAGACGTGTCGTGCTCGCGGTCAGACCGTCGGTGCCCATCACCGTCAGTGTGGCGGTATAGGAGCCGACCGCGGCGTAGGTGTGCGACGGCGTCGCGCCGCTACCTTCCGAGCCGTCGCCGAAGTCCCACGCGTAGGTGGCAATCGAGCCGCCGGGCGGATCGGTGGATTCAGTACCGTCGAAGGCGACCGGCAGCCCCGCCGTGGGCGTGGCGGTAGCGACGGCTATTTTCGCCGCCGGGCCAGACCCGCCAACTTCTATGGTGTGCGCGGTGCCGATGCTCGTTCCGTCGGGCTCAAAGACCGTGAGCGCCACCGTGTAGACGCCGGATGTGGGGAATTTGTGCCGGATCGTCAGCGCCGTGGTCTCACTCGTTTGGTCTTCGAGATTGCCTTCGCGATCGTTGAATTGCCAGCTATAGCGAACGCTTGCCCCCGCGCTCGATCCGGCGACGTTGAGTTCGACTTCGTTAACACCCACGGCCGCGGCGAGGAATCTTCCAGTCGGAGCTTCCGAAGCACTGAAGGTCAGCCTCTGCAGGCATTGGTCACCTTTGTTGCTCCACTCCTGCTGATACCAGTACTTGTGGCCGTTGATTTCCTGGTTGTACGCGAGTTTTTTGCCCCCAACCTCTACTTCGCCCAACGGTTCGCCGAATTCACTTGGAGGTTCGAATGTGCGGCACTTGTCGCCGTTCTCTCCGGTGAGTTTACCCCAGTCCGTCCACGCATTATTGGGTTCCGGGTCCGTGATCGACTCGTTGTGCTCGTGGCTTAGCCCTCCGAACAGCGCTGAATCAGACGTGCCGTTGATGTGGTGTTCTTCGTCGCAGAGTTTGCCGTTTACGAACGGGTCGTTTGCATAGACGATCATTCCTCCGCCCACCAAGTGGATGATCCCGTGATAAGCGCAGTAGGAGGCGAATTCTTCGTTGCTGACGTTCGCCGAGCATTCGGCTTCTGGCGATTCTTCGAAGCAGCTCTCAACGCCTTCCGGCGTGAGTAGGAAGTACTCGTGATTCATATCTGTCGGTAGTTTGTGTTCGCCAACGTATTTGACGATCTCGGTGCGCAGCTGTTCATCGGTCAGGCATTTCGGCGCGCGCGTGCAGCCGTTGTCCGGGTAGGGGTCTTCATCTGCGAGTTCGCCGCCGAACGCCGTCTGGTATTTGACGAACTGCCCGGACGAGTCGTTGTACTGGGTCGCGACCGACTCGACGTTCTGATTGCCCCCGCTGTCGTGTTCGAGGTCTTTGAAGTACGTGTTCACGCCGGACTTGAAGTCGGCCGGATACGCGGTGGCGGTGGCGGGGCGCCAGTAGAGGGTGTAGTCGGTGTTCGACGTCATGATCGGCCCGCCGCCGTAGTCCAGATTCGTGAAGAACGTGTCGAACACTCGTGCGCGAGCCGCGGCCTTGCTGTGCGCGATGGGCGCGGGTTGGTAGCTCAAGCGCTGGCCGTTGGGAAGATCCGCGACCGTGGCCCCGGCAGTCGCCGCGGCCATCGCGACCGTCGAGACGACGATCAGCGCGGTCATCGCGACGCGGAGCGCCATCACGCGCGAGGCGCTACGAGTCTGCGACCGCTCGCACTCGGCAGGCACAGCGAACCTGCGGCGCGTCTCCCACATGATTACCCCGTATCCGATTTCGAGCCGAGCAAATTACCTCAAGGTCCGCCTATTGCGGATCCACGTCGACGCTGAAGTTCACGCCCTGGTGCTCGCGCCCGCCCGAGACGTCCTGCACGGCCGCGCCGACGGCCTGCACGGCGCCGCGCCGCTCGGCCGCCTTGATGACCAGCACCTCGCGCTCGCGCCCGCGCAGGCGAAACAGCGAGGCCGGGCCGAGCACCGTGGCGCCATCGCTGTCGCCGGCCTCGCTTTGTCGCATGTGCGCGGTGAAGCTCGCGCGAACGGCCGCCGCGGCCGTGCGCGCCGCCTCGGCGTGCTCGGCCGAGCACACGACCCTGATCAGATGCGAGAACGGCGGATAGCTGAGCGCCTCGCGTCGCTGCAGCTCGCCCGCCAAGAAGCCATCGCTGTCATGCCGTGCCGCGTAGGCGATCGCGCGCGCGTCGGGCGCGATCGTCTGCACGAGCACGCGCCCCTCGCCGCCTCGCCCGACGCGACCGGCGAGCTGGGCGATCAGCGCGAACGTGCGCTCCTCGGCGCGGAAGTCGGGGAAGCGCAGCGTCGCGTCGGCATCGAGCACCACGCCGAGCGCGACATCGGGGAAGTCGTGGCCCTTGGCGACCATCTGCGTCCCGATCAGCACCCCGCACTCGGCCGCCTCGAAGCGCCGCAGCAACGCTCCGACGCCGCCCTGGCCATCCTCGGCGTGCCGGGCCGCGCCCGCCGCGTCGACGGCGTCCGCGCCGGCTGCACGTACCCCCGAGCCGGGACCGGAGACGACATCGGCGTCGAGGCGGAAGATCGGGAAGGCGCCGTCGTCGTCGAGCACGGCCGACAGTTCGTGCTGCAGGCGCTCGGTGCCCGCGCCGTGACGCGCGACCGACGTTGACGAGCAGGCCTCGCATCGCTGCGGTGCCGGCTCGCGATGGCCGCAGTGATGGCAGGCGACGAAGCCGCCCGCGCGGTGCAGGACGAGCGCGACATCGCAGTGCGGACACCCCCATACCCGGCCGCAGGAGCGGCAGGAGAGGAAGTTGGACCAGCCACGGCGGTTGAGCAGCACGATCGCCTTCGAGCGCGCGGCGCGAACCTGCGCGAGCCCCTGCGCGGTCGTCGGGTGCAGCCCGTGGGTCTCGCCGCGCATGTCGAGTATCTCCACGCCGGGCAGCGGGCGTCCGTCGACCCTGCGTGCGAGCGTCGAGCGGGGCACGCGCAGTGCGCTCTCGGCGCGCGGCGTCGCGCTGCCGAGCAGCAGCACCGCGTCGCTGCGCCGCGCGCGCTCGGCGGCCACGTCGCGGGCGTCGTAGCGCGGATCGCCTTCGTGCTTATAGGAGGAGTCGTGCTCCTCGTCGACGACGATCAGCCCCAGCCGATCGATCGGCGCGAACACGGCCGAGCGCGGGCCGACGCAGATGCGCGCGTCGCCCTCGCGCAGCCGTCGCCATTCCGCGTAGCGCTCGCCCGGGCGCAGCTGTGAGTGCATCACCGCGACCGTGTCACCGAAGCGTTCGATGAAGCGCCCGACAATCTGCGGTGTAAGGGCGATCTCGGGAACGAGCACGATCGCGCCCCGGCCCTGTGCGAGCGCCGTCTCGGCGGCCCGCAGGTAGATCTCCGTCTTGCCCGAGCCGGTGACCCCGTGCAGCAGCCGCGCATGCGCCGCGCGCTCGCTCAATGCATCCTGAAGCAGCGTGAGCACGGCCTGCTGCTCGTCGTTGGGCACCGGCGGCTCGGGCGAGCGCGCCCCCACGGGAACATGTTCGCTGCGCTTCACCGCGCGGCGCTTGCGCCCACTGAGCCTGCGCGTCGCCCCCGGAGGCAGGACGAGGCCGAGAGCGCGGGCGAGCGTCGAGCAGTACTCCGCGGCGATCCATTCGGCCAGTGCCACCATCTCGGCGGGCACGCCGAGCTCCAGCGCGCGCAGCGGCGCCAGCAGCTTCTCCGCGGCGACATCGCTGCTGTCGGCGAGGCCCACGACGACGCCGAGAACCTCGCGCCGTCCGAACGGCACGACGAGCATCGAGCCCACCTCCACCGCGCCGCCGCGCAGCTCCTCGGGCAGCCGGTAGTCGAACGGCCCGCGCAGCGCGCGGGCCGTGGTCATCGGCTCGACCTGGGCGATGGAGGACATCGCCCGGACCTTAGACTGGCCGGCGGCTAGAGCCCGGCGGCAGACCGCAGGGCGTCGGCCTTGTCGGTCCGCTCCCACGTGAAGTCGTGGTCGTCGCGGCCGAAGTGGCCGTATGCGGCCGTCTTCTGGTAGATCGGGCGGTGCAGGTTGAGCTCCTCGCGAAAGGCGCCCGGGCGCAGGTCGAAGACCGCGTCGACGGCTTTGGCGATCTGGCCGCGGCCGATCTGCTCGGTGCCGAACGTCTCGACCATCACCGATACCGGGTGGGCGACGCCGATCGCGTAGGCGACCTGCACTTCGGCGCGTTCGGCCAATCCCGCGGCGACGATCGTCTTGGCGACCCAGCGCGCAGCGTAGGCGGCCGAGCGATCGACCTTGGAGGGGTCCTTGCCGGAGAAGGCGCCGCCGCCGTGGCGGGCCATGCCGCCGTAGGTGTCGACGATGATCTTGCGTCCGGTCAGCCCCGCGTCGCCCACCGGGCCACCGATCACGAATTTGCCGGTCGGGTTGACGAGGAAGTTCTTGCGCAGCTTGTCGGCGTCATACAGGTCCTTCGCCAGGATCGGCTCTACGACGTGTTCCCAGAGGTCGTCCGGGATCAGCGACTCCGCTCCCGCGGCGTGCTGCGTGGAGATCAGAAGCTTTTCGATCTCGACCGGCTTGCCGTCCTGGTAGCGGACGCTGACCTGCGTCTTGCCGTCCGGGCGCAGGTAGTCGAGCGTGCCAGTCTTGCGAACCGCGGCCAGGCGCTCGGCGAGGCGGTGCGCCAGCGAGATCGGCAACGGCATCAGCGTGTCGGTCTCGTTGGTCGCGTACCCGAACATCATCCCCTGGTCGCCGGCGCCGGCGACGTCCAGCTCGTCCTCGTCGCTTGCATCGGTTCGCGCCTCATAGGCCTTGTCCACGCCCTGCGCGATGTCCGGCGATTGCTTGTCGATCGCGTTGAGCACCGCGCACGAGTCCGCCGAGAAGCCGAGGTCGGCGTCGGTGTAGCCGATCTTGCGCACGGTCTCGCGTGCGACCTCCTGGATGTCCACGTAGGTGTCGGTCGAGATCTCACCGGATACGACGATCAAACCCGTGTTCACGAGCGTCTCGCATGCCACGCGGCCGTATGGATCGTCCTTGAGCACGGCATCGAGCACGCCGTCGGAGATCTGGTCGGCGATCTTGTCCGGGTGTCCCTCGGTGACGGACTCGGACGTGAACAGGAATTCGTTGTCGGAAAACTCGGTCATGGCAGCAGCGATTCACTCCAGGTTCGTTGGCGCGGGGGCAGGGACCGGCGAGAGCCGGGAAAGTCTAGGGGAAGGACGCGCGCGACTCCGTCAGCGCCGCGCCGCGGTCGCCTGCGCGCTGTCGGGCGACTCGCCCCCGCGGGCCGCACGCTTGTCCGAACGACCACGCTGCCCACGCTCGACGAAGTCGATGATCAAAGGAATGCCGTCCATCCCGTAGCGGGCGCGCATCCGGTTCTCCAGGAAGTAGGCGTAGTCACGCGTGACGCGCGTGCGCGAGTTGACCTGGATCGCAAAGCGCGGCGGGCGCTCGCCGATCTGCGTCATGTAGATCAGCTTCAGGCGGTGCTGGCTGGAGCCGCGACGCGTGCCCACGGGCGGCTGGCGCGCCTGTATCGCCTCGGCGAGGAAGCGGTTGAGCTCGGGCGTGGGAATGCGAGCGGCCATGCGGTCGCCGAGCGCTATGACCTCGGTGAGCAGGCGATCGACGTGGCGGCCGGTCTTCGCGCTGGCCGTCATCACGCGCGGACGCAGGCGCAGCTTCTCGGCGACGTGCGCGCGCTCGTGGTCGAGATCGTCCTCGCTGCCCTCGCGGATGTCCCACTTGTTCAGCACGATCGCCGTTGCACAGCCGGCCTTCATCGCCAGCTCGGCCACACGCAGATCCTGGGAGGTCACGCCGTCGGTGGCGTCGCAGACGACAAGCGCCACGTCGGCGCGTTCGGCCGCGCGCTGCGAGCGCAGCGCCGTGTAGTACTCCACCGAGTCGGCCACCTTGGACTGGCGGCGCATGCCCGCGGTGTCGATCAGCGTCAGCTTGCGCTCGCCGACCAGCAGCGGCATATCGATCGCGTCACGCGTCGTTCCCGCGACCTCCGAGACGATCACGCGCTCCTCGCCGAGGAAGCGGTTGACCAGCGAGGACTTGCCCACGTTCGGGCGGCCGATCACCGCCAGGCGAATCGTGTCGTCGTCCACGCTCTCATCGCCAGCCGGCAGCAGCGCCACGATCCGGTCGAGCAGGTCGCCCGAGCCGAGCCCCTGTGAGGCCGACACGGCCAGCGGCTCGCCGAGGCCGAGGCGATGGAACTCGGCGGCCAGCGGCAGCTCGGCTACGCCGTCGCACTTGTTCGCCGCGACGATCGTCGGCAGCGGCGAGCGGCGCAGCAGATCGGCCATCTCCTCGTCGCCCGGGCGCACGCCGGCGCGCGCGTCGACGACGAGCACCGCGACCTGCGCATCGGCCAGGCCGGCGCGCGCCTGGTCGCGGATCGAGCCGGCCAGCGGATCCTCGTCCTCGAAGTCCACTCCCCCGGTGTCGATCAGCTTGAACTGGCGCCCGTTCCACTCGCAGTCGAGCTCCTTGCGGTC
>Ga0075520_1001983_pt1 | contig 10054 bp, 5 predicted proteins | sample NGEPerB_FD_75100 | JGI IMG/M metagenome (GOLD analysis project Ga0075520, IMG submission 75100) | Arctic peat soil microbial communities from the Barrow Environmental Observatory site, Barrow, Alaska, USA - NGEE PermafrostAB12-B | ecosystem: Environmental > Terrestrial > Soil > Wetlands > Peat ...
CAGCACGGTGTAGGACACTCCCGAACCCTTGCCCGGAAACACGGACTGCTCGACGCCCAGCGCGCCATGAGGTGGGCGGAGGACGGCTGGCAGTTCATCGGTGGCATTTCCGGCGATCGGGTGCCGACTGCAGGCGACGGCAACGGCGGCAGCCGCGGCGCCGGAAACCGCGAGGAGCCGGAAGGCCGATTTCATGATCGTGCGTTCACCGCCCCACGATATCGCGCCGAGGGGAGCGCAGCGAGTTCGGCCTCAAAGACGCGCTCTATCCCTTCGCGGCAGGATCTGGTTTGGCCGCTCTACCCTGTCCGGCCTTAGCTCGAAGAGCCATCCGCCGCTCCTGTAGAAGCTGCACAATCGCCCACGCGGCCCAACTCACGAGATACCACCACAACGTCCCGAAGATGCTGAACCAGAGCAGCGAACGCCCATCGCGGAATGGGAGGCCGAACAGGAACAAGGAGATCGGAAAATCGGCCACGCTCAGAAACAGCCAGCCGTTATCGATTGCTCCGCGCTCGACCACAGGTGGATAAGCGGCAAGAAGCGACCGCATTCGAAGAGCAGCCCGGGCCGAGGATCGTTGAGAAATGCAACGGCAAAGGTATCAAGTCTGTCGCAAACGAGGGCGGGAGAGCCATCGGTAAGGTGGAAGCCGTGCTTCCGAGGAAGCCCCGTCCTTCGCTCGCCGAGACCCGTAACTGCCGTGGAACGCCGGGTCGATCTAGTCATACCGCTCCCCCTAAAGCACTTAGCCGGATATGACTTGGCCACCAGGAGCAGTGCTTCTCTTCCAAGGGGTCAGATTCGCCAGTGATCGCGCACTTAGGTAATCGGGAAACCCTGATCTGGACACGTCTATCGTCATTTCACTCAGATAGACGGTTTCCGAGAGGCCTTTTCGCCTGGGTCGACAAAAAGATTTCTTGTCAATAACCCGATCGGGTGATGCGGAGGTGAACGTGAAGGACTAGGATCGCGAGAAACCGACACTTCGAAATCGTCGCGATCGATTTTTGCTGCGAAGCCTTCTTCGCTGTACGGCTTCGCGGCTCACTCGGCATAGACAGAAGGCCATTTTGAAGAGAAATCTAAAGAGCTGGTTCCTCCCCCTCCTTTTTGCCCTCGCGACGACCGAGCTGGCAGGCGAAGAGCTAGTCCAGCAGGTCTCAACGCGATCCGAGACGACAGCCTCTGATCTCGCCATTTCAAGCGTTGTTGTCTCACCTTCATTCATCAACACCACGCTCGGACAGAAAGCAAACATCGAAGTTGCGGTGGTAAAGGCCGGCATCATGACCGTCACGATCCTGGATAGAGACCGGTTTCCCATACGGGTGCTGCGGTCGATATCCGTAAAGGCCGGCAAACATCAGATTGCATGGGACGGAAAGGATGAGGCCGGATTAGCGGTCCCCGATGAGGCCTATTCAGTACGCGTCGAGCTCAAGGGCACGGACCAGGTCGACGTTCATGACCCATCTGACGCCTTCGTACCGATCGCCGAGAACCCGGCTTCCGCCTCGTACAACCGGGTGGATGGCGTCCTCGCGTACACCCTCTCGCTCCCTTCGCGGGTCCATATTCAGGCCGGCCAGGTGAACGCAACGGCCGCTGCGGGCGAGCCGCCCGGCCCCGTCCTGAAGACCATTCTGGACCGTCAGCCGCGAGTCGCAGGTGCTCTGGTGGAGCGATGGAACGGCTTCGACGAGAGTGGCAGCATCAACGTCGCCGAGTTGAAGGGCTTCGTCATCTCGATCGCGGCGACTTCGCTACCCGGGAACTCGATCATCACGACGGGCAATCGCTCCATGACGTTCTTCCAGTATGCGCAGGTGCATCGCACTCCCGCGCAGAAGGCCATCCGCCCGTTGACGGCGGCGGGCCACGAGCATCACAAGGGCCTGAACACGTTCGAGGACCACGCTCCGGCACTGGCTCTCGGCCTCGAGGCGCCTCGGGCGAACGATGCGTACTTGCTGCAGGCGGGGCGGCCTCTGCGTCTGTCCGCCGTGGCAAGCGCCGACCGGTCCCCTTATTTCTTCAGCCAGCCGGCGACGCTATACGTTTTCGTCGACGAACGATCGGTGGCCGTCGTCAAGAGCAACGAGAACCCTACGCACATCACGATCGACGCGAAGGACCTGCCACCCGGTGAGCACCGCATCGCAGTGAACTGGGCGTCAGCGTTCGGGCCCGTAGCTGTCCGGGCGGCCAGGGTCGTCGTGGGGAGGCACGAAAGCTCGGGAGGAGGTCGGCCATGAAGAGTATCGCCCTGGCGGTCGTCCTTCTCGGAATAGCCTTCCCGAGGCATGCGCTCGCGACGAACGTCAGCGGGACGATTACGACCGATACGACGTGGACTCTGGCGAACAGCCCATACCTTGTGACCGGCGATCTGAACGTGGCCGGCACCTCCACGCCGACGCTGACCATTCAGCCGGGTGTGGTCGTCAAAGTGCAGTCGACGCACGTCTTCAGCGTCGGATACCTGAACCCGGGTCGGCTCATCGCCGTCGGCACGTCGAGTCAACCGATCCTCATGACGACGGATCAAGGGACCGTGACGGCCGGCTATTGGCGGGGCCTTTTCTTCTGCTCGGCCGGCGCGTCCCTGAGCCAGCTCGCCTACTTGACGATTGAGGGCGGTGGCTACAACATCTACGGGCAGCACTCCGGTCTCTATATCTCATTAGGCTCGTTGAGCGTGGATCACGTAACGGTCCGCAAGAGCAACTGGGCCGCCTTTACAGTCGCTGGAGGGACACCGACTGTGACCAACTCCGCCTTCACCGGTACGACCGGAGGGGACGGTGTGGGGGTTGACCTCATCTCACCGGGCGCCCTGACGATATCGGGAACCTCGATCACGGGAAATGCTGGCGGGGCTATCGCGATGAGAAGCGGTACAGCCCTCAGTAATGCCGCGAACATGACGGTGTCCGGGAACGGAACGGACGCGGTGCTTTATCGGGACAGCACGATCGGGAAGAGCCAGACGTGGAACAGCTTCGGCATCCCCTACATTCCAGACACCGAAATCTACGTGTCGGGAACGCCGACTCCGGTCCTGACCATTGAACCCGGCGTCACGGTCAAGATGCGCAGCGGCTCAAATACATTTGCCGTCGGCTACCCAAATCCGGGGAACCTCATTGCGGTCGGCACCCCGTCACAGCCCATCCTCTATACAACCCTCCAGTCCCCGGCGACGGCTGGATATTGGCGTGGCCTCTTCCTTGTTTCATCGGCGGTGCCTTCGAGTCAGCTTGCTTACGTCATCGTCGAAGGCGGCGGCTACAGCGTCTACGGGCAGCACTCCGGCCTTTTCATTTCCGCGGGTGCACCGACTCTCGACAACGTTACGGTCAGGACGTCCAGATGGGCCGCGCTGACCGTCGCGGGTGGAACGCCGGTGGTGACAAACAGCCTCTTCACGGGTACGACCACGGGGACTGGTGCTGGCGTTGAGGTGATCGCCGGTGCTCTGACCTTAGCTGGGACGACGACCTCGAGTAACGCGGGGCCCGGAATCATCGTGGGAAGCGGCGCGGCGGCCTCGGTGGCGCAGTCGTCCTTCCTCGGCAACGTGTCGGGCCTGACGAATCAGAACACGACGGGTTCGGTCGGTGCGGACTTGAACTACTGGGGAGCCTCGAGCGGGCCAAACGCGGGGCCCGGAACTGGCACTGGACAGAGTGTCTCGAGCCGAGTTACGTACGAACCCTGGCTCTCCGCTTCTCCCTCGACGCCGCAGTACATCGCCACATTCACGCAGACGAACCGCACCTTCAACCCGAACGTCGGCGTCAACAGCGTCTTCAACTTCACGACGAGCCTCGCCGGGAACTCGACGCTTCAGATCCTGACGAGTACGGCGACGGTCATTCGGACGTTTACGGGCAGTGGAGTGTCGGGCACCGCCACCTGGGACGGGAAAAACGACGGGGGCACGCTGCAGGCGAACGGGACCTACACCTATCAGCTCTCGAGCACGACTTCGGGTGGCCAGTCGGCGACTCTTGCGCAGGGCCTCGCCATCCTCGATACGACCTTGCAGGTGGGTTTCACGGGTCTCGCGGTTTCACAAGCTTTCTTTAGCCCGAACGGTGACGGTGTCCAGGACACTACGGCTTTGACGGGTACGGTGACGCCGAGCGGCGCGACCTGGACCGTGAACGTCCAAAACTCCGTGAACACGATCGTCAGGACCTACAGCGGCTCTGCCCCGACCCTCTCCGTGACCTGGGACGGCAAGAACAGTTCAGGGGTCGTGCAGCCTGATGGCGTCTACACCTTTCAAGCGATCGCGACGTACGGAACGGCCTTTGATACCTCAATACTCGAGACGACACTCGATGACACACCGCCCACGAGCGCGCTGACGGCACCAACGCCCTCTCAGTTCATTTCCAACGTCTATCAGAACGGCGCGACGGACTTCGGCGTTTCGGGCACCGCCTCCGACACCAACATCACGTCCTGGAAGCTCGACTACGGGGCTGGAAGTGCGCCCACGAGCTGGACGACGCTGGGTACAGGCACATCCGGGGTCTCGAATGGCCCTCTCGGCACGTGGTCCACGGTAAACCTTGCGATCGGTTCGTACGCCGTGCGCCTCAGAACATGGGACAAGGCCGGCAACCTCTCTACGACGACCGTTCCGATTACCGCCGGCAACTTCAAACTGACTCAGAACCCGCAGCAGCAGATCAACGCGGCCTTGGGACAGACGATCACCTACACGTCGGTCGTACCCGTGACCCTAACGGAGACTCTCACGATCCGAAACGAGGCTGGCCACGCCGTCCGGACGCTCTTTAACGGTAGCCGGCCTCCGGGTACATACGTCGACTCCTGGGACGGCAAAGGCGACTCCGGTCAGTACCTCGCCTCGGGTGGATACTTTGCGGTTGCTTCTACCCTTGCCGGCTCGAGCTCTATGACCTGGAATCAAAGCAACCAGTACCTAAGCGGCGGGTCGACGAGCCCTCCGTTGGTTCAGTCAGGAAGCCTCGACCTTCTGAATAATCAGCCTCTCACCGTCACCTACACTCTAACGAAGCCCTCTCGCGTCTCGATGATCCTTCGCAACGGCGGCGGCGAAACGGCCGATTCCTGTGCGCCGCCGCAGTTCTGCGTCTTCTATAACCGTTACGAGGAGGTCGGCCAGCATACGGAGCACTGGGCAGGCGTCGACAGCATCGGTGCAATCTGGGGTACCAACAATCCTACGGTGTTAGTCGTCGCCCGCGGCGACCTATTCCCGACGAATGCCGTTGTCGTTCTAGGGACGAGGGCAACACTCACGAACCTGATCGTGACACCACCGCGCGTGAACTCCGGCAATACGCTCAGCGTCGCCTTCGACCTCTCGACCTACCAGAATGTTTCTTCCAGCCTGACGGTCACCTTCATGAACCAGTCATCCCTATCGATCCTCCGGACGATCACGCTCCCCGCGCAGGTGCCCGGCCATGTAACCGTGAACTGGGACACCCGCGCGGACAACGGCACGCTGGTGGCCCCCGGTCGGTACGTGATCACGATTTCCGGCCAGGATTTCATTGGCAATCAAGTCTTCGGCCAGTCTCTCGCGACAGTTGAGGTGTTGAGGTGATCATGAGCCGCCGACCATGTCTTAGTAACGCGCTCATCGCTGCTGGCTTCGCAATGCTTTTCGCCGCCTCGGCGACCTTGAGTGGGCAGCCCTGGTGCGCGACGCCCTTCGCTCCGTGCGATCCGGATGATCAAAATGGTAACTGCTACGATCCGCCGGTCGAGGGGGCTTCCCCTAAGACTGCACCGCCGTGTCTATTCGGCTCAGGGTCGCCCTGTATTCTCAAGACTGGAAACTATCTCGCTTCGGCCCCCGGCCTCTCTCTCGCGACGAACGGCCTTTCAATCGACATCAGCCTCGGTTATCAGAGCGCACAGAGCTTCGATGGTGCGACGGGCGTCGGCTGGTCGTCGTCAATCGTGGTCCACCTCACGTACGCCGTTTATCTTTTTGCCGCGCCGAGCACGTATCAGAACCTTGCAACCGTCGTGATGCCCGATGGCACACGGCTTCGCTTCGTCCAGGATCCCGGCACGGGCATCTTCACACCCCCTTCGGGGCGGTTTGATGCGCTCGTTCGAAACGCCGATGGATCTTTCGACATGACGCTTCAGCGCAGCAGGGTTCTATATCACTTCGACTCGCAAGGCTCCCTTACTACGATGACTGCAGAAAATGGCGTCGTGACGCTGTTCACCTACGACGTGAACGGCCGCGTCCAGCACGTCGCCGACCAGTCAGGTTCGGGCCGCTACGTCGATGTCTTCTGGGGTGCGGACGGCAGAATGAGCGGCGCCCGTGACTCGGCAGGAAGGCAGGTGCAATATTTCTATGATGCCTCGGGCGCATTGACCTCCGTAATTGATCCGGCTGGCAGGACGACGACCTATGTATACGAGGCAGGAAAGTACGCACCGCGCCTCAAGCAGATCGCCGACAACTGGAACCGCGTGATTACCGACGTAACCTACGACACGCAGGGCCGTGTCAAGACGTACACGGAAGATGGCGAGACGTACACGTACGTATATGGATACCTCGCCGCGTATCCCTATATGCCAAATAACGTTAAGAAGACCGACACGATGGGAAATTCGTGGCTGTCTCAGTACGACCCTGACGGCCTAATTCTCTCGGTGCAGACGACCAGCCCGGTCTTGACTCGCTCTTTCAACCCGGATGGCACCCTGAGCCAGGAAACCAGGAACAGTGGCTCTCTAGCGAATGCTACCGCGTACACATACCTTCCCGATGGCCGCCTCCTTACGGTCTCCAACTTTTACCCTCTTAACCCAAACGACCCGAACGGCTATTTGCGAAGAGACTACGCCTACGACCCGAACTTCCCGAATGCCGTAACATCAATCACGCCGATGAATACCGCCACAAACCTTCGCGACCCGAATTGGCAGGGCTGGCGGTACGATTACTACCAGGCGGGAAGTAGCTCGCCCGGGTCACGTTTCCACGTTTATCGGGTGCACGACGACGGCGTCACGCTCGACACTGTCGCCACCTACGAATACAACGCGATTGGACAGGTCACGCGGCAGACGACCGCGACGGGCGCCGCTACTGACTATGCGTATGACCCGACGACCGGCGATCTCCTCAGTGTGACGGGTCCTACGAACAACGACGGCGGGACACGGCCCATCAATCAGTATGCCGACTACGACGGGTCGGGTAGATTCCGATCCCTAATCGATCCGCTCGGGCACACGACGACCTACACGTACGACGCCCTCGGAAGGGTGCTCACCGTCACGCTTCCGAAGTCATCCGTCGGCTCGCCGCTGACCTTCACAACCAGCTACAGCTACGATACCTACGACGCGGTCAGCGGGTTGACCTTCACGAACGTCACCGACCCGAACGGAAAGGTCACACAGCTCGGCTACGACCAGTTCGGCCGACTGGCGAAGTCCATCGATGCCTCCAGCAATTCGACGGTCTACAGTTACGCTCATGGGCTGCTTTCGAGCATCACAGATGCGAACGGAAACACGACGGGCTACCGTTACAACGCCCGGGACCTTCAGTTCATCGATATGCCGGACGGCACGTCAAGGTATTACTCATACTGGAACGGCCAGCTCGTGGGGGATCCGTACTTTACTTCCTACGGTTACGACGTTGAGGGGCGGCTGACCGGCGCAAGGCCCGGACTGTCCAGTGGGGGGTTCGGTTACTTCTACACGGGCGACAAGCTGACCACGGTGACCGACAGTACGGGAGCTTCCCGCCAGTATCACACGTTTTCCTATGACTCCGCCTACCGCGTCGCAAGCGTCACGGAGGAGGACCGAGGGACGCTCTCGTACACGTACACATCTGACGACCACTCGGCGACCGTGAGCATCACCGGCGGGCCCACCGCGACTTACACCTACTACCCGGATGGCTCGCTCGGCACGATCAGCTGGAGCCCGCTCGCCGGCCAGTTCAAGTACAGCTACAATCTCGCCGGCCAGCTCAGTCAGGTCAGCTTCCCTAACGGCCAGACGCGCAGCTATAGTTACGACGATCAGGGGCGGCTTCTCCAGCTCGCCAATGCGCTCGGCGCGACCAACCTCGCGACGTACACCTACGGCTACGACGTTGACAACACGACGGGCCTTTCCACAATGCTCGGACAGCGAACGTCGCTTACCGCGAACGTCCCGGCGCAGGGCTTCACCAACGCTCTGACGAAGTACTACTACGACCCGTTATACCAGCTCAGCCGTGTCGCTTATCCGGCCTCCGCGCCATTTTCCAGCGAAGTCGATTCATGGAGTTACGATGCCATCGGGAATAGACTGACGAATACCGTCAACGGCTCGATCCAGAACTACGGCTACTTCAAGAACGGTGCAAACCCCTTGAATGGCCAGCGCCTCCAGAGCGACGGCTCGAACTCGTACACGTGGGGCACCCTCGGGACCCTCGGTGCGAGCACCGGGCCTGGCGGCAGCTTGACGTTCGGATACGACCTGTCGAATCAACATCTCACCTCCATCACGGGTGCCACCACGGCGGCGTACACCTATGATTACTTGGGCCGTCGTTCGCATAAGACCGTAGGGCAAACGACGCCCTACCTATACGACGGCCAAAATCTCGCAAGCGAGACCACGAATCTCGTTCCGAAGTACTACCTCTACGGCCCTGGCATCGATGAGCCGCTGGCGGCCTACGTGACTTCCGGGGCAAACTCAGGCTTCCACTATTTCGACGTCGACGGACTCGGGAGTATTGTCGGGACAAACAGTTCGACGGGCACGGTGGAGCACAACGCGGTGTTCGATGCGTGGGGCGTGACGCGCTCAGAGATCGGTACGCGGTTTCATCCGTTCACGTATACGGGGCGGGAGGTCGGCGAGGCCGGGACGCTCTTCTACCGTGCACGGTACTACTATCCCTCCCTTGGGCGGATGGCCACAGAGGATGGCGCAACTAATCGAAATCCAGTGAAGTCGCAGTACTCCTTCGTCGGGAATCTCCCGACTGAGAGAGTGGATCCAAGCGGCCTTGTGGCCTGGAATTGCGACACCGTCAGTTTCTCCCACTCCCCGGCTGGAACGCCGACAGCCTTCGCAGGGTTCGGGGCGACCTGTCACTCTCCCTGTGTAAACAACAGACAGGTTGAGGCCGTCTACATGATGGTTGCGGCCGGTACGGGATTCTCGTACACGGTACCCGTGGAGTTCGGCTCTTGGTCCATCGATGATGGTGAGCCAACGGCTGACCCCCAGAACCTCACCGGTGCTTTCGCGTATCACGGGTTTTCCATCGTTGCTGGCTGGGGTGTGTCGTACTCCGTTGCCTATATGGGAAGGGGACGCGGCACGTCGGGTTGGAGTGCAGCCTTCGGAGGTGGGGTTGGAATAATGGACGTCACGGGCCATTCGTTTCTAGTGACGCAACGTGAGATCTGCTGCGGTCAAAGAGGGCCAAGCGTGCGCGCAGCAGGGGACTGAACGCGGGAGCGGGAAATGGGAGAGAATCGGCTAACCCTTGGTTTAGCGACGGGGTCGTTAGGCTTGGTGCTAGGCACCGTATTCTTTGTCATGTGTATCGCACTTCGTAACGAGCCGATTGTCGGCGAGAGTGCAACTGGATTTCAAGGATTCCTCGTTCAGCATATTGTCGGATTCGGTGCATTCTTCTTCGGTTTTACCCTCCTCGCCTTTCTTGGCCAACTAGCGAAAGCGCGCGGAAGGCCAATGGCCGGAAAAATCCGCGCAGCGGTGTTTTGGGTCGCGGCGGTTTGGCTTCTGACGGGTGCAACCTCGGAGATGGTGAGCCTTCTGTCTAGTGAGCATGGCGTTCGGTGGCCTCCACCTGGGGTAAGGTGGACTGTCGCGGTGGTGTCTGTTATAGCTGGTGCGATTCTCATCCTGGTTGGTGCGAGAGCGGTTCGAACGTCGTCGGAGCGCCATCGGGTCAAGGGTTGAGGAGGGCTGTAGGGACGCAATGGGAATTGCCCGACGTTGTAGGGGCGTGTAGGGG
>Ga0075520_1001984_pt1 | contig 10053 bp, 6 predicted proteins | sample NGEPerB_FD_75100 | JGI IMG/M metagenome (GOLD analysis project Ga0075520, IMG submission 75100) | Arctic peat soil microbial communities from the Barrow Environmental Observatory site, Barrow, Alaska, USA - NGEE PermafrostAB12-B | ecosystem: Environmental > Terrestrial > Soil > Wetlands > Peat ...
CTTCTTTCGTCCGCACCTCGCACTCGAAGACGGACAGCTGCACGCGCGGCCCGTACCCGGACAGAAGTGATGCCAGGTTCTCACGGCGACGGTCGTCAGCGATGTCGTAGCAGACCACAATGAACCACTGGGTCCAGTCGACGTGCTCGACGGCGACGACGCCGAACAGGCCGGACGCTTCGATGTCGACCGTGTGCTCGGGCAGCTCACCGGGCGCGGGCCACGGCGTGTCCGGCGGCAAGCCCTCGTCGATCGCGTCGTAGACCTCCTGGATCTCGCGGAAAAACGGGTCGCCGTCCGGCGGGAACACGTGCGTGGCGCCCCAGAACGCGAGGTGCCCGCCCGGACGCACGGCGCGGGCGGCCAGTTGGTAGCCGACCGCGGGTTCGACCCAGCGCCAGGACGTCGCCGCGGCCAGCAGGTCGTAGTCCGACAGCCCGCCAGCCTGGTCCTCGAACCGGGCCTCGACGACCTCGACCGCGGGGTAGCCGGCGAGGTTCGCGCGGGCACGGGCGGCCAGGGCTGGGCCGGGCTCGTCGAGGGCGGTGATCCGCAGGCCCCGGCAGCCAGCGGGAGCGTGGCCTTGCCGGTGCCGGGCACCGATTCTCGAGCACGCGGTCGTCCGGCCGCAGCCCCGTGGCCTGGACGAGCCGGTCGAACATCTGCTCCGGGTAGTCCGGACGGGCGTCGTGGTGGTGGTCGGCGGCCTGGTCGAACGTCGTCCGTAGCCGCTCGCGATCATCCATCACCAGCCAGATCCTTCCACTGCAGCGCAGTACCTTCAGCTGTGAGGGAACGTGAAGGGGCACGAGGCGCAGACCCTGCGCGTGGTCTTTACGGGCGGGCCCGGCTGGAGCGCATGGCGCGTAGCTGGGTAAGGGAGGGGTCCTGGCTCAGCCGCTCATACTCGGCGGAGTCGACCGCGTGCAGGGCGATCCGGCCCTGGTCGTCGTAGTGCAGTCCCCACTCGTCCGTCTTGGGCAGCGGCGAGGCACGCAGGCACGCCCGGGGCTCCGTGACGTACTCCTCGCGTAGGTACTCCAGCTCCTCCGCCGCCAGGTCGTCGCGGCCGCGAACACCCGGAGCACAGGGGTGGCCGGGCAGGAAGCCGCAGGTCTCGGAGGTTACGCTGCCCGACCATGCGCCTGGTCAACCTCACTCCGCATTCCGTCGCCTTCTACTCGCCCGCAGCGCCGGACGTCGTCACGAATCAGGAGATGCCTCTCCTGATTCTCCCCAGCATGGGCCACGCCCGGTGCGCCGAGCGCCGGAAGCTCGTGGGCAGTCTCCACCTTGACGTCGTCTCGCTGCCCGTCTTTTCCACCAGGCTTGGACCGGCCGCTGGCCTGCCAGACTCCCAGACTGACACGGTTCATCTCGTCTCCCGCCAGACCTACACCGCGACGGGTGGCCGAGCCGACCTCGTGATCGTGGACCAGACTGTCCGCGCGCCGGACGGTCACGTCGTCGGCTGCCGCAGCCTTGCCCGACCCCGGACAGAGGGTGGCGAGGCTGAGGTTGTCACACGATGATGACGCTCACCTTAACCTCCCCACTCTGCTAGATCGACTTCCCCAGGGCAGCGACTCGCCAACCGAGGTCCGCGAGAAACGACGGGCCGTCCGACATGGGAGGACTGCGTGGAGGCGCAGGCACTACGAGCACGCGGCAAGGACGTCGACCTGAAGGAGTGTGGCCGCAAACTCGGTCGGCTGCTGGCCCTTGTGCCGTATTCGGGAATCGGGTACGGCACGACGATCGGGTTTGGGCAAACCGAACTGGTGGGTCGGCACCAGCGTCGGCGCTGACAGCGCTGACCACCGCAACTCTCGCAAGATCCAGGGCCATGGAACCAAGATCCCGGCCCATGGACTGGTCTAGTGTCGCCCTGCACCGTCTTGTCGGGGGGGGCATGGACTACCTGTGGCCGTTGCTGTGGGCGGACGTCGGCGGGGGGGCCTACGACGAAGGTGTGGAGGGCGCGGCGCCCCCGAAGACGCTCGTCGACTGCTCGTACCGGCGGATAAAGGCCCAGCAGTTCCTCGAACTGAGCGGTCGGCCGGGCACGACCCCCGCCGAGCTGGACAGAGCGATCTTGGCGCACTCCATCGTCCGACGACTGGTGCGCTACCTGGATCAACGCGCGCGGGCGGACGACCGCGTCGTGCTGCTGGCCACCGCTCCCGGCCACGAGCTGGCGACGGCACCGATGGTGCCCGGCATCACGCGTTTCCTGGCCGGGCAATGTCCCGGCTTGCCGGTCTGCGAGTTGTCCGTGGCAACCCCGACCCTCAGCGACACCCGGAGCGAAGTCGGGGACTGGCTCGATAAGTCGGGCAAGGAGGTCACGCTGTTTCCGATCCCGGCACCGGCAGGCATCTGCTGCGGGATGGTGCTCGCCGCCCTCGAGTCCGCCATCAAGCCAGTGCTCGTCACGCTGCGCGATCACCGATGGGATCACCTGGACCTGGATGTGACCGGCTCCTGGCGGCCCTGGTTCGAACGCATGCGTTTGTTTTCCGGGCTCGCCGACGAAGCGACGGCGGATGCCGAAGTGTTCACCCGCCTCGACCGGCTGCAACGGCTACGCGACCCAGCCGGTGAGCCGGGCGACGGGGTGCCGGACCCGTATTCGCTCGAGGGCATCCGCAGCGTGTTCGTCGACGTCGTGCGGCGCGGCGACCTGCGCGGCCCGGTGATGGCGCGGGCTTGGCTGACGGCCGAGGTCGACCACGCGCTCGAAGAGGAACGCGAGGTCCGGGCGCGGATCGAGGCTTCGGTCCAACGGCGGGCACTTGGTCCAGGGGGACGCCGCAACCTCCGCTGTTTCCTGCACATCGTTCGTTCCGAGGCACCCGACAGTCGGGCTGGGAAGATCGCCGAGGAGTTCGCCTGGATCGTCGATCACGTCCTAGCTTCGGGAACCCATGCTGTCTACTGGGGTGACCGTGAGCTGGTCGTGGGGCTGCGCGACAAGCTCCACCAGCTCCACGACGCCGACCCACGCAACGACCTCCCCGCGGCGAGACCCGCGCTGCAGCGTCCCCTCCTGCCTACCGGACACGTCCTCCTCCTCCGTTCGATCGGGCGGCGCGAGAAACAGACGGTGGACGGGAGAGACGCCTACCCGCTGGCAGCGGGGCTCGCCGAACCCGACCTGTGGAAGCGACGGATTCCCAGCCGGCTCAGTCACCTCGGCATACCCGAGAGGACGAGGCGCGTGACCTGCGTGCTGCTGCACACCAAGGATCAGGGACCGCCTGAGCGGGCGTCGGTACAGCATGAGCAGGAACGGCAGCTCGGGGTCATCTTCCCAGGCGCGGCGATCGTGCAGTGCGTGAAAGCCCAGGCGTCCGCCGCCGACGCCACCACAGTTCGCGACCAGATACTCGACCTAGTCGCAAACGAGCCTCCTCCGGACATCGTCATAAGCGCCCCCATCTCCGGCACCAACGAACTCGGGCTGCAATCGCTGCTAGCCGCCGCCGCGGTCGCGGCTCATTACGGGGTTCCGGCGATGTACCTCGAGACGGAGGGGTGGGTCGGCCGGCAGGCGGTCTATCACTTGAACCTCGGGTCCGTCGCCGCCTTTCCCGGGCACGTCGACCGGCTGCGCCGGGTCGCGCGGGAGCTCGCGCAGGACTTCGAGTTGGAGACGGCGGCCCGCGTGGCCGCCGCCGGCGGCCGCGCGCTCGAGCGAGTGTGCCGGGATCTGACGGCGCTGGCGGACGACTGGCTATCGCAGGACGTCAGCGACCGGCCGGAGGTCGAGCTGGCGGACCGTCTCGAGCCGATGGTGGAGCTGGCCCAGACGTCACCGTGGTGGGGGGCGCATCTTGCCTGCGGGATCGCGGACATCCTGCTGCCGAGAGGCAAGAACGGGAAGGAAAGCATGCAGCGGCCATACCAGAAGTGGCTCGATCCGCTGCACTGCGTCCGCAACGCCTCCGTCACGTCGCACGGCGCCGATGCGCAACGTCGCGAGATCAAGGGTCTGATCAAGTCGACGGGAACCAGCACCGTCGACGGACTGCTGGAGGCGACCATCCGCGCCCTCGACCCGCGCGGTGAACGGCAGCATCAATATCAGCGGCGGTGGGTGGAAATCCGGACCGCGCTGGGCGCGGGCCCGGCGCTGGCAGGCGCCGGTGTCTGAGGACGCGCTGTTCCATCCGGCCGCCCTCGAGGCGCAGCTGACTCTGCTGATCCCGGTGGAGCAGTCCCGCCCGACAGGGCCGGATTGGCGACCAGGTGTTGCGGCATTCCCGGTGCGCAACGAGGCGGCGACCCAGACCGACCTCGCGTGGCGAAAGCGGCAGGTCGACCTGCGGGCTGAACGCGCCCTCTACGACGGGCGCCTCGTGTGCGACCTCGAGGAGCCGGTCGTGCTCTGGCGGCCCGTCAATAAGTCGGCCGGGACGGAGCTGACTTTGACGAAGATAGAGTTCGTGCCCACCGGAGCGGTGGCCTCGCGCGGTCCCGGTGGCGTCGCCGTCGCGCACCTGGCAGTGGCCGACGACGCGGGGAAACCACACGCCGGCCTGGAAGGGGGCGCCGAGATCTCCGTCCGCACCCTGAACTCGGCGATCTCTGACCTCGCGCGGCCCGACCATCAGCGGCCTATGGGAATCGCCCCCCCTCTGCGCACCTGCGCCGGGCTGGACGTCTTCCACCATCACGACGCCGTGGTGTCGTCGTTCGTGGTGCTGTCCTCACAGACCGTGCGCGCGCTCGCGGCCCACGTGGGTGATACGGGGTGGACCGGGACGCGCTTCTGGGCGTACTCGCTGGCTCGCGGGTCCGCGCCGGGCACGGGAATGCTGCGTCGCGGGCCGCTGCCGGCTACGCCTGGCGAGGTCGTCTCCTTCCCTCATCGGCTGGCCGTGGTCGACCGCGCGGGACTGTCAATCCTGACCACCCGCGACCCCGCTGACCACGACATCCGCGATCAGTACATGAACTTTCGGGCACCGTTCCGCTCGATCTACACCGACCTGCTCCTGCTCGGGATGCTGCAGCAGATCCAGGTCGTCGACCTCGCCCTCGCGCTCGACGAGATGGGCGATCCCGTCAGTGATCCTGGCAGGTTTCGCCTGCTGGACGACCGCTTGCGGGTCGTCCGCAACCGCTACTGGTGGACCTCGGTCACCCGCTGGCACGTCCCCGACCCCATTCTCCGGGCCTACCAACGGCAGAACAGTGTTCGGGAGTCGCTGCAGCAGCTCGTCGAGGACGCCCGCGACTTCGGCAACGCCGTCGACCGCCAATACCAGCGGGACCTAAACGACAAGATAATCCTCTTCGCCAAGATCGGGGTGGTGGGCGCGCTCGCTGGCAGCTTCGGAGCGGTCGCTTCCTGGCTCGCCGCCTTCGGCACCGGGCACTGGGGCGCGAGCCTGGCCATCGCCATCTCGGCCCCCGCCTGCGCGCTCGCGCTCGCCGCGACGCTGATCTACCTCACGGCGAAGTGGCCCGCCGAACCGCGCGGCATCGGCGCCCGATCGACGAACAAGGACAACGGATGACTCTGTCGGCCTACCCGGTGCTCGTCGCGAGCGCGAGCAACCAGGCCTACATCTTCCACACCGACAAGCGCCGGGAAAACGTCGGCGCTTCAGGCCTGCTCGCCTCGGTGGGCGAGGACTGGCTCGACGACGCGCTTCCCGGCTGGCAGGGCCAACCCGATCGAGCTGGCGGCCGGCCGGGCCGGCCTGAGCGGATCGAGCACGATGGGCGCGAGGTGGTCCTGCACGCGTCCGGGCTGGTCCTCGCGCTGTTCGCCGGTCGCGACGACGCCGTCGCACTGGTGCACGCGCTGACTACGCGCTGCGTCGAGGAGGCGCCTGGGCTCGACGTTTGCGGCATCGTCGGACCACAGGTCGCGCTCGACGCGGCCGAGTTTGCGTTGCCGGACGTGGTTCGCCGCCTGTTCGACGACCTGCCCGCGGTCCGCGTCGCGCGGCCGTCCCCGGCGCTGCGCTTCCAACGGATCCCCATCGCCGCCGAGTGCTCGGTCAGCGGCCTTCCCGCCAGCGGGTTCTCCCGCTCGCCGGACCCAGCCGAGCAACGGCGGTCGGCGGTGAGCCTGGCCAAGCTGCACGGATTCGCCGCCTCGCGGGAGCGGCTGTGCCGCGCGGTCGGCGAGCGGGGCGTCGACGGGGGCGAGTTCGAGCGCATCTCCGACGTCCTCGACGGCGACACCGATGCGGTGGAGTGGGTCGGGATCGTCCACGTCGACGTCAACGGACTCGGGCTGCTGCTCGAGGGCATGGCGAAGCTCGTCGAAGCCGCTGCCGGCCAGCCGCCGTACCGTGCCTACCTCGACAGCTACCGGACGTTCTCCGAGGAGATCGACTCCTGCAGCTGGCGGGCGCTGCAGGCCGCGGTCGACGACGTAGCGCCGCGGCGGCCGGACGAGCCGCAGCCGGGTGGATCCGCGAGCAGGAGCCCTCCGCCGCTGGTTCTGCCGCTGGTCCTGGCCGGCGACGACGTGACGCTCGTCGCCGACGGGCGGATCGCCGTCGAGCTGGCCGCGAGCTACCTGCGGCAGTTCGAACAGCTGGCGGCGCAGTCGAGCAGCATCAAGCGGGTTCTCGAGCACCCGCTGGCGCCGCTGCACCGCCTCACCGCTGCCGCCGGCGTGGCGCTCGTCAAGCCCCACTTCCCTTTCAGCCAGGCGTATTCGCTGGCGGACGAGCTGAAGGACGTGGCCAAGACGGCCAAGGAAGCAACCGACGGCAAGGGACCAGGCCTGTCAGCACTGGCTTTTCACGTCCTCTACGACTCGTCGGACGCCTCCTGGCTGCGGTTGCGGCGCACGATGACGCGCCGGGACGCGCTCGGTCAGGACGTGCTGTTGACTGCGCAGCCTTACGTCACGTCGCTGCCCGCCGGAGCCGACGAGTGGTCGAAGGCACACGACTGGGGACAGCTGCAGACCTGGGTGCGGGCGCTGCACGAGGTGGACCCGACAACGGGCCGCAGCGCCATCCCGCGCGGCCAGATGCACGAGCTGCGAGCGGCGCTGTACCGCGACCGGGAGGAGGCCGCGCACGTCTTCGAGATGCTGCGCGGCAACTACCCAGCGGCCGCTGCCTTGCCCGACGCACTGTTCTGGAGGGACGGCCGACCGGACGGAAGCCAGAGCTGGCTGGCGACGACGGCGCTCGACGCGATGAACGTCGCCCCCTTCTGCTCGCCGCGGCCAACGCGGCCGTCCCCCGAGGAGGCCGGGCCATGACTGCGACGAGCGACGCCCGGCTGCGCCTGGAGCTGCTCAGCGACTGGCATGTCGGCATCGGCGCGGGCATCCCGGGGAGCACCGACCGGCTGGTGCGCAAGGACGAGCACGGCATTCCGTACATTCCTGCGAAGACCGTGACGGGGGTGTGGCGGGACGCCTGCGAGCGGGTCGCGGACGTGCTCGACGGCCGCACCGCCCCGGCCGCACCGCCTTGTGGTGAAACGGCCGGCCCTGACCCGAAGTCGGCGGCTCCCGCCACCGCCAACTGGGAGGCCTGGGTCGGCTGGCTGTTCGGCAGTTCCCCGAGACAAGGTGGTGGCGGCGCTCGGCCGGCGCGGCTGCGGGTCGGGCCGGCGCGGCTGTCCGACGGGCTGCGGGCCGTGCTCGCCGAGCAGCCGGAGCTGCGCGATGCCGCGACCTTCGTCAAGCCCGGAGTCGCGCTCGACCCGCACACCGGAGCCGCCGCGGAGGACATGCTGCGGATGGAGGAGATGGTCCGCCTCGGAGCCGTGCTGACCAGCCCGGTCGAGCTATCCGACGGGAGACTCACCGACGGCCAAGGCATCGCAGCATGGACGCTGCTCGTCCTCGGCGCGCGGATGCTGACGGGGGTCGGCGCGAAGCGGCGACGCGGTGCCGGCCGCTGCCGAGCCGAGCTACGCGGGTCCGAAGTCATGACTCTGACGGAGGCCGTCGCGACGGCACGAGGCGTCCCACCACAGCCACCCGTGAGCTCTTCGGCGGCGGCGCCTCGGACCGCAGCGGCGACGGACACCACGTCGAGCGACTGGGTCGAGATTCCGCTGATCCTGACGACCCTGTCGCCGCTGGTCGTGCACGACCGCACGGTCAGCAACACGATCCGCAGTCGGGACGCCGTTCCCGGGACGCTGCTGCTGCCGCACGTGCTGGCCCGACTGGGCGCCGCCACGGACGTCGACGTCAGCGCCGCCGCCCGCGCGGGCGCGATCGTGGTGACGTGGGCGACCCCCGCCATCGGGGAGAGCCGCGGGCTGCGTGCGCCACGCACGTTGCTCGTGTCCAAGTCGCGGCTGCGTGACAAGAACCTGACCGCGAGCACGACTCCGGACGACGTCGACCTGCCGCGGCCCCGCCGGCCGCTCGCTCAGCGCTACGTCGACGGCAGCCGCGGTCCGGTGCTGACCGCTGCGACGACACAGTCCGCCACATACATCCACAACGTCATCGATGACGAAGTGCAGCGGCCGAGCACCGCCGGTGTCTACAGCTACCAGGCCATCGCCGCCGGGAGCGTGCTGATGGCTGCCGTCCGCCTGCCGAGGGCGCTGCTCGACCAGCTCGGCCCGGCAGCGGCCGACCCGCTGAGCGGCACCTACCGGCTCGGTCGCTCGTCTAAGGACGACTACGGCGCGGTCGAGGTAGCGGCCGGTCCGCTGGGACCGGTCAGCGTTCCCCCGCCACGCAACTCCTCCGGCAACGGCCGGGTGCGGTTGTGGTGCCTGACCGACCTGCTCGTCCTCGACGAGAACCTGCGGTGGTCCAGCGACCCGGTCGTCGTCGCCGGGCTGTTGAGCGACGCGCTGCAGGTCAGGCTGCATCCAGCCGACCCGGCCGCGCACGTGACGTCGCGCCGCACGGAGTCGTGGCAGGCGCGCTGGCAGCGACCCAGGCCGACCTTGGTCGGGTTGGAGGCAGGCTCCGTCCTCGCGTTCGAGGTGACCGGCACCCTCGACCCAGCACTCGTGGCGCGGCTGCAGGCGGCGGGGCTCGGGGAACGGACCGCCGAAGGCTACGGGGAAGTGCTCCTGGATGCGGACGTGCTCACTGCGGAGCGAGTGAAGATCATCACCGACTCTCCGGACCGAGCAGGGCCGCCACAGGGGGTGCTGCAGCCCGAAGACCGGCCCTTCCTGGCGGCATGCCAGCAGGCCGCGGTGCGCTCGGCGATCGAGCGCCGGTCGGCGCACCGCGCCGCGACGTCCCGCGCGACGGTGCTCGGCGCCGCTTACCGGATCGTGCCGGCCAGCCAGTGGGGAGCGCTGCGCGCGCAGCTGCCGCACGTTCGCGACAGCGGCGGGCTCGCCGGGCTGCACGAGTGGTTGCAGCACTTGCGCGAAGTCCCGAACCGCGTGGAGAAGTGGCGCGGCAGCGGTCCGGACGCGGACAGCGTCCTCGCCGCGCTGAACTCACTGTTCGGCACGGCCGGCCGCGTCTGGGAGCTGCTCGGGTTGGCCGACCTGACGCCGCTGCTCGCGCCAGGTGAGGACGTGACGGCACGGCGACAGGAGCTGACCCCGTTCGCGGTCGCGACCTTGCTGTCCCTGTCCATCGCCGCGGTTCTCGACGAGCAGGCGAACTCGGCCGGTGCTGGCACGCCGGGGTCGGCAGAAGCGGCGGGGCGCCGTGGCGCGTGAGGCAACCCGCATCGTCGACGCGACGGCGTGGCTGCGGGCGGAAGTCCCGCTGCACGTCGGCGGCGCCGCCGGCAACGCGGAAACCGACCTGGCCCTGGCCGTCGACGGTTACGGGCGCACCTACGTGCCCGGAACCAGCCTCGCAGGGGCGCTGCGGACCTGGTGGCTGCGGAGCTTCGGTGAGACGTCGACGCGAGAGGTCTGGGGGTGGGTTCCGTCCCGCCGCGGTCCGAGGGAGGTGACGACAGCCGAGGCCACCAGACACGGGTGGGCCGCTCGCCTGCTCGTCCACGACGCTGTGATCAGCACGCAACCGCAACAAGCCGCCCCGGCACCGGAGACCGCTGCGCTACCCGTTGAGGTGCGCTCCGGTGTCGGCATTGAGCGCTGGAGCGGCGCAGCGGTCTCCGGTGC
>Ga0075520_1001986_pt1 | contig 10051 bp, 6 predicted proteins | sample NGEPerB_FD_75100 | JGI IMG/M metagenome (GOLD analysis project Ga0075520, IMG submission 75100) | Arctic peat soil microbial communities from the Barrow Environmental Observatory site, Barrow, Alaska, USA - NGEE PermafrostAB12-B | ecosystem: Environmental > Terrestrial > Soil > Wetlands > Peat ...
CATCGCCAATCTGGGCACGTTTGCGTTCATGGGCCTGCTGATCGCCAGCATCGGCATCTACGGCGTCATCTCGTATCTCACCGCCCAGCGCACGCGCGACATCGGGGTGCGGATCGCGCTGGGCGCCCAATACGGCGACGTCATCGGCCTGATCCTGATGCAGGGCACCCGGTTGCTCGCCGGGGGCGCCGTGCTGGGCCTGCTTGGGGCGTATACTGTCGATGCCTTGCTGCAGCGCGCGATGCCGGAACTTCCCATGCCCGGCCTCTGGCTGCTCGCCGCCGTGCTCTCGTTGCTCGCTGCCATCACCCTGGTGGCCTGTTACCTGCCCGCCCGCCGCGCCGCGCGGATCGACCCGATCGTCGCGCTGCGCACGGAATAGAAGTGAGCATGAGAGTGAAAGTGAAGGTGCCCATGGAATCCCGCCACCGAGCTCCCCCGATCTTCCTCTCGCATTCCGGCTGATCCGTTTCCTCCGCTTCCCTTTCCCTTTCACCCTCACTTTCACTTCCATGAACGACCTCCGCTTCGCCTTCCGCCAGCTCGCCAAGTCGCCGGGGTTCACCGCGATCGCGCTTCTTACGCTCGCGCTCGGCATCGGCCTTAACGCCGCGATGTTCAATATCGTTAACTCGTTCGTGCTGCAGCCGCTGAGGTTTCCCGACCCCGCCAACCTCTTCCGGCTGGAGCGAGTCAACGCACAGCTGCAACCCAGCGGACACCGCACCGCCCATTTCGTTGCGATCGCGCGCGAAAGCCAGGATTTCGCCCAAATCGCCTGCTCTCGGCCCTGGAGCTTCACCCTGTCCGAGCAAAATCGCCCGGCTGAGGTCCTCGCCTCGCTCCGTGCTTCCGCCGGCTACTTCAGCGTCCTGGGGTTGAAGATGGAACTGGGGCGCGAGTTCCTGCCATCTGAGGACGTGCCTGGCCGCGACCAGGTGGTTATTCTGAGTCACGCCTACTGGTTGTCGCACTTTGCGGGTGACCGCAGAATCCTCGGCAAGACCGCGCGGATCGACGGGCAACCAAACGAAATCATCGGTGTGGCACCCGCGCTGGCCAACGATCCCCGCACCCTCAGCTCGGCCGAGATCTACCGCCCCCTGGCACTGACCACGGAGGAACTCGCCGGTCGGGAAGACCACGCTTTTGACATCATCGGGCGCTATCGTCCGGGGGTCACTGCGGCTCAGGCGGCTACGCGGTTCGCCGCGATCGCGGCCGGTCTCGCCGAGAGCGACCCGAAGGAATACCAGGGACGCACGCTGCGCGCGGTGTCGCTCGCGCCCCAACTCCAGGGCGGCGGCCGGCAGATCGTCTTCATGCTGATCGGCCTCTCCGGCTTCGTGCTTCTCATCGCGTGCGCGAACCTGGCGAACCTCCTGCTCGCACGCGCCATTGCCCGGGCCCGCGAATTTGCAATTCGCGGTGCCCTGGGCGCCTCTCGCGCCCAGTTGATTCGCCCGCTCATCGCCGAATGCGGCCTGCTGGCCTTCGCCGGCGGCGGGCTCGGCCTCCTGGTATCAAAATGGACCAACGACTGGATGGCCGAGCAATTCCGCGCCAGCGGTTCGCAACTCGATTTCGCCCTCGATTGGCGTCTCCTGCTTTTCGCGTTTCTCGCGTCTCTGGCGACGGCACTGCTTTTTGGCGCCGCCCCGGCCTGGGTGACCTCCCGCGTGCACGTCAACGATGCGCTCAAGAGCGGGACGCGCGGATCGACCGGCGACCGTTCGCAGAACCGTTTCCGCCAAACCCTGATCGTGGGCCAGTTCGCCCTCGCGCTCGTTCTCCTGTCCGGCGCCGTGCTCTTTGTGCGCGGTCTCGATCAATTCCTGCGACGCGACGCCGGGTGGAATCCCGCCCCCCTTCTGCGCGGCATCCTGTCGATGCCGTTGAGCCGATATCCGGACACGGAGCACATGGAGCGGTTCTACGAGAAGGTGCAGGAGCGCGTTTCTACGCTTCCCGGCGTCGCCGCCGTCACCATCAGCCACGAGGTCCCCGCCTTCTATTTCCCCTCGGGTCGCGGATTCATCGTGCAGGGCCAGCCGCCGCCGGCTCCCGGCAGCGAACCGGGCTCCCCGATCAATGGCGTCACTCCCGGCTACTTCACCACGGTCGGCACGCGCCTGACCCACGGTCGCGATTTCAGCCTGGCCGACCGGAGCGACTCGCCGCATGTGATCATCATCAACGAAACCATGGCCCGGGCGCTCTTTCCCGGCAAGGATGCGGTCGGACAGCACCTCGCCTATTTTGACGAACAACCGCTGGTCTGGATGGAGGTCGTCGGCGTCGCCGAGGACGTGCGGTTCCTGAACCTCGGCAATACCGCGGCGTCATTTCAGGCCTACGTCCCGCAATCCCAGGCGACCTGGAGCTATGTCGCCCTGCTCGTCCGGGCCTCCGTTCCTCCGTCGACCCTGGTCGAATCGATCCGCCGCGCCGTAGGCGAGCTGGACCCCGACATGGCGGTAAAGGAACTGACGACGGTTCCCAACTATATCCAGCGAAACATGCAGCAAATCGAGTCCATCAATCGCCTGCTGTCCGGGTTCGGGCTGCTAGGCCTTTTCCTGGCCGCGCTCGGCATTTATGGAGTCATTGCCCGCATCGTCGCCCAACGGACCAACGAAATCGGCATTCGCATGGCCCTCGGCGCACAGGTCGGGCAGATCGCGCGCCTCATCCTCGGCGCCGGCATGCGCATGGTCCTCATCGGCACGGCCCTTGGACTCCTCGGGGCCGTCGGTCTGGCGCGCTTTCTGGCCAGCGCCATGCCCGGGTTGTCGAGCAGCAGCGTTGTGGCCGTCGGAAGTGCCACCGCCGTGCTCATCACCACCGCATTGCTCGCTTGCTGGCTGCCGGCGCACCGGGCCACCAAGGTCGACCCGATGGTCGCACTACGGGCGGAGTGAAAGTGGGGGTGAAGGTAAGGGCAAAGGTGAAAGTGTCTAGGAATCCCACCACCGAGCCCTGCCCCTCGTCTTTTCGCATTCCAAATCACCAATGAACCTCCACCGTCGAATCCATGCCCGGCCCCTGCGGACGGAAGCCACTTTCCGGTCAATCCTGTCGGCCGTGATTGCTGGTTGTTTGGCAACTGCCGTGTGTCAGGCCGCTGGCGCGAACGCCGAGTCGAGCCTGGCGCCGGTTGAGCCCGCGGTTCTTGCCGCTGGCGCCTACTTCGGACAGAAACTGCCCGGTGATAACCCAGAATTATTTGCTCCGAGTGTCATCAATATCCCAGGACGTTCGGTTGGCCACATCGCCTTCTCCCCCGACGCAACCGAATGTTACTTCACGGTGTTTGAAGGCATCTACAGCAACAACCGTTTGTTCTTCACTCGCTACAAGAACGGCGCGTGGACGGCCCAGGGTCCGGTTGGCTTCTTGAAAGATGGCCATGGTTTCGAGCCCTTGTTTTCAAGAGATGGAGGCCGGCTTTACTTCGGCGCGGCAATTGCCACCGCAGGATCGACCAGCACCGATTTCTGGATGGCGGCGCGCACCGCGCAAGGATGGAGCGAGCCCCAGCCTCTTTCCCCTCCGCTCAACTCGGCCAAAAACGAGTTCTGTCTCGCGCAAACCGCGGATGGTACGATGTATTTCGCCTCCAATCGCGAGGGCGGACTTGGCGGCCTCGATATCTACCGGACGGTCGCAAAGCCCAGCCAGCCCATGCAGGTGGAAAATCTGGGAGCACCGGTTAACTCTGAATACAACGACGGCGATCCCGGAATCTCTCCCGATGGCCGCATCCTGGTTTTCTACTCAGTACCCAAGCGCCCGGGAATCATGACGGCCAGCTCGGATCTGCTCATCTGTTTCGATGATGGGCATGGGGGCTGGACCACGCCCGTCAACCTGGGGGAAGGATTCAATACACCGGGCGACGAATATGCCGCCACGTTCTCCCAGGACGGCCGGGTGCTTTTCTTCGCGCGCTTCGACGGGAAACAAAGCCAGGTCTATTGGGTTTCGACCACGGCGCTGGAACGTTTTCGAAAGCTAACCCCATCCCCTGACAAACCTCCACTATGAACATTGAACGAAGGACCTTCCTCAAATCGAGTGCCGCCCTCCTGGGCTCCGGAATGGTGTTGGGCAGCCTGGCTGCGCCCACCGCCGCTGCCGAGACTTCAACGGCAGCCGACGCAAACATCTGGGACATATTCCGCAACCGCCGGTCGGTGCGCAAATTCAGGCCGGATGCCGTTCCGGAGGCGGATATTGTCCGGATCCTCGACGCCGCGCGCACCCCGCCGACCTCCGGAAACCAGCAACCCTGGAAGTTTTTAGTCATCCGGGATCGCGACAAAATCAGCCGCATGAAGGAAGCATGCGTGCAGCGGACGCTGGAGCGGTTCGACAGTCGTGGCGATAAGGCGACATCGAAGGCGCAATACGAAGCCAGCGTCCGCAACCGGCTCAGTGGTTACTTTTCGGCCCCCGTTTACATCGTCGTGCTGACGGACAACACCTCGCAATATCCGGATTACAACCATTGGGACGGTCCAATGGCCGCCGGATTTTTGATGCTGGCAGCCCGGGCCTTGGGTTACGGCACGGTCTTCATCACCGACGCGATTCCGGACCGGGTGACCAAGGAGGTGTTGCGCATCCCGGACCGCTACGCCCGCGTGTGCATCACGCCGCTGGGAGTTCCAGTCGAATGGCCCGACTCGCCACCCAAGAGGAAGCTCGAAGAGTTCATCGCGTACGAGTCGCTCTGAGACGATCCCAAAGGAGGACCTATGCAGACGCCTGGATCAACGGCCGGCGCATTCGCCATGTTCTCGCTTCTCCTTTGCGTCACCGCTGCTCGCTCCAACAGTCCGGCAGACGGCGAAGCGGTCTCCTGCGGAATCTACCGCCGTGTCCATTCGAATGTACTACGCGAAGATCGGGTTTTGCTGATCCGTCTTCCCGTCGACTATGGAACCGGCGACAAGCGATACCCTGTCCTTTATAAACTGGACGGATATAAAGATGTCTTCCTGGAAACTGTCGGAACCGTCGAGTATCTGGTCGATAAGGTCGATCGATTCCCCGACTATATTGTGGTCGCAATCGAAAACACCGATCGAAATCGGGACCTGTTTCCCGAGCGAGGGGCCGGCGATTACGACCGCTTTTTGAAGGAGGAACTCGCGCCGTTTATCGACGAGAATTATCGGACCAGCGGCTTCAGAGTCCTCTGCGGTCAATCACTCAGCTCGGTCTTTGCGCTTTACTCGTTCTTGCGGGAACCGGGCGCGTTCAACGGGTATGTTCTCAGCAGCTTCGGGCTCTCCCCCGAATGGGCCAGTCTTTTCGAAAAAGAGCTCAAGAATCTCACCGCCTTAAGAAAGACGTCTTATCTGTACGTCGCCAATGGGACGCGGGATCCATACGATGAGGACGGCACCCGCACCAAGAATTGCCTTAGGTTTCTTGATTTACTGCAAAAAGCGTCACCGCCGTCCGTGCTGATCAAATACCGGCTTTACGACGGAGAAGGTCACGTCCCGTATCCAACGATTTATGACGCCCTTAAATGGATGCAGACGTTGGAAGACGCCAAACGTCCGTAAAGACCTCAACTGCTGGGAAACGCCGTGACCGTCTTTAAGTCCAGTCCCTTGGCCCGTTTCCTGCCGTTGTTCGCATTGTTGGCCGGACTGAAAATTCCGGCAATCGCTGATACCCAAACGACCCCATCCGACCCTCCCGCGCCCGCGGAGCCGATCCCCGGAGTCATTGCCGACTGGGAACTCTCGCCCGCCGTCCGCGCGTTCGACCTCGCCCCCGAGCGCTACCTGGACGGGCAGCCATCCGCGGCGATCGCGTGGCGATCGGTGAGGGGCGAAGCTTCGGGGCTGGTCGACATTGCGCGCTACTGTAAGCCAGTCGCGGAGGGAACCTCCAAGGTGTGGGCCCGGGCCGTGGTCCATGCCCGGCAAAAGGAATCCCGGCCGTTCAATTTTGGCTACAGCGACGATGTCTCCATCTACCTGAACGGGCGGATCCTCTATCGCGGCGCGAGCAGCGGCCAACGGCACGATCCGTCTTTTCGCGGGATCATCGGCTGGAACGACACGGTGTACCTGTCGCTGGAAATCGGCGACAACGAGCTCGTGCTCATGGTCTCCGGTCAGTTCGGCGGCTGGGGCTTCATGGGCCGGGACCTGGATGCGATCTACCGCCACCCCGCTCTGTCGGAAGCATGGGATCTCCCCGGCCGACTCAGCGCCCCCGAATCCGTTGCCTATGATTCCGGACGAAAGGCTCTCTACGTTTCGAATTTCGGCGGCGACTGCATTTCGAAGATCGGCCTCGATGGCACGATTCTCGCGCTGAAGTGGGTCACCGGGCTGAAGGCGCCGACCGGCCTGAAGTTCTTGGCCGGCAAGTTGTATGCGGTGGAGCGATCTGGAGTGGCAGTGATTGACCCCGAACAGGGCATCATTATCGGCCGTCTTTCCATCACGGATGCGGCCTTTCTCAACGACCTTGCCATCGCCGACGATGGGGTGATCTACGTCACCGATTCTGCCAAGAACTGCGTATTCCGGCTCAGCGGCGGAAAGTCTGAAGTCTGGTTCGAGAGCAAAGCGGTTCAACAGCCCAACGGCATTCTCGCCGAGAAAGTGCGGCTGCTGGTGGGCGTTACTGAGGACGGCACGATCAAGTCCATTGATCTGAAGACGAAACAGGTGCGGACGTTTCTGACGTTGGGACCGGGCGCAAACATGGACGGGCTCGTGACCGATGGGAGGGACGGCTACCTGTTCTCCGACTACTACGGCCGGGTCTACCGTGCCGACGCGGCGGGCCGGAAGGCGCTCCTGCTGGACCGCCGCGGCCCGCACCAGTACACCGCCGATTTCGAGTACATTCCGGATCAAGGCCTGCTCGTTGTTCCCGCGCTCTACGACAACCGCCTCACGGCGTATCGGTTGAAAACCCCATAAGGCGGCACCGGCGCGGCCAAAGAGTATAGGCGGTTCATGGAACCGGCCAGTTTGGCAGTTCCGATCGCTGGCTGATGCGTCCCAATTCAGGGATTTTCGCATCCCATTATCGCCGTGTTTTCGCTCTGCGGAAGGCTCAGCCGTTTTTTAAGTTGCTATCCGCAAGCAACAAGGAGCGGCGTCGACAGCTTGGAACGCCATCTGCTGCATGAACACCGGCCCTCTCTGTTCAGCGACTACTCGCTGCAAACCCCGGCCAGTCCCCTCTGCTTTTTCCCGCGCGCAGTCCGCTCACCGGCACCTCCCCCCAGAGTCACCTTCGCTCTCACTCTCGCCCTCCCCCATCCATGCTCTCCAACCTTCGTTACGCCTTCCGCAGACTTTTCGCCTCACCGGGTTTCACCGCGACGGTAATTCTCACCCTCGCGCTCGGCATCGGCGCTAACACCGCTGTCTTCAGCATCGTCAACGCCACCTTCCTGCGTCCGCTGCCCTATGCCGATCCGGACCGCCTGATGCTGCTCACCGAGCGCGGAAACTCGGGCGAAATGGGCGTCTCCTATCCAAACTTCCTCGACTGGCACACCCAGCAGGACGCTTTTTCCGGGCTCGCTCTCTATCACCCCGCCTCCGCCAGACTCAAGACTGCAAAGAACACGGAGTTGGTTTCGGCCTGCATGGTGTCTGGGGATTTTTTCTCCGTGCTGGATCTCCACGTCGCGCAAGGTCGCGGCCTGACCGCGGCGGACGACCGGGTCGGAGCTGAGCCGGTCACCTGGATCACCCACGCGGCGTGGCAGAAACACTTCGCGGGAGATCCAGGGCTGCTCGGGCGCACGATCGTGCTCGATGGGCAGGCGGTGACCGTGGTCGGAATCTTGCCGGAGAACTTCCGGTTTCATCGCAACATCGATTTCTATCGTCCCCTCGCGCCCTACGTCGAGCAGGCATTCATGACGATGCGGGCCAATCACAATGACGCCTACGCCCTCGGGCGGCTGAAGCCACCGGTGACATCCGCGATGGCGCAGGCTCAGATGACGGCGATCGCCCAACGGCTCGAGCGCGAGTATCCGAAAGAGGATGCCGGCGTCGGTGCACACCTGGTACCGTTGCGTGAACACCTGGCTGGGGCAGCGCATACGCAGCTCCTCCTGTTGTTGGGAGCGGTGGGCATGGTGTTGTTGATCACCTGTCTCAATGTTGCCAATATGCTGTTGTCGCGGTCCCTCGCCCGCGAAAAGGAGATGGCGATTCGCACGGCGCTGGGCGCCTCCCGCGCTCAGTTGATCCGGCAATTGCTGGCGGAGAGCCTGGTGCTGGCGGTGGCTGGCGGCCTCGCGGGCGTATTGGTGGGGCTGTGGGGAACCGATTTCGCCCGTCAGCTCATCCCGTGGGAGATGCAATCACTAACGGAGCCAACCGGCGGCCTCGATCCCCGGGTATTGCTGTTCGTCGCGGGCATCACACTGCTTACGGGCATCGGATTCGGCCTCGCGCCCGCCTGGCGGCTGTCCCACGCCAATCCCAACGACGCGCTCAAGAACATGCGGCGGACGGTGCACACGTGGTTTGGCCGGATTCGTCTCGGCGACCTGCTGGTGGTCGCGCAGGTGACGCTCGCGCTCGTGCTGTTTATCGGCGCCGGCTTGCTGGTGCGCAGCCTGCATCACGTCCTCCAGGTACCCGCCGGCATCCGGCCTGAGCGGGTGCTCACGCTGCAGGTGACACCCCCGACGACGCAGTTCCAGCGCGATCCTTTTAGCATCACCGCTTTTTTCAGCCAAATCGTCGAAAAAGTCGGCACGCTGCCCGAGGTCGAGGCAGCCGCCGCGGTCACTGGCCTTCCGTTCACCTGGAATATGTCCTTGATGGACTTCTACCTTGACGGCCGACCCGTGCCGGAACCGGGCAAATTCCCCAACGCCAGCCGCCACACGGTAAGCGCCGACTATTTTCGCGCCCTCGGCATTCCCTTGCTGCGCGGCCGGACGTTTGACGGCCACGAGAAGCAGCCGGTGATTCCGCCCGGCCTGGATTTCTCCCCGCAGAATTTCGAAGCGATCTATAAGGACGTGGTCTTCGACGGTGTCATCAGCCAGAAAATGGCGGATCAATTCTGGCCGGGCCAAGATCCGCTTGGAAGGCGCTTCCGGCTCGGTTGGCCCGAGCTCCATGCTCCCTGGGTGCAGATCGTCGGTATTGTCGGCAGTACGACACAAACCGGCCTGGATCGAGGCGAATCTCCCGAATTCTACCTGTCGCTGCGGCAGTTTCCCACGCCGGAAGGTTATGTCGTTGCGCGCACCCGCATGGATCCGGCGGCGGCACTCGCCTCGATCCGCACGGCCATCCAGTCGGTCGTGAAAGACGAGCCCATCACCGACGTGCAGCTCATGTCGGAACGCATGGCCGGCTTCATGTCCGGGCGACGGTTCAACATGGATCTCTTTGCCACTTTCGCCGGCGTCGCCCTCGTGCTGGCGCTGGTCGGCATCTACGGCGTGCTCTCGTTTTTCGTCAGCCAGCGCACCCGTGAAATGGGCATCCGCATGGCGCTCGGCGCCCAGCGCCGCGATGTGTTGCGCGATGTGCTGGCGCGCGGCTTGCGCCTCGCCGTGCCCGGCGTCCTGCTCGGACTCGTCGGGGCGTGGGGGGTGAGCCGACTGCTGCAAAGCCAGCTCTTCGGTATCACCGGCACCGACCCGATCACTTACATCGGCGGAGCGTTGTTGCTGCTTCTGGTCGCGCTCGCCGCCTGCCTCATCCCGGCCCGCCGCGCGGCGAGCGTCAACCCGACGGAAGCGCTGCGAGCGGAATGACAACATCTTCGATTTTGGATTATCGCCTGCAACGCCCGCCGTCTTCAGCGCACCGACTACGGATCACCAGTCCCGAGATATCCGTCACCACGCCCACTCCCTCTTCCCGCCGTCCGCCCGCCCCGGTCGGCCATCCGCAAATCTGAAACCCCTATCGAAAATGATCCATTGGCTTCGCACCAACTTCGGCCGACGGGCGATGTATAGGTTCGATCCGGGACGATAGGTGACACTTTGTCCGGGCTGCTGAGGCATGAGCGCAGGCTGGCG
>Ga0075520_1001988_pt1 | contig 10048 bp, 7 predicted proteins | sample NGEPerB_FD_75100 | JGI IMG/M metagenome (GOLD analysis project Ga0075520, IMG submission 75100) | Arctic peat soil microbial communities from the Barrow Environmental Observatory site, Barrow, Alaska, USA - NGEE PermafrostAB12-B | ecosystem: Environmental > Terrestrial > Soil > Wetlands > Peat ...
AGCGTCTCCTGTAGCTGGAGGAAGCTCTCGACCGCCCGCAGCTGCGGGTAGTTCTCGGCGACTGCGAACAGCGAACGCAGCGTCCCGGACAGTGCGTTCTCTGCCGGGGCAATCTGAGTGGGATCGCCCGTCGCTCCCGCAGTGACCGCATTGGCCCGGGCCTGGGTGACCGCCTCGAACGTCCCCTGCTCGTGGGCGGCGTAGCCCCGCACCGTCGACACCAGGTTGGGGATGAGGTCGTGACGGCGCTTGAGCTCGACGTCGATCTCGGACCACGCCTCCTGGGTCCGGTTGCGCTTCTTGACGAGGCCGTTGTAGGCCCCCCACAAGCCGAGCGCCAGGAGCACGACGATGACGATGACGATGATCAGCACAACCATTGCGGAGTGAACCCCCTCGGAGCTTCGGTGGCGCGAACTCTATCGGCTGTGTGCCCGAGCCGACAGAGAGTCTTCAAGAACGGTGCTCGTAGTGAGACGGCCGAGCCCCCGAGCTTGGCCTGCCTGCGGTGCGCCGTCGCCTCCAGCGCCTGAACGGCCCGCCGTCGTGCTCCTCGGGGTGGCGTATCCGGATCACCCCGGTCGGTCCGGATGTGGTGATCCGCAACACCGGACCGCCGGGGACCGGCGGAGACAGCGCCTCGAACTGGACCGGCCTTGACCCGCCGGCCATCACCACGACCACCCCTTCGGGGACGAGAACCTCGATCGAACCCCAGGTCTCGAGGCGAAGGTTGACCTGATGGGCGTCCCAGGTGGCGACAGTGAGATCGAGCCGGGCCGCCCCGAAGCCGGTGCCGATGGTTGTGTCAGCGGCCAACTGCCAGCCGGAGCCCAACTGCAGACCACCGTCTGCCACCTGCAACACGAGTGGCCTGGCCAGCCGCAGCGAGGCGGGTGTGAGCCGGACCAATGGTGGCAACGCCACCATTGCTGCCTCGAGATCGGCGTGGCTGGGAGCGGCGAAGACCTGGTCCAGTACTCCAGAGAAGCGCTCGAGGGACAGCGTTCCGTCGCTGAACAGATCATGGAGCCGGGCAATTGCCGCGACCCGGGCGCCTTCGTCAGCTCCGTCCAGAGGTGCTGAAACCGGGCGGTTCTCGTTCACGGACACCATCTTGGCCCACAGGATCTGCGAAGTTTGGCCGAGCGCCCGAGATGGCCGGATCTTCGCCAGTCGCACGACCTGCCTGAACCGCTCGCCCCCGGCGTCCCACCCAGGAGTTTCGTTGCTGAGCGTCAGGTCCCGGGCGGTGCCTCTGAGCTCGGCAACGCTACGATTAGCAAGAGCTGCTCTTGCGGCAGGTCGAGGAGGCGCAACGGTGTCAGAGAACCCTTGGCTGGAAGATGAACCTTCGAGCCGTCCCACCCGTTCCCCCCGCCATCGGTCGGGAACCGTCCTCGCCGCCACGACTTGTCTGTTGGTGGTGGCTGTGCCCGTTGCCCTGATCGTGTCCGGAGGTTCCAGATCCGGTGCCGATGGCTCCAGATCGAGTCACCCAATTCGCGTCGGTCCGAGTCAGTCGGCTCCGCAACTTCTGAGCGCGCTGAATGCCACCACCGCCACGGGCAACTTCGACGTGAATTACAACTTCGGAGGGCAACAAGCCGGCACGTCCTCACCTACCACCACCACCACCACCACTTGCGGCGTCTCCGGCTCCGGTGGCTCGCCCGAGATATGCACAGCCGGCCGCCAGCCGGGCGGCCAGCCGGTCAGCGGAACTGCAACTATTGACGTCGAGCCGTTTGCCATGGTGGCCACGTCCCAAGTCAGCGGATTCGGGACCATCGTCCTCCGCGACAACGGCACCGACGTGTGGGAAGAGGGCGGCGGCGACTATGGCCTCGCCCCGGGATCCAGTGACTCAGGCCCAGGCTCGTCCTTGACGGGATTTGCCAGCTTGGTCGAAGGCACACTGGGGCCTCGCCAGGGTGCCCTGGCCATGCTGGGATTGGCCAGCCCTACCGGCTATCTCAATCTCGATCCGGCGGAGACCTCCGACGCCGATCTGGTCGGTGCCGGCACGGTGGGCGATGTCTCCGTCAACGTCTATCAGATCTCCATGACGCCGGCAGAGGGAGCCCAGATGCCCGAGCTGACTCCTCAAGAGCAGGTAGCCGTGGACAATGCCCTCCAGGTCCTGCACAACCAGGGGTACACAGGGTCTACCGTACGAATCTCTGTCGACGCTGCGGGCTTCATTCGCAGGACGCAGACCACGGACCATTTCGCCGACGGGACGATCATGGCCAGCGAAGCCGAGTTCTCGAACTTCGGCTGTGCCGGGACCGTCCTGATGCCCGGTCAGTCGGGGTCCGCGACTCCGCCAGCCGGGTGCACCTCGCCCGACAATCCGACGTCCACCGCGGCACCGACAACGACCGTGCCTGCATCTGGATCCACCACCACCTTCCCATCGCCGACAACGACACCCCCTACCGGCTCTGCGCCGGTGGCTCCACCATCGACCACGACCTCTACCACCAGCTCGACCCTCCCATCGACCTCTACGTCGCTCCCGTCCGGACCCACCACGACCGTTCCCTCGGCTCCGCCATCATCTGCTCCGTAGGTGCCCGACCTCATGCTTCAGCCGATTCGCTGGCGGAATTGCGTCCGGCCCGGCGGTCACCATCTTCCAGGATTGGCCGCAACGTCGGAGCGTTGCCCGGCTTCGGGGGACCCGAAGCCGGGCTCTCTGGAGCCTGACAGCGCACCGGCGAGGATGGCTCGTCGGGCACGACGACTGGCTCGTACAGCGCGCTCGACAGCGTCGGGCGGAAGCTCGACGGATCCGTACGTCACATCCTGAAGCGCGGTGGCAACCGTTGCCATGTCACCGAGGGCGGAGCTTGCCTGTTCGTCTTGTTGGCGGTCCGACAAGGAGCGCACGTGTCCCATCGGGGTGCACCATCGGGGGCGGGCCATGCTCCGCCGTTCGAGCGCTCGATCGATCGCCTGCCACCCTGCGACCACACGGTCGATCGGCGCCCGCCGCCTCCGGCGCCAGAGGACGAGCACAACGGCCGCCATTGCAGCCAGCAACAGAAAGGTGATCCCCCAGAGGACACCGGACCCGACGGGGTGGACGGCCAACGGGGCCGGAGCGGCAAGAGGAGGGAACGTCGGTGTCGGCGTTGGAACAACCGGCACCGACACCGGTGGCTGGGACCCCTGACCAGTTGGATTGGGCTGGCCGAGACCCGAGGGCCCGAGCACACCTGGTGGGGAGAGCTCGCCGGAGGGAAGCTGTGGTGTGGGCTCGAAGGACACCCAGCTGCCGCTGATCAGGACCTGCGGCCAAGCGTGCGCGTCGCTGCCGCGGACCACGGAGATCCCATCGCTCGGCCGCCCCGGGGTGAATCCGATGGCCACGCGGGCCGAGAGCCCCGAGGCCCGCGCCAGTACGGCAAAAGCGCCGGCGAACTGCTGGCAAGAACCAGTGCGAGTTTGGGTCAGAAACGCTACGAGTGGGTCGCTGCCCGCCAGCGGGCGAGCGTCGATCTTGTAGTGGAAATGGCCCGACCGGAAGAAGTCGGTCAATGCCTCAGCCTTGTCGAGAGGGGTCGACTGTCCGCCGGTGATCGAGAGGGCGGTTGAGCGCACAACAGCAGGAATCGGTCCGAGCTCGGTATCCGTGGGCGGAGAGGTTGAGCCGGCCGGGGAGTCGGCCACAGCAGATGGGGCGACCGCGGTCGTCGAGTAACTGCCGCGTGAGATCAACGGCGCGGTAGCGACCACTCCGACCGGGGTGACGACCGGGTCGGTCGCCCCGGCGGCCGCGATCGTTGACGGAGGAGCAGGCAGGAGGCGACCGCGGTAGGCGGAGAGGGTCACCCGGGCGGTGAACACGTGTTGAATCACCGGTGGAGCGGATGCTTGACCAGTAGTCGACCCGCGCAGGACCGCCGCGGTAGCCGGGTCCGGGACCCATTGGTCGCTGACGAAGGTGGTAAGTGCCGCGACCTGCCAATACGTGGAGACGGGGGATGTCGTCCGGAACAGCACCACGTTTGCGTCCCTGATCTCCACACCGGTGAGATCGGTGGTGAGCGACAAGGCTGACGGGGCTACCGCGGGGACTGCCTGGCCTCCCGGTGAGACCACCCCCGATCCAGAAACCGTGGCCCAACCCAGCGTCAGCGCGGCGCTGCCTAACGAGATTGCGGCCAAGGCAACCGAGGCTCGGGCAAGTTCACTCTGCTCGGTCATGAGCACCAAGAGGCCACACGCCCCAAGTGCAAGTCCGCCAAGAGCAGCACTGGTCGTCGGGAGAAGGATCGCCGACCACACCAATAGGACAGCAGCCGGAAGCAACGAGAGGGCCGGGTAGCGGATGCCCATCGCCCTTCCGGCAATCGCCACCAGTCCGCCGAAGAGCGAGCAGAGGAAGACGATGCCCGGCATGTGGACGAGCGGGAGGTGGAAGCCGATCAGAACCGTGCGTGCCAACTGCAGTGAATGGCGCAGTGTTCGCAGTGCGGCAAGGCTCGGAACTCCGAAACGAGTCGAGGAACGGAGCCCCCACCACAGTGCGCTCACCCCCACGGCGAACACCGCAGTGGCAACGGCCATCGCTCCTCGTCGACGAAGAGCGGCGACCACGAGCGTTCCGATGGCCGCGGTGACCAGGACTGCTGCGGCCACTCCTGTGGCCAACCGTGCCACGGAGAAGGCTGCCAAGAGCGAGGCTCCAAACATCCCGGCTTCACTCGTCCAGCGACGTCTCATATGACGACTACCTGTGTTGCATTCATGACGGGAAGTACCGGATCATCAGCGACACCGGGGATCGCGGAAGTAACCGGGCGGTGCGTCAACCGCTCGGACCCGGTTTGGGTAGTGACCACGATCGCGTCGATGGGTATAGATGGAACCCACGCAGAAGACGGCATGCCAACAGGTTGCAGCTCCGCCAGAACCAGACGGGCCTCGGCGTGCCCCCGTTCGGTGGGCTCCAACGGGTAGGACCTCCCGGTAAGTGTGAGGAGGTGAACGGCGCGCCCACCTCCCAGCGCTTCGTCGAGTGTCCACAGGACGGCCGACACCAACCGGTCGAATTCGGCCCTTCGATGGACTCCGACTCGATCATCGACAACGATGGGCACCGCGATGGTGCCCTCAGCGCCGAACTGGCGCACGAACCATGTCCCATAGCGCGCCTTCGCCGGCCAGTGGAGCAGGCTCAGGCGGTCGCCGGCCACGTAGGGTCGGATTCCCTCGAGATCGCCAAGACCGCTGCCCGAGCTCGAGGCCCTGGGCGCCGCCGCACCAGCCATCTCCGATGGGAGCCCGACAATCGGCTGAGAGGGACGAACCGGAGCCGGGTGGACGACGCCGACCACCACCGGAGTACTCGGACCTGGGGCGCCGAAGAGGCCGAGCGGGTCATGGGTCCAGCACCTCTGAGACGAGAGCTCGAGAACACCGCGACGGCCGGTCGGGACGGGAATCATGCACGACTCGGTCCTACCCGAACTCGGGTTGGGCATCGCTGTCAGTGCGGGTACTGATGGCGCCAGCAATCGATGCCTGGGCGAGTAGCGACGATCGGCGCCTCGGGCATGCCATTGCCCTCCCATGGGTGGAAGCCCGAGTGGCGGAAGGGTAGGACTGCGGGTCGATCGGTTGGTGAAGGACAGTTTGACGTTCATCTCACATCCGACCTCTCCCGCTCCTGGCTCGGCATGAGCGTGGATTTCCATTGCGGCGAGGGTCCGTCTCGCTCGACGGTGAGCGAGCCACGGCGATATCACGAGTGGGACACCGATGACCACTGCCAAGGGTGTGAGTTCAGGCGTCCCGGTCACGGCGGCTGCCACCACGACGAGTCCGACGGCGCCGAGGGCCGCCAATCCTCGGACCGTGGGCCGGGTCTCCGGCGCCTTCATCGATCGGTCATCCGTCTCGTAAGGGGACAGGAATCGAAGCGGTGACCTCGGCAACAAGTGCCTCGCCCTCAGTTCCGTACACCTCTACCCCGGGACGAAGCAACAGGCGGTGGGCGAGGGTTGGAACGGCAGCATCCTGCACGTCGTCCGGTGTTACGAAAGTGCGACCGGATGCCACGGCCAGCGCAGAGGATACGCGGACCAGCGCCAGGGCGGCGCGGGGCGAAGCGCCGACGGCGATCCGGGGATGTTCTCTCGTGCCTTCGACGAGGTCGAGCACATAGGCACGGACTGCTGGGGCCAAGTGGACATTGACCACAGCCTCCGTCAGGAGTTGGAGTTCTTCGCGCGAAGCCGAGGATTGCACGTGGCGGACGGTGTCCGCCGGATCCGGTCCCGCCAGCATGGTGTCCATCTGTTGGCGACTCGGATAGCCGATCGTCAGGCGTACGAGAAACCGATCGCGTTGACCATGCGGGAGGGGTGAGGTGCCGGCTGCGTCAAAAGGGTTCTGTGTGGCCAGCACGAAGAAGGGCTTCGGAAGTTCGCGAGTGATGCCATCGACGCTCACCTGATGCTCCTCCATCGCCTCGAGGAGGGCGGACTGGGCCCTCGCGGAGGCTCGATTGAGCTCGTCGGCCATGAGGATATTGGTGAACACCGGTCCGGGACGGAACATCGGTGCGGTGCCATCGGGGCCGAGCACGGTGGCACCGACCACGTCGGCGGGAAGAAGGTCAGCCGTGCACTGAAGACGGTGGAAGTCGAGCCCCAGCGCCCCGGACAGGGCCTTGGCCAGGGTTGTCTTGCCCAGACCGGGATGATCCTCTACCAGCAGGTGTCCGCCGGCGGCCAAGCAGGCGACTGCTAGCCGAGTGGTGGGAGGGGTGGTGGCCACGACGGCCGACACCGAGGTCTCCAGGGCCATAAAGGTGCGGGTGGCGAGTTCGCTGGCCGTTTGGGCGGCCAGCTGCCGATCCGATTGGGTCACCGTCATCTCCTGATGTCGCACGGGGCGTCCTGTCCTCTTGTGGCACCTCACATGGCCGGGGAGTTTCCGGCATCCACAGGCAGGTGCTCGGTCGGCCAGCCTACGGGTTCAGAAGGGCCGGACGTGGGCCGGAGCTGCCTCCCCGTCTGCGGCTACCGGCGCCTATCTGAGCCGGGTCGCCAATGCCCGCCTCTTCGGCGTTGTGACGGGCCGAGGATCGCGCCTCGAACTGACCGAAAGAGGTCGACGGATCCTGGCCGGCGTGGAACCTGACGCCTCCTCTGCCCGTCGGGAGGCGTTCTTGGCCGTGCCGCTGTTCCGGGCCGTAGTCGATGGGGCCGAACAACGGAAGGGAATCCTCCCCGACAATCTCGCCCTCTGGCTCGTCGAGGACTTTGGGGAGGTTGCCGGCAAGGCCCAGACCGTTGCCGAACAGCTGCTCACCTCTGCCGGTCAGGCGGGACTCCTTCGGCGGACCGAAAGCGGGAACTTCCAGCTCACAAGGTCGCTTACCAACTTTACGTCTGTGGATAAACCCCCTTCCATCGGGCTGCTGTCTCCGTTAAGGTTGCCCAGGGGCGCTCATTCATCACAGGGAGAGGAAGTCACCGTGGCGGAGGGCAGACTGTGGCTCGATGAGGAGCGGGAGGGGGGAGCCTGGCGAATTCCTCCCTGGCGCCGGGCCGGCGTCTTGGCTGCCGCTGCGGTTGTTCTGGTCGTGGTGGCGGTGCCAATCGTCCTCGTGGCAGCCGGTTCCTCCCCCAGGTCAGTAGCCGGTCACACCCTCGGACAACACCCCCACCTCGGAGGTGGTGCGGCAGAGCACGAGGTCCTTTCTGCCCTCAGTGCCACCACCGACAGCGGTAGCTTCGACTTCTCCTACGCCATCACCAGCACCCCGGCGTCGAGCACGGCACCCACCACCACTCCGACGACGGTCTGCAATGAGGACAAGGTGCCCGTTCCAATGGGTCCTGGGAGTTCGACCAGCGGTACTTCCGCGCTACCGCTGGCAGGAAGCAACGGGGGTGGCACCACGAATGGGTCGACCGGCTATTCGAGCAGCGCCTCGGTTTCACCTACCAATGGCTCGATCTCGGGACCGATGACTCCGGCGAATGGAACGCTGCCCCCGGGATTCCAGTGGAAAACGGAAGAGATCTGCAGTGCACCGGTGGTCGCGCCGAATCCGCTGGTCAAAGGAGGCGGCATCATCAATACCAGCCCACTGGGAATGGTCGCCTCGGCGAATATCGGTAGCGGACTGGACGTCACCGTGCGCCTGAACGGCAGCGATGTCTACGAGGAAGGAACCGGCGACACTGGCCTGGCGCCCCTGGCTGCAGACGCGACTTCGTCCGGCACGAGTCTTCCCTCCTTCGCTGGTGTCACCGAAGGCACCCTGGGCAGTCGTGAGGGAGCAGTGGCCATGATGGGCATGGCCAGCCCTACCGGCTACCTGGATCTGATCCAGCCGGCCATCGATGCGGCGGCGCAAACGGGCGAGGGGAATGTCGACGGAGTTCCGGTGACCAACTACCAGGTGTCGAACGACTTGGACCAGCTTGCGGGTGCAGCCGGAACTTCGACTGCTGAGTCCCAGACCATTTCGGCCGCGCTCGCTCTCCTGAAGGCGCAGGGCTACACGTCCAACGCTGCAGAGGTCTCCATCGATGGCGCCGGGTACATCCGCCAGGTCAAATCGACCGACGCCTTCGGCGATGGAGGAACGGTGACCCTGGAGGCGACATTCTCGAACTTTGGCTGCGCCGGGACAGTGCTCATGCCCGGCCAGACCGGATCCGGCGTACCGCCGGCGGGTTGCACTTCACCGGATGGCCCAACTACCGCGACCACTGCCCCGGCCACAGCCGCCACAACCAAGAGCACGACGCCCACATCTACCGGTTCATCGATCACCACAACCGCCGTCCCGCCTTCCATCACTCCAACGACGATCGAGTCGACGCCACCAGCGGTGCCGCCAGGGTCAACCGGCTCGACCACGACGTCCTCCACACTCCTCCCGGTCACACCTACCGGCTCCGTCCCGTAGGGCGGTCGACCAAGTCGAACACGGTGCGCTTGCCCGATTGACCGTTGCTGACGCAGATGAGGTAGCCGAGACCATCGAATTGGCCCTTCGTGGGGCCGACGTCGACCAGCTCGCATCCCGTGCCGGGCGGGTCTGAGGACGCGGCTACCCACACGAGGACGAAGCAGCCAGCGAGATCCTCGGCGAGTTGCTGCAACCCGATCTCGATAGCCTGGGTGGGGCGCCCTGCCCTCGATCTGCACGACGCGGCAGGCCAGATCGGACTGGGCCTGTTACGGGGCCTCGCAGGGTGCCGAACCGCCGTCGCAGACGGCACGGTGCTCGCCTACGCCGGCCCGGACGTGATCGACTACCTGGCCTGGTCGGCGTAGGCCGCGTTCACCAAAGCACAAGCGAGGTTGCCCGACGATCTGTTCGACAACCTGCCATCCGATCGGGGCGGCTCGCTCAGCTCACGAACTACTGCTGGGCCACAGGACCGGTTCTGGCAATTCCATTTTGTGGAGGTGAGCGGATTCGAATCGCCGACTTCTACATTGCGAATTCAGACTGGCCTATTCTCTGACCTGCGGGAATTCGCATAATGACAGGTAGATGAGACCCCGGCTGGCGCGAGGGCGCTCTGCACCCGGCGCCGGCATTTCCGAGCAGGACGGATCGGCTCATGTTGAAGTGCGAACGGTAACGTGTGTCAATCGTGAGAATGCAACAAGCCTGCTTCAGGAACCTCCCGGAATGAGTGCCGTTCGCCTGTTGGCCGTTCCGTACGACAGCGGGCATCGGGGCAAACGTCAGGGCCTCGGCCCTGCGAACCTTATCGAGCATTGGCTGGCGTCCCCCGAGGTGAGCTCGCGCCTCCCCGAGGTTGTCTGGGTTGAGTCGGCAACCGACTTCCCCACGGAGGTGGCAACGACCTTCGAGTTGATGGGCCGTGTGGCCGATGAGGTGCGCTCTGCACTGAACGACAACCGTTTCCCCTTGGTGCTGGCCGGCAACTGCAATACCAGCGCGCTCGGGGGCGCAGCTGGCCTACGCCTGTGGGATCCGGTCGGCGAGGTGGGAGTGGTCTGGTTCGATTCGCACGGTGACTTCAACACCCCGGAAATC
>Ga0075520_1001990_pt1 | contig 10045 bp, 11 predicted proteins | sample NGEPerB_FD_75100 | JGI IMG/M metagenome (GOLD analysis project Ga0075520, IMG submission 75100) | Arctic peat soil microbial communities from the Barrow Environmental Observatory site, Barrow, Alaska, USA - NGEE PermafrostAB12-B | ecosystem: Environmental > Terrestrial > Soil > Wetlands > Peat ...
CATGTTCTCAAAATTTTTAATAGCGACTATTCGTGTCGTCATTTAATCCAAATAAAAAATTCAACCAGCCGGCTAAACCAACCACGACATCCGGCCAATCAAAACTTAAGCTTCAATATTGGCCGTCGTTTTAATAACGACTTGATATGTCGTTATTATCGGCAGACGGCGAAATAAGTCAACTGTTATTTGAAAAATAATTTTAGATGCCGTCTCCGCCGGAAAAACTGCTCGAAACTTCCTGTCTGGACACCGGTGAAATTTTGGCCACGTCAGCCAAGGTTGAGCGATCCATGACGCCGGCCACATAATTCCGCACATCCAGAAAAACACGGCGGAAGCGGCACACGGGTTCCTGCGAACAGCGTTTGTAGCCCGCGACGGAAACGCACTCAATCGGCGCTAAAATACCGTCGAAATGGCGCACCACCTCGCCCATCGTGATTTTGGCCGGATTCTTTGCCAGCAGATAGCCGCCCCGGATGCCCGCCGTGCTGCTCACCCAGCCTTGCGTTTTGCAATCGAGCATGATTTGTTCGAGAAAACGCTTGGGAACATCGTTGCGCCGGGCGAGTTCACGGATGGGAATCGGTATGCCGCCAATATTATCCACCAGCGTGAATAATGCCCGCAATGCGTAATCAGTTTTTTTGGAAACCCACATGACTTATAAACGATACTTTTAGTCGTATTTAAGTCAATGAGTATTTTTGAGGAAAACCATGTTTTTCCCAAATTAACCGACAATCCGACCGCCTTCGTTGAGGAAAATGCCTTTGAAATTCATCTCCAGCGCCTGCGGATTGCTCGCCTTGGCCATCGCTTCTTTTTCAGAAACGCGACCGGCTTTGACCAGATTGAACAGCGACTGGTTGAACGTGAGCATGCCGTCGTCCGAACTGGTTTCAATCGCGGCGGTCAATTTATCGAGCCGGTTTTCCTCGAGCATTTTTTTGATGAGCGGCGAATTGATCATGATCTCCAGCGCCGGAGTGATTTGGTGGTCAATGGTCGGCACCATGCGCTGGCAGATGACGCCGCGCAACGTGGCCGCGAGCTGGCGGCGAATCTGTTCGCGTTCGTCCGCCTTGAAAAAATCCAGGATGCGCGTGATGGATTGGGCCGCCGTTGTCGTGTGCAGCGTGGACAAAACCAGATGCCCCGTGTCCGCCGCGCTCATGGCGGCCGCGAAACTGATGTCGTCGCGCATTTCGCCGACCATGATGATGTCCGGGTCCTGCCGCAAAATGTGTTTGAGCGCGTGATGGAACGACAGCGTATCCAGGCCGACTTCGCGCTGCTCGATGACGGACTGATTGTCTTCAAAAACAAATTCAATCGGATCTTCGACCGTGATGATGTGCTTTTTGAAATTGCCGTTGATGTGTTCGATCATCGCCGCGAGCGTGGTGGATTTGCCGCAGCCGGTCGAGCCGGCCAGCAGCACGATGCCGCGCGGTGATTCGGCGATGGATTTAATCTGCTCCAGCAAGCCGAGTTGTTCAAAGCTCGGCACATGGGATTTCACATGGCGCATGGCCAAGGCCCATTGCCCGCGCTGCTGGAAAATATTCGTGCGGAAGCGCCCCACTTCAGGAATGTAATAGGAAAAATCCGCCTCGCGATCTTCGTCCAGCCGCTTCACCAGATGCGGCGGGGTGGCCGTCTGCACAATCTTGTTCATCCACTCCAACGTCGGCACCGGACATTCGATGGAAACCAATTCGCGGTTGATGCGGAAAACGACCGGCGTGCCGACCTTGAGATGAATGTCCGACGCGACGCCGTCAACGGCCGTCTTGAGGATTTTTTTGAAAAGTTCCATGCGCGCAGAATAATCCAATTCCCGCCAAACGCCAGCCGAGAAAATGGGCGCGGAGCGCGGGCTTCAGTCCGCTTCAACGCAAAAGGCAACGGCGACAACCAGCGGCATGAAGGTCGCGTCCGGTTGAAATTTCTCCCGGCATTGGTTTTTATTTTTCGTGTCTTTCGTGTCTTTCGCGGTTAAAAATCCGCCATGTCAAAATACAAGATCGGCATCATCGGCGGCAGCGGCCTGTATCACATCGAGGGTTTTACAAATCAGAAATGGGTGAAGGTCAAAACGCCGTTCGGTGCGCCGTCGGACGAATTTCTCACCGGCACGCTCGCCGGGCGCGAAGTGGTTTTTCTGCCGCGCCACGCACGCGGCCACCGCATTTTGCCAAGTGAACTCAACCATCGCGCGAACCTCTGGGCGATGAAAAAACTTGGCGTCGCGTGGATCATCAGCGTCAGCGCCGTCGGCTCGCTCCAGAAAAAATATCGTCCGTGCGACATCGTTTTGCCCGACCAGTTTCTCGACCGCACCAAGCGCGATTTCGAACACACCTTTTTCGGACGCGGCATCGTCGGCCACATTGCCTTTGCCGATCCGGTTTGCGAAGAACTGCGGAAAATTATTTTGCAGACCGCGCGCGGTTTGAAAGCGCGCGTTCACGACGGCGGCATTTATGTGAACATGGAAGGCCCGGCGTTCAGCACCCGCGCCGAGTCCACGACGAATCACAAGCTCGGCTACGATGTCATCGGCATGACGAACCTCGGCGAGGCCAGGTGCGCCCGCGAAGCCGAGATCGCCTATGCCACGATGGCCATGATCACCGATTACGATTGCTGGAAAGTGGACGAGGCCCACGTCACCGTGGAAATGGTTGTGGCCAACCTGATGAAAAACGCCGCGACCGCCAAGACCATCGTCGTCAAAGTGATTCCGCAAATTCCCGCCGAACCGAACTGGCCGTGCCACGATGCGTTGAAGAACGCCATCATGACCGACCGCAAAGTCTGGCCCAAGAAAACCATCGCCGACTTGAAGCCGATTATTGCGAAGTATCTGTGAACAAACGCACCATCATCAAAAAAATCGTGGCCCGGCTCACGGATGAATTGCAGGTTTATTTTCGCGCCGCGCACGCCTCGCGCACTGAGGCCACGCACGAATCCAGCAAGGCCGAGAACAAATACGACACGCGCGGCCTGGAAGCCTCCTACCTCGCGCGCGGCCAGTCCAAGCAGGCGGCGGAACTCGAAGCCGCCATCGCCGAGTTTGAGAAGCTCGGCGCACGCAAGTTCGCGGACGGCGACGCCATTGCCGTGGGCGCGCTGGTGGAACTGGAACATGGCGGCGAAACTTTCATTTACTTCCTCGGCCCACGTGCTGGCGGCACGGAAGTCTTGCACGACAAAAAGGAAATTCTCGTCATCACACCGCAATCGCCGCTGGGCGAACAGCTCATGGGCAAAAAATCCGGCGACCAGTCGCAGCTCACCTTCGGCGGCGCGAAACAGGTGGCGAAGATTTTACGCGTGGCTTAATGAATTATGTGAAATCTCCTTGACGCATTATCATAGAACAATGCCACAATTGGCTTGGAAAGCGTTTCAGGTTTATGTTTTCAAAATGCTCACATCCGAATTGTGGCGGAGAAATCGAATTTGATGTCGCACAACAGGGACAAACAATAGTGTGTCCGCATTGTGGCGGGGAAACTACTTTGCCAGCAGTTACAGCGCCTCCGCCTCCTCTGCCGCAACCTTTCCTGCTTACCATAGGTGATATTGGTGTTACTCACACTCAAATCATCACTCCAAACGGTTCGGGTGCTTTGGCTGGCTCCCAATGGATTTTCGTGGACACCTCACGCACAGAAACCAAAATTCCTACGGTGGCAATTATTCTTGCGATTGTCTTTGCACTTTTGTGCTTGATCGGACTTCTTTTCCTTTTGATGAAGGAAAAAACAACGACGGGCTACGTCGAAGTGACGGTGCGTTCTGAAAATGTTTTTCACAAAACCCAGATACCAGTGAACAGCCAGACGAAAATTGATGAAGTTCGCCAACTTGTAAGCAAAGCTCAAGCTCTGGCAATGCAAGCTGCTCAAAAGCATTAAATCTATGCCAGCCTATGGCTATCTAGAATATATCAACACTTCACAAGGGAGAGATGGCTTGCTGTTTGCACAAAATGCAATGGAGTTTGCGAGCCTCGGCTTCATTTTGGAACAAAAGCGCATTTCTGAACAAAAGGGACGTGGAGCGGCAAGCATCAATCTATATTCAATGGCAATTGAGCTAGCTTTCAAATCTTTGGCTTTGCGAGCTGGCGCAACTGTTAGCGATTGCAAGGAAGCGAGCCATAATATTTCAGAAATGATTTCCCTGATCCAAAAGCATAAAATCAAAATACCAGAACACTTGGATAGAAAACTAAACAACGATGAATCATTTAAGAACCGTCTGTTTGGCACTCGCTACCCGGTATTTGACCCGGACGAAGTAATTACTTGCCACAAAAATTATCCCGAAATGATTATGGAGATTCTTGAGATTCCCTGCCCAATATCTTTGAAATTCACAGGCGGAAGCGCTATGGCAGAATTGAAACAACTTGTCGCGGATTTGAAAAAGGTTGCCTGAATTTTTGGTCACCAATCCGTCTCGCGGTAGTCCTTCAGAAATTTTCCCCAGATGTGTTCGCCGGTGTTGAAGCCCGCAATAATCGGGTCCACGATGCGCGCGGCGCCGTCCACGATGTCCAGCGGCGGATGGAACCGATGCTCCGCCACCTTGCGCGCGGCGATGTGCACCGGGTCTTCGTCCGTCACCCAGCCGGTGTCCACGGCGTTCATGTGGATGCCGTCGGCGTGGTAATCGGCGGCCGCCGTGCGTGTCATCATGTTGAGCGCGGCCTTGGCCATGTTCGTGTGCGGATGCCGCGTGGTCTTGAACTTCCGGTAAAACTGCCCCTCCACCGCCGAGACGTTGACGATGTGCTTGTCGCGTTCCGGCGTGCGGAGCATGAGCGGCTTGAGTCGCGCGTTGAGGATGAACGGCGCGATGGCGTTGACGAGCTGCACTTCGAGCAGTTCCACGGCGGGAACTTCGTGCATGAGCAGCCGCCAGGAATTGCGCTCGCGCAAATCCACCTGCTGCAAATCCTGATCCAGCCGGCCTTCGGGGAACAAATCTTTCTGCGCGGCAAGTTCGTCCGGCAGCATGGGAATCTGCGACAACTCCGCCGCGTGCGTCAGTCCGGCGACGGCGGACATGCGTTTCGTGGCCACCGCCGCATCGCCTTCCGGCAGCATGTGGTAGCCGCGCAAACCTTCGTAAGCGCCGAGCAACGGCTTAACTTCCGGTGGCAAGTCGTGCAACGACCGGTTCTCGCGTTCCATCATGTGCTCATAAAAATCGGGCGGACGCCGCACTGTCTGGCAGGCGTTGTTGATGATGAAATCCAGCCGCGAGCGCGTCGCGAGCAGATGCTTGCAAAACGCCTCCACGCTCGGCGTGTGGCGCAAATCCAATCCAAAAATTTCCAGGCGATGGCCCCAGTCTTTGAAGTCGGGTTCTTGGGAATAACGCATCGCCGAGTCGCGCGGGAAACGCGTGCAAACGATGAGTTGCGCCCCGGCGCGCAGCAGTTTGATGCCGGCCTGATAACCAATCTTCACGCGTCCGCCGGTGAGCAGCGCCACGCGCCCGCGCAAATCCGCCGTCTCCGTGCGCTTGATAAAATTCAGCTCCGCGCACTTCGGACAAAGCTGGTCGTAAAAACGGTGGATGGTCGAGTAATCCTGTTTGCAGATGTAGCAGTTCTGCGGTTCGACGACCTCGCGGAAATCGGGATTGTCCTTAACTTCCTGCTGGATGAAGTTTTTCGGCGGGAAAACATTTGGCGTGGTGAAAACTTTTTCGCGGCGCAGTTTGCGGATGCCTGTTTCATTCAGCTTCGACTGGTCGCGGTGCAACTTGTCGGCCTTGCGCAGCCGCGCCTTGGCCTTCACGAGCCGCCGCCGTTCGGTCACGTCGGGGCTGAAAATTTCCCGCGCCGCCGTGAGCAGCCGCGTGCGTTGCTCGACCGAAAGTTCCGCCAGCACCGCGCGATTGCCCGCCGCGATTTCGAGGATTTCCGTGGCGGACTTCAGTTGTGCGGCCAGACCATCGCGCGCAGATTTTTCAGATTCGTTTTTCATCAATTGACAGCCCACAGATTGATTTCGCCGGTGCGGCAAGTAAATATGTTTCCGGCGGTCTTGCGCTTTTACCCGTTGCCAAAGGTGATTCATCGGGTTGACAAGAAGCTTGTTCCGCACAATCATTTCACCATGAAAACATTCGCCAGCCTGGCCGCGTTATTTCTTATGACGGCATTACTCCACGCCGGTATTTATGACCTCGCCGTCAAAGACATTGACGGCAAGGACACCACCCTTGGCGCCTACAAGGGCAAGGTGGTGTTGATTGTCAACGTCGCATCCAAATGCGGTTTCACGCCGCAATACAAAAATCTCGAAGCCGTTTATCAGAAATACAAAGATCAGGGCTTCGTCGTTCTCGGCTTTCCGTGCAACCAGTTTGGCGGGCAGGAACCCGGCACGGACGCGGAGATCAAACAATTCTGCACCTCCAAATACGATGTGACTTTTCCGCTCTTCGATAAAATTGAAGTGAACGGCGCGAACCGCCATCCGCTTTACGTCGCGCTGGCCGGCGCGAACTCGCCGTTCCCTGACGACATCAAGTGGAACTTCAACAAGTTTCTCATCGGCAAAGATGGGAAAATTCTCAAACGATTCGATTCCAAGGTCACGCCCGATTCACCGGAAGCGACGGCGGCCATCGAAGCGGCGCTGGCGGCGAAATAATCAGGGTCTTGGCGGAAGGACACCTGGAAAAGCGGGGTAATCTGCCTCCGCACCTTGACGCTGGCGGGCAAAAACGACAGACTTGCTTTGCATTTCTGAATCAAAATAAATGGGGCTGTCCTAGATAACGCAAAAAATGTGTTATCAAATAGGGCATGAGAAAGAGCCGATTAAGTTCAGGGAAGCAATCGAAGTTGATTGAACATTTTGTGGCTGGCACGACGGCACGGACGGCGGCTGGGCTGGTGCGCGTCAACAAGACCACGGCGGCCTATTATTATCACCGATTGCGCGAGTTGATCTATCAGGCGGTGGCCGATGCCGCGCCGTTTGCTGGGGAGATTGAAGTGGATGAAAGCTACTTCGGCGGACGGAGGAAGGGCAAACGTGGGCGGGGCGCGGCCGGCAAGGTGCCCGTGTTTGGCCTGTTAAAACGGGGCGGAAAGGTCTATGCGGTGGTCATTGCCGATGCCAAGGCGACGACGTTGCTGCCCATCTTGAAACAGCGAATCGTGCCCGACTCCATCGTTTATAGTGATGCGTTGCCCAGCTACAATGCCTTGGATGTGGCTGGCTTCCGGCATCTGCGGATCAATCACTCCACGCTGTTTGCCCACGGCAAAAACCACATCAACGGCATCGAGAACTTCTGGAACCAGGCCAAGCGCCATCTGCGTAAATTTAACGGTGTTCCCAAGGAGCATTTTCCGCTATTCTTGAAGGAATGTGAGTGGCGTTTTAACAACCCGAACCCACAAACACAGTTGAGGCAATTAAATCAATGGGTTCAGCAGCTTTTAACCTAGTTATCTAGGACAGCCCCAAATAAATTATCTCATGGCTACAAAAACCATCATCAAACCTGCACAATCACCCACGGCCGTCGGTCCGTATAATCACGCCGTGCGCGTGGGCGACTTGCTCTTCTGCGCCGGCCAGATTCCCATCAGCCCCGCCGATGGCAACCTGATTTCCGGCGACATCAAGGCGCAGACCGAGCGCGTGCTGGAAAATGTGAAGGCTATTCTTGACGACCAGAAACTCACGTTCGCCAACGTCGTGAAAAGCACGGTGTTCCTGACCGACCTCGCGAACTTCGCCGGGATGAATGAAGTTTACGCGAAGTATTTCACGGAGAATTTCCCGGCGCGTTCGACGATTCAAGTCGCCGGCCTGCCCAAAGGCGCGAGCGTGGAGATTGAAGTCATCGCGCATTTCTAAAATGAAAACCGTCGGCTGCCATCCCCTCACCCTGACCCTCTCCCGCGGGGAGAGGGGACAGCGGGCGGCGCTCAATTTTTTTCCGATTGATTATCCGGCAAATCCAGTCGCCGATTTTCGAGTGAGACGGGAAACGATTCTCCCTCTCCCATGGGGAGAGGGCCGGGGTGAGGGAGAGCGTAAAACAAAAATTTCCTAAAACCATGCCAGCCGGAGTTTATTTATTGATCGGCCTCGCCCTCGGTGGCGGGCTGGGTTTGCTCATCGGCTGGCTGCTCGGTCGCGGACGGGCGGCGGTTCCGGCAGATTCACGTTTGGAAAACGAATTGCGCCAGCAACTCACGCAGCGCGAATCCGAACTGACGCAGGCACGCGAGCAACTTTCGCAAAGCAAAACGTCACTCGCCACCGCGCAGGAGAATCAGGCGGCGGCGGAGAAAATTCTTGCGGAACAAAAATCGCTTCACGAGCAGACCTTGCGCGATGCCAAGGTCGCGCAGGAAAAGGCGCTCGCCGATTTGCGCGACACGTTCAAGGCGTTGAGCGCCGACGCGCTGAAACAATCCGCGCCGGAATTTTTGCGGCTGGCGGAACAATCGTTCGGCAAATTTCAGGAGACGGCGAAAGGCGATCTGGCGCAGCGGCAGGAAGCGATTAAAGGATTGGTTGAACCGCTCAAGCAGCAGTTGGAAAACTACCAGAAAAATTTGCAGCAAAATTCGGTTGCCCAATCCGGCGCGCTGGGCGAAGTGAAAAAACACTTGGAAACATTGGCGCAATCCAATGTCACGCTCGCGCAGGAGACGCAGCAGTTTCGGTTGGTGCTGCACTCGAACCAGGCGCGCGGCAAGTGGGGCGAGGAAACGCTGCGGCGCGTCGTCGAGGCGGCGGGCATGAGCGCGCATTGCGATTTCACCGAGCAGACGTCGTCGGGCGAAAACCGGCCGGACCTCGTCGTGAAACTGCCGGGCGACCGCTTCATCATCGTGGACGCGAAGGTTCCTGATTTTGATTTTCTCAACGCGCTGGAATCCGCCGAGCCGGTGAAGCGCGCCGAGGCGCTGGCGGCGCACGCGGCGAAGTTGAAGGCCACCATCAAGGCGCTGGCCGACCGCGATTATCCGCGTCAGTTTCCGAACGCGCTGGATTACGTCGTGCTGTTCGTGCCGGCGGAATCGCTGTTCAGCGCGGCGCTCGAAGGCGACCACGATTTGATTGTGTGGGCGGCGGAAAAAAGAATTTTGCTGGCGACGCCGGCGTCGCTCATCGCGCTGCTGCGTTCGGTGAGCGTGAGCTGGCAGCAGCACGCGCAGACGGAGAACGCGCAGAAAATCGCCGAGGCCGCGCAGGAACTTTTTGCGCGCGTCGTCACGTTCACCGAGCATCTGGAAAAAATCCGGGGCGGACTGGAGACGGCGAACCGGGCGTTTAATCAGGCCGTGGGCAGTTACGAATCGCGCATCAAACCGGCGGGCGAAAAACTGCAAAAGCTCGGCGGCGGCACGGGCGGAAAAGATTTGGCTGAACTGCCGCCGCTGGACGCGACGCTGCGTTTGCCACCGGCAGCTTGATTTCAAAAACCGCCGGCGCGTCCTCGTTGTAGCGGCAGCAGCCGACGTGAGCCGGCTCTGATTTTTAGAATGAGCGGACTCACGTCCGCTGCTACGAAGTTACGCCGCGATTTTCAGATGCGTGAGGCGGAAGATCGTGCCTTTGGGTTCGTTGGGCAGGCACTGGATTTCCCAGCCGTGCGCGAGGACGATCTGCGAGACGACGGCGAGGCCGAGGCCGGTGCCTTTCTGATGCGTGGTGAAATAGGGTTTAAAAATTTCCTGCCGGTTTTCGGGCGGCACACCGTGGCCGTCGTCGCGGATTTCCAGCAGCGCCTCGGTGGCGCTGGCGCGGCGCACTTCAATTTTTATTTGTCCGCTTTCGCCCACGGCCTGGATGGCGTTGATAAGCAGGTTGAACAGCACCTGGCGCAAGAGTTGTTCGTCGGCTTCGATGGCGAGCGGGTCGCCGCCGATTTCCACGCGGAGTTTCTTTTCCTCAATGTCAAAGTTCAAGGTGCGGACGATTTCGCCGGCGGCGGCGACCCGCTCGCCATCGAAGCCGACGAACAACTCTTGCGC
>Ga0075520_1001991_pt1 | contig 10043 bp, 9 predicted proteins | sample NGEPerB_FD_75100 | JGI IMG/M metagenome (GOLD analysis project Ga0075520, IMG submission 75100) | Arctic peat soil microbial communities from the Barrow Environmental Observatory site, Barrow, Alaska, USA - NGEE PermafrostAB12-B | ecosystem: Environmental > Terrestrial > Soil > Wetlands > Peat ...
CGTAGACGGGCCAGCGGTGGGTCAGCTGACCGAGCAGCGGGCCGTGGCCGGGTCCCTCGACGGCCAGGTCGAGGGCCAGCAACGTGATCGCCACGGCGAACACCCCGTCGCTGAAGGCCTCGAGCCGGCCGCGGTCCATCATTGGGCGAGTGTACGGTGCCTGGTGTCGCCCGGAGAGTGACCGGGGCACGGACCAGGAGTGTGGCCATGGGTGAGGACCGCAGCGCTCGACCGGCGGTGGTGGACTTCCACTTCGACATCATGTGCCCGTACGCGTACCAGACCTCCTTGTGGATCCGGAACGTCCGGGCGGAGACGGGCCTCGACATCCGCTGGCGCTTCTTCAGCCTGGAGGAGATCAATCGGGAAGCGGGCAGGAAGCACCCCTGGGAACGGGAGTGGTCCTACGGCTGGTCGATGATGCGGATCGGGGCGCTGCTGCGGCGCACCGACATGGCCCTGGTGGACCGCTGGTACGCCGAGGCCGGTCGGGCCCTGCACGTCGAGGGCCGCAAGCCCCACCGTCCCGAGGTGGCCGAGGAGATCCTCGACACCATGGGGCTCGATGCCGGCCTGGTCCGCGCCGCCATCGACGATCCGACGACCGGTGACGAGGTCCGTGTCGAGCCCGACCGGGTCGTCGCCGCCGGCGGCTTCGGGGTGCCGACCTTGGTGTTCGACGACGGCCAGGCGCTGTTCGGCCCGGTCCTGGTGGACCCTCCCGTGGGCGAGGCCGCCGTGCGACTCTGGGACCTGACCACCGGCTGGCTCGAGTTCCCGCACGTCTACGAGATGCAGCGCCCGAAGTCGGCCGCCGACATCGACGCCATCGTCGCCGCCTTCTCGCCCTACCTGGAGGCACGCGACTGGTTGTCCGTGCAGAAGGCGACGCCGTGACGCCCCGGCCTCCCACCCGCCACGGCGTCCGCTCCGTGGGCCGGTCCCCGGCGGCCCTCCCGTGCTGATCGTCGTCGAGCCCCTCGAGGCCGGCGAGCACGACGACCCCGGTCACCCCGAACGGCCGGCCCGCATCGGGGCCGCCATGCGGGGGGTCGAGGACCTGCACCTGGGCTCGGACCTGTTGATGGTGGCCGCCGAGCCGGCGCCCGTCGAGCACCTGGTCCGCGTCCACACCCCCGGCCATCTCGAGCGCCTGGAGCGGTTCAGCGCTGCCGGGGGTGGTGCCATCGACCAGGACACCTACGCCAGCCACACGTCGTGGGACGATGCCCGGCTGGCCGCAGGGGCCGGCTTGGTCGCGGTCGAGGCGGCCGCCACCCATGGCGCCCCGGTGTTCGTCCCGGCCCGGCCTCCCGGTCACCATGCCGTGCCCGACCGGGCGATGGGCTTCTGTCTCCTGAACAACGTGGCCATCACCGCAGCTGCGCTCACCGGTCGGGGCGAGCGGGTGCTCGTCGTCGACTGGGACGTCCACCACGGCAACGGGACCCAGGACGTCTTCTGGGACGACCCGGACGTGCTCTACGTGTCCACCCACCAGTGGCCGGCCTACCCGGGGACGGGGCGTGCCGAGGAGGTCGGCGGCGGCGCAGGACGGGGGGCCACCCTGAACGTCCCCCTGCCACCGGGTGCCACCGGTGACGTCGTGCGTCACGCCTTCGACACGATCGTCAGCCCCGCTGCGGAGGCGTTCGCTCCGACATGGGTACTGGTGTCGGCGGGATTCGACGCCCACCGAGGCGATCCACTGGCCGATCTCGCCCTGTCCGCCGGCGACTTCGCCGAGCTGGCCGCGGTCGTGGCCGGGTACGCCCCCGGTCCCGGTCGGCTGGTCCTCTTCCTGGAGGGAGGGTACGACCTCGACGCACTCCGCGCCTCCGTGTCCGCCACCCTCGGGCAGCTCGTCGGCGCTGCGCCCGGACACGAGCGGCCCACCACGGGGGGCCCGGGGACCGGGCAGGTCGATGCCGTGGCCGCCCTGCGACGGGCTGTGCTGGACGAGGGATCGTGACCCCGTCCGGGCACGGCCCCATGTTCCCCGCGCAGTACGCTCGCGACCAGCGCAGTCGCACCGGCGACCGCTCTGTCTGGAGGAGCACCGTGACCACCGAGCCCCACGACCACCCGAGCGACGCAGTCATCGTCGGGTTCGACGGCTCCCCGGCGGCCGGAGCCGCCGTCCGGTGGGCGGCGGTGCAGGCCGAGCGCTCCGGCGCCCGACTCGACCTGGTCACCGCGTGGGAGTACCCCACCTCCTGGGGCAACGCCATCCCCTTCCCCAACGACTACGACCCGGCTGCCGACGCCCAGCACCTGGTGGATCCGCTGGTCGAGGAGCTCCACGCCGCCCATGCCTCGCTCGACATCCACGCCCACGTCATCGAGGGCCACCCCGGTGACGTCCTTGTCGAAGCGTCGCGCCACGGCGGGCTGCTCGTCGTCGCCAGTCGGGGGCACCGTGCGTTCGCCGGCGTCATGCTCGGCTCGGTGAGCCAGCACTGCGCCACCCACGCCTTCTGCCCCGTGGTGGTCTACCGGGAGCCCCCGACCGCCGGCTGACCCCGGCGCGGGTCGTGCCCCGCCCGGCTCACGACCGCGGCCAGCTCAGGACCGTGGCATGGGGAAGATGGACGGCTCGCCCGCCACCGCGGCCACCGCCGCCTCCCGTTCGTCGACGCCCATGGTGACGTCCCCGGAAGCGGCGTCCAACGCGGTGGCCAGCACCCGTGTGTCACCGGGGGTGCAGAAGGCGTGCACCCCCGGGGTGGACAGTGCGAAGCGCACCCCTCGGGCCACGTCGCCGGGGTCGGTGTACGGCTCGTACCAGGTGGTCGCCGAGGGTTCGCGACCGTCCCACGGCCGAGCGGCGGCCGCCTTGATGGCCATCACCCCGATGTCGTTGGCGGCGGTGAACTCGAGCAGTGCCTCGGCGTCGCGCCGGTAGTCCGGGTCGGCCCACAGGCGTGGGTTCACCGGGAACATCACCGTGTCGAGGTCGTAGCGTCGGAGTGCTTCGAGGTGCGCCGCCGGCGCGGTGAGCTCGTGGCCGGTGATGCCCACCCAGCGGGTCAGCCCCTCGTCCCTGGCGGCGAGGACCGCCTCGACGGCGCGTGCACGCGAGGCCAGCTCGTCGAGGTCGGTGACCGCGTGCAGCTGATAGAGGTCGAACGAGTCGCAGCGGAGGCGTCGGAGCGAGTCCTCGAGCTGGGCCCGGACCCCGTCCGGGTCGTGCCGGAGGGTCTTGCACGCCACGAACAGCCGGTCACGGACGGCCGGGATGAGCGGGCCGAGGACGTCCTGGGCCCGGCCGTACTGCGGCGCGACGTCGAGGTGGTTGACCCCGGCGGCCAGCGCGCTCGAGAACGCCTCGGCCGTGTCGGCGCCGTCACCCTGCCAGAAGGCCGCCCCACCCAGCACGGCGACGGACGACCGGTGTCCGGTGCGTCCGAGCCGTCGCGTCTGCACGGACCGACGCTACCGCCGGCGGCGGGTCCGGGGGCGATCGATGGTGACGCACGCCGGCACACGGCGCCGGTGGGTCAGGACGCCACCGCGTCCCGGGCCGCCTCCCAGGCGCTGATCATGGTGGCGAAGTGCATGGGGTTGTACACGTCCTCCTCGGACGACCACAGGCCGTCGCCCGCATACTTCAGGATGGTGATGTTGTACTCCTGGTGCACGCTGCCGTCACCCGGGTCGCGCATCCGGTTCCACACCTGGCACACCACCCAGCCACGATCGTCGTCGATGATCGACCACTCGATGGGGAACTCGGGCATGTCGCTGCCCGGGTACTCGGCCATCGTGGCCTGGATCCACCGGTAGATCGCCTCGCGCCCCTGCATGCGCCCGTAGAGGTGTTCGATGTACTCGGCGTCCTCGGTGAACAGGTCGGCCCACGGCCGCCAGTCGCCGGTCGCCCCCGACTCGGCGGCGCGGCGCTGGTACTCGCCGAAGGCTGCCTCGATCTCGTCCCGTGACCACTGTCCCACGACCGCTCCTGACCGGCCCGACGGGCCACGCCCACAGTGTGGGCCGTGGGACCCCGAGGGTCAACGACCCGGTACGGGGCGGCGACGTCCCGTACGCTGCAGGCACCGCGTCCGAGGAGGGCCACCCATGACCACCGCCTGGAGGATCCTGACGCTGGCAGACCGTGACCCGGTGGCGCCCGTCGACGTCGTCGTCGGTCTCGTCGAGCACGCGGGCACCGCCACCGGCGCCGCCTACGGGCGCAGTGACGTCGTCGAGGCGCTCTACGAGCACCAGCCCGCCGTCGTGGCCGTCACGCCCGCCGGTGAGCTGGTCGGCGCCGTGGTGGCGCGGGTCAGCGGCTCCGACGCACATGTCGTGGCCTTCGCCATCCATCCCGACTGGCGCCGTCAGGGCATCGGTTCCGCCCTGCTGCGTCAGCTCGACCAGGAGGTCATGCACCGGGGCGCCGGCCGGCTGCTGGCCGTGGTGCAGGCCGGGCAGGTGGGTGAGGACGCCTTCGTCCACCAGGGCTTCACCCACCTGGAGGGCCTCCACCTCTACGCCCGGGACGCCTCGATGGTCCCGGAGGAGCTCGCCCTGATCGAACGCTTCGGCGGCTATGTACCGGGGGACGGGTTGTGGGAGTCGATGAAGGGCTTCTCCGCCGCCAAGGAGATCCTCGACCGTCGGGTCGTGGCACCGCTGGCCCACGCCGAGCTGGCCGACGCGCTCGGGCTCCGGCCACCTGCCGCGGTGTTGCTCTTCGGTCCTCCCGGTACCGGCAAGACGTCCTTCGCGCGGGCCATCGCCTCGCGCCTGTCCTGGGCCTTCGTCGAGCTGCACCCGTCACTCCTCGGCCAGGGTGTCGAGGGGGCACGCACGCTCCGCGACGCATTGGGCGAGCTCGGCACGGTCGATCGCCTGGTGTGCTTCATCGACGAGGCCGACGAGATCGCGTCGGACCGGGCCGAGCGCCCGGACAGCCAGCCACTGGTTAACGAGCTGCTCAAGGCGGTGCCGATGTTCAAGTCCCGGCCCGACCGTCTGGTCGTCATGGCCACCAACTCGATCGCCGCCATCGACCCGGCACTGTTGCGCCCGGGGCGGTTCGACCTGATCATCCCCGTGGGCGCCCCCGACGAGCTCGAGCGGGTCGAACTGTGCACCGAGTTCCTGCCCGCCGGGGACCCGGCCGAGGTGGCGGCCCGGACCCCCGGATTCACGCCGGCCGACTTCGCCCTCGTCGCCCAACGCGCCGCACAGCTCGCCTTCGACCGGGCCCTGCTCGGCGAGACCCCTGCGGTGACGGCGATCGACGTGCTGCGGGCCGTGGACCTGACCCGTCCGTCGGTGAGTGCAGGTTCCGCCGATCGGTTCGCCGACGAGGCGGAGCGCTACGCCCGACTCTGACCTGCACAGAGGCGGTCCCACGCGGCGGCCAGGGCGGCGTCGTCACCGTCGACCTCGACCACCTTGCGACGCGAGGCGGGTCCCCCGGCGATCCGCACGCTGCCCCTGGCCACACCGAGGGCCGCCGCCACCGCCAGCACCACAGCCGCGTTCGCCCGACCGTCGGTGGCGGGCTCGTGCACCCGGACGACCAGGAGCCCGTCGTGGGAGCCGCCGATCCCGGGGTGCGAGGAGCGCGGGCGGACGAGGACGGGGCGCTTCACCGGGCCACACTGCCACGGCTGCGGCAGCCCCCGGTCCGGCACGGTCGGCAGGTCACCGCCGGGCCGCCGGCCACCGACGACCCGGTCCGGGTAGAACTGGGCGGTGAGCGCCCGCGAGCTTGTCGTCCTGGGATCGGCCAGCCAGACCCCCACACGCCATCGCAACCAGAACGGCTACCTGCTCCGCTTCGACGACCGTGCCGTCCTGTTCGACCCGGGTGAGGGCACTCAACGCCAGCTGCTCCTGGCCGGGGTGTCGGCATCGCCCATCCATCACGTCTGCATCACCCACTTCCACGGTGACCACTGCCTCGGACTGCCCGGCGTGCTGCAGCGGATGTCCCTCGACCGCATCGACCACCCGGTCGAGGTCCTCTTCCCGGCGAGTGGTCACGTCTTCTTCGACCGACTCCGCCATGCCTCGTCCTTCCAGGACCATCTCGACGTGCGACCCGTTCCGGTGTCGGCGGACGGCCCGGTCACGAGCGGGACCCGTCTCGGCATCGAGGCCGTGCGGCTCGACCACGATCCCGAGACCTTCGGGTGGCGGGTGGTCGAACCCGACGGGGTGCACATGCTCACCGAGCGACTCGAGGCCCGGGGGATCCGGGGACCCGACATCGGTCGGCTCCGCTCGGAGGGTGAGCTGGTGGTGGACGCCGTGCGCACCAGGTTGTCGGACGTGTCCGTGGCCCGGCCGGGCCAACGGGTCGCGTTGGTGATGGACACGGGCCTGTGCGACGCCGCCGTCGAGCTCGCCGCCGGCGCCGACCTGGTGGTGAGTGAGGCGACGTTCGCGACCTCGGACGTCGCCCTGGCCCGTCGCTACCGGCACCTGACGGCCGCCGACGCGGCGCGGGTGGCCCGTGACGCGGGTGCCCGGCGCCTGGTGATCACCCACTTCTCCCAGCGGTACCCCGACGTACGGGTGCTGCTGGACGAGGCTCGCGCCGTGTTCGACGACGTCGTGGCCGCAGAGGACCTGGCCCGGATACCGGTGCCCGGGCGGATCGTGCCGCGGTGAGACGGCCGGTCAGGACCCCTCGGCGAAGTACACGTCGCGCAGGGTCCGCTTCAGGATCTTGCCGGAGGCGTTGCGGGGCAGTTGCTCGTCGACGAAGGCGATGCGGCTCGGCACCTTGAACGGTGCCAGCGACTCGGCCAGGAAGTCCTTCAGGCCGTCGGCATCGAGGTCGGACCCGGGTTGGCGGAGGATCACGCAGCCCACCTCCTCGCCCAGGCGTTCGTGGGGCACACCGAACACGGCCGCCTCGTAGACGTCGCCGTGCTCGTAGATGGCGCTCTCCACCTCGGCGCAGTAGACGTTCTCCCCCGCTCTGAGCACCATGTCCTTGGCCCGGTCCTCGATGTAGAGGAATCCCTCGTCGTCGATGCGGCCCAGGTCGCCCGAGGCCAACCACCCCTCGGTGATCGTCTCCGCGGTGGCCTCCGGCTTGTTCCAGTAGCCGCGGATGACGTTGGGGCCGCGCATCCAGATCTCGCCCCGGGTGCCGGTGGGAACCGGGTTGCCGTCCTCGTCGCGGATCTCGACGTCCATGATCGACGTCCGGGCCCGGCCGGTCGAGGTCGGATGGGTGACGTAGTCGTCACCGTTGTTCCCCGGTCCGAAGGCGTTCGTCTCGGTCATCCCGTAGCCGATGTTGGGTCGGCCCCGGCTGAACCCCTTCTCCACCCGGTCCACCAGCTTGGCCGGTGCCGGTGCCCCGCCTCCGCCGATGCTGGCCAGCGACGAGGTGTCGTACTTGGAGAACGACGGGCTCTCGAGCATGTCCCAGCTCTGGGTGGGCACACCGACGAACGTGGTGACCCGCTCGGCCTCGATGAGGCGGAGTGCGGTGTCGGGGTCCCACCGGTGCATCATCACCAGCTTGAACTTCATGCCGAAGCAGGTGAGCATCACCGGCACGCAGCCCGTCACGTGGAACAGCGGCACGATGAGGATGAAGCAGGGGGCGAGGCTGCCGCCGCCGAGCAGGTCGTCACCCTTGCGGGCCGACTGGATGGTCGTGCCGCACCAGAAGGCCATCAGTCCGTTGACGACGGCCCGGTGGGTGGACACCGCCCCCTTGGGGAACCCGGTGGTGCCGGAGGTGTACAGGATGGTGGCATCGTCGTCGGGGTCCACGGTGACTTCGGGCATCGGGTCTCCGAGGGTGACGACCTCGTCGTAGCGGGAGACCCCGGTCGGGTTGGGCTCCAGCTGGTCGCCGCGGACCATGATCATGGGCACGCCCCTCGAGTGGGCCGGGGCATGGGACCGCTCGATCCGCTCGGGGTCGGCGATCAGCAGGGCGAGCCCCGAGTCCTCGATGGCGTAGTCGAGCTCCGACTCGGTCCACCAGGCGTTGAGGGACACCGACACCGCGCCGATCGAGAGGACGGCCGCGAACGACACGATCCACTCGGGAAGGTTCCGCATGGCGATGCCGACCCTGTCGCCCTTGCCGATGCCGTAGGTGTGGACCAGTGTGTGGGCGAGCGCGTCGACGTTGCGCATGGTCTCCGCGAACGTCCACCGCTCGTCCTCGTAGACCAGGAACTCGGCTTCGTCTCCCCTGGCCCCGGCGAACAGCTGTCCCAGATTCGTCGGGGCATTGGCGAACACCCGCACGGGATGGCCGTCGACCGTCGTCTCGACCACTTCGAAGAGCTGTCCGGGGCCGGTGACCTGCTCCAGTGCTTCGTCGTACGTGAGCGGCACGGCCGCCACCTCCTTCGGCGAGGGTGGGTGCCGGCACGCAAGTGACCGGCGGGTAACGGAGTGTAGATCGCCACCGGGAGGCCGGTCGACGGACCTCGCGTCCGCGGTCCGGCCCGACGGGCCGCACGACGGGCGGACGGGGGACCGTCGAGGTTCGGGACCGACCCGTCGGGGCGACCGTGGACGCGGGTGGGCCCGGGAATCCTGCCGGGCGAGCGTGCTAACGTCCCATCGACGCAACACAGAAGTGCCTCGACGCAGGGGAAGCCGGTCAGATTCCGGCGCTGGTCCGCAACCGTAGGCGGTGTACCCGTAGGGGTCGCCGTGAGCCGGGATACCTGGTCGGGGTGAGCTCCCATCGTCGAGACACACGGTCTGGGGCTCGGTGGTCGCTCGTCATCGTGTCGTGATGGCGGATTGCTCCCGGGTTCGGACCCGGAAAGCGAGCAACCGTGAACCACCGTCCCCGCCTGCTGGCCTTGGGCATCGCCCTGAGCCTGAGTGCCGTCGTCGCCGTCCCCGCAGCCGGTGCGGCCAGCCGACCGGACACGGCGCCTCCATCCTTTCCCCAACCCGCAGCAGCCCAGGCGTCGGCACAGTGGTTGGCCGGTCAGCTGACCCCGGGTGGCTGGATGCCGAACGCCTCCGCCCAACCGAGCCTGAGCTTCACCGCCAACACGGTCCTCGCCCTGGCCGCGGCCAAGATCGACCCGGCCGGGGTGCAGGCGGCCCTGACCTACCTCGAGGCCAATGTCGGGAGCTACGTGACCCAGAACGGGTCGGACGGGCCCGGACAGCTGGCCCTCCTGATCCTGGACGCCGAGGCCGGGGGGATCGACCCCACTGATTTCGGGGGCGCGAACCTGGTGGCCCGGCTCCTGGCCACGGAGCAGCCGAGCGGACTGTTCGGCACGGCCACCCAGGTGGCCAGCTTCTCGGCCGGCAACTACGAACAGGGCGCGGCCCTCCAGGCCCTGGGCGCGGCCGGGGTGAAGGGCGGACCCCAGCTGGCCGGCGCCATCGGCTACCTGGTGGGGCAGCAGTGCCCCGACGGAGGGTGGTCGTTCACCGACCAGGCCACGGACACCTGCGTGGCGAGTGGCTCCGCCGGCACCGGTCCCGACACGAACTCGACCGCGCAGGCCGTCCAGGGCCTGGCCGCGCAGGGTGCGGTCACCCCGGCGGTCGCCGCCGGCGCCCTGGGCTTCTATACCGGCGGCCAGGATGCCGACGGGGGCTGGTCGTACTACCCGAACTCGACCGGCTCCCCACAGGCCACCGATCCCGACTCGACCGCCTTCGTCATCCAGGCCCTCATCGCACTGGGTCGGTCGCCGCTCGGTCCGGCCTTCGTCCACGGCACATCGGACCCCGTATCGGCGCTCCTGGCCTTCCGGGTCACGACGGGCGTCGGTGCCGGGGCGTTCGGGCTGTCCTCCGCTTCCGCCAGTCCCGACGTCACCGCCAGTTTCCAGGCCACCCCGACGATCGCCGGCAAGTCCTTCGCCTTCCCGATCGGCTCGTCCGACGGGTCCTACTGGCTGGTCGGATCGGACGGAGGCGTGTTCGCCCTCGGCGGGGCCGGCTTCCACGGCTCCATGGGCGGGACACGGCTCAACAAGCCGATCGTCGGGCTCGCCGCCACCCCCGACGGGGGCGGCTACTGGGAGGTCGCGTCCGACGGCGGGGTGTTCGCCTTCGGTGACGCCGGC
>Ga0075520_1001992_pt1 | contig 10041 bp, 5 predicted proteins | sample NGEPerB_FD_75100 | JGI IMG/M metagenome (GOLD analysis project Ga0075520, IMG submission 75100) | Arctic peat soil microbial communities from the Barrow Environmental Observatory site, Barrow, Alaska, USA - NGEE PermafrostAB12-B | ecosystem: Environmental > Terrestrial > Soil > Wetlands > Peat ...
CGCCGCACAACTCCTTGAAGCTTATCCCCGGATCCAGCCCGACCTGGTGCTCGTCGGTGTCCGACGGGGCCTTTTCGGTGACCCGGATGCCGCGCAGCAATTACTGCGGGCCTATCCGAAAGCGCGGGTGATCGTTTTCGGCGCTCCGGTCGACGCGCGCGCGATGATCATTGATGTGGCGCACGGCGCCGCCGGATTGTTGCTGTGGGAACCCAATGATCGCAACGCTTCCGCCCGCACCGATGTCGGTGCCCGGCCGACAAGGGGCCTGCCGCCCACCGGCCCGACGCCGTCGACCATGGCCCGCTACGGCGGCCACCGTGGCTCAAAACCCACCGAGCGCGAGCTGCAAATCCTGCGCGGAATGAGCGAAGGCCATTCCAACGGAGAGATCGGCCGCGAATTGTTCCTCTCCGAGGACACCGTCAAGACCCACGCTCGACGGCTGTTCCAGAAACTCGGCGCGCGCGACCGGGCGCACGCGGTTGCCCTGGGGTTGCGCAACGGCCTGTTCGGCTGATCGCCGGCCCGACCCATGCGGGACGGCGTGACACCCGACCCACGGCCCGGCCGAAGACGGGGACGGCAGATGACCCGGCCGGACGGTAACCGGCCCCCCTGCACCGACCCGGCTCGCCCACGCCGAGCCCACGCTCCCATCCACCCCCAGCCGACCGCAGAGACTCGGGCCGCGACGGTCCCGGTCGGGCTGTCGTGGCCACCTGCCGGGTCAGGCGGGCCGCGTCACGTCCCGTACCCCGCCCCGGTGATGACGGTGCCGTCACGCCGGATTCGTGGCCGCCAACCCGCCGATGTCCGCACTGCTCGACAATCGGCGACGAGCCTGGCTCAGGTGATGGTGATGTCGGCCTGGTCGGCCAGGTCCTGAACGTTGTTGAAGCCGAGACCGAGGGCGAGTGGCATCGGGATCGCGGTCGGGGCGGCGTCGAGTTCGGTTTCCTGGACACGGTCACCGAACAGGATCAGGGCGAGCGCGGTGTCGTACTGCCGGGACACCCACTGGATGCCGTCGAGGTGCTCGCGGTGGGCGTGCACGCCGTGCGCCCACCTCGCGGTGTGCGGGTGGCAGCGCAGGTCGGAATCGATGATCTCGGCGCGGGTGGCGCAAAGCCGGCGCAGTCCGAAACCGGTGAGGTCGCCAATCGCTGGTCGCGAGTGACGGCAACGGTAATGGCCAGTTCCGGCGCATCGCGGCGCGGGACGGTGATTTCTTGCCGCGGACGGGAGCGTCGTGGCACATGGTCTCGGAGATGGCGCAGGCGATCCGGTCCGATCCGTCCAGCAGCGGGACCGGACCGGATGCATCGGCCGGGGTGCACGGGTGGCATCGGCCAGGGCCGGCGGGGGTGCCGGCCCAGAAACCTCGTGGACTGTTCAGCGCGTCGTAGACCCGCCCGATGTCCTTGCCGGCGGGCCCCACGCCGATCAGCGGATCGACATCCGGCGGGAACGGTGGGACCGGGGTGGGCGGTGGTACACGACTGCTGCTGTGGGGTGCCGGGTTCACGTCTGGTCGGCCAGCGCCCGGGCCGCGGCGAGGACCGCGTCCGGGTCGCTGCTCAACGCTCGATCGGGCGCAGCACCTCGCCGAGGCGACCGTTCTCGCCGGTGAACCACAACACCAGCGACCACGGATCCAACCGCCAGTACGGCGAGGATGTCGGCTATGACCGGCGGAACGGGTGCCCGCAGGCGTCGAACTGGAACCCGGGAAACAACGCCGCCTTCCCAGGTCAGTAGACCACCCTGGTGATCGCGGAGCAGCCGACCCGCAAGGTGCTCAAGGACCTCAACAAGGCGGGCTGGCAGCGCAAGCGGACAGTCGGGAGTCATTCGGTAGGGGTCTGCCAGGACGACGAGCACCAGGTCACCGTGCCCGATGGACATAGGACGATTTCCGCAGGAGTCCTGCGGCAGATCAACAAAGCACTCGAATCATGCGAAAGGGCCAGGAGGCCAGAATGACCACGTACACCGTCTCAGTGACCCGCGAAGGGCGCTGGTGGATCGTACGGGTGCCGGAGATCGATCAGGTCACCCAGGTACGGCGCTTGTCGGAGGTCACGAAGGCGGCCCGCGAACTCATCGCCGTGACACTCGACGTACCGATGTCCAAGGTGCGCGTGCGCGTGCGCGTCGAGCGGGTAGGTGCGGTCGAGGACGTCACCGGCCGGGCCGAGGCGATCCGCAGGGAGCACGCACGCGCTGACGAACTGGCTCGCCGGGCGCAAGACGAATCCAAAGAGCTGGCCCGCCAACTGGCCGGCGCTCATGTCCCGATGCGGGACATCGGCGAACTGCTCGGTGTCTCCCACCAGCGCGTGCACCAGCTGATTTCGCTGTAAAGCCAGATCGCCGGGACCGGGTGCCAGGGTTGTGAGAGTGGGCTCGATGGTGGCGACCGCGGTGTCGTCGCCGCCGACCATCAGGCAATAGCCCCGTTCCAGCCCGAAACGCCGCCGCTGGCGCGTGCGTCGACGTCATTGAAACCTTTGTCCGCAGCGCGGCCGTGCGCCGGAAGTCATCGCGGTCGTTGGAGTTGCCGCCCTCGATGACGATGCCGCCCTCGTCCGGCAGCTCGGCGAGTTGTTCACCGGGGCACGGACGTTGCCGGAGTTCGTCCCGAAGCCGACCAAGCGGCCGGCGGCGACGGTGATCTCGGCCGGCTTTACCGGTTTCACGGTTGGGCAGGACGGCCGCTACCCCACTCAGCGCCACCTTTTGTGGACTCGGCGCCAACATATTTCGGTGGGTTGTGACAGGACATGGCTGACGTTCGGTGCCAGGACATCGGTGACAGTTTGTTGGTCAGGTGGTCGGAACAATACGGGGGGGTGCTCGGGTGTTCCTGGGATCTCGGATGGGTTCTTCGTGGCGTCGGGTGGGATCGATGCTGAGCTCTCTGATCTGACCAGGTGGCCCACTTCGAGGCCTACCAACTGCATTGGGCCGGCCGGCCATCGGCCCGCGGCGCACCCTGTCGACGGTCAGCCTCGCCGAGCACCTCGGCGTGCTGTGCACCTGCTTCGAGCGGCACACCGATGGGACGGGCACGACATCCCCTCGCGGTTGCTGGTTTTCGCCGGTGACCTGCCCATCCGGGACGAGCCACTGCCGCGCTTCCTCGACGACGCCGCGGTCACCACACTGCTCCAGGCCGCCCGTTCCGACGCCGACCCGTTCGTCCGCCTGACCGTGGAATTCCTGGCCCGCACCGGTCTGCGCAAAGGCGAGTTCCTTGACCTCACCATCGATTCTGTGGTGTTGATCGGGTCGGCCTACTGGTTGCACGTCCCGCTTGGCAAGCTCCGCACAGACCGCTACATCCCGCTGCACCCCGCAACTGGAAGACCTGCTCGACACCTGGCTCGCCACCCGCCGCAACACTCGCCCAGCCACTGCCTGTTACTCAAAGACGGACACCGGATCGCCCAGAACCGGGGTCGCCCGCGCCGTCGCCAAGGCCGCCCGCACCGCCGGCGTCGGCCGCGTCACCCCTCAGAAAACGATCCGGGACTCATGTCTAGCGACCCGGTAATGCCTGAACGGTGTCAGCGGTTGTCCACGATGAGAACCCCTGGCCACCATGAACAATGTGGTGCTCGCTGATTCTGGTCGCTCGGCCAACAGGTACGTTGCACCGACCCTGCGACGTCGACATCCAACGGCACCCGGCGTTCCTTGTCGCCGTTGCCCACGACCCGGATCCAACGTCGGGGATGTCCACATCCCGCACCTGCAGGCCCAGCACCTCCGCCGACCGCAGACCGGAGAACAGCATCAGCCCGGCGATCGCCCGGCCCCGGTCCGTGCGGACGCTACCCAGCAACGCCGCTGTCTCGGCACGGTCCAGGCCGCGGGGCAGTCGCCGCGGTTCCCGCACCCGCAACCGGGACTTCGGCCGGTCCACGTGCGCCAGCAACCTGGCCCTCTGCGCGGTCGTCGACCGGCGGGCCGCCGCCATCCCGGGTTGATCAGGGTCGGATCCCCCGCGCGGGGCCGCCTTTGTGACCGAGCCGGCGTGGACGGTTCGGCGGACACCGGTCACCGGGAGAAAGGGGGCGGCCCGGCACCTTTCGGTGCGGGGCCGCCCGGCTTCACGCTGGGATGACGTCCAGAGCGATAACGATTACGACTGGACGATCACGACCCTGCGGGCACGTATCCGACCACGTCGATCAGAGCGTTGATCGGTGACCCGGCGCTGTAGAGCGAGAGCTGCCCGTTGGCACCGAGATTCACGATCGCGAAGTTCGCGACGTCGGTGGTGGGGCTGATGTAGTTCACGTTGCTGGTGGACGGCGGGGCAGCGTCTGCGGGGTAGATCTTCAGGTAGCCGCCGCCGGTGGAGCCCGTGCAATGAACGGCGGTGACGCTGACCAGGACGGCCTGGGCGTCCGTCGGGACTCCGGCCTTACCGGCCACCTGAACCGAGACCGGTTGGTTGGCCAGCAGCGGACTGGTTTCCCGGCTGTCGAACACCCGCACCGGCGAGGACGTGACCACGTTACTTGTCGAGGGGTAGTAGCCGAAGACGTCGACGGCGAGTCCGATGGATGCGCCGTCGGAGGACACGTTGATCTTGCCGTCGGCCGGGATGTCAACCACCGCGAACGCGGCCTTGTCGACGCCGGGGATGTAGTTGATGTTGCTGGTGTTCGGCACGGGTGCACCGTCGGGGTAGACCCGCAGGTACCCGTAGTTGTTCGGGTTGATGGCAGTGAGGTTGATCGCCACCGCTTTCGCGTCATCGGGGATGCCGTCGTTGTTGGGGCTGGCTCCGGTTCCGGTGACCTGGATGGTGATGTGCGCTCCGGGAGCGATCGAGGTCACGCCGCCGGTGTTGACGCCCGTGCGGGTGTCGGCGATCCGGGTGGGAGGCAGCGACTCGAACGCTGGGGTACTTGGGGCGAGCGTCTGGCGCCGGTCCCCGACGTAGTAGCCCTCGACATCGACGGCCACATTGACCGGGGAGTTGTCGCTGAACACCCGCAGCCCGGAAATGCTGGTCGGGCATTCGTTCGGCACGACGATCGCGTTGGCGACGGCCTGGCCGACCTGATAGTTGATCAGCGACGTGTCGGGCGGCGTCGAGGCCCTGGTCGGGGATCCGCCTTCGCAGCTGTCGGCGACCCGGAGGTCACCGCTGCCGGTGGGTCCGATGGCGGTCACGTTCAACACGTACGCGGTGGCGTCCAGCGGTACCGCAGTGCGGGCGTAGTCGAAGAACGTCAGCGTGCTGGGAGCGACCGGGTCGGTGCCCACGCCGCCCTGACCGATGCGGGTGTCAAAGATCCGGAACGGGGTGACGGGGACGTACTGGCCGGACCAGGTGATCGTGCCGACACTGCTGATGCCGTTCACCGTCGCGGTGATCGTCTGCACGCCGCCCCGGCTGGACCGGACGAAGACCGACGCGAACGGCAGGATGTTGGGATCGCTGTCGGGCCCCGTGGCGATGCCGTCGTCGACGCGGGCGGTGACGGAGTTCCCCGGCAGGACGTTGCCGTTCTGATCGACGAACGCCCCGACACCGGAGGAGGTGAAGGTGACGGTCCGACCGAAGAGGCGGTTGTTGTTGCCGTCGGCGAGCATGGCGCCCACCGGGACCTTGTCCACCGACGGAGTGGTCGCGGTCGGGTCGGGGATGACCCCGGCGGTCAGGGTGTTGACGAATCCGTGCGGGGTGAACGGCGGGAGGGTGTCGTTGACGCCCTGCCCGGTGTAGCCGCCGCCGAAGTTGTCCAGGGTGATGTTGACCTGGTCGGCGACGCCGTCGCGGGCCCAGTACTGGGTGGACACCGTCGCGCCCAGCGAGACGCCGCTCTGGAACGCGTAGACGGTCACCTGGTCCTGGTGATCAGCGGTCGGGGAGACCGCATCGGTGTAGCTGAACGGGGTACCGGTTCCGTCGATGGTGGTCTGCGTCGGGCCGTTGACATCGGTGGTCACCTGCCAGACATAGTCCACTCCGTCAACGGGTGCCCCGGCGGGGTTCACCGTGCTGGCGGTGAACGATGCGCTGCCACCGATGGTGCCGGTGCTGACATATGGATCGATGGAGACGATGTCGGCGGGCGCGATCCAATGGACCTCGGCCGGCACGGTGATCGTGTTGTCGCCGACCAATGTGGCGTCGATGGTGACATCGTCGCCGACCAGCGGGATCGCGTCCGTGACCGTGGCCAGGAACTTGCCGTCGGTGCCGGTGACGGCCGGGTCGGGTGCCACACTGTAGCCGGCCACCTGTGATGCCGGCGTCGACGCGGCGGCGGCGACCGTCAGCTGGACGTCGTATCCGCTCAATGGGTTGTCGTTGCCGTCCAGGAGCTGGAAGTAGACCGGCGCGGTGGTGGAGTTGGTGAACGCGGTGACCGGGCTCGTCCCCGTCGGGGCGACCAGATCAAGGTGAATGGGGCCGGGCGGACGGGCGACGACGGTGATCGTCGCGGTGTCCGAAGGTCCTTCGGAATCCGGCGCACCGAAGGCCTGCAACGTGTCGGTGCCGATTGTTGTCTCGGTGGTGGACGGCGGGAGAGTGGTGTACTCGGCCGTATAGGTGCCCTGAGGCTCACCGGCAACCGCGGTGACGTTGACCGACCGGCCAGCGTTCGGTCCGGCAGTGATGCCCGCAGTCGGCAGCGCCGCGGGATCCCCAACGAGATCGCCCTGCGCGTTGAGCACCGTGACCGCCTCGTCGACGGTCGCATCCTGGAAGGCTGTCTGGGTGGCCGGCTCGATGACGACCTGCGTCGCGTCGCCGGCTGTACCCGGATCGACGGTCAGCGTTGCCGCGCCCTGGACGCCATCGACCACCGGCCTCGCGGCCAAGGTGAAGTCGATGGTGCCCGCACCCGTCGAATTGGCCCAGAACGTGGCCAGTCCACTCGAGTCGGTCGTCAATTGCGTGCTCGCAGCCTGATGCGGAATGCTGACGACGGTCCCGGTGAAGGCGTTGAGGGGATCGGCCGAGACCAGGACCAGGTCAGGCCCGGTGCCCGACACGTCGATGCCCTGCAAGGGGATCGCATTGCCGTTCGCATCCGTCGCAGTGAGCTGGTACTTCGCCCATTGGCCCTGCGCGACATGGGTCGCGGGTGCGGTCGCGGTGATCGCGTGAACCGGACCGGTCACGATCAGCGTGCCTTCCACCGTCGGAGCGCCGTCGGTGAAGGGCACCGTTGGCGCGATGGTGGCGCTGTAGAAGAACACCAGATGGTCCGTGCCGGCAGTGCCGTTCGTCGTGACCGTGCATGTCGCATCGGTGGCGTTGACCAGGCACGGAAGGGCGTCGGTCAGCGGCGCGCTCGCGCCGTCGGGTCCGCTCGCGACCGCGTAGTAGATCCCACCGGGAGGAACGTTGTTGTTGAACCCGATCGTGAACTGGCCACTGCTCGCGCCGCCACCCGCGACGGTTTGGGTGCCAGGCGTCACGGTCAACACTGTTGGCGCGGCGGCGGCCGCGGTCGGCGCTAACAACACCGCCGGCAACATTCCTGCGACAATGGCCACAGCCGTACCAACAGCGATTCGACCCAACGTTCGCTTACTCATGGGTGTCCCTCCCGGACAAGGATTCTCGTGGCCCAGCCGATGGCTGTGGAAACTGCGCGGATGCCGCGAATGCCGCCACCCGGACTATAGACCTGACCGCATACTCGCCCGCCGCGGATTACGCCTCCAATATCGGCAGCCCGAGAATCGGGCCTGCGGATCGGCGACACATGTACACAATCAAGCAGTATTGGGCTCACTTTCGCACCGGCAGCGGCACTGACGATGCGTCTGCGACCCCCCCGCTCGTCCATCCGCACCCCCCATTCTTGGTCAGGTGAATTTGCTCTGTCAGGCGAGACGCCGGCCACCTCACCGCGCTGAGAACTGGCTTTGTACAGCGCTTCTTGGCCAGCGTAGGTGGCTCGCCGGTTGCCTGCTTGGCCACCGGGATCGGTGGTTCCCGTCAGGTGATCGGCCGGCGGTCGGTGAAATATCTCGTCGGCGGTGGCGGAAGTCGCCGCCGGAACCCAGAGGATCCTGCGTCCCGCCGGGTCGGACATTCGTGGAAAGTTACCGCACCGACCCATGCGCATTCCGCCGCCGTCCGCTTTCGACGGGCCGCACCCATTACCCGCAGTGAGGCGCGATATCGCTAGTGCGGAAGATCCGGGCCGAATTCACCCGTTCGTGCAAATTGCTCCGTTCGACGGTGACCCGACTCCGCTCCTTCGAACGAAAATATTGTCACCTGGCCGAGCGGTGCCGCCCGCGTTGAATTTGCAGGGATTTCATCTTCGTGCCGATGGGTGGGCATGGGTCCGCCCGTACCGCGATGCGTTGCCGTGGCGGAGCGGTGAATCCAGCCAGCAATCGCGCACTGCACTGTGGTGATCACTCCGGCGGCCACCGCCCACACCGCCGAGCGCGGTCAGCGGCCGTGCGGTCAGCGGCCACACCGCCGAGCGCGGTCAGCGGCCGTGCGGTCAGCGGCCACACCGCCGAGCGCGGTCAGCGGCCGTGCGGTCAGCGGCCGTGCGGTCAGCGCTGTACCCCCCTTCCCGAGATCACGGATGTCGGCACCCCGGTGACGGCGGTCCGCGCCATGCCCGCACACGGCCGTGGAATTCCTGTTCATCAGTTGGGATACGCCCTGCTGACGGCTCGCGGTTTCCGGCTCGTCCCGGCGATTGCCCTGGCCTTATCGAGGAGGCGAATGCCACGAATGGGGTGGGCCAAATACCCAGGGTGATCAAATGTCGCCCGGGAGTGTTCGATGCGAATTGTCTGTTGAATCACATCGGTCCCTTTTCCGGCAATTCTCATTGAAGTGGGAAGCCCCGCCACGCGGCTTCTGGAAGCTGATCCCAGAGCGGTGGGATCACCATAGCGGTTGTGGGCCAGGGACTGTCGCTGAACCCGGAGATGTATGCCGGGGCACGAATAGTTGGCCCTTTAGGTGGTTCATCCGCTGCGCGCCGGGATCGAGCGGTCTTGGACTGCCGGGCATACGATCGGCGTGTATCGCCTGTGAATTACATGTGACCGGCAAACCGAACAGCCAAACAGTTCGTCCAGGGCGGACCCATTAGCTGTGCCGATCGCGGCACCGGCCGACGACCGGGTGCCAATTGGCGAAGGAGCGAACGATGACGATCTGGTCCACCGCTCGCTTCTGACGGATTCGGGGAAATCAGGCGAGCCGCGTCTCGCAAGGGGAGTTGAAGGGGTGGATGGCACCATGATCAGGAAGCTTCTCGTGGCCGTATTGGCCGCAGTTGTAGCCACCGCGATGACAGGGCAGCTGGCGCTGGCCGGCGCACCGCCCAAAGTCCAGGGGGCGACCGCCGCGGCGGCCATCGAAGCTGCCACCCCACTCGTCGCTGCAGCGACCCCCGCGGCCGCTGCGACCCCTGACGCTGCGACCCCGGCGGCCGCGACCCAAGCGGCCGCGGCAGCGCCGCCGAGTCCGACGGACCCGACGAAGATTCCACACTATTTCGGTCCGTTCCCGAACTGGGCCAACAGCCCGCAGACGCTGACCGACGCGGTCGTCACGATCAGCGGCGGTGGCGGTACCGGCGCCGAGGCGACAGCGACGGTGGCGCCGAAGACCGGCGCCGTCACCTCGATCATCATCACCTCCCCCGGATCGGGATACACCTCCGTCCCCACGGTCGCGATCACCTCTCCCGGACTGACACCAACGGCGCTGGCGGCGGCGACCGCGGTGCTGGCCAAGGGCGTCATCACCAGCATCGCGGTGGACGAAACGGGTTTCGGCTTCACAGCTCCGGCCGTCACCTTGACCGGTGGCTCGCCGACCACGCCGGCGGTGGCCACCGCCAGCGGCGGTGTTGACAACATCACGCTGACCAACGGCGGCGCCGGGTACCCGAACCAGCCGATCGTCAAGTTCTCACTCCCGCAGCAGCCAAACGGCCAGATCGCCACCGCGACCGCGACGATGGACGCCAACGGTGTGGTCACCGCGGTCGATTTGGTGGACCCGGGTTCCGGATACAC
>Ga0075520_1001994_pt1 | contig 10037 bp, 7 predicted proteins | sample NGEPerB_FD_75100 | JGI IMG/M metagenome (GOLD analysis project Ga0075520, IMG submission 75100) | Arctic peat soil microbial communities from the Barrow Environmental Observatory site, Barrow, Alaska, USA - NGEE PermafrostAB12-B | ecosystem: Environmental > Terrestrial > Soil > Wetlands > Peat ...
CCCACAACCCCCAACCCATTCCACGCCCCACTCGCCCCTCGACACACTGACCCTGCACATTGCGCCCTGCACACTGACCCCGATCGAAGTCGCGCGTGAGACTCGAATTGAGACGAAACCTCAGAGTGCAGCGCCATGCGATTGCCGGCCAATCAAAGCGAGAAACGCCGCGTAATTCCGAAGGACACCATGGGACCAGCGACATCGATCGACTGGTTGTAGTTGTACGTGTACGCGGGCTGACCAAACTGAGCTTGATATGTTGTGGTTGTCCGTTTGGAACCAAAAATCCCGGCTCCGCCGGCGGATACGGAAAGCTTCCACGAGCCGGGGCTGCCGTTACCGATGATCCAGGTCGAGACACCAACGCCCGCATACCAATAGCCCATGACCCCGCCACCGCCTTCGAGAAACAAGTCGGAACGACCGCGCAGAGGTATTGAAAGCTGTCCCGTGGTACCGCCATAGATGAAGCCCTTCCGATCGGTCTCACTATTGCGGTGCAGGATCAGGAGATTGCGCAGTGAAAGCATCATGCCGTCCCTAGCTCCAAGCCGAACCAATTGCGACATCGTGAATGCTGTGTGAGTCTCCTGTGTCTGGACGATGGTGGGGCCCGATGCCAGAGTGTTGTCCGCGCCCGCGGTGGTGCCCCCGAAGAAGTTCTGCAGCATGTGGTCGGCATCTCCGTTGACCCAACTCACACCCGCGCCTAGGCCCACAGCTAGCGCCCGGGTGTCGTAGCCGCCTTCCAGGAGCGCGGCGGTGGAAACAATAGAACCTTCGGAGGTCGATCCCAGCCCGAGCGGCTGGATGCGCACATCAGCGAAATAGGCACGTCCCCAGTAGGACGCCTCAAGATCGGCCAAAATACCCGCGCCGACGGGCGTGCCGACATTGATTATCGGTCGCAGAACCATCGACAATTCGCCCACATTCGCAACGCGCGGCGGAAAGGCGTTGCTTGCTTCGGCGTCTGTCGTTGTGGGCCGCGCATAGTCACTCGACTTGACTAGAGCACTGCGCCCGGTTTCCGCGAGGGCGCTGTTCTCCTTGACCGCGACGACCACAGCTACCGTCACGAGTTCTTCACCGGTGAACCCTGTCGCGCCTTCTTTGTCGATGATTTCGGATCGATAGATGGCAAAGCTATCGCCGATTCGGACCCCGTCCTCTGCCCCAGCATCAATTTCGACCGTTCCGGGGGTGACGCGGCGGAGTTCTACGTTCGACGGCACTCGACGTTTCACCGTGCGCGAGCGAGGCGGCGGAGCGCCGACCAGCGCCGGGGGGTGGGCGGACTGTCTCGACTCCGGCAAGGCCGCGTCGTCGAGAGGGACGGCGCTACGCGACACGGTTACAACCCAAATCTGCCCGTCGACTACGTGAAAGCCCGTCGCTTGGCCGCTTACGTTTACGTCGCGAAAGCGTCGCGGCGAGAGCGGCTCCGTGACGTCGAACACAGTGACACCCCGCGAACCACGCGCGACGTAGAGCATTGTCCCTTGATGAAGAATCGCGACCACTGGACCTTCGATGGCCAGCGCCTCACGGTGATCGCCCCGTACTGCTACGACCGCGCCGGCCTCCAGTACGAATTCCACGGGGGCAGTGAGGGCGGCGTTAGCAGGCGCCGTTGCGGGCCCTGAAGCGGCCGCGCCCGGCACGTCCACAGCCGAATCGACGGCAACCGAGTGGGCAGATTGAGCTAAAGCAACGGTGGAAACAAAAGCAAGCGCTAGAATGTTCAAGAAGACCTCCAGGTGCCAACTATGGAATGAGAGGACCGTATGGGATCGCGGGGTACCCGCCAACCTCCGAGGGAGACCCGCCATCAATGGTACCTCCTCCGGCTACCGCAGTACCTCCAAGGCTGGTGTTTCTACCTAAAGTACCACTTGAGCCACCCGTCACAAGCATAGGCCCATAGAGTACCTCTGGAAAACCGCCGGTCGCAGTAGGGCCACCTGCGTCAATTCCAGTGGCCCCTCCGGTGAAGATGCTCACGCCGTAATAGGCAGCCGGGTAACCCCCCGTGGCGGCGGGACTTCCCGAATCGACGTCACCACCACAACCGACAATCAAAGCCGATATAGCAACTGGGTACCATCGCTTGTCCATAAGTACTTAGCCAAACTTAGAATGAGAAGTGTCGCAAGAGCCTTCCAACCCTAGTGTACACCCCAGAAAATCTGTGCGTCTCCAAAGAACGCCAAATTCGTCGGTTGTCCGGTTCTCCTGGTTCGGATCCACGGCCTAAGTCGTTCCGGCGGCCCATCTCCTGCACTGCCCCGGTGTAGTTCTCATCCGAACTTACCTGACATGACAAGGCGCCAGCTGCGCGCTGACGCGACCCGGTGACGCGGGCTGTTGGCTGTTCGCGCGACAGGGATCCCGAGGCGTTCCGGCCGTGGCTAACAACCGGTGCATCCACCTGCTGGGTCAGCGCCAATTCGACTCCAACCAGGGGCTCCTCATATTGAGGCACACGAGCAGGCACCGCACAACGATGTTGCATGATCATGAAAAGCAACGCCGCGTGCACCAGACACGCGCCAAGAATCGCAAGTCGAAATCGGCGCTCGCCGTTCATAGCGGAAGTGACATCAATTTAGCACTTGGCATGAGTGTCGCAAATTTCGCTGATCGCCGCCAACTACCTCCGTTCCGCTTCTACTTCACAACTCAACCGCCCAAACCCGATCAGACCCCAATTTCATTGCCTACGTGGCGACCTTCATCAAGCGCCGAGCGCACCGCTTGAGCCAAGCCCGCATAGGTGTAGGGTTTCGCCAACCACGGTATACCTCGTGCATTGGCCTCGTCATCCAATTTGCATGGCGCAAAGCCGCTGGCTATGATGACCTTTTGGCCTGGGCGTCTGCGACGCAATTGTTCAACAGTCGCAATGCCATTGAGCCGTCCCGGCATCACCATGTCTACGATGATCAGGTCGTACGCTTGTTGCTCGTCGAGACTCGAACAATGATCGACCGCTTCCTCGCCCGCCCGTACCGTCATCACCGCATAGCCCAGCTGAGTCAGTATTCTGCGAGCTGTGCGCAGTTGAATCACTTCATCATCCACGACCAAGATTCGCTCACCACCGCCAATGGCTTCCGCGGGAACTGAGGATTTCTCAATCACCCGGCTCTCTTGAAGAGGAAGGACAATAGTGAAACAAGTACCCGAACCTAACTGACTTCTGACTAGGATCGTGCCCATCGAGTTTCTTACGATGCGGTGCACGATTGCCAATCCCAATCCCGTGCCCTTGGCGTCCAGTCGATGTTTGGCAGTGAAGAAGGGCTCGAAAATGTGTGATAGATACTCTTGGGCAACGCCAACGCCTGTATCTTCGATTTCGACGATAGCGTGGGCTCCAGGTGCAACAACGTCTGTACCCTCCAAGGGTTCGATGAGAATGCGGCTATGTGTGCGCACGGTGATCCTGCCCGACCCTTCAGTCGCATCGAGCGCATTCGTGACAAGGTTCGATATGACGCGCATGAGATCGCTCTTGGAGATTTGAACCGGCAATGGCGCTTTGCTGAGTTCCAAGTGCAGTTCTACATCAGGTCGGTTCTCACACAGCGCGAACAACGCTCGCTGTTCACGTTGCAGCAGTCGATTGATCTCGAGTGTCGAATCGCCACTTTGGCGAAGTTGCCCGTACGTCAGAAGGTCTCGAATCGTGTCGGCCGCACGTATCCCTGCGTCTCGAATGACTTCAAGGTCCTCCGACACTTCCGGTGGAATGTTGCCCGCAATGCTGAGGCTTAATCTAATAGCTTCAGGTAGCGAGACGAGCGGACCGAGGACGTTGTTGAGATCATGAGCTACACCACCTGCGATGATGCTCATCGAACCGAGCCTCTCCATGGCTACTCGTCGATCTTCCTGAACTTGCGCATGTAGCCGTTCGTTTTCAAGTATCTCCTCGTGCAAATTAACGGTCTTGATGGCACTTCCAATCTGTTCACGAAGGAGCGCATACAAATCGAGTCCAGTCGGAATCTCCAGAACCGCAACGCCTAGTTGCTCTGATTCAAAGGTGAGTGGCATCACTGTCAATGAACATCTTTGGGGAAAGGACAAGAAACCATCAGGCATCAATAACTCTGCCGGATACGTTGAGTTGAGAAGATTGAGACTCATCCCTTGCTGGAGGCAAACGAACGGTTCTAGCTGTTTGCGGCTTCCCCGCAGATACAGAGAAATGAGGCAGTTGTTGATGCCGAGGCGAGGCAGTTGGAATGCAATGGCCTCACCGAGCGCAGCCAAACTGAGCGAAGTCGGAAGTCTTTCGGAAGTTGCCTGAAGTTCGCGACGAAGCCATGATACCCGAAAATCGCGGTCGCTAGCCCTTTGTGCGATATTCGCGCTGATGAGCACACGAGCCTCATGAAACGCTGCATCCAGACCGCCGTCGCTAAACGCGCTTGGTCGCCCGCTGCGCATGAAAGAAACGACACGCTGCAGGTCGTGCACAGGAACGTGCGGTTGTTTCAAGTGACTCAATAACGAACGAAACGCCCTCGAGATGGACCCGGATTCGCCTGCCCGCTGTGCCTCGAGAGCTCGATGCAACTCAATGGCCCAACGCTTGCGTTGAACCTCACCGTCAAGCACTGGCACAAGCAGTCGCGCCAATTTCGTAACGAACTCAACCTCGTCAACTGGCTCCCGGAAGGCAATGTCAATGCAGGCATCTTCTGCGGTCGAATGGCAACCGCATGACTCGCGAATCACCAATTCGGTTTTGGCGTATGTCAGTTCTGGCGCCTTTACGCCTTCCCAACTCGCCATTATGTGTTCGACCGCCCAAGCACCGAGCTGCGGCACTGGCTGGCGAATTGTAGTTAATGCTGGTTCTGTAAATGCTGAAATGGCAGCGTCGTCGAAGCCTGCCAAGGCCACATCGTCAGGACAGGCTATCCCACGTGCCCGAAGCTCGTCCAGTGCACCAACGGCCATGTCGTCATTGGCAACTATGAGCGCGTCAAAGTTTACCCTGGCATCCAAGAGCTCGCGAGTAATATCACGACCATCGGGAGTGCTGAAGTTGCCGTGCCGCAACGCGTCGTTGCGCAAATGAAGGCCATGGCGAGCAAGCGCAACCCGCGTACCATGCAGCCGCAAGTCAGATTCCTGATGCGCAACTGGACCGGCTATATAAGCAAAATGCCGGCGCCCATGTTTGAGCACCATATGCTCGGCGAGTTGTTCGGCCCCCGTCGCATTGTCAATGACAATGCTCGGCATCCCAGGGCAAGTCTGTCCCACAGAGCAGGTCGATACCGGACAATGTTGGCTTAGGTACTCGATGGTGTCGTCGAGCGCCCCAAATGAAGCAAGACAACCCGAGGCAATGATGACTCCGTCAACTCGTTTGGGATCGACGAGTTCGAAAACGTTACGTTGCGCCACGCCCGATGGGGACCAGTCCATTCGCCCCCCGTACACCCACAAGTCAATGTCATGTTCCGCGCAAACTTCCTCGGCGCCTCGCCTCAGCGATCCCTGGTAGTAGTCGCCTAGACCTGCATCGTTGAGGAACAGCGCAATGACTTTACGGCGCAACAGCGTATCAGATGACTTAGCCATGGCGGCGAGCACCTGTCCGTCCGCTGGTAACTACTCGAGTTGGCTTCATGCGTAGTGCTGCACGATTGGAAAATGCGCTGGCTATGAGTTGTTTCATACAATGCCAATTTCGTAGGACCCGACCTGTGACTAAACGGCGTATTCAAATGAAGAATTAGTCAGACCGTCCCCAAGCTCTGGCTACATTGCCTAACAATGTAGTTTGATACCAACCCCAACCCACATACAATTGGTTAGGCCGTGGATTCCAAGAGTCGTCATTGCGCCAAATCTCTGCGCTCTGGTCCCATTCATTTTGCGGAATCTGGTGAAATTTTGGCTCACCAACTCAAGATAACCGAAATTTCGCTCTAAGTGCACGAATTTATGCGCATAACCTCGGTACATTCGTGACCGGATAAACGCGCTGTTATTTACATCTGGTGCACTATGCCGGCATACTCGGTTCTGCTTCCAAAATGCGAATGCTGGTTGTGCCACCTCCACCACCGGAGTCCGAAACAGACGCGAAGCAGTTTCCGTGTGCTTTGAAGTTTCTGGACCCCCTACCCCAGTCGCCCGTCCGGCATTAGAAAACGTTTGTAGTAATTGAATGTGGCGTTGGCTTGAGTATCGTTGTTCCAGATGTGGGACGCGTAGGACTAGGTGTCGCACCTTGCCATCTTGGAAGAACCGATGACTATTCTTGTACCAAACGGAGTGGCAACCGCTCGTATCGTGCGCGCGGCGGTCTTTGGACTATTGGTTGGCGCCTGCGGCGGTGGCCACGCCGCAAAGCCGCCCATGGCAGTTCCGGCAAAAGCGCATGTCCGCCTCAGACTCTGCAGCGAGGCCCCGATTCGTCTGGATGGTCCTCCCGGCGCTCAGCAGTCTCGCGGCTGCGTGGCGACGTTTACGCAGGAGTGGTCCGATCCAGCGACGATTCGTTGGGTTGGGGCTAGCCAAGCTGAGCGACGATTCCTGGTGTACGCCCCGGCTAGTTTAGCGGCCAGTCCAGCGCCTGTAGTATTCGTGTTTCCGGGCTATTCAGCCAGTGCTGAAGCCGCTGCATTCTACTACACCCACACCCGCTTCGAGAGCCTGGCCGATCGGGACGCGTTCATAGTCGTGTACGGGAACGGGCTGCCGAACTCACCGAGCTCGGGTGAACAGCCGTCGATGCCCAAGGGTGGTTTTCTCCAAGGCTGCCTTGCGGAACACTCTGGCGAAGGAGTGGACGTGACGTATGTCCGTCGAATCCTTGACCTGTTGGAAACGGAGCTAACGATCGATCGATCGCGTCTATACGCAACCGGGCTTTCCGCTGGCGGCGGCATGTCTTTTCAACTCGCTTTGGAGGCCCCGGACTTGGTAGCCGCCATTGCCCCGGTGGCGGGCCTTCCGTTTCAACCCAGTGGGGATTGGCTTCACTCTTGCCATCCAAAGCCAGGCTACGAACGGGTCTCGATTGCTATGCTCGCGGCCACCGCCGATCCGTTCATCTCCTACGCTCCAGGCAGTTCGCGCCAGTACCCAGCCGCCCAGTACCCCGGCATGGAACAGACGCGGGATGCCTGGCTTGCCGCAATGAAGATCCAGGGTCCAGCAACGATCGACAAGTTCCCCGACAGTGTTCAAAGGGATTCCTATGAGCCGCACACGGGACTAGCCAGCAGCACAATTGAGCGACAACGCTATCCATTGGGGCCAGATGGTCAGGAGCTCTGGTACTACAAGGCCGAGGGGATGGGACATTGGTGGCCGAATCCGACGCAGATGTGGGGCGGTCTTTGGGAGCAGTTTGGCAAGACGAACCAGGATATTGACTTTGCTGACCACGTTTGGGAGTTTTTCAAGCGTCACTCCAAGCGCTAACGAGACTTCGTCTCAGACCCGCCCACGGCTCCAGTTCACCGAGACTGCCTGTCTCCGTTCCGGCACCTTGGGGCAATCAGAACTCGTGCCGCAAATGCATCGAGACCAACCTGACGCATGGCCCAAAGTCGTTACGAACCCGAGGTCCACGCATGTAGTTAATTCTGCTGGCAATGACTGCACGTGTGCCGTGCTGTGCCCTTCCCCTACGGTAGCCAAGACACTTGCGGCCCAGGAACCATGGCACCACGGTGTAGCCATGTCGACCGCCCGCTTTAGATTATCGTCAGCCTTACGGCGCTCAGGTCCATTCTGTAGCATTGTTCTTGCTGTTGCGGGCTGTCAGTCCGCAAATTCTGGCAATGCCTTCGCCAATGGTGGCGCAGGCACACAATCCGATGCTTCAGGCGCGGCCGGTAATGTCACGAACTGCGATGGCGACGCTGCCGTCAGCGACGCAGCAAGTCCGCCCAAAGATTGTCAGGTTGTGATCGAAGAACACCCTCCCGTGTCGTTTCAGCACCTCACGGATTGTTCAGCGATTTCTTATGACACGAATCCGCCAAGCGGCGGCGACCACTATTCAGACTGGGCAGCTTTTCAGAACTACGACTTCCCGGTACCCGCGGGATTTCTCGTTCACGATCTCGAACACGGGGCGATCGTCATCTGGTACAATTGTCCCTGCGACTGCCCCAATGAAGTCGCTCAGGCCAAAGCTATGATCGACGCGCTGCCGACGGATGATTCGTGCACGGGTTTTTCCACCACGAGACGCATTACCCTTTCTCCCTACCCGGACCTGACTGTGCGCTGGGCAGCAAGCGCGTGGGGTTGGACTTTGCGCGCCAATTGCTTCGATCCGGTAGGATTCGCGAATTTCTACACCGCACATTTCGGTCAAGGAAGGGAGCAGACGTGCGCTCCGGGAACAGCGATCTTGCCCAATACTTGCCATTGAAAATCGGTGAAGGTGACGCGATTGGTGGGGCAACTGTGCCGGCTGTGCACAACATCCTTGCCAAGCTGGACGGAACAACACGCGCGGCGGCCGCCGCTTGGGCGGTCCGTCAGAGTGGTTGTTTGGTCAGAGAAGAGAAGAGTACCGTTTGGCCGACCTACTGTTCGTTTCAAGGCTATAGTTTCTAAAACGCGCATACTTATCGAAAGAATGCACAATTTTTGTACAAAATAATTGACGTACAAAATATTTGTTGTAATTTATCGACATGAAGAACGTTACCGTACAGGTGGCCACTGGAGAAGACTTCTTCGATCGGGAACAGGAGCAGAAGCAATATTGGTCCGACCTAGACACCGATAACTTGTTGCTCCTTGCGCCACGGCGCGTGGGCAAGACATCTGTGATGAAGCGGATGCAGGAAAATTCCGATCAGCAGGGGTTTTCTGTTGTGTTCGTGGACGTATCGGATGCCGGGAGTGAAGCCGCCTTCGTGCGCCGTCTGTACCAAGCCGTGCTTGAATCAGCTAACGGCGACGGCCTGTGGAACCGCCTGCAGGACAGTTGGCTCGGGCATGCCATCAGTCGTGTAAAAAAGGTCGGTGGCGGCGGCTTCAGCGTCGAGTTTGTGGGCGAGGACACCAACGACTGGTCCCGTGTCGGACGCGAGTTGGCCAATGCCCTTTCGAACTTGGGCGGCCGCTGGCTCATTCAAATCGACGAACTGCCTGTGTTCGTCCTCAAGTTGCTGCACGATCCCAATTCCGAACAACGAATCCGCGTACGCGAATTTCTTTACTGGATGCGCCGGATGCGTCTCGAATATCCCACGGTCCGGTGGATGCTTGCAGGCTCGATCGGGCTCGATACCATCACCGCGCGGCTCAACCTTGCTGACACCATCAATGACTTGCGCATAGTAACGCTAGGGGCCTATTCGCGGCAAACAGCTCACGACCTGCTCTGCACGCTGGGGGCAACTTACTCGATCGAACTTTCGGAGCCAGTTCGCCAAAGATTGATCGATCGGATTGGCTGGCCCATCCCGTACTATTTGCAATTGGCCTTTCACGAGCTTCGCAACCGGGATGGAGCAGCGGCGGTAACAACCGACGACGTAGACCACGTTTTCGAGACGCTGCTCGACTCCGCTCACCGTGCCTATTTCGACTACTGGCGCCAACGGCTGTACGACGAATTGGGTCGCCCTGACAACGACTATGCGATCGACCTGCTCGCCGCCGTATCCCGCGACGAAGAAGGGGCGACCAAGGACACACTTTCTCAATTGCTCGAGCAAAGCATTGCCGATCTGCGCGAGCGGGATGCCAAATTACGCTACTTGCTCGACGTTCTGCAGAGTGATGGCTATCTCGTAGAGCACGAGCATCGTTGGCGATTCCGCTTCCCGCTACTACGTGACTATTGGTGCAAGCGAGTCGTCCCATGACGTTGCCCAACCCAGGGTCGCTTCTCGCGTACAACCCGGATCTCGTTGCCAAGGAGGACTTGATTCGAGGCTTTGTGGCGCGACGACCACTTTTCGACAGGATGCTGGACAACATTCGCCGAGAAACGAAGATCAGTGCGCCCCAGCACCACCTCATTATAGGAC
>Ga0075520_1001996_pt1 | contig 10032 bp, 8 predicted proteins | sample NGEPerB_FD_75100 | JGI IMG/M metagenome (GOLD analysis project Ga0075520, IMG submission 75100) | Arctic peat soil microbial communities from the Barrow Environmental Observatory site, Barrow, Alaska, USA - NGEE PermafrostAB12-B | ecosystem: Environmental > Terrestrial > Soil > Wetlands > Peat ...
GCACCAGAACGGGAAGGGCCAGGAGGCCGGCGATGCCCAGGAGCGAGAAGGCGGTGAGGCCACCGGCTGCATCGCCGGCATCCATCCCACTGACAGCCAGCATTCTGAACTGAACGGCCGCACCGGCTGCGGCGCCCCCGGGAACGATGAGGCTGATGGCATTGCCGGCCAGCTGGGCGGTGACGACCGGAAACCACTCTTTGGTACGGAGCGCGACCCGCTGGAGGGCGAACGTGCACCCGAAGTGCGCCCCCTGCGACACCAGGACCACACCCAACCAAATGGGGCTGACGGTGGCCAGCCGCGGCCACGAATGGAGGACGGCGATGACCTTGGGGGCGACCAGATACAGCGCCACTCCGGCAATGGTCACCAAGATCGACCGTTTGACCACCGCCTTCCAGGGGAACGGGGAGCTCTGTTGCTGTTCGAACTGAGCGGAAAACGATCGGGACCCGTGATCGCCGGCCGAGCCGGGGGCGTCGGTCATACCCGAGCCATCCAAGCACTCTGCGTGGCCATCTGCGTGGCAATCCTCGCAGCAATCCGTGCCACCCGGATCCCGCGGTTTCCGCCACGTCGCCTGTCTCGGTCTGCGAACACCAACTGGCCCTAGAGGTGGTTGAAGCCGCCCGCCTCTTCGGACGTCATCGTCACCGACACCGGGTGCTGGTCGAAATGGGCCACCGAGGCGGCAAAGTCATCGAGCAGGATGGAGGCCAGATCGCGGTCGAAACCCTGGCGCACCAGGATCCTCTGCACCGTGACATCGGATGCCGAACCGGTGAGCGGATAGGCCGGCACCTGCCAGCCCCGGACCCGGAGCCGGTCGGCCAGGTCGAAGAGGGTGTACCCGGGATCCTCCCCCTCCTTGATCCTCCAGGTGACCGCGGGGATGCCGGTGGCCGGGTCGCTGGCACACAGGAGCTCGAACGGGCCGAGTTTCGGGATCTTTTTGGCCAGGAATGCGCCGGTGTCATAACTGGCCTGGTGGACCCGTTGGTATCCCTCGTGCCCCAATCGGATGAAGTCGTAGTACTGGGCGATGATCTGGCCGGCCGGGCGGGAGAAGTTGATCTGAAAGTCGGGCATGTCGCCACCCAGGTAGGAGACATGGAAGATCAGGTCCTCCGGCAACTCCGCCTTGTCGCGCCAGATGACCCATCCCACCCCGAGCGGGGCGAGACCGAACTTATGGCCCGAGGTACTGATCGACTTCACCCGAGGAACCCGGAAGTCGAACTTCACCTCGGGAGCACAGAAGGGGGCCAGAAAGGCGCCACTGGCCCCGTCCACGTGGATGTCCACGTCGATTCCCTTTTGCCTCTGCAGGCGATCGAGCGCCTCGGACAGCTCGAGTACCGGCTCATAGGCGCCGGTGTAGGTGACCCCGAACGTGGGCACCACCAGCGTGGTGTTCTCGTCGATCAGGGGGAGCATCTGCTCGGCATCCATGCAGTAGCGGCCCGGGGACATCGGAATCTCCCGCATCTCGATATCCCAGTACCGGGCGAACTTATGCCAGACCACCTGCACCGGGCCACACACCATGTTGGGTGTGTCGGTCGATTTCCCCTCAGCCTTGCGCTTGGCCCGCCACCGCCACTTGGCGGCCAGACCGGCCAGCATGCAGGCTTCTGACGAACCGAGCGAGGACGTCCCCACCGTGTTGGCGGCATCGGGTGCATTCCACAGATCGGCCAACATATGGACACACCGCCGCTCGAGTTCGGCTGACTGGGGATACTCGTCCTTGTCCATCAAGTTCTTGTCGATGGCCATGTCCATGAGCTTGTGAACCTGCGGTTCCTCCCACGTCTGGCAAAAGGTGGCCAGGTTCTGACGGGCATTGCCGTCGAGCAGCAACTCGTCCTCGATGACCTGGAAGGTGACATCGGGAAACGTCTCGTGCTCGGGAAATCTGTTCTTGGGCAGCGCACGGGCAAGCTGCGCCGAAGCGAAGAGCGATTCGTGGACCTGGTCCTGGATGGCATGGCGTTCGTGCAGCGGCATAGCTGTGGCTCCCTATCTCACGGGACAATAGGTCACCGTCCCTGGTTCCCGGTGTCAGTGGTTGGCCATGCCCATCACCGCCGCCATCACGATGTTGGCACCCCGAAGATCCCCCACCAACCCACTCTCCATCCGATTCATCACGTACGACACGGTAAGGCGGGCCTGTTGGTCCATGATGATCAACGAGCCGCCGTAGCCTCCCCAGTAACAGGCCCGCGGTCCCAGCGGCATGATCTCGGTACTCAATCCATACCCCATTCCGAACCGGATGGGCATCCCGAGCACCAGGTCCTTGCCGTGGGCCTGTTCTTCGAAGATGGCGTCACATGACTTCTCCGACAGCAGTCGGACCCCCCGGGCCTCCCCGCCACCGGAGATGATCGACTGAACGGCTGCCACCGATCGGGCATTGCCCTGCCCGTTGGCCGCGGGGATCTCCGCCCGGCGCCACCAGGCGTTGTGCGAAACGGTGGCGTCCAACACCGGGTTGCCAAAGGTACGCAAGGTGATGTCGGATGCGCCCAGGGCATGTGGGTCCACCGGTGGAGGGGCAATGACCGGTGCCACCCGCCGGTCCTCGGAGGCAGGCAGCCCGATATGGAAGTCGGCACCCAAGGGGCCGGCCACCTCGTCGGCAAACCATGTGCCGATCGACGTTCCGGTGATTCGGCGGACCACCTCGCCGATGAGGTAGCCCTGGGTGACCGCGTGGTACCCGGATGCGGTGCCCGGCTCCCACCAGGGTTCTTGGGCGGCCAGCATCGAGGTGCACTTTTCCCAGTCGGCCAGGTCCTCGTGCTCGAGAGGCTCGGTCCATCCGGCCAGGCCGGCGGTATGGCCCATCAGGTGGCGCACCTCCACGGCTTCCTTGCCACCGGCCGCGAACTCGGGCCAGTAGGTGGCCACCGGGGCATGGAAGTCGAGTTCGCCCCGATCGGCCAGCATCAGGGCACAGAGGAAGGTCATCGTCTTGGTCGTCGACCAGACGTTGATGATGGTGTCCTCCTCCCACGGGGTGGTCTTCGCCTCGTCGACGAAGCCTCCCCAGATATCGACCACCGGCTCGCCGTCCACCATCACCGCCACCGATGCCCCTACATCACCCCCATCATCGAGGCTCTTCGCCAGCGTGGTCACGACGCCCTCGTACTTCTTGTCCCAGGTGCCCTGTATGACGGCCATTGGCCGGCCCCCTCTTTCGCGATGTGTTCAGCCACGATATTGCCATCCACCACGTTTCTTCGACAGTCGACGGGTCCGGCGGCGATGCCCGGCGTGGATGCCCGACCCGGGCCCGGGCGCGGATGGGGGACCTTCCCGGACCCGTTAGCCTGGTACCCCATGAGTGACACCTCTGCCACCCAGCTCACCCGCAGCACCTATGAGCGGCTTCATGCCGAAGTCGAAGACCTCACGACCCGCGGCCGGGTAGAGATCGCCAACGCCATCGAGGCGGCCCGGGCTCTCGGCGACCTGAAGGAAAACGGCGACTACCACGCGGCCAAGGACAGCCAGGGAAAGATGGAAGCCCGGATCCGTCAACTGCAGGCCATGTTGAAGAACGCTGAAGTGGTGGACGGGGTCGCTCCCTCGGACGGCATCGTGGCCCAAGGCTCGCTGGTCACCCTCCGTTATGACGGCGACGATGAGGACGATACTCAGACCTTCTTCGTCGGCTCCATCGAGGAGCGACAGGGGGACGTCACCGTGGTTTCGCCCGGATCGCCCCTCGGTGTGGCCATGATGGGCCATGCCGCCGGGGACACCGTTGAGTACGCCGCACCCGGTGGCACCCTTCGGGTCCACATCGTGAAGCTGGGTGACTGACTGATGCCCGAATCGCCACGCACCCTGTCGGAGAAGGTCTGGGACCGCCACGTCGTGCACGCCGGGGTGGGCGAAGAGCCCGACATCATCTTCATCGACCTCCACCTCATTCACGAGGTCACCTCCCCTCAGGCATTCGAGGGACTGCGTTTGGCCGGCCGCGGGGTCCATCGTCCTGATCTGACCATCGCCACGGCCGATCACAACGTCCCCACCACCGACATCGACAAACCGGTGGCCGATCCCATCTCAGCCAAGCAATTGGCGGTGCTCGGAAGCAACTGCGACGAGTTCGGGATCACCTGCTACCCGATGGGCCATGCCAACCAGGGGATCGTGCACATCATCGGGCCCGAACAGGGACTGACCCAACCGGGAATGACCATTGTGTGTGGCGATAGTCACACCTCGACCCACGGTGCGTTCGGGGCCTTGGCCTTCGGCATCGGCACCAGTGAGGTCGAGCACGTGCTGGCCACCCAGACCCTCTCCCAGAGGCGCCCGGCGACCATGTCGGTAACCGTGGACGGCGACCTGCCGACCGGGGTGACGGCCAAGGACGTGGTGCTGGCCGTCATCGGAGAGATCGGGACCGGCGGCGGCATGGGTCACGTCATCGAGTACCGGGGTGCGGCCATCCGGGCGCTGTCGATGGAGGGCCGCATGACGGTGTGCAACATGTCCATCGAGGCAGGTGCGCGAGCTGGGATGATCGCACCGGACGAGACGACGTTTGCCTACCTCGGCGGGCGGGACCATGCCCCCAAGGGGGCGGCGTGGGAGGAGGCTCTCGCCGATTGGCGCACGCTCTCCACCGATGCCGATGCCGCCTTCGACAAGGAGGTGACCATCGACGCCACCGGGTTGGCCCCGCATGTCACCTGGGGAACCAATCCCGCCCAGGTAGCCCGCATCGACGCGTCGATCCCCGACCCCGATTCGTTCGCCGATCCCGCCGAACGCGAAGCGGCGGCGCGAGCCCTCGAGTACATGGGGCTCACCGCCGGCACCCCCCTCCGCGACGTGTCGGTCGATACCGTCTTCATCGGATCATGCACCAACGGGCGCATCGAAGACCTGCGTGCCGCGGCCGACGTTCTCCGACACCGGAACATCAGGGAAGGCCTCCGTGCCCTGGTGGTTCCCGGGTCCCACCGGGTCAAGCTCCAGGCCGAGTCGGAGGGCCTCGATGCCGTCTTCATCGACGCCGGCTTCGAATGGCGCCAGCCCGGGTGCTCCATGTGCCTGGCCATGAACCCCGACAAGTTGGCCCAGGGCGAACGGGCGGCGTCCACCTCGAACCGAAACTTCGAGGGCCGCCAAGGCCGGGGCGGGCGCACCCACCTGGTGTCCCCGGCCGTAGCTGCCGCCACCGCGGTGGCTGGCCACTTCGCCACCCCTGAGGAGCTTCGCTGATGCAGGCAGTCACCGTAGTCTCCGGGCGGGCTGTTCCTCTCGACCGGTCCGATGTCGACACCGACCAGATCATCCCGTCCGACTGGCTGAAGCGGGTGGAACGGACAGGATTCGGGGCCGGGCTCTTCGCCGAGTGGCGCGACGATCGCCACTTTGTCCTGAACAACGAAGAGTACGCGGGAGCGACGATATTGGTCGCCGGGCCCAACTTCGGGACCGGATCGTCCCGGGAACACGCGGTGTGGGCGCTCCAGGACTATGGGTTTCAAGCGGTGATCTCCCCGCAATTCGCCGACATCTTCCGCAACAACTGCACCAAAGTGGGTCTGGTGCCGGTACAGGTGGACGCTCGGGTCGGGAGGGAATTGCTCGACGCCATCATCGCCGATCCGTCCCTCGAGATCACCGTCGATGTTGCCGCCGGAACTGTAGGGGCGCCGGCCGCCGGCATCGAGACCACCTTTCCGCTCGACGAGTTCACCCGGGCGCGTCTCGTGAACGGCTGGGACGACATCGGGCTCACCCTCAGGTACGTGGACGAGATCGGCTCGTACGAGTCACAACGCCCTGCCTGGCTGCCGATCACCCGCTGAACACCCGGGACCGGCACTCGATCCTCGAGACCGCGCCTCTGTGGATGAGTGGTGTCCCCTCGCCCGTCAGCTGCCCGCTAACCCTCGGACGGGTGCAGCAGTTCCTCCCGCCGGCGCCAGGTCCACCGCAGGATGGCCAGTGACAGTCCCACGGTGACGATATTGATCCCCAACTCGATCAGACCATTTGCGCCCTTGCCCCAAATTCCATGCTCGATGTCGTACAACGTGTCCATGGCAAAGAGGTACAGGCCCGCTCCTCCTCCGGCCAATAACCAGAGCAGTGCGGTGGGGCGACGTGCCGGCAGGGTGAGGGCGGCGCCGACCAGACAGAGGACCAGCCAACCGTCGGCCAACGGAAAGGCGTTCTCGAACTGGTAGTACGCCGCTGAGTGCTCGGAGGCGACCAGCGAGCGATGGACGAACCACGCCACCCAGTACAAGACGGTGATGGTGGCTACCGCCGACAGTACGACCGAGACTCGCCGGCGGGTAGGTTCGCCGACCGGTGGAGTGGGTTCCATACCTCCACGGTAGGCGTTGCCGATGAGCCGATCCCCGATACTCCGACCTACTGTGTGTGGATGTTCAAGACGCTGGTGAAATGGTCGATCAGGCTCACCTTGGTCGCGGTTGCGGCCACCGCGGTGGCCCGTGTCCTTGGAGCGAGGTCCGATACTGCAGGTCGGACCGAGCGGTCGATACCCACCATCGGTGGGGACACCTGGCCACCGGTACCGGTCAACCCGGATCCCAAGGACTGACCGACGTCCACGACTCCGCCGAAAGTCCGGATCGGCGTCGGCCACGCGGAAGACCCTGCCCCACCCGGTGGTCTGCCCCACCTTCGACGCCGGCTTCCGTCTGCTGGCTTCCCGCTCCCGACCTGAGCCGACCCGCAATGGTGACACTCACCTCAGCCGTCACCTGACGACTCCCATTGGTGGACGTGCACACAATTGGAAACCTGAATCGAGTAATCCTCGTAGAACTCCTCCCGGCCCCGCCGCTGCGCCTGCCGGTGGCGCGGGTCGTCCCGCCAGGTGCGGTGGGCCTCGCTCGACGCGAAGGTCACCAACGACACCCGTTCTCCGTCTTCGGCGGCGAACGTCTTGAAGTCAACGAAACCCGGGACCTGCCGCGCGGCCGTCTCCATCTCCTCGGCCAACTCCTCGAACGCCGGGTTGGCGTCGGCCCGCAACCGCGAGCGGAAGACGGTGACAACCTGGGATTCGCTCAGATGCGGAATCAAAAGACCTCCCGGGGGGCTGTGCCTCACCGATCGTTACCTGGCGGGCCTTCAGGACTGGACGGCGTGGACGTCACTGATCCCCGCGGATGCCCGGAGCAGTTCCAGTGCCCCATCGGGAACCAACCGATCGGTGGACAGCACCATCAGCGCGGTGTTGCCGGTTGCCGACGGGCCGACGCCCATCGACGAAATGGAAACCCCGGCGTCGCCGAGGATCGTCCCCACCACGCCGATCATGCCGGCCCGATCATCGTTGCGGACCACCAGCATGTGTGGGGCGGGTGGCACCTCCACCGTATGGTCGTCCACCATCACCAGCCGGGGCTCGGTGCGGGGCCCGGTGAGTGTACCGGCCACCGAGTGATCACCACAGCGGAGGGTGATCAGGTTCACAAAATCGTGAGCCGTGATGGTGGAGGTCTCCCGAACCTCGAGGCCGCGCTCGGCCGCCAACTGGGGTGCATTGACATAGGACACCGGTTCGGCAGTGCCGGCCGCGAACACTCCCTTCAACACCGACAAGGTGAGAATGCCGGTACCCGAGCCGGCCAGGCCGCCCTGGTATTCGATCTCGAGTGCGTCGGGAAGCCCGTCGTTCAGACACGAGAAGATGCGGCCCAGTTGTTCGGCGAGGCCCATGAACGGCCGCACGGTCTCGGAGACATCTCCGGCTGACACGTTGACCGCGAACGGCACGAAATCACCGGCCAGGGCCAGGATGACCTGCTCGGCGATGGTGACTCCGGCCTTGTCCTGGGCCTCAGCCGTCGATGCCCCGAGGTGCGGGGCCACGATGACCGAGGGGAGCTCGAAGAGCGGTGACTCGGTGGTCGGCTCCTTGGCGAAGACGTCGAGCCCCGCACCCTGCACCTGGCCCGAGCGGATAGCCTCGGCCAGGGCGTCTTCGTCGACAATGCCGCCACGGGCGGTGTTGATGATGCGAAGGCCGGGCTTGGACTTGGCCAACAGGTCCTTGCCGATGAGCCCCAGAGTCTCGGCATTCTTCGGTAGGTGGACGCTGACGAAATCCGACTCGCCCATCAGCTCCTCGATGCCCATGAGCTCGACACCCATGTGCTTGGCCCGATCCACCGACACGAACGGGTCATAGGCCACCAGACGCATGCCGAACGCCAGCGCCCGCTGAGCCACCAGGGCACCGACCCGGCCCAGCCCGATGACACCGAGGGTCTTGCCATAGAGCTCGACGCCTTCCCATTTGGATCGCTCCCACTTCCCCGCCACCAGGGCGGCGTGAGCCTGAGGAATGTTCCGGGCCTGCGCCAACAGCAGCGCCATGGCCTGTTCGGCCGCGGACAGAATGTTGGACTGTGGGGCGTTGACCACCATCACCCCGCGTTCGGTGGCCGTCGGCACGTCGACGTTGTCGAGGCCGATGCCGGCCCTTCCCACCACCACCAGATCGGTGCCGGCCGCCAGCACCTCGGCGGTCACCGTGGTGGCCGACCGAATCACCAGCGCCTGAGCCCCCACGATGGCTCCCAGCAGCTCGTCAGGGGACAGTCCCAACTGGACATCGACCTCATGCCCGGCCTCGGCCATCAGGTCGAGCCCGGTTTGGGCCAATTTTTCGGTGACGAGAACCCTACCCATGGTGATCCTTCCTCTGTGAGATCGGATAGATCTCGGTGGTCATGTGAAAGCCGCGCTAGCCGGCGTCGCTGAAGAGCTCGGCCAATCGATTGACACCCTCGACAATGTCGTCGTCGCCCAATGCGTAGGACATCCGAAAGTACCCGGGTGCTCCGAACGCCTCGCCGGGCACCACCGCCACCTTGGCCTCGTCGATAGCTACCTCGGCCAACTCGGCACTCGACGTGATCTTCCGGCCGCGGATTTCCCGGCCGTAGAGCCCTTGCACCGAGGGGAAGGCATAGAACGCTCCGTCAGGATCGATGCAGGTGACCCCGTCGATCTCGTTGAGCATCCGGTGAATGGTCTGGCGGCGGCGGTCGAAGGCCGATCGCATCTCCGCCGCCGCCGACAGGTCACCCGACACCGCGGCCAGCGCCGCCCGTTGGCTGACGTTGGCCACATTGGAGGTTTGGTGAGACTGGAGGTTGGTGGCGGCGGTGACGATGTCGGTGGGGCCGATCAGCCACCCGACCCGCCAACCGGTCATGGCGTAGGTCTTGGCCACACCGTTGACCACAACACAGGTATCGGCCAGCTCGGGAACGACCACCGGCATCGAGTGGTGCTCGGCGTCCCCATAGACCAGATGTTCATAGATTTCGTCGGTGATGACCCACACGCCGTGATCCACCGCCCAGCGGCCGATGGCTTCGATCTCCGGGCGCGGATAGACCGCCCCCGTCGGGTTGCAGGGAGACACAAAGAGCAACACCTTGGTCCGGTCGGTGTAGGCGGCTTCCAGCTGATCCAACGAAACCCGGAATCCCGATGACTCATCGGTAGAAATCACCACGGGGACGCCACCGGCCAGGGCGATGGACTCGGGGTAGGTCGTCCAGTACGGCGCCAACACCAGCACCTCGTCGCCGGGGTCGCACAGGACGGCAAAGGCGTTGGCGATGGCATGCTTTCCGCCATTGGTCACCAGAACTTGCGTGGCGGTGACCTCCAGCCCTGAATCGCGCCGGGTCTTGGCCGCCAGGGCATCCCGCAGCGCGGGCAGGCCGGCGGTGGGCGAATACTTGTGGGACTTGGGATCCCGGCAGGCGACTTCCGCCGCGGCCACTATGTGGTCAGGAGTAGGGAAATCAGGCTCGCCGGCCCCGAAGCCGATGACATTCTCCCCCCGGGCCTGCAGGGCTTTGGCCTTGGCGTCGACCGCCAGGGTGGCCGACGGCGATACGGCGGCGATACGTGCCGAGACGCGGTTTCCGGGCGGGTGAGCCATGGGTGCCATGATTCCATATGTGACCGACGCCCCTGACAACCAAC
>Ga0075520_1001998_pt1 | contig 10027 bp, 11 predicted proteins | sample NGEPerB_FD_75100 | JGI IMG/M metagenome (GOLD analysis project Ga0075520, IMG submission 75100) | Arctic peat soil microbial communities from the Barrow Environmental Observatory site, Barrow, Alaska, USA - NGEE PermafrostAB12-B | ecosystem: Environmental > Terrestrial > Soil > Wetlands > Peat ...
CGGTGCACTTGACGGTATCGCCTTCGGAGATGTGCTCGTACTCGCCCAGGATCACCGAGCCGACCGAGTCGCGCTCGAGGTTGAGCGCCAGGCCGTAGGTGGCCGAGCCGTCGGGGGCTGCGGGAAACTCGAGCATCTCGCCCTGCATCGCCTCCGAGAGGCCGTGGATGCGGCAGATGCCGTCGGTCACCGAGACGACGGTGCCTTCGTTGCGGATGTCGGCCGAGACGGCGAGACCCTGGATGCGGCTCTTGATGAGCTCGGAAATTTCAGCGGGATTCAGTTGCATGGCGGGCTCCGGTCTGCAGTTCGGGCAGGCTGGTTGAAACTCAGGAGTGCCGGTCGAGGCGAACGAAGACGGCTCGCCGCGCTAGGCGGTGAGCGCCGCTTTCATCTGCTCGAGACGGGCGCGGATGGAGGTGTCGAGCACCTCGTCGCCGACGATGACGCGAACGCCGCCGATCAGCTCGGGCTGGACGACGACGCGCGCTTCGAGCTTGCGGCCGAAGCGCTTTTCCATCGCCGACGTGACCTCGGCGAGCTGGCTGGCGTCGATGGGAAACGCACTTTCGATGACGGCTTGCGACGTGCCGCTGCGTGCATCGACGAGCGCCTGGAACTGCCTGGCGATCTCTGGCAACGCCGACAGGCGGCCGTTGTCGATCACGACACGCAGCAGGTTGTTCGCGGCATCGCTCGCGGCGGCGCCCGAAGGCATCTTCGCGACCGAAGTGAGCAGGTCGAAGACCTGGCCGGGGGTGATCTTCGGATCGTCGGCGAACTCGCGCATCTGCGCGTCGGCGGCGACCTGCGCGAGAGCGCTGATTTCGCCGGCGAGCGCTGCGGCGTCGCCCTGTCCCGACGCCTTCATCAGCGCCTCGGCATACGGTCTGGCAATGGTGGCGAGCTCGGCCATATGCGCCTACAGCTCAGCCTTCAGGCGGCCGAGAAGCTCGGCGTGGGTCTTGGCATCGACCTCGCGGCGCAGGATCTGCTCGGCGCCCTTGACGGCCAGCGCCGCGACCTGCTCGCGCAGCGTTTCGCGGGCCCGGCTCGCTTCCTGATCTGCCTCGGCACGCGCCGCGGCGACGATCTTCGCGCCTTCTTCGTTGGCCCGGGTCTTCGCCTCTTCGACCATCGACTGGGCGAGCCGCTCGGCGTCGGCCAGGCGCTGGGCCGCATCGGTGCGGGCCGACGACAGCTGCTCCTCGACGCGCTTGTTGGCCGCGACGAGCTCGGCCTTCGCGTTGTCGGCGGCCGACAGGCCTTCGCGAATCTTGTTCGCCCGCTCGTCGAGCGCGGTGGTGATCGGCGGCCAGATGAATTTCATCGTGAACCCGACCAGGATCAGGAAGACGATGATCTGAATGATGAAGGTTGCGGTGATGCTCACGTTCGTGCCTCGATCACGGTGGCGTGCCAATCGGCCCGGACGAGCCGGGCCGACGACGGGACGACTGGATCCGAATCACTTCGGCAGGTTGGCGAGCTGGGCCAGAAACGGATTGGCGGTCGTGAACCAGAGCGCGATACCGACGCCGATGATGAACGACGCGTCGATCAGGCCGACGAGCAGGAACATCTTCGTCTGCAGCTCGCCCATCAGCTCGGGCTGGCGGGCGGCCGACTCGAGGTACTTGCTGCCCATGACGCCGATGCCGACGCATGCGCCGAGCGCGCCCAGACCAATGATGAGACCGGCAGCAACCGCGACGAGACCGATGAGTTCCATGTTGACTCCAGATTGAAAGGATGAAAAGAAAAGATGTGGGTGCGGGCGCTCAGTGCGAGTCGTGCGCCTGACCGATGTAGACGAGCGTCAGCATCATGAAGATGAAGGCCTGCAGGATGATGATCAGGATGTGGAAGACGGCCCACACCGTGCCGGCGATGATCTGCCCTGCGGCCAGCGCGAAGCCCACCGCCGACAGCGTGAAGGCGCCGCCCAGCATCGCGATCAGCAAGAAGATCAGCTCGCCGGCGTACATGTTGCCGAACAGCCGCATGCCGTGCGAGAACGTCTTGGCGATGAACTCGATGATCTGCATCGCGAAGTTGAACGGATAGAGCGTCCAGTGGTTGCCGAAGGGCGCAGTGAACAACTCGTGGAGCCAGCCGCCGACGCCCTTGATCTTGACGTTGTAGATGAGGCAAAGCAGCAGCACGGCGACCGACAGGCCCATCGTCACCGACAGGTCGGCCGTCGGTACGACGCGAAGGTAGGCATGCTCGGTGTCGTGCCCGGTGAGGCCGTACAGGCCCTTCCAGATCAGGGGCAGCAGGTCGACAGGCAAGAGGTCCATCGTGTTCAGCAGCACGATCCAGACGAACACGGTCAGCGCCAGCGGCGCGACGAGCTTGCGGCTGGTGCTGTTGTGAACGATGCCCTTGGCCTCGTTCTCGACCCATTCGAAGAGGATTTCCACGGCCGCCTGGAAGCGCCCGGGAACGCCCGAGGTGGCGCGGCGAGCCGCCTTCCACAGCACGAAGCAGCCGATGATGCCGAGCAGCGTCGAAAAGAAGATCGAATCGAAATTGAGAACCGACAGATCGACAAGGCCCCGAGGCTGGGCATTGTGCAGATGCGTCAGGTGATGAACGATGTATTCGCCCGAGGTGGGCGCATGCTCTTCGGCTGCCATGGCGTCCTGGTCGTCGTCGGTTGTCTGTCGGTCACTTCACCCGGCCGCGCCAGAGCAGCGCGAGCCAGTAGGTCTGCATGCAGGCGAACAGGGTCGCCAGCATCACGGGCCAGTCGAGGCCAGCGACGATGCGCGGCGCCAGCAACAGCATGGCGACGGCCGCGACCATCTTCACCATGCTCCAGCCCAGCATGCTCGCCGCGCTCGCCAGAGGCGAGAGCAGGCCGAGCCGCCTGGTCGCGCCGCGTGCCATGAGCGCGCCCGGCACCACCACCACCGCCGCACCGTAGAGCGCGGACTGCAGCGCGCCTTCGCTGCCGCCGCCCAGAGCGATCAGGACCGCGACCGTTGCGCCGATCATCACTTGCGCAAGAATCACGCGCCACGGTGACAGCGCCGGCTGGCGCCGCCGAAGCGACTCGGCTTCCTCGTGCGACAGCTGCCTGATCGGTGCCTCGTCGTCCGCTCTTTCTTCATCAGCGAAGCCGTTCCGATAAGCGCTCCGCCCGTCGCCGCGGAACACCGCGTCGGAGGAGGGGCGCGGCAGGGCGGCTTTCAGCACAGCCCAAGATTATACGTACAAACCCGCCCGCTTCCGGACCGCGGAAGGGCCCGGGACATCCGCAGCCTCGTCGCCCGAACGCGTCACTCGCGCTCGGACGATTCCTAGAGAACCTCCCCGCTGCGGTGGATCACGCCGACCTCGACGCGCATCGACGCCTCGATCGTCTCGCCCGGCGCCAGCGCGACGAGACCGTGCGTCGTCGGCTCGGCCATGTGGATCGCGTTGCTGAGGTGGCTGACCGGCTCGACGCAGAAGTAGGCGCGATCGGGAGGCGTGTAGACGACGAGGTAGGGCAGTTCCGAAACGAGCTGCAGAGAAAAGCGCTCGTCGCGAATGCGCGCCGGGCCGCGCCAGCCTTCGAAGCAATGGTCGAAGTCGAGGTGCGACAGGTCGGCGTCGATGCCAGGCTGGGCCACCTTGCGCGTCGGCAGCTGGGTCGCGTCGGATTCCCAGCGGCTCGACAGCTCGATGTGCAGGCGGCTGCGCTCGCGCCTGGCGAAGTACGGATGCCAGCCGAGGCCTGCCGGCTGCTCGGTCGCTGCGGTGTTGGTGAACCGCATGCGGGCCGAGAACGCTTCGGGCGACAGCGTGAAGTACTGGCGCGCTTCGAAGGCGAACGGCCAGTCGTCGTCGCCGCCGTGCGTCATGCCGATCACCAGCTCGATGGCGCTCGACGAGACGATGCGCCATGGCCGCTGCCAGCCGATGCCGTGCAGCGAATGCGGCGAATCGGCGACGTTGGCGCGGGTCGTGTAGTCGCGCCCTTTCCAGCGGAAGCGCCGGTAGCCGAGCCGGTTCGAGTACGGCAGAAGCGGGTACATCGCCGCCTGGCGCGATTCGAGCAGCGCCGCCGGCTCGGTCGAGCGCAGGATCGGTGTCTCGCGATGCCAGAGCCCGGCGACGGCGCCACCGAGATCGGGGCGGACGGCCAGACGCAGCGCGCCAGCGTGAAGTTCATGGTTCATGGCAATGCGAGACAGCGCGTCATGGGAGGTCGGCCTTCAGGTAGTGGGCACCGGCGATCGGATTGAAATAGTAAGGAGGGATCTCCTCGAAGCCGAGCGAGGCGTAGAGCTCGCGTGCTGCTTCCATGTCGTCGAGCGTATCGAGCAGCATCGCCGAATGGCCGGCACGGCGTGCCTCGTCGAGCAGCGCCTGCGCCAGGGCCCGCCCGAGACCGCGGCCGCGGTGCGTCCCGCGCACGAACAGCCGCTTCATCTCGCAGGCGTTGGCGTAGTCGACGTCGGCGAGCGGTCGCATCGCGCCGCACGCTGCCAGCTCACCGCCGACGAATGCCAGCAAGACGCAACCCGCGGGAGAGGCGTACTCGCCGGGCAGCGATGCGATCTCGGCATCGAAATTCTGGAAGCACAGGTCGATGTCGAGGCTGGCCGCGTACTCGCGAAAGATCGTCGCCGCCAGCGCCATGTCGTCGGGCGAGTCGGCGAGGCGCAGCACGACCTTTGGTGCGGAATCGGCGGCGGCCATGGATGAGGAGGACATCGATGCGCCGCTCAGCCGCCGAGACGCACGACAGCGGCGACGGCGATCGCGCAGAACGCGGCGATCGCCAGGGCCATCGCCCGCGAGCCGAGCGTGTCGATCGAGGGCGGCACGTCGAGCGTCAGCATCTTGTCGCCGTGCAGCATCGGCGCGACGAGATCTTGCCGGCGCCTGATCCAGAAGAAGGCGATCGCGCCGACGTGAAGCACGACGAGCGAGAGGACGAGCCACTGGCCGACATTCCTGTGCCAGTGCGTCGCGAGGCTGCTCGTCGCCGAGCTCACGAACTTGAGCAGCGGGCCGTTGAAGGAGACCTCGTCATCGGCAACCAGGCCGGTGCCGACCTGGATCGCCAGCACGGTCAGCAAGGCGAGCACCGACCACGCGCCGAGTGGGTTGTGGCCGACGTGATGGCGCTCGTCGGGGCGGCTGGCATTGCGCAGATAGCGCAGCGCCGCCCGCGGCCCGTGGACGAAGTTGGCGAAGCGCGACCAGCGCCCGCCGACGACGCCCCAGGCGAGGCGAAAGAGGAGCAAGGTGAAGGTGCCATAGCCGAAGCGCATGTGCCAGGCCATCGTGCCGCCGCCGATCCAGGCGCTGACGAAGGAGAGCACGACGAGCGCGGCGAGCAGCCAGTGGAAGATGCGCGTCGGCAGATCCCACACCCGGATCGCCTGCGTCGCCGAAGCGTGCGCTGCTTCATCGCTCATCGTCGCACGACAGTCGCGATGGCGTGCGTGCCCGAAGCCGCGGTGCTCGCCTCGCCCTGCTCCGTACACTCTGCCCCGCGTCGCTGCGCCTCGCGCCGCGACGCCGACGAGGAAATGACAATGACCCGCTCATACATGCCGATGCTGATGGTAGCTGCTGGGCTCGCCACCTTTGCCGTCTCGCTCCCGGTGACCGCGCAGTTCGCCAAGCCGGAAGACGCGATCCGCTATCGGCGCGGCGCCTTCACGGTGATGTCGGCCCACTTCGGCCGCGTCGCCGCGATGGCCAACGGGCGCGTGCCCTTCGACGCCAAGGCCGTCGCCGACAACGCCGACATTGCAACGTTCATGTCGAAGCTGCCCTATGCCGGCTTCGTCGAAGGCAGCGACAAGGGCGACACCCGGGCCGAGCCGAAGATCTGGACCGAGATGGACAAGTTCCGGGCTGCCGCGGCGAAGATGCAGGACGAGATGGCCAAGCTCGACGTCGTCGCCAAGACCGGCAACATCGACACCATCAAGGCCGCCGTCGCCGACACCGCCAAGGCCTGCAAGGCCTGCCACGACAGCTACCGCAAGGAGTGACGCTACCATCTGCGGGTCCTGAATTTTCCGGCCGGCGCTGGCTCTGCGCCGCCCTGACACCGCCTCGATGAACTCGTCTTTCCGTTTCGGCGCATCGCGCCTGCGCGCGGCGCTTTCAGCGTCCGTCGCCATCGCACTGTGCTGCGCCGCTCCGCTCGGCCACGCTGCCGACGATCCTGATGCGGGCGGCACCTTCAGCACGCCGGCCTATCCGGCGCGAAATCCCAATCCCGCCCCGGGCACACCCGGCGCCAACGGGACGCCGGCGGCCACGGCCCCGAACACGCCGGCAGGCAATCGCAACACCGGGACAGCTCCGGGGGCGACTGGCAACAACGCTCGCGGCAACGGCCCGAACGCTCGCAACGGCAACGGCAACGGCGACGGCGGCCAGGCCCCGTTGCGCCGGGTCGATGTGCCGGCCAAACCTGGCGAGTTCCAGCGTTTCGTCGAAGGCGCGACCGGCCGGCTGCTGCTGATCTTCGGCTCGAGCTTCTTCTCCGACACCGCCGACACCTTCCAATCCCTCGACAACGTTCCGGTCTCGGCCGACTACACGATCGGCCCGGGCGACGAGATCGTGACGCGTGCCTGGGGCTCGATCGACGTCGACTACCGCAGCACCGTCGACCGCAACGGCATGCTCAACCTGCCGAAGGTCGGCAGCTTCAACGTCGCCGGCGTCAAGGTGTCGGACCTGGAGCGGAGCCTGCGCGCGCAGATCGGCCGCCTCTTCACGAATTTCGATCTCAGCGTCTCGCTCGGGCAGCTGCGCGGGCTGCGCGTGTTCATCGTCGGCCCGGCGCAGCGGCCGGGCGTGGTCACGCTGGCGAGCCAGTCGACGCTGCTGTCGGCGGTGGTCGCCGCCGGCGGCCCGGCGCCGAGCGGCTCGATGCGCAGGATCCTGCTGCGTCGCGACGGCAAGTTCATCTCCGATCTCGACGTCTACGAGTTCCTGGTCCAGGGCGACAAGTCGAAAGATGTGCAGCTCGCCGCGGGCGACGTCGTCGTCTTCCAGCCGGCCGGGCCGCGCGTCGCCGTGACGGGCGCGCTCGACACGCCGGCGATCTTCGAGCTGAAGTCGGCGCAGGAGCCGCTGCGCGAGGTGCTGCGCTATGCCGGCGGGGCGCCGATCCTCGCCAACCCGAACCGGGTCCAGCTCGAGCGCATCGACCCGGGCCAGCCATTGGCGGCGCGCTTCGTCGAGACCTTCGGCCTCGACGCCGCCGGGCTGCAGAAGCCCTTGCGCGACGGCGACATCCTGACCTTGCTGGCCATCTCGCCGCAATTCGCCAACGCCGTGACGCTGAAGGGTCACGTCGCCCAGCCGCTGCGCTATCCGTTCACACCGGGCATGCGCATCCGCGACCTGATCCCCGACCGAGACGCCCTGATCTCGCCCGACTTCTACCGGCGCAAGAACCTGCTCGTGCAAGTGCTCGACGACGACGATCCGAACCGGCCCGGCGCCGCGGCACCGCCCGACAGCAACGCCGACGCGACGCGCAGCGGTCGGCTGACCGCCCAAGGCGCCGATCGCGCCGGAGCAGACACGTCGCGCAACGGCGCCCAGGCGACGCCGGGCAACGGGCTCGTCGCCAACGATCGCGAGAAGCGGGCCCAGGATCTCGCCGCGGTCGCACGGTCGCGCCGCACGCCGGCAGCGCTGTTCGACGACCTGAACTGGGACTACGCCACCGTCGAGCGGCTGAACCCCGATCTCAGCACCCAGGTCATCGCCTTCAATCTCGGCAAGGCCGTGCTCGGCAAGGACGAAGCGAACAACATCGCGCTGGCACCGGGCGATGTCGTCACCGTCTACAGCCAGAAGGACGTGCGCGTTCCGGTCTCGCGGCAGACGCGCCTGGTTTCCATCGAGGGCGAGGTCAACGCGCCCGGCGTCTACCAGCTGCAGCCCAACGAGACCCTCAAGAGCCTGATCCAGCGCGCCGGCGGCTTCACGCCGCAGGCCTACATCTACGGCCTCGACTTCAGCCGCGAGGAAACGCGCGCGCGCCAGCGCGAGAACCTCACGGCGGCGATCGCCCGGCTCGAGAGCCTCTCGGCGACCCAGACTGCCCGCGACGCGGCGAACCGGCGCGACGACGTCACCGCGCAGACGGCGGCGGCGGTCAGCAACGCCGCGACGCAGGCGCAGATGGTTCGCCTCTCCCGCCTCGAGCCGAACGGCCGCATCGCCCTCGAGCTCACGCCCGACATCCACTCGATCGACGAGCTGCCGGACCTGCCGCTCGAACATGGCGACCGCCTGGTCGTGCCGCCGCGGCCGGGCTTCGTCACCGTGGCCGGCGCGGTCGTCAACAACAACGCCTTCATCTGGAAGGCAGGACGCACCGCCGGCGACTACCTTCGCCTGGCCGGCGCCGACGAGGCCGCCGACACCTCGAACATGTTCATCCTGCGCGCCGACGGCACCGTCAGCCACGCCACCGACAAGCGGGGCTTTTTCGGCCGCAACAATCTCGAGTCTCAGCCGATGCAGCCGGGCGATGCGCTGATCGTCCCCAACCAGCTCGACTTCGAGACCTGGGGACGCGCTTTCGTGCGCAACCTGAAGGACATCTCGCTCATCTTCGGGCAGTTCGGCCTCGGCATCGCGGCGATCCATTCGCTCTGATCGGCGCCCCATGCTCAGCGCCGACTCGACCACTCCGCACGCCGCCGCACAGGCGCAGTTCGATGCCGACGACGAGGGCCCGGTGGTGGGCCTGACCGACATCCTCACCTGGCTCGGCGAAAGAAAGCGGTTGATCGGCGCGGTGACGCTGATCGCGGCGGTCGTCTCGCTCGTCGTCTCGCTTCTGATGGCGCCGATCTTCACCGCGCGCACTACGCTGCTCGCGCCGGGATCGCAACAGCAGAGCGGCTCGGCGGCAGCGCTTGCGGCGCTGGGCTCGCTCGGCGGCCTGGCCGGCGGGCTCGGCGCCAAGTCGCCCGACGAGCTGTATGTCGCTCTCCTCAAGAGCGACACGGTGCAGCGTGCGCTCACCGAACGGTTCGACCTGAAGCGGCACTACAACGTCGACAGCTACGAAGGGCTGCGCAGATTGCTGCCGTCGTACATCCGCGTCTCGTCGGACAAGAAGAGCGGCGTGATCACGGTCGAGGTCGACGACAAGGACGCGCAATTCGCCGCCGACCTCGCCAACGCGCACGAGGCCGAAGTGACGAAGCTGCTCGGCCGCCTGGCCGTCTCCGAAGCCCAGCTGCGTCGGGTCTTCTTCGAGAAGCAGCTGAACGAGACCAAGGAAAACCTCGTCAAGGCCGAACAGGGCCTGCGGACCGTCCAGGAGAAGTCCGGCGTGATCGTGCTCGACAAGCAGGCCGAAGCGCTGATCACCGGCGCAGCGCTGGTGCGGGCGCAGATCACCGAGCGCGAAGTGCAGCTGAAAGTGCTGCGCACGTCGGCCACCGAGCAGAACCCCGACGTGCAGCGCCTCAACTCCGAGTTGCGCGCCTTGCGCAGCGAGCTGGCGCGGATGGAGTCGACGCAGGGCGGCGCGGCCGGAAGCGCCGTCGACATGCCGGTCGGCCGCATTCCCGAGGCCTCCATCGACTACGTGCGGGCACGGCGCGAGCTGAAGCTGCAGGAAACGCTGCTCGAAAGCATGGTGCGGCAGTTCGAGATCGCCAAGCTCGACGAGGCGAAAGAAGGCCCTGCGCTGCAGCAGGTCGACGTCGCCCTGCCACCCGACCACAAGTCGAAGCCGTCGCGCGCCCTCATCGTCCTGGCGAGCACGCTCGCGGCGCTGATCCTCGTGTCGGCATGGGTCGTCGTTCGACGCTACGCGGCGCTGGCCCGCGCCGGCGATCCGGACCGCGACGCCGCGTGGCGCGGCCTGGCCCGCGCCTGGAGCTGGCGCCGCACCTGAGCAGCGGTCGATGCGTCGACGCATCGACACGTGGTGACGAGGTCAGCGTGCGAGCGCTGCGGTGGTGTTTGCTGCCGAGGGCGTCGGGCGACCGGCGCAGTGAAGTCAAGGAGGAGCTGTTGGCCGCCA
>Ga0075520_1002001_pt1 | contig 10025 bp, 7 predicted proteins | sample NGEPerB_FD_75100 | JGI IMG/M metagenome (GOLD analysis project Ga0075520, IMG submission 75100) | Arctic peat soil microbial communities from the Barrow Environmental Observatory site, Barrow, Alaska, USA - NGEE PermafrostAB12-B | ecosystem: Environmental > Terrestrial > Soil > Wetlands > Peat ...
GAGGACCTCCTGGTTCGAGCGGACACTTTGAGCAGTTCCACTCAACCGCGGGAGGTCCTCCGCGCGTCCAATCAATCAGACCGTGTCGTCACAACGCTTCGACCAACCTGTCCGGTCAGTACACCTAGCCCTTCACCGCCCCCGCCGCGATGTTGGCGATGAAGTGGCGTGAGCCGATCAGGAACACGCCGATGAGCGGCACGACGCTGATCAGCGCACCGGCCATCACCATGCCGTAGTCGGTTCCGTAGATGGAGCTCAGCTGCGCGAGGGCAACCTGCAGGGTCTGCCGCTTCGGATCGACCAGCACGATGAGCGGCCAGATGTAGTCGTTCCACGCGCCGATGAAGGTGAAGATGCCGAGAAAGGCGAGGCCGCCGCGCAGCATCGGTACGGCGACCTGGAAGTAGGTCCTGAAGAAGCCTGCACCGTCGATGCGGGCAGCCTCGACGAGTTCGTCCGGGATGGCCCCGGCCGCCAGCTGCCGCAGCAGGAAAATCCCGAAGGCGTTGGCCGCCCCCGGGATGATCAGGGCCTGGAACGAGCCGATCCAGCCGAGCTGGCTCATGACCACGAAGTTGGGAACGAGGGACAGCTGCGCGGGGATCATGAACGTGGCCAGCAGCACCGCGAACAGGGTGCGCCGGAACGGGAACTCGAACTTGGCGAAGGCGAATGCCGCGAGCGAGTCGAAGAACATGACGAGCACCGTGCAGGACAGGGCGACGAACAGGGTGTTGCCGAGCGCACCGAACAGGTCGATGGCCGCCAGCACGTGGCCGATGTTCTCGAAGAGGTGAGTGCCGAAGATGAGCTTGGGTGGGTATCCGAAGATTTCCGCGGTGGTGTTGGTGGCCATGACGACGAGCCAGTAGAACGGGAAGATCGACAGGACGACGCCGACCAGGATGGCGAGATGGGTGACGATCCTGGCCACCCGGCTCTGCTTCAGGGCCCGGGCATCCCGTCTGGCCTGCGTGGTCGTCATTTCGTCCGTCCCCACTTCTTCGTTCCGGTGCGTTCACTGACGAGCCGCCAATTGATCGCCGCGAACAGCGCGGCGATCACGAAGAGCGCCCAGCCGATGGCCGAGCCGTAGCCGAAGTCGAACTGGGTGAACGCCTGGTTGTACTGGTAGAGCACGATGGTCATGCCGGACTCGTTCGGGCCTCCGGTGTTGCCCAGCAGGACCTGCGGTTCGGTGAAGAGACTCAGCCCGCCGATCGTGGAGGTGATCACGGTGAAGAGGATCACCGGCCGCAGCATGGGGATGGTCACCTGGGCGAAGATGCGGGCGGTGCCCGCGCCATCCATCTTGGCCGCGTCGTAGACGTCGGAGGAGATGGCCTGGAGTCCGGCGAGGAAGATGATCGCGTTGTAGCCCGTGAACCTCCAGATCACCATGACCGCGATCGTGGTCTTGATTCCCCAGTCGGAGGTGAGCCAGGGCACGGTGTCCAGGCTGAGGGACTTCAGGGCGGAGTTCACGATTCCGAAGGTGTCCGAGAAGACGGAGCCGAAGACCAGGGCCATCGCCACCATGGACGTGACGTTCGGCATGAAATACGCGACGCGGTAGAAGCCCTTGGAACGGATGTTCTGGTGCAGCAGCACGGCGATCACGAGGGCGAAGAACAGCATCGGGATCGTGGACATGAACCAGATGATGAACGTGTTCGAGACCGCGTTCCAGAACCGGGGATCGACCAGCAGGTACTGGAACTGGGCGAGCCCCACCCACTTCATCGTTCCGATCCCGTCCCAGTCGTGCAGGGAGATGTAGAGCGAGAACACGATGGGGAAGAGCCCGAAGACGAGAAACAGGATGTAGAACGGCGAGATGGCCAGGTATTGCGGCCAGTAGCGCTTGAGGGCTGACACCGGGCGGCGAGTCGTCAACGGGGAGGTCGTCATTTCATCAGCCCCCTCTTCTCGAGCTGGCGTATGCCCTGGTTCATGGCGTCGGCCCAGGCGCGATCCGGGTCCTTGCCCTGGGTCTCGACGTTCGTGAGCTCCTTGAGCACGCCCTCCGAGACCTGGCTGTCATACGGGCTGATGAAGGTGATCGGCACCTCCTTCGCCGACTCCTGGAACACGCCGAGCACGTCCTGTCCGCCGAAGAACTTGTCTGGCGAGCTGAGCTGGGGCGACTCGAATGCCTTCGGGGCCGAGGGGAAGAGCTGCACGTCCTCGTACGTCTGGATCTGGGCCTCGGGCGAGGTGAGCCAGGTGATGAAGTCGAAGGCGGCCTTGGGGTCCTTGCAGCTCTTCGGGATGGCGAGGAAGGACCCGCCGCTGTTGCCGGGAGCGCCCGGCTGGTGGGCAACTGCCCACTTGCCTGAGCTGTTCGGCGCGGTGGACTTGAGGATGGGGCCCCACCAGACCGCCTCGATGTGGCTGGCGACCTTTCCGCTGACCCAGGCGGAGTTCTGCTCGGCCGGGGTCAACACCTTGGCGGTGATGCCCGCCTGGGCGGCGGCGACCGCGACATCCCAGGCCCGGCGGATGGTCCCCCCAGGGTCCTGGAACAGGGCGCGGCCGGCGGGGGAGAAGTAGCGCTCGGCGCTCGCGTTCACGATCTGGCTGTAGACGATGCTCGCGTTGGCGAGCAGCGACACCCCCGAGTTGCGCTTGAGCTTCTTGCCGGCCTCGAGCCAGGCCGGCCAGGTATCGGTGGTGGCCGCGACCTCGTCCGGATCGCGGGGAAGCGAGGCCGCGGCGAAGAGGTCGGTGCGGTAGAACTGCGCCGTCGGACCGGTGTCCATCGGCCAGAAACACATGCGGTCGGTGGGGGTGACCCCGAACTGCCACTTCCAGGGCAGGTAGTCCGCCTTGTGCTCTTGCGCCCCCAGTTCGTTCATGTCCACGAACTGGTCTTCCGAGGGAAAGTAAAGCGCGACATTCGAGTTCAGTCCCGTGATGTCCGGCACGTATGCCCGGCCGGCGAGACTCGTGCGCAGCTTGACGTCGAAGTCGCCGCCGATCAGGTCTGTGCGCAGTCTCCGCGGCGTGCCGGTGATGCTCCGCCGGGCAGAATCCAGCAGTTTCTCGCTGATCGAGCGGTTCCAGTACCACAGCGTCAGGAGGTTGGGATCGGTGGAAATCGACTCCGTTCGGGAGCAGCCGACGAGCGCTCCCGTCGCCGCGAGCCCCGCGACGGCCATCGTTACGGACATGAATCTGCGGCGGGACAAGTCGTCCATCGGGTTCCCACTCTCATCATTGAGCATGCGTGAACGTTCACGAAGACGTAAGCCCACTCTGTCAGGTTCCCGAAGGGGTGTCAAGCATGGGGATGTCTGTCCGGGCCGTCGGTGAACATTCGCCGCGGTCGGGCAAGGCCGCAAAGAACCATTTGACCTGCGGTGCGCGGCTGGGTAGCCTCGAAACTTGGTGAACGTTCACTAGGCAGAGGGAAAAATGAGTGCAGGCGCCCTGAACTGGGGAATCCTGGGGCCCGGAAACATCGCTCGCCGCTTCGCGAGCCAGCTCACCGACAGCGCAACGGGGCGCCTCGTGGCGGTCGCCAGCCGTGACCCTGCGAAGGCCGAGGCCTTTGCCCGGGAATTCGGGGCCGAGCGAAGCTATTCGAGCTACGAGCAACTGCTCGCCGACCCCGATGTGGATGCCGTGTACATCTCGCTCGTGCACACTCTGCACGCCGAGTGGACGGTCAAGGCCGCGGACGCCGGCAAGCACGTTTTGGTCGAGAAGCCGATCGCGGTCAACCACGGATCTGCGATGGTCGCGGCGGAGGCCGCGCGGCGCAACGGTGTCGTGTTGCTCGAGGCGTACATGTACCGGTTCCACCCGCAGATCGACACGCTTCTCGAACTCGTCTCGGGCGGGGCGATCGGCACCATTCAGCACATCGACGCGAGCTTCTCCTTCGACACGGGCGGCAGCGGCGGTCGGTTGTTCGACGAAAGCCTCGCCGGCGGGGGAATCCTCGACGTCGGCGGCTATCCGGTCTCCCTGGCGAGGCTGGTCGCGTCGGCCGCGCTCGGCCGTCGCAGCGAGCCGGTCTCGCTCACCGCTCAGGGCTCGATCGGCGACACCAACGTTGACGAGTGGGCCGCGGCAACCCTGCAGTTCGACGCCGGAATCAGCGCGCACGTGCGCACCGGAGTGCGCCTCGACGACGAGGAACGCGTGGTCGTCTACGGCTCGCACGGAACGATCCAGGTGCACACGCCATGGGTGGTCGACCCGACGGCAAACCCCAGGATCACCGTGCGCCGGGTAGGGGAGCCGGTGCGGGTCATCGAGTGCCCGGCCGGCTCGCAATACGCGGCGGAGGCCGACGCCGTCGCCGCGGCCGCGACCGATGCGGCCGACGGCACCGCGTCATCCGACGTTCCGCGGATGACGATCGACGATTCACTCGCCAACCTCCTCGTGCTCGACCAGTGGCGGGCCGCCATCGGCCTGCGCTACTCGTTCGAGCGTGACGACGCCTCGACGCCCACGGTGAGCGGCGAGCCACTCGCGGTGCGCGGGAATTCCATGCTCTACGGCAGGATCCCTGGCATCGACAAGGACGTGTCGCGACTCGTGATGGGGTGCGACAACCAGCAGAACCTGGCGCACGCGTCCGCGATGTTCGATGACTTCTACGAGCGCGGGGGGAACGCCTTCGACACGGGCTACATCTATGGTGGCGGGCTGCAGGAGCGGCTGCTCGGACGGTGGATCTCGAACCGGGGCCTTCGCGAGCAGACGGTGGTCATCGCCAAGGGCGCCCACACCCCGCACTGCGACCCGGAGTCGATCACCCGTCAGCTCACCGAGAGCCTCGGGCGCCTGCAGACGGACTACGTGGACATCTACCTCATGCACCGCGACAACGAAGATATTCCGGTGGGGGAATTCGTCGACGTGCTGGACGAGCACGCGCGCGCCGGGCGTATCCGGGCCTTCGGCGGCTCGAACTGGAGCCTCGCGCGATTCGACCAGGCCAACGCGTACGCCGAGGCCAACGGCAAGCAGCACTTCGGCATCCTGAGCAACCACTTCGGGCTCGCGGAGGCGTACGACGTGCCGTGGGACGGCTGCCGGCACGCCACCGACGACGCGTCGAAGTTCTGGCTCAAAGAGACCCAGACGCCGTTGTTTCCCTGGTCGTCGCAGGCGAGGGGATTCTTCACCGGCAGGGCTCGGCCAGACGACCTCTCCGACCCGGAGCTCGTGCGCTGCTACTACGGCGACGGCAACTTCGAGCGGCTCCGTCGCGCAGAACAGCTCGGCGATGAGCTCGGCGTGATGGCGACGGCGGTTGCGCTGGCCTACGTGCTGCACCAGCCGTTCCCGACCTTCCCGCTGTTCGGTCCACGTTCGATCTCCGAGACGAGCACCTCCATGGCCGGCCTGAGCATCGAGCTGACGGATGACCAGGTGCGGTGGCTGGACCTGGCCGGCTGAGGTGGGGCGGCCGCCGAGCCGACTGCTAGGGTGCACAACATGAAGCCAGGATGGTCGCGAGCGAAGCCCGCGACCATCCTGGATGTGGCGAGCGAGGCCGGCGTCTCGCGCCAGACAGTCACCCGCGCCATGAACAACATGTCGGGGATCAACCCCGTGACGAAGCAGCGGGTGCTCGAGGTGGCGCGGGCGCTCAAGTACCGCCCGAGCCGCTTCGCCCGGGGGCTGGTCGTCGCGCATCCGCTCACCATAGGCCTGCTGCTCGACGACCTGACCAACCCCTTCTATTCCGGGTTGGCGGCGAGTGTGGTCTCCTCGGCGGCGGAGCTGGGCTGGAACGTGATCTTCGCGGACACCGCCCACGGGGTCGCTGGGCCGCGCCCGATCCTCGATTCGCTGGCCATGCAGGTCGACGCCGTCATCGGCTACCTTCGCGTGGGCCCGGACGAACTCGACGAGGTCTTCGGCGATCTGCCGGTGGTGGTGCTCGAGAAGTCGCCGGAGCCGGGGGACCGGTCGGTGATCACCTTCGACTTCGAGCCGGGCCTCCGCTCCAGCATCGCCCATTTGGACGACGCCGGCCGGCGGCACATCGCGATGCTCGACGCGGGCAGCAACGACGAGCCGTCCGAGCGCGGCCGGCTGTTCGAGCGGATCATGCTCGAGCGGGGTCTTGAGCCGATTCGCATCCCGGGTGGTCAGACCATCGCCGACGGCATCGACGCCATGCGGCGAGCACTCGACTCGAGGCCCGAGATCGACGCGGTGATCGCCTTCAACGACCTGGTCGCGATGGGGGCCATGAAGGAGCTGCATCGCCTGGGTGTTGACATCCCCGGCCGGTGCGCCGTCATCGGCATCGACGGCCTCTCGATCGGCGAGATCGTCACGCCGGAGCTCTCGAGCCTGGCCCTCGACCTCTGGGCGGTCGGGCGGCTCGCGGTCGAACTGGCGGTGGGGATGCACGCGGGGGAGCTCCCGATGACGGGACCCGAGGTGCAGCGCACGGTGAGCCACACGCTCCTGCTGCGTGCGACCGCCTGACCGACGGGTTCGCCTTCGACCCGGCACGGAGACGACAGCGGGGATCAGGGATTCGGGTGCGGGCGGACGGGATCAGGCGGGCATGCCGCATCCGCAGCTCTGCCGCACGATGAGGTTGGTCGGATAGCGGCTGAAGGCGTCGGACGCCGTGGGCGCGACGAGCCGCTCGACGGCCTCCTCGGCCATCTCCGCCACCGGCTGCTGCACCGTGGTGAGGGCGGGCCAGGTGTATTCGGCCTCCGGTGACCCGTCGAAGGAGACCACGGGGATCTCGTCGGGAATGGCGATCCCCGCCTCGTGGATGGCGCGGAGCACGCCAATGGCCTGGAAGTCCGAGCTCACGAAGATGGCGGTGGGACGGTCTCGTCGGCGATCAGTTGCTTGCCGGCGGCGTACCCGCCCTCCCGGGAGAATGCGGCGGCGGCCGCGGGTCCGGCCGCCAGTCCGGTGGCGGTGAGGGCATCCCGCCAGCCGCGTTCTCTCACGTCAGGCGGTCCCATCTCGCCCACGTACCCGATGTTGGTGTGCCCGCGCCAGATGAGGTTGGTTGACGCCCGTGCGGGCACCCTCGTAGAGGTCGGGGCCGACCGAGGGCACACCGTCGACGGCGCTGAACTGGTTGATCAGCACGGTGCGGATACCGCACTCGCTGATCGCGGCCAGGGTCGGCATGCTCACCTGGGCCGCCACGATCATGCCGTCCACCTGCCGCAGGGCGAGCTCCCGGATGCTGCTGGCGACGTCGCTAGGGCTCGGCTTGGTCCGTGACAGGCCACGCAGTCGCGCGACCTCACGCGGAGTGAGCATGGAGTCCCCGACCCATTCGATGGCTTCGGTGACCCTGATGCTTTCGGTGGTGATCATCTGGGTGAGCGCCTCCCACGCCTCGGCCTCGGCTTCTTCTAGCGCCCGCCGGCCGGTCTTCAGTGCGACATTGACCGCCACGGCCAACTTCGCGATCCGCTCATCCTTTTGCTCGCGCTCGCGTCGTCGCGCGATGGCCTTCTCTTGGATCGCGCGCCGCGCGTCTACTCGGTCCTGTGACTTTGTCACCTTCGACTCCTTTCATCGATCACTGATTCAAGGCTTCTCGCGCGACGCCTCCTGATCGCGGTTCGTTTATCGGCCTGCGGTGGACAAACGTTGCCTGTCCATGTCCCACACACCTGCTGCATGTCAGCTACCACCACAGATGCACTGGGTGTGTGGCAGATGGGGTTGTTTGCGTTACCCCTCCTGATGACTGGCGAGAAGGTCCGGGACATCGGGGGTGGAGAAGGTCACGGGCAGTGGGCCCAACAGGAGGTGAATGGGGTCAGGGACTTGGAGGGGGCAGGCGGCGGTGATTGCCGCCGGACCCGACGGTCGCCTGCGGCACGGCCGCGGCTGAACGATGTACCAACCGTTGTCCCGCGGAGAAGGCGTCGGGCGGTGCGACTGGCTGCTGGTGCGGGTGGTGTCGACGTTCGCGCGGACATGATGACGACCCGGATTGGGCCCGGCCTGGCTGGTCGCATCCGGCGGCGAAATGGCCGCTGGAGCGGGCGTGTCAACGGTCGTCTCAAAACGAATGGGGTTACGTGGGGAAACGTGCCTTTGACAAGGCGTTTCTCCCCAACCGCAAGCTCCGCAGACTCCCCTTCGCGGCGTCGGTGGGACATCAGGGACAACGTTGCCGTGCTCTGCTGATGTGACCGGTCGACCGGGTCGGTATCGGTGTCGAGAGCGGGGACGCAGGCGTGGTGTCCACGACCAGCAGCGACAGGGGCTTCATGGGCCTGTCCCCCATTTCTCAGGGTCTTCATAGCCGCCCGGGTGTCCGCGAAGGCCGGTGTTGCGCGCTTCTGGAAGGTGAGAGGAGCAGTGGTGGCGATCGGGATGCAGAAGCTGTCGGCCGGTTCGGGCTATGAGTACCTGACCCGTCAGGTCGCCGCGATGGATGCGACGGGCCGCGGCCACGCCACGCTCTCGGACTACTACAGCGCGAGGGGTGAGTCGCCGGGTCATTGGTACGGAGGCGGCCTGGCCAGCGTCGGTCTCGCCCCGGGCGATGAGGTCACCAGCGAGCAGATGAAGCTGCTGTTCGGTGCGGGCCTGGATCCGGTGACTGGGGAACGCCTGGGCCGACGGTACGCGGTGTACGGGAACGTGCCGACCCCGTTCGAGACCGAACTCGGCCGTCTGCTGTCAGCCTGGAAGGACGACCACGACGGACCCGTCACTGCGGAGGCGCGGGACCGGTTGCGGACCGAGCTGGCCCGGGAGTGGTTCACCCTCCAGTTCGGACGTGCCCCGTCGGGGCCGCGGGAGCTGCACGGGTTCATCGTGAAGGCGACCTCGCATCCGCGAACCTCGGTAGCCGGGTTCGACCTCACCTTCACCCCGCCCAAGTCCGTGTCGGCGCTGTGGGCGGTCGCAGACCCGCGGCTGGCGGCAGCCATCCGGGCCGCGCACAATGCGGCGGTGGGTGCGGCGATGGTGTCGGCGGAGCGGCGGGTGGTGTTCACCCGGCAGGGCCATGACGGTGTCCGGCACGTCGAGGTGCGCGGGCTGATTGCGGCGGTGTTCGTGCACCGGGACTCCCGAGCTGGGGACCCGAACGTGCATACCCATGTCGCGATCGCCAACAAAGTGCAGACGCTGGCCGGCGACTGGCTAGCGATCGATGCCCAGGTCCTGTACCGGGCCAAGGTCAGCCTCTCCGAGGAGTACACCACCCACCTACAGGCCGGCCTGACACGGCTCGGGTTGTCGTTCGTCGCGACGGGTCGGGATGGGAAGCGGCCGGTGTACGAGATCGCCGGCGTCGATCCGCGCCTGGTCGACCGGTGGTCGTCGCGTCGCCATCACGTCACGGCACGCACCGCCGAACTGGTGGCCCAGTTCCAGGTGGATCACGAGCGGCCTCCGACGCCGCTGGAGAAGCTCGCCCTGGCCCAGCAGGCCACACTCGAGACCCGACAGGCCAAGCACGAGCCCCGCAGCGAGGCCGAGCAACGCGCCACCTGGCACGTCGAGGCCGAATGGGTTCTCGGCCCGGGCGAACTTGGACGGATGCTCACCGCGGTCGTGTCTCAGGATCGACCATTGGCGCCGCGGGTCGACGACACGTTCGTGGCCGGGACGGCGCAGCGTGTGATCAGCGTGGTCGAGTCCGAGCGATCGTCGTGGACCGCGTTTCATGTCCGCTCCGAAACCCTGCGTCAGGTACGCGCGGCAGGGGTGGCGCTGGAAGGCATCGACGACGCGGCCGATCGCATCGTGGCTCACGCCCTCTCGCCGGAGCGGTCGATCGCGATCGCGACCACCAGGGCCATGCCTGTGGAGCCGGCGTCGCTGCGCCGCCGGGATGGCAAGTCGGTGTACGTCACACCGGCAGCCAGCCACTACACCTCGCAACGGGTCCTGTGGGCCGAACAACGGCTGATCGACACCGCCAGCCGAACCGGTGGGCGCACAGCCGACGCGAACTCGGTCACGTTCGCCCTGCTCCAGTCGATGGCCAACCACGAACCGTTGAACACAGGGCAGCAGCTCCTGGTCCAGGAGATGGCGACCTC
>Ga0075520_1002003_pt1 | contig 10022 bp, 6 predicted proteins | sample NGEPerB_FD_75100 | JGI IMG/M metagenome (GOLD analysis project Ga0075520, IMG submission 75100) | Arctic peat soil microbial communities from the Barrow Environmental Observatory site, Barrow, Alaska, USA - NGEE PermafrostAB12-B | ecosystem: Environmental > Terrestrial > Soil > Wetlands > Peat ...
CCCCGCCAGACCGTAGACGGCGCACAAGGGGTCGAGCCACCAGGCCAGCCCGCCCACAAGGCCAACGAAGCAAAGCCAGGTTGCCGCGGGGCGGCCACTTCGCGAAGCCTCCTCGGACTTTGCGAGGCCGAAGACGATCAATGTGCCCGACAGAATGACGAGCCCGTACGCGCCGTCCTGCTGGCTCTTCCAGAAGAAGAAGGGGGGGCCGAGCGCTAGATAGAGCCCGCCGAAGAACCCTGCCTTCTCGCCGAAGAGGGCGGCACCCGTCCTCCATGCGACGAGGACACATGCCACAACGACCATCCCGTGAAGAAGAAGCTGGGTCTGAACGGTCTGGGGGAAGACCGTGAAAACCGCGGCAAGCAGATACGCCTCGATGGCGCCCAGATACTCCTGTCCTGAGAAGAACACGGGGAAGGCGCCGCCTTGAACGACGTCCCGCGCCATGAGACCCACGATGGCCTGATCGGAATTCCACGGGATGCGGCTCGTGAGAACGAGGAACAGCGAGACGCTGGCCGAGAGAAGGGAAAGAAGAAAGGCGCGGGCACCGAGGCCATGTGCGAGCGGTTGCTTCAAGGACGTCCTCCGGTCCCCCGGACGACCTGGATAGCGGCCTCCAGCGGTGCCACGCCCCTGTCGGCGAACGTTTCCATCTCCTGCTGCCTGAGCCCGACGACAAGCTGGTACCGTCCCTCGATATCCGGCGCGTGAACGGTGATGTCGCGGGTCACGGAACCGTCCGGATCCAGCCGGAAGGCGAGCCACCGAGGGGCGCCTGGGATTCCAGATTTCCCCGGAGACTCTGCGGGGTGCCAGACCGCGGCGAGTTGCACCGCGCCGCGGTTGAACCACCCACCCAGCGACGACCAGGTCACCGGGCTTCGATTCGTCACACGGACGTGGAGGACGACCTTCGAACCAGCCTCAACAGCAGCCGGAGGATCTCCCGCCCATTCGTACTCCGCCCGAGACTCGTTCGGCGCGAGACGATCTCTGGAGAGAACGCGGCGTACGAAGAGTGGATGGAAGTGCGGATACTCCGGCCCTGCCTTGAACGCCAGGACCGGCGAGGCAAGACGGTAGTCCCACACGGCAGTCTCCGCTGAGCTACCTCCGCCGGGGTAACAGAAGGCGCCCACCAACTGGAACGCAACCGCCACGACGATGCCTGCCCGAAAGAGCCACCGGCCCAAGCCACGAGACAGCCGCTCGACGGGCTCCACGAGAGCCACGAAGAGGATGGGAAGCGCATCAAGGGCGTAGCGCGGCCCGTAACAGTCTCCTCCAGCCCAGCTGGCCGAACGGGCGTTGACGTACAACGTCAGGAGGTACGCGAAGAGAAGAAGCCGGATCCCCGGAAATCGCGTCGGCTTTCGCCAGGGAAACAAAGACAGAGCCAGCAGAAACGGCGAGTAGAGGAAAAGGCTCCGGTTACTGAACAGCAGGCACGCGAGCCCGCGAATTCCCCAGTTGCTCATTCCCGGCGCCGAGCCGTCGGACGCGCGGAAGTCGCCGTAACCGCCCAGTATCGAGTGGAAGTGGGTCGTGTTGTAGAGAAACAGGAGCCCGGCCACGAGACCAGCCGGTATCAGGAAGATCGCCAGCCGCCGCATTTCCGTCCGGCGGAGGACGATCCAGGCGACGGCCGCCGAAACAAAGACATTGGAGGGGCGATTGGCCGTCAGCAGCCCGGCAAGAAACCCGAGCAGCGCCAGCCTGCACCACCCGGCCTCCTCCACCTCCCGCAGGAGGAGCAGGATGCAGATGACGAAGAGGCCTGAGAATCCATGCTGCCACAGAGCCTGACTCGAGACGACCCAGGTCGAGGTCCCGAACGCGTATCCGACGGCCAGCCAAGCCGCAACATTCGCCGTGGTCAAACCCGAGAGCAGGATGTACAGCAGGGCGACCGAAACCGAGACGAACAGCGAAGCCGCAAGCTTCTCCATCCCCGCGCGGATCGGGCCGTCTGCCGCCTTGAACCATTCGCGGAACGCCGCCGGAAAGTAGAGGGGCGTTACAACGAGCGGCGTAACCACGGGATAAAGAGAGACCCAGCCTCCGGCCTTCGAAGGAACCACCGAGTAGCCGACGTTGCGCGGAAGATCGGAAAAGTCGTCGAGAGAAAAGCCTTTGCCCTTCCAGATGTCGAAAGGGATGATGCTCGACGCGAGGCTGTCGAACGAGGCCAGATAACGGAGATTCGCGTTGTAGACGACGAAAGCGACGAGGAAGAACGTCGCCGCCCTCCGAACCTGCGGAAGCTTGAGTCGACCCGCTGCGGGCGGCCGCGCCGAGCGTGAACGCGCCAAAGTGCTGTGATCTTAGCGAAGGCCCCCGGCGCCCCTGCTTGCCGAGCCGGGGAGCGACTTCAAGCCCTGTCTGTCGCGGTAGACGTCGTCAGCGGTAGTAACCGTCCGTGTCGATGATGATGTTCGCGCTGCCCGTGGCCTGGCCGTTCTCGATTGTGAGGGCTCCGCCATTCCCGAGCTTCGCCATCCCGTTGTTCGCGAGCACGCGTCCCGCGGGAAAGCTGATCGCGGTGGCCGTCGTGGTCGCGCTCCCAGCCGGGTAGTAGCGGAGGAAGCCTGCAGTCGTTGGGATGACGGTCAGGTTGATGGAAACCGAGGCTGCATCAGTCGGGATGCCGCATTGGCCCGCGAGAACGAACGCCCGGGAAGTCTGCGCCGGCAAGGCTGGACCGCCACCTCCATAGGGGCCGCCCGGGAAGTCCCGGGTGTCGTAGATACGGCACGGGGCGAGTGTATAGAAGCGCAGGGGAGGCGGCGGCGACTGGCAGGAGGCGGTTCCGGGAACCACGCCTGCCCGTGCCACGCTCTGGCGATACTGCGGCCAGGGAAGCGCTCCGACCGGATTCGCGGACCAGACATACACCCTGGTATCCGTGGCCTGCGGGAACGGGAAGCCCGAGACAGCGACGATTTCCACCGCGGTACCGTCGTTATCGAGATCTCCGACGACCCCGCCCGAGAGGGCGGTGCTGGTGTCAAGGTGGAAGGAGCCGAAGAAACCGGTGCCGTCATCCGTAAGCTGGGTACCCGTCGAGGAGAAAACGCAGAGCTCCGTGTTGACAGGAACGATGACCTCGGGCTTCGAGTCGCCCACGATGTCGGCAACGATAGGTTCCCCAGCATTTGGAGTGTTTCGGTATCTCGACATCGGGATTTTCTTCCACAGAAGACTCCCGTCGCCCTTAAAGGCGTAGACGTGGAAAGTCGTGCTGGGGGCTGCGTTGTTGTCGGTGACGATGACGTCGGGTATGCCGTCCCCGTCGATGTCGGCGAGCGCGGGCGAGGTCGCGACCTCGCCGTCCACGGTGACGGGCCAGCCCGTGGGAACAGAGCCATCGCACTTCCAGGCATACACGCGGTGGGCCCGACCCGTGTAGTAGCTGCCCGTTCCGACCACGATCTCGGGGAACCCGTCTCCATTGATGTCGCCGACGGCCGGTGAGCTCCAGATGACCTGATCGACGTCCTTCGGGAAGCCCGGCATCTCCGTACCGTTCGGAAAAATCACGTGGAGACGGCCACCGGCGATCGTGGGGACGCCCGGAGGAAAAGCCGTCGGATCGGCGTGCGTGTCCACGCCGATGATGATTTCCTTCTTTCCGTCGCCGTTGAGATCGTGGAGGGCCGGCGACGAGAAGACAGTGTCCCGGACGAAGATCGGCCAGCCGGGCTTGTTGCTTCCGTCGGTCCCTTTCACGAGATACAGGTAGGCATCGAGCCCGCCCCAGGCCACCTCTACGATTCCGTCCCCGTCCACGTCGCCGATGGCGGGCGTCGACATCACGGGCTCGCCGACCGCAGAGTTCGCGCCGTTGAAATACACGGAGGGCCGGTCCCAGATCGGCGTGCCACCATTGCGGCGGTAGGCGCGGACGCCCCCTTGAAGCGGGCTCAGCGACTGCGACTGGCGCTGAGCGTTCTCTATCGTGGAGCCGTATCCCACGACGATGTCGGGGATCCCGTCCCCGTCGACGTCACCGACGGCCGGGCTGCTGTAAACGTCCGCGGGAAGAGTCACCGGAAATCCCGGAGCGGGGGTTCCGTCGTGGAGAAGGACGTAGAGCTGGTGGCTCGTCGTGCCGAAGATGATCTGCTTGTGTCCCGGCTCCAGGCCCAGATCGGCGATAACGGGTTGGCCGTGCGAGGTTCCGCTTCCCGGGAATGTAACCGGAAAGCCGGCCCGCGGAGTGGGCGTCGCGGCCAGGAGAACTCGCCCCGAAAGAAAGCAGAGGCCCACCAGACCGACTTCCGTCAGCCACCAGCTCAGCCGGGAGATCGCGAGCATCACTGCTGCTCCTCGGCGCACGTTCTTCACGACAGACTCACTTGAAGTAGCCCGTCGCATCGAGAATCAGATGAACGGTCCCGCCGCCGTCCGTCTCGTGGTACGCGGAGAGCTCGCCGCTTGTCATGGAGCCCAAGGGGACGATGGCCCCGTTCGCGAGGGCGTTATCGGTCGAGGCCCAGTCGATGACCGAGATCCAGGGCCGAGCCACGCCCGTCGGAAACATCGTCAGAAAGCCGGCCCCCGTGGGGCTCACGACCGTCACGTTTATGGAAACGGCCTTGGCGTCGAACGGGATTCCGCAGTGACCCTTCGCGGTGAACGGCACGTTGACGAAGCGCGGGAGCGGGCCCGAGCCCCCCTGAAGTGTCGCGTCGCGCGTGTCGACGAACCGGCACGGCGTCAACGGGTAGTAGTAGTACGGGCCCTGCGCCTGCGCGTCAGCCTGCATCGGTATGAGGGCCAGGCCCAGCAGTAACAGCATGAGGGCCGTGCCGGCGAAACGGGTGGGGGATGCGGCGCGCGTATTCATGAAGATCTCCTCAGGGTTGCAGCGTGTTGGAATTCTCATCGAAAGTAACCATTGACGTCGAGGATGACGTGAGTAGCCGCCGGGGACTTGTTGAGGACGAGGATCGAGCCGGCTCCGTCCGTGGCGAGATAGAGCAGCCCGTTGTTCGCGAGGACCCGTCCGGACGTGAAGCTCAGGTTGCTCGTACCTGTGTCCACGCCATTCCCCGGGACGATGGTCAGAGAGCCGGCTCCGGACGGCACCACGGTCACATTGGCCGAAAGCGATGCCGCCGAGGCGGGTATTCCGCATGTTCCTGCGACCGTGAAGGATCGCTGCCCGTTCGCCGGAAGCGAGGGACTGCCCAACGGCCCGGCCGGACCGCGGGTGTCGATCACGCGGCAGGGCGTCAGTGTGTAAAACTGAGTCACGATCGTGGGCGCCGGACCTCCGCCGCCGACGACGGCGAGGCAGCCGGAGGAAGCGCCCGCGTCGAGCGTGGCACCCACGTACCGCGAGATCGTCGAGGGATGGAAAGCGAGCGTCGCGCCGGAGCTGCAGGGCGAGAGCTGGCAGTAGCTCATGATCGTGCCCGTCGCGTCGTAGCCGTTGATCATCAATGGGGCGGGACAGCTCGGCGTCCCCGAGAAGCAGTTGGTCCCCAGCTCCGAGCCGTAGCAGGTATCCGGCTTCGGGTCCGCGTAGCAATGCGTGTGGGGCGAGCCGAGATTGTGGCCGATCTCGTGTCCGACGATGAGGGTGTCGCCGTAGAGGTAGGTCGTCTTGAAGAGCTGGCAGAAGCTGTAGTCGTTGGAATTTCCGCAGACCGAGCTCGCGAGCGAGGCGATGCCGGAGGCAGAGGTGTTGCCTGGCTGCTTTCCGGAAAGCAGGGTCGCGACCGATCGGGAATAGCTCGCCGTGGGGTAATTCGTATTCCAGTAATTCCTGAACTCGTTGAGTTCGGCGCTGTTGGCATTCGAGCCCGGGTTCTGCACCCAGGGGTCTGGGGTCGTCGAGACGCGCAGGAACGTCGTGCCCTGCAGCAGGCGTAGGTTCAGGTCCCGCTCGTACATCACGTTGATCGATGCGAGGAGCTGCGCGATGTAGTTCGTGACGTTCGTCGTGTTGTTCGACCAGTACGCCATGTACTCGTTGTCGGTGTCGATCGCGACGATTCCGCTGTGAAGCGACGACAGGACGTTCGGGCGGAGTGAGAGGGACTCGGCGCGCGTCTTCGTGGAAGGCGCCCACGAAACCGCCGTCTCGACGGACTCCTCCTGGCCGCACGTCCACGCAGCTCCTTCCGGGACGCGTGGCTGGGCAAGGACGTGCCGCTCTCTCCGATCGGCGGGGTCGCGCCCGATCTCGTGCGTTCCCTCCGGCCCGTGGACGAGCCCCGAGAAGCCGCGTGTTGCCGGATCGAATGCGACGAACAGGCGGTTGCCGGCACCCTCGAGGTCCGAGCCCCAAAAGAAGGCAAGCCTCGAGCGAGGGACCTCGGTTCGGAATTGCCCGTCGACACGAAAGACGCGGGCGCCCTCGGCATAGATCTCGTGCCGAACGAGATGGACTCTCCGGCGCACAGCCGGCGCGATCGGAAAATCGGCGATCTCCTGTCCCTCTTCGGGCGCAAGCGCAAGGAGCGCGGGAGCCAGTCTCTCGTCGAACGAGAACATCTCAGCGAGTCCCCTGCCGCCCGGCAGGTCGACGATCTGGCCGGGGGCTGCGGCGGAAAGCGGCTCATCCGTCGGACGGGCGGAATGGGCCGGTCGCGCGGTGAGAGCCGCCAAGACGAAGAGCGCGATCGCAGCGACACGCTTCGCCGTATGCCGGATGGGAGAAGACAGGCCCATATACACGATCCTTGCCGCTCCCGTGCCGCGCGACCGAAAGCGAGTTCTTCAGCCGGAAGTGCGAAAACCCGCAGAACCCTAACGTTTTCTTGATCTTATTCCGTGATGGATCTCACGAGCGAGCCCGCCTTTCAGTGAAGGTCGGGTTTTTCGGATGGCCGACGCTGTCAAAATTTGGTGGTCAGCAGGGGAACACCACGCAGTTTTCGTCAACGCGCCCGCCGCGCGCGCGGCTCGACCACCCGCCCGGTAAGATCCGGGCCGTGCTCGATCCCGGCCGCGGCCGCTCTCCGTTCGCCGGCGCGCACGCCCTCGTCACGGGGGGCCTCGGTTTCATCGGGAGCAACCTCGCGATCGAGCTCGCCGGGCAAGGCGCGGAGGTGACGATCGTCGACGCGCTCCTTCCGGGCTACGGCGGCAACCTGTTCAACATCGAGCCGGTGCGCGGTCGCGTGCGCGTGAACGTCTGCGACATCCGCGACGTGAACGCGATGAACACGCTCGTTGCCGGCCAGGACTTCGTCTTCCACCTCGCGGGACAGGTCGATCACATCCTCAGCCTGACGGACCCGTTTCCCGACATCGACATCAACGTGAAGGGCACGGCCATCCTCATGGAGGCCCTGAAACACCACAACCCCACGGCGCGCGTCGTGTATTCCGGGACGCGCGGCGAGTACGGGCCCGCCGGTTCGCTGCCCGTGAGCGAGACGGCGCCGACCCACCCGAAGGGCATCTACGAGATCTCGAACCTCACGGCCGAGAAGATCATCTCGGTCTACGACGAGGTGCACGGCATCGCGTCGGTGCTCCTGCGCATCACGAACGTGTACGGGCCGCGCGCGCAGATGCGGCACTCGCGCCACGGGGTCGTGAACTGGTTCACACGGGTCGCGCTCGACGGCGGCCCGATGAAGGTCTTCGGCGACGGCACGATCAAGCGGGATTTCCTCTACGTCGACGACTGCATCGAGGCGATCCTCACGAGCGCCGTGAGCGACGCGGCGCGCGGCGAGATCCTGAATGTGGGGAGCGACCGCGTGACGAATTTCCGCCAGCTGGCCGAGGAGCTCACAGCGCTGACGGGCGCTCCGTGGGAGTTCGCGCCGTTCTCGCCCGAGCGCAAGGCGCAGGAGCCGGGCGACTTCGTCTCGGACATCACGAAGATCGGCCGGCTCCTCGGGTGGCGCCCGAAGACGCCGCTGTCCGAAGGCCTGACGCGCACGCTGGCGTACTACCGTGAGCACAAGAGCCGTTACTGGCCGTGAGGGGCGGGCCCGGGCTCAGCGCCGCCGCGCGGATCGGGGAGGTCACGGCGCCGGGGCGGGTGTGACCGTCACCAGCATCGAGGAGGTCGGCGAGCCGTTTTCGCTGAAGCGGGCCACGCGGTCGGTGACGACGTCGAGATAGAGAAGCCAGCGCCCGGGCTCGGCCGGCGCCGTCACCTCGCCCCGGATCGTCGCGCGCGCTCCGGAGTCGAGGCGCGCCGGAAGCCAGAGGCGTTCTCCCCGGTCGTCTCCGGTGCCGGTGGCCGGGTCGATCCAATACGCCGCCACGCCCGTGGCGTAGCCGGCGGGCGCCTCGGCACGGGAGAAGAAGACCGCTTCGGAGAGATTTCCGACCTCGACGACGAGCGGCATCCGCGAGGAGGCCGGCACGAAGGTCGGGGCCTCGACGATCCGCACGTCGGCACGGAAGAGAACGGGAGGCGCGCCTCCGTCCGCGCCCGGCCGGACGGCGTCGGCCGGAGGCAGCCCGCGCGCGCGGGAGAGGCGAAGCCACCCGTCGGCCGCGTCCTCGATCCGATAGGCCCCGTGGACGAGGAGGCGCTGAACGTACTCGTAGTAGCTGGCCTCCGGGGACTGTCCGCGAAGCGGAAAGAGAGAAGCCGGGAAGATCCCCGCCGAAAGATCGAGAAGGACGACGTCGGCGCTGCGCACTTGCGGGAACCACCAGATCACGGGACGGTTCAGGTGCGGCACGATCGCGTCCTGCGCCGAGACGGTGGCGCCCGGCGGGACCGCGTTCAGAAAACGGGGCGCCATCCGATGATGGTCCGTTACCCGGTAGGACGCCTGGTAGGGATCCGCGAGGATTCGGAGCGTGCTCCAGCGGACGATTTGAAACCCGATCGTGCAGGCCAGGATGAGCCCGGCGACGATCGCGGCGGCCTCCGGGGGATTGAGGCGGAGTCGGGGACCGATGCGCCGCGCGATCGCCCTGGTTCCCCACGGCGCCGCCAGCGCCGCCGCAGCCAGGATGATGGCCGTGTACTGGGAGTCGATCGTCCTCTGGGGCGGGAAGGACGAGAGCAGGTTGAGGAACAGCTCGCTCGCTCCCACGACGAGGATCTGCGGCGCCAGAAGCGGGACGAAGCCGAACGGCGCGAAGAGGGAGAAGAGCCAGTCGCGTGTCCCGGGCTCGAGGAGGCGCGAGACGAGGCGGGACGGGTCGCGAAGGAGGCCGAGAACGACGGCGCCGGGGGTGGCTCCAAACTCGCGATAGCGGGAAAAGGCGTTGGAGCCGACTCCCGGATTGAAGTGCGGTAGGAGAACGTAGAAGCAGAGAGCAAACCACGCGACTCCGGCCGAGGCCACGGCGACGCCCGCACGACGACGCCCCAGAAGGAAGACGCTGATGCCGAGACCGACCACGGCGAGCGCGACGTTCTCCTGACAGAAAAGGGCGAGAGCTACGGCGAGGGCGAGGCTCCAGGTGCCCCCTACCTGCGCCCGGAAGAGGGCCCAGACGAGGAACGCCGCCGCTAGGACGATCGCGTGGAAGTCGAAGAGGTTCGCGGCGTGAAGCGCCGGGTTGAGAAGATAGACGACGACAAGGAGCAGCGCCGCCACCGTGCCGCCCGTCACCTCGCGGGCAACCCGGAAAAGGGGGAACGCCGCGCTACCCACGACGAGGGCCTGGAGAACAAGCAGTGTCCCGGCGCCCTCGAAAAGCCGGTAAAACGGGAGCGCGAGAAGGAGGATGAGGTTGACGTGGTCGCCGAGGAGGATCGGCAGGTCGTGGCCATCGGTCGCGTGAAGGGTGTACTGGAAGAACCGCCCGTGAAGAGTGTTCCACGTTGCCTGATGGTGAAGGCCGAGGTCGAACGTGTGCGTCTCGAACGCCGCGTGACGGAGCAGCGACAGGACGCTGAAAACAATCGCGTAGAAGAGGGCGAGGGCGAGGGCGCCGAAATCGCCCCGGTCGAGGTTCGAAAGTCGTGTCGGCATCGGACGAGGCGCCGGGTCTGTCTACCGCCGCCGCGCGGACTTCATCTCGGCGCGGGCTTCGCGGTCGGCCTCGCGGCGCCGGATCGTCTCGCGCTTGTCGTGAAG
>Ga0075520_1002004_pt1 | contig 10016 bp, 6 predicted proteins | sample NGEPerB_FD_75100 | JGI IMG/M metagenome (GOLD analysis project Ga0075520, IMG submission 75100) | Arctic peat soil microbial communities from the Barrow Environmental Observatory site, Barrow, Alaska, USA - NGEE PermafrostAB12-B | ecosystem: Environmental > Terrestrial > Soil > Wetlands > Peat ...
CCGGTGCGGATGGACCGGCCGTCGGCCGTCGGCCGTCGGCCGTCAGCCGTCAGCCGTCTGCGCCCGGGGACCGTCGGCGCGGCGCTCCCCGGGCCAGCAGGTGCTCCTGGCCCTCGGCCCACCGGGCCAGGGCCCACAGCAGGTCCGACAGTCGGTTCAGGTAGAGGCCGACGAGCGAACCGTCGATGGGCGACGAGACGAGAAGGCGCTCGGCACGACGGACCACGGTGCGGGACAGGTCGAGTGCGGCCGATGCACGGTTCGCCCCGGGGATCACGAACTCGGTCGGCATCGCCACCCGGGAGATCAGGTCGTCGATGTCCTGCTCCAGGGCCGAGACCATCCCGTCGGTCACCAGCGTGGTGCCGGCGACCAGTTTCGAACGGTGCGCAGGATCGGTCGTCACCTCGGCCATGAGCACGTAGAGCTCACGCTCCAGCCGTGTCAGCAGTCCGTCGAGCTCGGAGCCGGCCTCGGCCTCGGCCCGGGCCATCCCCATCGCGGCCTGGGCCTCGTCGACGGTGCCGGTGACCTGCATGAGCGGCGAGTCCTTGCGGACCCGACCCCCGTACAGCAGTCCGGTCGTGCCGTCGTCCCCCGTCTTCGTGTAGATCTTCAGCACGATGTCCTCACAGCCACGATGCTAAACGACCCGCACCTGCCTCCCGCCGGCCGTGACCCGCCGGCGGGGTGGTCGGGGCGGCGGGTGACGGGTGACGGGACGACCTTGCAGCGGCGGCGCCGTCCGGCAGGGTGAACTGACCGGGAGGAGCTCCCGCACCGGTATCGTTGGAGGGCTATGGCAGCCCACCGCACCGAATCGAGCTACCTCCAGGCCGTATCCGAACGGGTCGTCGTGTTCGACGGTGCCATGGGGACCAACCTCCAGATGGCCGGGCTGACCGCCGACGACTTCGGCGGCCCCGACCTCGAGGGGTGCAACGAGCTGCTGGTGGTCACGCGTCCGGACGCCGTCGAGCAGGTCCACCGGTCCTTCTACGAGGTCGGGTGCGACGTCGTGGAGACCGACACGTTCGGCGCCTTCGCCCCCGTGCTTGCCGAGTACGGACAGGGTCACCGGGTCCGCGAGCTGAACCTGGCCGCGGTGACCCTCGCCCGCAACGCAGCCGAGGAGTTCGCCACCCCGGACAAGCCGCGTTGGGTCGCGGGCAGCATCGGCCCCGGGACCAAGTTCCCCACACTCGGCCAGACGCCCTACGCAGCCCTGCGCGACGCCTACGAGGAACAGTCCGACGCCCTGATCGAGGGCGGCGCCGACCTCATCATCATCGAGACGGTGTTCGATCTCCTCCAGGCGAAGGCGGCCATCAACGGTGCCCGTCGTGCCATGAAGCGTGCGGGGATCCAGCTGCCGATCCAGTGCCAGGTGACCATCGAGCTCACCGGCACCATGCTTCCCGGCACCGAGGTGGGCGCCGCACTCGTCGCCCTGCAGGCCATGGACGTCGACGTGATCGGGCTCAATTGCGCGACCGGGCCCTCGGAGATGTTCGAGCCACTCCGCCACCTGACCGGTCATGCCACCATTCCGGTGTCCTGCCTGCCCAACGCCGGGCTGCCCTCGGTGGTCGACGGTGCCATGCACTACGACCTGGAGCCGCACCAGTTGGCCGAGTACCACCGCCAGTTCGTCAGCGAACTCGGCGTCTCGGTGATCGGCGGCTGCTGCGGCACGACGCCCGCGCACCTCGGCGCCGTGGTCGAGGCCTGCGCCGGCCTCACGCCCGCGCCGCGCTCCCCCGAGCGCGAGGAGGGGGCCGCGTCCATCTACACCAACGTCCCCTTCGCCCAGGACAGCTCGTTCCTCGTGGTGGGCGAGCGCACCAATGCCAACGGCTCCAAGAAGTTCCGCGAATCCATGCTCGAAGGGGACTGGGACACCTGCGTGGCCATGGCCAAGGAGCAGGTCAAGGAGGGCTCGCACCTCATCGACGTCTGCGTCGACTACACGGGGGCGGACGGCGTGGCCGACATGGAGGCGATCGCCTCCCGGTTCGCCACCCAGTCCACCGCACCGCTGATGGTGGACTCGACCGAGGCGCCCGTCGTCGAGACCGCGCTCTCGTGGATCGGGGGGCGTGCCGTCATCAACTCGGTCAACCTCGAGGAGGGCGATGCCGCCGGGACCCGCCTCGACTCGTTCCTGACGCTGGCCAAGGAGTTCGGCGCCGCGGTGGTCTGCACCTGCATCGACGAGGAGGGGCAGGCCCGTACGGCGGACTGGAAGGTCCGGGCGGCCACCGCCATCCATGACATCGCCACCCGACGGTACGGGCTGCGCGCCGAGGACCTGTTGTTCGATCCCCTGGCCCTGCCGCTGTCGACCGGCATGGAGGAGAGCCGTCGTGACGGCATCGAGACCATCGAGGGGATCCGCCGGATCAAGGCCGAGCTGCCCGGCGTCTACACCGTCCTCGGCCTGTCGAACGTGTCGTTCGGACTCAACCCGGCCGCCCGCCAGGTGCTCAACTCGGTGTTCCTCCACGAGTGCGTGGAGGCGGGGCTCGACGCGGCCATCGTCCACGCCTCGAAGATCCTCCCGCTGTCCAAGATCGACGATCGCGCCCGCGAGGTCTGTCTCGACCTGATCTACGACCGGCGCGCCGAGGGCTACGACCCCTTGACGGAGCTGCTCACGATCTTCGAAGGCGTGTCCGCCTCGTCGGCGTCCGCCGTGGAGGACCGGTCGGGCTGGACCGTCGAGCGCCGGCTCGAGCAACGGATCATCGACGGCGACCGCAATGGGATCGAAGCCGACCTCGAGGAGGCCATGGCCCAGGGACTCACCCCGCTGATCATCATCAACGACTTCCTGCTCGCCGGGATGAAGACGGTGGGTGAGCTGTTCGCGTCGGGTGAGATGCAGCTTCCGTTCGTGCTGGGCTCGGCCGAGACCATGAAGACGGCCGTCGCCTACCTCGAGCCGTTCATGGAGAAGGCCGACCAGGGCGGCAAGGGGACCATGGTGCTCGCCACCGTGAAGGGCGACGTCCACGACATCGGCAAGAACCTGGTGGACATCATCCTCACCAACAACGGCTACACCGTCCGCAACCTCGGTATCAAGATCGGCATCAACGAGATGGCGACCGCCGTCGAGGAATTCGGTGCGGACGCCATCGGCATGAGCGGCCTCCTCGTGAAGTCGACCCTGATCATGCGCGAGAACCTGGAGGAGCTCAACCGGCGAGGGCTCAGCCACATCCCGGTCATCCTGGGCGGCGCCGCACTCACCCGAACCTATGTCGAGCGCGACCTGCGCCAGGTGTACGACGGGCGGCTCTTCTACGGGAAGGACGCGTTCGAGGGACTGCGGACCATGGACCGGCTGGTGGAGCTGACCCGCTCCGGTGAGGACGACCCCGAGTTCGGCACGGCCATCGGAGGCCGGGACCTCGGGCCCCGGAAGAGCGAGTTGCGCAAGCTGGCGGCCGACGAGGCACGGGCCCGGGGCGAGTCGCTCCCGGAGCGCTCGCCCGAGGTGCCCGAGGACAACAAGGTGTTCCCGCCCCCGTTCGTGGGGAGCCGCGTGGCCAAGGGCATGGCGATCGACGACATCGCCACGTTCCTGAACGAGACGGCGCTCTTCCGCAACCAGTGGGGCTTCCGCCCCGAGGACGGCGAGGACGACCCGGCCTTCAAACGGCGCGTCCGGTCGCGGCTGCGGGAGGAGCTGGCGACGGCCAAGGCCGAGCAGTTGCTCGTCCCCCAGGTCGCCTGGGGTCACTTCGCCGCCAACAAGGACGGCGACGACCTGGTGATCTGGACCGACGGGTCGCGGTCGACCGAGCAGATGCGCTTCGCCTTCCCGCGCCAGGTGGAGGCGCCGTTCCTGTGCATCGCCGACTTCTTCCGCAGCATCGACTCCGGTGAGGAGGACTGGGCGAGTTTCCAGGTGGTCACCATGGGCTCCCGCGTCTCCGAGGAGGCAGGCCGCCTGTTCGCGGACAACGAGTACCAGAAGTACCTCTACCTGCACGGTCTGGGCGTGGAGATGGCCGAGGCACTGGCCGAGTACTGGCACCGGAGGATCCGCGAGGAGCTCGGGTTCGCCGACGAGGACGGGCCGACCCTGACCGGCCTCTTCCGCCAGAAGTACCGGGGCGGGCGCTACTCGTGGGGTTACCCGGCGTGCCCCCGGCTCGAGGACAACGCCAAGGTCGTCGAACTGCTCGGAGCCGAACGCATCGGCGTCGAGGTGAGCGAGGGGTTCCAGCTCCATCCCGAGCAGTCCACGACAGCCATCATCTGCCACCACCCCCAGGCCAAGTACTTCGTCGCCTGAGCCGGACCGGACCGGACCGGACCGGACCAACGGGTCACGCGGTCAGGTGTGACACGGGTGCCCGGCGAAGGTCCCGCACGGGACGACCACGGGTGTGTCCCACCGCCCGCAGTACGATCGGACCGTGGAAGCACTCGCACTCCAGGGATCCGGGCAGGTGAGCACGCTCAGCGGCTCCACGCTGCTCGAAGTCGTCCTGGCCGGTGTCATCGTGGTCCTCGCCATCGTCCTGCTCATCGTGCGGATGCGCCGGTCGTCGGACCGGACGCGTCGCAAGGCCGCCGCCAGCGGTTACTTCGATCGGGACGCGGCCCGCTACGGAGCGACCGGTCGCACCTTCGCCGCACCGGAGCCAGGGGACCCGCGCATCGGCGCAGCCACGCCGAGGGCCGCGACCGGCGTACCGATGGCACCGTCGTTCGCCGCTCCCAGGGGAGTAGGACGGGGTCACTCGGGCACGGGGGCGACACCGCCGGCCCCAGGTCGGCCGAAGCCGACTGCCCCGGCTCGGGTTCCCTACAGCATCCCGGCGCCCACCCCGCACGGGCGTCCGACCGGTGCCACCCCCGCCGAACCGTCCGTTGCAGACCCCTCGGTGACGGCGCCTCCGGCCATGGTCGAGCCCCCGGTGTCCGATCTGACGGGGGGCGATGCCGTCCCTCCCCTGCCGGCGATGAAGCCCAGGGCGGGGGCGCCGCCGACCCTCCCGGTCATGCCGGCCCCCCCGCCGGCCCCCGTGGCCGACGCCGATCCGAGCGGCCGACCGGCCTCGGACGGATGAACGGGCCGGCGCGCGCGCCGCAGGCCGACACATACCCGACCGACGACTGACGTCCGCCCACGGGCGACTCGCGCTCAGAGCGCCAGGGTGGCTCCCCCGTCCACCACCACCGCGGCACCGTTGACGAAGCCGGCCTGGGTGGAACACAGGAACGCTGCCACCGCACCGAAGTCCGCGGGGTCCCCCATCACTCCCGACCCACCGAGCTCCTTCATGCGGTCCGTCGCGTGGGGTCCGGGGCAGATCATGTTGATGGTGATTCCGCTGTCCTCCGAAGCCAGATCCTGGGCCGCCGTCTTCAGCCATCCCCAGAGTCCGACTCGGGCGGTGTTCGACAGCGACAGCGACGGCGCCGCCTGCTTCACGGTGTAGGAGGTGATGCAGAGTATCCGGCCCCATCCGGCGGTACGCATATGGGGCAACGACTCCCGGGCCAACCGGACCGAGGTCAGCAGGTTCGCATTCAGGGCCGCCTGCAGTGCCTCGTCGGACTGGTCGACGGCACGGCCCGGCGGAGGCCCGCCGGCATTGGCGACGACGATGTCCACCCCCCCGAAGCGCTCCACGGTGGCCGCCACCAGGCGCCGGGGCTCACCCTGGTCGGTGACGTCACCGACCAGGGTGGCGACCTCGGCTCCCCGCTCCACCAGCAGACGGCTCGCCCCTTCCAGACTGTCGGGGTCACGACCGGACAGCATGATCCTCGCGCCCTCGCCACCCAACGCAAGTGCCGTCGCCCGCCCGAGCCCACGTGAGCTCGCCGTCACGAGGGCCACTTTGCCGGCGATTCCCAGATCCATGTCGTGCCTCCACCCTGTCATCGCCACGGGGAACGGCCCCCGTGCCCATCCATCACGCCCGTATCAGCCGGCACCGACGTCCCGCCGGACACTCCGGCGCCCGAGACCGGTCACCCTGTCAGTCGTCGCACCCACCGCACCTCCCGGCATCGACGGGTGGCATCCTCAGGCGTCGACCACCACCAGGTCGTGGTCGGCCCGGTTGAGGGACTCCGGGGAGCCGTCGGCCGCGATCACCACGATGTCCTCCAACCGCATGCCGAAGCGTCCCGGCAGGTAGATCCCCGGCTCGATGGAGAAGGCGTGACCGGGCACGAGTACCTCGTCGTTTCCGACCACCAGGTACGGGTCCTCGTGCTCCTCGATCCCGATCCCGTGACCGGTCCGGTGCACGAACCGGTTCCCCAGCCCGGCGGCCTCGATCACAGTCCGTGCCACACGGTCCACCGAGGAGGCGGTGACACCGGCGCCGGCGGCCGCGACGGCGGCGCCCTGCGCCTCCTGCAGCACCGCGTAGCAGGACGCCACCTCGTCGGACGGTGCGCCGGTCACCACCGTTCGGGTGATGTCGGAGCAGTAGCCGGGACCACCGTCCAGGGAGAGCGTGCCACCGAAGTCGCAGACGACCACCTCGCTGCGGCCGATCACCCGCTCACCGGGCTCGTGATGGGGACTGGCACCATTGGGTCCGCTGCCGACGATGGCGAAGTTGACCGCGTTGTGCCCCTCGGCCACCAGCATCGCCCCGAGACTGGCTGACACTTCCGCTTCTGTGCGGCCGACCATCGGGATCCCGCCTGCCTGCAGCACCGCGGCGACCCGGTCAGCGGCCGCACCGGCGGCGCGCAGGGCGGCGATCTCGTCGTCGTCCTTGACGGCGCGGATGGGTGAGGTCACCCGGGACGCCTCGACCCACTCGGCGTGGGGCAGCCGGCGCTGGAGGGCGAGGACGGTGGTGGCCCACGCCCGGTCGGACACCGCCAGTCGGGAACGCCCTGCACCGAGGAGGTCGACGACCACATCGATCGGGTCCTCGGCGTCGGACCACGGTCGCATCCCGAAGAGGTCGCCGGCGTCCGTCACCCGGGGTGCCTCCAGCCCCGGCACGACCAGCACCGGATCGCCCACCAGGGGCAGGACCAGGAGTGTCAGTCGCTCGAGCGGCATGGCCCGGTACCCGGTGAGCCACGGAAGATCGGCTCCGTGTGACAAGAGCAGGGCGTCCACGCCGAGCTCGGCCATCCGGTCCCGGACCCGGGCCATGCGGGCGACCTGTGCCGTCGTGGCACCGGCGGGCTCCGGCGGGCCGTTGCCCGGGGACGCAGGGGGGGTCATCCCCGTCACCGTAGCGACAGTGCGACCGGAACAGGGGCCCGGAGACCGGTCGACCCACCGGACGGCGCTGCTGCGGCTTCCCTGGCGTGATAGCTCGACCGGGTGAGCGGGGAGGCCTGGGCATGGGCGAAGCCGAGGGACTCCCCGGCGCGCCGCAGGTCGTCGAACTCGTCGGGCGTCCACCAGCGGGCGACCGGCAGGTGGGACGCACTCGGCCGGAGGTACTGACCGAGTGTGACGATGTCCACGCCGACGGCCCGCAGGTCGGCCAGGGTGGCCAGGACCTCGTCCTCGCGCTCGCCCATGCCGAGGATGATGCCGGACTTGGTGGTGAGACCGGCAGCGGCCGAGCGGGCCAGCACGGTGAGGCTCCGCGCGTAGCCGGCCGAGGGGCGCACCGCCCGCTGGAGTCGTGCCACCGTCTCGATGTTGTGGTTCAGGACATCCGGTCGGGCCTCGAGGATCATGGCCAGGGAATGCCGGTCGCCCTTGACGTCGGAGATGAGCACCTCGACCGCCGTGGTCGGGCTCGCGGCCCGCACCGCTGTGATCGTATCGACGAAAGCGCCCGCACCGCCGTCGGCGAGGTCGTCCCTGGCGACGCAAGTGATCACGGCGTGGGCCAACTGCATCCGAGCCACCGCTGCGGCCACCCGAGCCGGCTCGCCGGGATCGAGGGGCAGGGGGTGCCGGGTGTCGACCTGGCAGAATCCACAGGCCCTGGTACAGCGGGACCCGTTGATCATGAAGGTGGCGGTGCCGTCCGACCAGCATTCGTAGATGTTGGGACACCCCGCCTCCTCGCAGACGGTGACGAGATCGAGGTCGCGGATGTCGCGCTGCAGGCCGAGGTAGTCATCGGCCATGGTGGCCTTCACCCGCAACCACTCCGGCTTGCGGGCCGACAGGGCGAGCCCGGCCCCGGGGTCGACACCCGATCGCACCAGGCGACGCTCGAGCGCGCTCGGACGGGCAGCACGCAGGGTGACGGGCACGGCATCTGCGGGCTGTCCGGCCATCGGGCCGCGCGGGGGGACGGTCGTCCCGTCCCGGGCTCCGTCGGTCACCCATGCCACGTCCTCGAGGGCACCCCACACGTCGCCGGCGGCGTCCACCACGGCGGCCGCTGCATCGGCCATCGACACCTCCAGTCCCTCCGCGGCCAACGACGTCATCGGCCGGTCGGCGATCCCGCACGGGACGATGTGGTCGAACATCCCGAGGTCGGTCGAGACGTTCAGCCCGAATCCATGCGTGGTGCGGCCACGTGACGTGCGGATGCCGATGGCGGCGATCTTGCGCGGTGCCATCCCATCGGTACCGTCGGCAGCGGGGTCGACCCACACGCCGGGATATCCCTCGAGACGCCCGACCCGGTCGGCCGGCAACCCGAGACGGACCAGGGCGCCGATGACCACGTCCTCCACCTGGTGCACGTGCCCGGGACCGCGGTGCGGCCCGTCGCCCACCGAGCGGATCGGGTAGCCGATCAGTTGGCCGGGCCCGTGGTAGGTGACGTCACCACCCCGGTCGACGGTGACCAGATCGGCGCCGACCGTCGCCGGATCGACGAGGACATGGGTGGGATCGGCGTGGGCGCCCAGGGTGTAGACGTGCCCGTGCTCGAGCAGCAACAGGTAGTCATCGTCCGACTGCGAGGCCAGCGCCCGCTGCAGGTCCCAGGCCTCGGCATACGGGACGCGTCCGAGCCAGCGGGCCTTCACGGTGCACCCGGGCCGGGGATCCGGGCCGTCCCGCCCAGTGACGTGGTGGTGGTGGTCGTCACCGTCCGCTAGAGCTCGCCGACCCAGTCGCGGTCGTCGAGGATGTCGGACAACCGGGCCAGGAAGCGGGCCACGTAGGCACCGTCCACGGCGCGGTGGTCGAAGTTCATGGCGACCAGTCCGACGGAATGGATGCCGATCGACTCGGTGCCGTCGGGAAGGTCGACGACCACCGGCTTCCGCGACACGCCGTCGGTCGACAGAATGGCCACCTGCGGCTGGTTGATGATGGCACCCGTGATCAACGTGCCGAACGGTCCGGCATTGGTGATGGAGAACGTCCCGTTGCTGATGTCGTCGAGGCTCAGCCTCTTGGTGCGGGCCCGGTCGGCGACATCGCGGATACGTCGTGCCATCCCCCGCAGGTTGAGTTCCTCGGCACGGTGCACGACCGGCACGATGAGGCCCTCGTTGTCGAGGTCCACGGCGATGCCGAGGTTCACGTCGTGGTGGACGATGAGGGCGTCCTCACCCACCGAGGCGTTCAGGTGTGGGAACTCGGCGAGGGCCTCGACGGTCGCCCGGGCGACGAAGGGCAGGTAGGTGAGGCTGAACCCCTCCTCCTCGCGGAAGCGCGCACCGTGGGCCCGACGGACCTGCTCGACGCGCTCGTAGTCGATCTCCTTGACCATCAACGTGTGGGCCGAGGTGGCCTTCGACCGGACCATGTGCTCGGCTGTGCGGCGGCGGATGTTGGTGAAGGGGACCACCTCGTCACGAGCGCCGGACGCCTGGTTCGGGCCCGGGGTCGCCACCGCCGGGGCGACCGGAGGCACCCCTGGGGCAGGTGCCGGTGGCGGCGTGGGGACCGAGGCCGTCGGCCCCACCGGTGCGGCCGACGGGATGCTCGGCACAGCGGCCGGCGCGGGACCCTGCTCGATGAGCGCCTCCACGTCGGCCCGGGTGATACGGCCGCCCTGTCCGGTGCCCCGGACGAACGACGGGTCGATGGCATGGTCGGACAGCAGCTTGCGCACCACCGGCGAGAGCACGAGGGGCTGCTCGGGGAC
>Ga0075520_1002005_pt1 | contig 10012 bp, 13 predicted proteins | sample NGEPerB_FD_75100 | JGI IMG/M metagenome (GOLD analysis project Ga0075520, IMG submission 75100) | Arctic peat soil microbial communities from the Barrow Environmental Observatory site, Barrow, Alaska, USA - NGEE PermafrostAB12-B | ecosystem: Environmental > Terrestrial > Soil > Wetlands > Peat ...
CAAGAAGGCGGCGCCGGCGGCCAAGAAGGCGGCGCCGGCGGCCAAGAAGGCGGCGCCGGCGGCCAAGAAGGCGGCGGCACCGGGCACGGCCTCTCCCGAGGCGAAGAAAGAGGTGGCCGCCAAGAAGGCCGCCAGCCCTCCGGTACCGCCGAAGCGCCCCACGGTCGGCCCGTACGCCAAGGAGGCCAAGTTCCTCGAGGAGCAGCGAGTGCTGCTGCTCGAGGAACGCGAAACCCACATGGAGCAGTCGGTCGACCTGCGAGCAGAAGCCGACTCGCTGGCCCTCGAGCGTGAGCCCGGGGACGTCCAGTTCGACGAGGAATCGGGGGAGGGTGGCACCGTGACCGTCGATCGCGAACGGAACCTGGCCCTCTCAGTCCAGGCGGGGCTGGCTGTCGAGGAGATCGACGACGCGCTGAAGAAGATCGAGCGGAAGACCTACGGCGGTTGCGAGCGATGCCACCAACCGATCCCGAAGGCCCGACTCCGGGCCCTGCCCTTTGCCAGGCTGTGTGTGGCATGCAAGAGCGGTGGCCTGTCACGACGCTGACCAGTGAGCCGGCTGCGGTGACCGATCGCCCGGATCACCAGAACGGCGCCTGGCGCCTGGCCGTGGCCGTGGCCGTCGTCCTCGCCGTGGTCCTGGTCGACCAACTGACCAAGTGGTGGGCCGTCGACCGCCTGCCCACGGGACCCATCCACGTGATCGGGACCGTCGATCTGGAGCTCTCGCTGAACACGGGCTCTGCGTTCAGCCTCCTGACCGGTCAGACAGCCCTGGTGATGGTGGTCGCCTTCGCTCTGGTCGGCGTCCTGCTGGTGATGGTGTGGCGGGCCCCGACACTCGGCCGGGCGGCCATCCTCGGCCTCATCCTCGGCGGTGCGCTGGGAAACCTGTCCGATCGCCTGTTCCGGGCTGACCACGGCGCGGTGGTGGATTTCATCGCGCCACACTTCTGGCCGACCTTCAACGTCGCCGACTCGTGCATCGTGGTCGGTTGCCTATTGCTGCTGGTGTCCCTGATGCGTGGATCGAGGGCCCGGTGAGTGTGTTGACCGTGACGGTACCGGCCTCCCTCGACGGTGTCCGGGTCGACCGGGCGGTGGCACTCCTGGCCGATCTGTCGCGGTCGTCGGTCAACACCCTGGTGGCCGAGGGCCGGGTCCAGGTCGATGGCCGCACGGTCCGGAGCCGGAGCACGGCGCTGCGACTGGGCCAGGAGCTCCAGGTGGACCGGATGGAGGCCCACGCACCCACTGGTCCGGAGGCGGATCCATCGGTCGTGTTCACGGTGGTCCACGCCGACGCGGACGTCATCGTGGTGGACAAGCCGGCAGGACTGGTGGTGCACCCGGGCGCAGGGCATCGCAGCGGCACCCTGGTCCACGGGCTGCTTGCGGACTTCCCCGATCTGGCCTCGCTTCCCGATGCCGTCGGCGCCGATCGCGACCGCCCGGGGATCGTGCACCGGCTCGACCGTGGCACATCGGGCCTGATGGTGGTGGCCCGCACGCCCGAGGCCTACCGCTCACTCGTGGCCCAAATGGGAGCGAGGAAGGTATCGCGGATCTACCGGGCGCTGGTGCTGGGCACCGTCGACGAGGCGTCCGGCATCGTGGACGCCCCGATCGGCAGGTCGGTGAGCTCGCCGACCAGGATGGCCGTCTCGCGCAAGGGCAAGGAGGCCAAGACGCGCTATCGCGTCGAGCGGCGGTTCAGCGAGCCCGCTCCGACCACGCTGGTGTGGGCCTCGCTCGAGACGGGCAGGACCCATCAGATCAGGGTCCATCTCTCGGCCATCGGCCATCCTGTCGTGGGCGACGAGATCTACGGCCGGGGGAGGTCTCTGCCGGGGGCCTCCATCACCCGCCCGTTCCTCCACGCCCATCGACTGGCATTCGAACACCCCGGCTCCGGCGAGCTGATGTCCTGGGCCTCGGAACTGCCGACGGACCTGAGCGACCAGCTCTCCGCACTGGCCCTCTGAGCCCCGGGACCGGGCGGCCGGCACCCACGGGGCGGTTCGCTCCTCAGGCAGCCTCGTGGGCGGCTTCGAGCATCTCGCTGTCGGCCAGGATCTCGAGCGCCTCGGCCTCGGCCTGGCGGACCTTGCGTACACCGATTCCCAACCGCTCGGCCGTGGTCTGCAGCGAGGCGGGATCGTTGCCGTCGAAGCCGAACCGGTGACGGATGACCTCACGCTGGAGATCGGTGAGCCGATCCACTGCCTTGCGCACCAGGTCGAGGGTGAGCTCCGAGGCGACCACGTCCTCGAAGTCGCTGAGGTCGGTCGACACCAGGTCACCGAGGGTGGCGGTCGAATCAGTCGTCGCCGGTTGGTCGAGGCTGGCCACGACCCGGGCCACCTGGGACAGGTCGGACCTCACCTCGGCACTGGTGTTGGTCGCATTGTCCAACTCTGCGTCGGTGGGTGGGCGCTGCAATTGGTGGGTCAGCTCCCACAGTGCGGCATCCACCTGCTGATTGCGTTCGGCCACCTCCATGGGCAACCGGATGGTCCGGCCGTGCTGCTGGACCGCCCGCTGCAGCGACTGGCGGATCCACCAGGTGGCATAGGTGGAGAAGCGAAAGCCCCGCTGCCAGTCGAACTTGTCGACGGCACGCATCAGCCCGAAGGTGCCCTCTTGGATCAGGTCGGGAAGATCCACGCCCCGGTCCTGGTAGCGGCGGGCCCAGTGGACCACCAACCGCAGGTTCGAGGCCACCATCTCGCGGCGGGCCCCCTCGTCGCCGTCGGCCACCCGCTTGGCCAATTCGGTCTGGGCGTCGTGGTCGGGGAGAGGGTGGTGGTCGAGGTCGCGGAGGAAGAGCCCCAGGCTGTCTGCTTCAGAACCCCGGGTTCGATTCGTGGGCACCGTACGCGGGGTCCGGGAAACCGGTCCGCCCTCGGTCGGGCCATTCGACGGCGGCTGGCCCCCCCCGGGCGCGACCGTTGCTTGCTTCTCCCTGGTCACAGCACGTGTCGTCATCCCTCTCCTCACTCATCGTCATAGGGCCGACGCCCTATCCAACGCCGAGGGCGCCCTGGACATTCCATGGTCGCCATTCGGGCAGCAGATACCGTCTGACCAGCCAGAATCGACCTGCACGGTTTGCGCACCCTGTCTTCGGAGTGATCGGCTGTCCGGATGAGCCATCCTCGGCAACGCTGCCTGTTGATCCGCCACGGCGAGACGGAGTGGAGTCTCTACGGCCGCCACACCGGGCGCACCGACCTCCCCATGCTCCCGGTCGGGGAGGGACAGGCCCGGGCGCTTCGGCCGGAAGTGGCCGCCGAATCGCTCTCCCTGGTGCTGACCAGCCCCCTCCGGCGGGCCCGTGAGACCTGCGAGCTCGCCGGCCTCCGTCCGGAGCCGGTGGTCGAGGCGGACCTCCTCGAGTGGGACTACGGCAGCTTCGAGGGCCGGACCACGGTCGACATCCGGAAGGAACGGCCGGGATGGAGCCTGTTCGACGACGGTGCCCCCGGTGGGGAGTCGGCCGCCGAGGTGGGGACGCGCGTCGATCGGGTCATCGCCCGGGTCCGGGCCGAGCCCGGTGACGTCGCCTGCGTGGCCCATGCCCACGTGCTCCGCGTGCTGGCTGCCCGATGGCTCGGCCTCGAGCCCACGGCCGGGCGCTACTTCGTGCTGGGGCCGGCGTCGATCAGCGTGCTCGGGTGGGAGCGTCAGCAGCCGGTCGTCCTCCAGTGGAACCGGTGTTGACCGGAGCCAGGTCGGGCGGTGGACCGGAGCATCGGCGGTCCTCGGCGGGAGAACCGTCGTGACGCTCGGATCGAGAGGGGCAGCCGGGGGGATCGGCGCCGCCGCCCCGGCCGTCCCGTGGGGCACCCTCGGGGCACGCAGCGGCGCCGTGCAACCGCCGGCTTGTAGGGTCCGACCATGGCGACCAGCGGAAGGCACCCCGGGGGAGACCTGTTGATCGCCGCACCCAGCGTGCCGGGTGCGGCGGGGCAGACGGGCACCGGTGGCTGAGCCGGCCGAGGTGTCCCTGCCGGCAACACTCCGCCAGGCCGTGCGCACCGAGTTCGTCCTTGCGTTGCGGCCGCCCTTCGAGAGCCTCGTCACGGTGGCCGTCAACGGCGCCCTGATGAGCTCGTCCTGGTTCTTGCTGCCGACGGACCTGAAGGACAAGGTGTTCACGCTGCACGGAACGTTGGCCTTCGCCCTGGTCCTCGCTGCATGGATGTACTCAGACGTGCCGGCAACCAACGTGCTGGGGCCGGACGCGCGGCGAGTGACGGCGGCCATCGACGACCCGTTGGCCCTCGGGAGGTTGCTGTGGGCCAAGAGCATCTTCCTCTGGTTGGTGGTGACACCGGTCTGCCTCGTCGTCACCCTGTTCACCGGGATCTTCACCCACGATCTGCTGGCCACGCTGTACACCGTCATCTGGATCGGGGTCGTTCCCTTCGGCGTGCTCGCGATCGCTGCGTGGGTCGGAATCCTCCACCCGTACCACCCGATGCCGTTGCGCTTCCGATGGGAACATCGTCGACCCACATGGCGGATGCTCGGGCGCTGGATCGCACTGGTGGTCACGCCCTACGGCCTCGTGCCCCTGCTGGCCGTGGCCCTGATGGCGCCGTCGCTCCTCCTGTGGGGCCTGACCTCGCCCCACGGGCTCTCTCAGAGGCTGCCCGACAACGACCTCGGATGGGGTGTCGCCCTGGCCTGCGCCTTGGCGGCCGTGGCCACGTTCGGTGGCCGCTGGGTGGGCATTCACCTGGCCCGGCGCCGCCGGGTGAGGCTGCTGGCATTCCTCGCCGATCCGACCCGGGGTTGAACAACCGGGGCGGCAGCGGGGTCCTTCACGTGAAGATCCCCAACTGAGAGGCTTGTCGCCATGGCACCTTCGAGCATGCCGGGTCTCGGGACCTTTGCGCCCTCCCATCTGGTCAGGACCGGCCTTCGTGCCGCGCTGAGCACGACGCTGCTGCTGGGGCTCTACTACGTGGTCCCGATCGCGCACCGCCCCCATGCATCCATCGCCCTGCGCCTGTCGGCAGGGCTGGCGTTCTTCGTCGCCGTCCTCGTCAACGAGATCCGCCTCATCTCGAAGCACGATCGCCCGATGCTGAGGGCGGCTGTGACCATGGCCACCGTCATCCCGCTGTTCATCGTGATCTTCGCCTGGATCTACCTGGTCATGGCGCAATCGGACCCGGCTGCGTTCGGAGGGCGGCTGGATCGCACCTCGGCCCTGTACTTCACCGTCACCGTCTTCTCGACGGTCGGGTTCGGCGACATCACGCCGAGGACGGACCCGGCGCGGGCCGTGGTCATGGTCCAGATGCTCGCCGACCTTGCCGTCATCGCCGTCGTGATCCGGTTGATCCTCGGGGCCGCCTCCCGCGGCATGGCCCGCCAGGTGGAGTCCGCGGAGCAGGAGTCCGCGGAGCAGGAGTCCGCGGAGTAGGAGTCCGCGCAGGAGCCAGTCGTCGACCCTTCACCGGCGGGCCCTGTGAACCCCCCAGACGAAGTAGGCGATCGGTCCGACGAAGTTGATGCCGATGACGATCGCCCAGCACCACTTGGGCCCCCGCACCTGGCCGCGGGCCCGCCGAGCCAGGTCTGCCCAGGCCACCACGGCCAGCGTCAGCTGGATGCCGGAGGCAACGGCGAGCGCCTGTTGTCGGCGGGGCGGAAGATCCCTCCAGCGCCGGCCTCCCCGGTGCGCGCTGCGTTCCATGGATCCATATGGCCACGGAACGGGGTCTCGCCGCCAGGGCCGAATGGCCCGGGCGACCCGGACGACCCCGGGTCGCCGACCGAGCTGGCAGGGTGGGAGTGCCGTACCGCGTCGGCGGGGTCAGCCTGAGCCGTACTGCAGCGACCCCGGCGTGGTCAGCACCTCACCCGTCTCGAGCCACGTCTTCAGACCGGACAGGATCATCGGCCAACCGCCGTAGAGCTCGGCGCTGGCACCTTCACGCAGCCGGTCGTGGGTCAACATCAGCCGACAGGTGTCCTCGATGGGCTCGATCTCCCAGGTGACCCTCGATGCGCCTTCGCCCTTCACCTCGTCACTCCAGAGTGCGACCATGGTGTGGACGAGCCGGCGAGGCGGGTCGACCTCGAGGACCTCGCCTTGGCCGAGCAGTACGCCGGCTGTCGGGGCACCCAGCTCCAACCGCGATCCGAGGCTCCAGTCCGACGTGACCCCGGCGCCGAAGTTGTACTTGCCTCTGATCTCCGGATCGATGATCGCCTCCCAGAGGCGCTCAGGGGTGGTCCGGATGTAGAACTCGAACAGCTTTTCCATCTGGCTCTCCATTCTGTGCTCGAGTTCGCTGACTGCAGCGTCCCGGGGCTCGGCGTACCTGCTCGGTCATCGGTCAGTGGGTGGGCCCGCCTCCGGTGGTGGGTTGGCGGTCCACCGGCCGGTGCGGCTCGAGGGACTCCCCGCGGAACAGCCGGCGAGGGCCGGTCCAGCGGGCCGGTGGGGAGTTGAGCGAGGCAGCCAGGGCATAGGCGACGCTCTCGTAGTTCACCCTCCAGCCCCGGAAGTGCGACCAGGCATCCTTGGGGGGCCGGGAGGTCGGGTAGCCGATCTCGCGCAAGTGGGTGCAGGCGGCGTCGAACTCCGCTTCGGGAAGCATGATCGGGTCGTCGGGGCTCGGGTCGGGATCGAACGGGATACGGGTGACCAGGGCGATGCCGGCGCGCCCGCCCGGCTCTCGAGCAGGTGACCAGGGTCTCGCGGCGGTTGTAGGCGCCGTAGAGGGTGGGGAGGTAGGCGATCTGCAGTGCCACCAGGACCATTCCGGTGCCGGCCGCCACGAAGTCGACCAGGTGGGACCCGGCGCTGTGCCCGAGCGTGAATCCCAGGGTGAAGACCGACGAGCCGGACTCTGCGAATGCGCTGTCGACGGTGGGGCTGCCGATCCCCCAGTTGATCAGGGCGAATCCCACGACGGCCACGGTCAGCCAGCTGGCCAGGAGCACCACCAGGGCTACCGGCTCGGAGAGGGCCAGGATGCGGTCCTTGGACGGGTAGCTGCGGGCCAGGAGCGAGATGCGGCGGAAGGTCGCCCGCACGACGCGCATCGGGAAGCCGGCCAGGCCGGAAGCCGAGCGCGGCACGATCAGCACGGTGATGGCGATGACCGTGTTGATGACGAGGATGGCGATCCCCGCCATCAGGCCGACGATGCGGGCCGCGTTCATCCCGCCGTCAGTGGCTCGTGGGCGCGGCACCGGATGAGGCGGGTTCAGCCCGCGCTCTGGCGGAGGGCGGGCACCTTGCCCTGGGCCCGGGCCACCATGTCCGCCAGGTTGAACGACTCGAGGTGGGTACGCATGTGTTCGCCGACATCGGCCCACACGGTGAGCAGGACGCACTGGCCCTCGTGATCGCAGGCGCCGTTCTCGTGGGGGAGGCCGAAATCACCGGCCACGATGGGGCCGTCGACGGCGGAGACGATTTGGGACAGGGTGATCTCCTCGGGGGGCCGGGCCAGTACGTAGCCACCCCCGACGCCGCGCTTGGAGCGGACCAGGCCGGCACCCTTCAGCGCCAGAAGGATCTGCTCGAGATAGGGCTGGGGAAGCCCGGTGCGCTCGGCGATGTCCCGGACCGCGGTGGGCCCGTCCCCCTCGGTATGGAGCGCCAGCGACAGCAGCGCCCGGCTGGCATAGTCACCTCGGGTCGAAACCTTCACAGGCCCATGCTATTGCCTGGGCCTGTGCCGCTGGACTGATGCCGTCGAGCGCCGGTGCGGGCACGCTCGGCCGGATGCCACCGCGAGATGGTCAGCGCGCCCCAAGTTTTCCGGCGGCCAGGTCCTCGGCCATGGCCCAGCCGAACATCACCAGTCGACCACCTGACAGCACCTCGACGCTTTCGAAGAAGCTGGCCATGGTCGCGTCGGGCTGCGCCTTGGGGCTGGAGAAATCGAACCCCCCGGCCTCGTTGCCGTCTCCGGCCACGACGAACGTCCGGTCGTCGATGCGGCCGTCCGCCCCGAATCTCTTGGCCAGTCGCCGACCCCACGCCCGCTCCTCCCCGGTGACCTTGTGATCGGGACCAGGGACGACGTCGGTCAGCCCGGCGAAGGCCCGGAATCCCTCGGGTCCGAGCAGGCGGGTGCCCACCAGGACGTCCTCGTCGGGGAAGGCCAGCAGGGCCCGTCGGTACTTGTCGCCCATAATGGCGCGCAGGACAGTATCGGCTCGGGACGTGCGGTCCACCGTGGCCAAGCCGATCAGCAGGGACGGCGTACCACCGATGCGCTCGAGGGTAGAGAAGGAGTAGCCCCTGAGCTTGGATCCCTCGCGGGCCTGGGTGACCAGCACCCATTCCTCGCGCTGTTTCGACAGGAAGCCGATATCGAATCGGGGTTCTCGTTCGGCGCACAGATCGGCCATTTCGGCCAACTCCGCGTCACTGATCGACGTGCAATCCTTGGTCTCCACCTGGATGGACATATGCCGTTCCGTACTCCTCGGTCTTCCTGCGGTACCAACCGCCGGCCCTGGTCTGTCATAGTGCCCCGTCGACCGCCGGGCCGGAGGGCCAGACGGATCTGCGGGCCTCCACGCCAGGAGCCGTCCACCGATTTTACGGGATTTGGAGCCGCCTGTCGTATCCGGCCCCTTCCGCCGCTCCCGACGAGGGTGGAATCGGGGCCCGGCGGAGGCTCCGCAGCCCCGAATACGGGCGGTCCGGACGACGGAGGGGCGGGGTCAGCCCTGGATGGCGTTGGGCCCGAGCAGCACCCGGAGCTCGCCGACCAGACCGCGGCGGCTGTCCACGTTGAACTCCGGCGGCAGGCGCAGCACCTTCCCCCCGACGTGCAGGAAGACCGGGGAATCGCCGGGGTGCTCGGCGAGGAGGCGCTTCAGACCATCCACCGTTCGGTCGGTAAGGGTGTTCAGCGGAAGGGAGATCCTCAGGTCGGCCGATCCGTCCACGGCCAGCTCGGGGCGCTTGACCTCCATGCACACCAGCTTGAGGCGGTCGTCACGCAGATCCACCCGGGCCTTCAGGACGACGACGGCGTCGTCGTCGAGCAGAGCGCCGTACTCGGCCATGGTCTTCGGGAAGACGAAGGTCTCGATGGATGCGTTGAGATCCTCCAGCACGAAGGTGGCCATCAGGTCGCCCTTCTTCGTGTAGCGCCGAGTCAGCTCGGTGACGACACCACCGATCACGCGCATCTGTCCCTCGCTGCCGTAGGCGCCGCCGGAGCCACCGCTGGCTTCGGGGTCGACGTCACGGAGCTCGGCCAACGTGCAGTCGGTCAGGCGGCCGAGCGAGGCCTCGAGACCCATGAGGGGATGGTCGCTGATGTAGAGGCCGAGCATCTCCTTTTCGAAGGCCAGGCGCTGCGGCTTACCGAACTCGGTGTCGGGGATCGGCACCCGGGTGTCGGCGAACCCTGTGGCCTGGCCGTCGGTTTCGGGCTCGAGGGTGGCGAAGAGCGACACCACCCCGGCATCGTGCTCGCGTCGGCGCTCCAGGGTGCGGTCGACGATGTCCTCGAACACGAGGCACAGCCCCTGGCGGGGATGGCCGAGCGAGTCGAATGCGCCGGCCTTGATCAGCGACTCGATGGTGCGCTTGTTCAGGACCTGGGGATCCACCCGTTGGCAGAAGTCGTAGAAGTCGATGAAGGGGCCGTTGCGCTCGCGTTCGGCGACGATGTGGGACACCAGCCCCTCGCCCACGTTGCGAACCGCGGCCAGGCCGAAGGTGATGGCTCCGGGGCTGTCGCCCTGCTCGCCGAGTGTCCCCTCCCCGCCGGAGAAGTCGGCGGCGAAGTCGGACAGCGAACGGTTGACATCGGGAACGAGTACCTCGATGCCGAGCGAGCGGCACTCGCCGAGGTAGACCGCGGTCTTGTCCTTGTTGTCCTTGACCGAGGTGAGCAGGCTGGCCAGGTACTCGACCGGATAGTGGGCCTTGAGCCAGGCGGTCTGGTAGGCGATGAACCCGTAACCGTAGGAGTGCGACTTGTTGAAGGCGTAGTCGGCGAACGGCTCGATG
>Ga0075520_1002006_pt1 | contig 10007 bp, 9 predicted proteins | sample NGEPerB_FD_75100 | JGI IMG/M metagenome (GOLD analysis project Ga0075520, IMG submission 75100) | Arctic peat soil microbial communities from the Barrow Environmental Observatory site, Barrow, Alaska, USA - NGEE PermafrostAB12-B | ecosystem: Environmental > Terrestrial > Soil > Wetlands > Peat ...
ACCGTGATCGCCAACCCTTGCTTCGAGTGCTCCGGTGAGGGTCGGGTGCGCACCCGGCGCAACCTCAAGCTGCGTGTCCCGGCCGGCGTTGACACCGGCACCAGGATTCAGCTCCCCGGTGAGGGTGAGGTCGGTTCAGGAGGGGGACCAGCGGGTGACCTGTACGTCGAGGTGGTCGTTACCCCGCATGAGACCTACCAGCGCCGAGGCGATGACCTGCACTGCTCGGTCGAGCTCCCGATGACCGCAGCGGCCCTGGGCGCGACCATCAAGCTCGACACCTTCGACGGGATGACCGACCTCGAGATCAAGGCGGGCACTCAGCCGGGCGACATCATGACGCTCAAGGGCAAGGGCGTCACCCACCTGCGGGGGACGGGACGCGGCGACCTGCTGGTTCACGCCGGAATTCAGACGCCGACCAAGCTCACGCCTGAGCAGGAGAAGATGCTGCGCCAGTTCGCAGCCTTGCGCGGCGAAGAGCGTCCCGAGGCGCGGATGACTCTGGCCTCACAGGGTCTGTTCGGCAAGCTGCGCGACGCGTTCCTGGGAAAGTAGGCCCACGTCGTGACCGCCCCGCTGTTCTTCGTATCTGCGGATCAGCTGGCCGGGGCCACGGCGGGCTCTGAGCTCATCCTGGGTGGCCGGGAGGGACGTCATGGCGCGACGGTCAAGCGGATCGGCGTCGGCGAGCAGGTTCTGCTTACCGACGGGATCGGCCATCGAGCCGACGGCGTTGTCGAGAGTGTCGACGTGGGGGTGCTGCGACTGCGTTTGCGGGCGATAACGCAGGAAAGGCCACCGGATCCACGCTTCGTACTGATCCAGGCGCTGGCCAAGGCAGATCGCGGCGAGCAGGCCATAGAGGCCGCCACCGAGCTCGGGGTCGACGAGGTGGTTCCCTGGAGGGCTGCCCGCAGCATCGTGATCTGGCGCGGCGAGCGAGCTGCCAGATCCCAGCGCAAATGGGAGTCGGTCATCCTCGCCGCGGCCAAGCAGTCGCGGCGCGCTCGCCTCCCGCTGGTGCGTGAGCTCGCAGACCAGGGCGCTGTCATCGCGCGGATCCAGGCAGCGGCGCTGTCGCTCGTGCTGCACGAGCAGGCGCAGCAGCCCTTGGCCGGATTCGAGCCGCCCCCGTCGGGGGACGTGGTGGTTATCGTCGGTCCCGAGGGCGGGGTCGCTCCCGAGGAGCTGAGCGCGTTCGTCGCCGCGGGAGCTGTGGCGGTGCGGCTGGGACCCAACGTCCTGCGGTGCTCCAGCGCCGGACCGGCGGCACTCGCGGTGCTGAGTGCCGCCGGTCGTTGGCGCTGACATCGGTCGCAACCGGTGGCAGGCGCCGGCGCCTAGCTCACCGTGAACGGCTCTGACGTCTCGGCGACGACCTGGCCGTTCTGCATACTCACCTCGAACATCCGGAAGGTGTAGCTGCCGGCCGCGAGAGCCCCAAGGTTCACCTGCCAGGTCCCTCGGCTGGGGCACCCGCTGGAGGCTGTGGCGACGCCGGACTTGATGGCGGTGCCGTTCTGGGTCAGCTGCCACTGCGTCGTGCCCTCGAAGGCGCAGGACTGTCCCGCGGCCACCACCGTTGCACCAGCTGGGAGCACCTGGTCCCGCACAGGGGACGTGACCCAGATCGGCGCAAGCACCTGGTACTGCAGGTCCGGTGCGGGGCGGTTGTAGGTCTGGGCAGTGGGGTAGGTCCCGAACAGCATCGGTGAGCCGCCGGCCACGACGAACTTCACCGGGATCGTCCCTTGGCCGAGAGCGGCCTGCACGGTCCAGACGAGCTCTTGGACCGCCAGCTTGGTCTGGGCAGGCGAGAATCCGTTCGCGCCGGGGCCACTGAGGGTGATGGTGACCAGGCTCGGGGTCACGGTGACATTGGTGACCGAGGTGCCGGACCAAGGCTGCAGGTAGGGCTCGTAGTTGGTGAAGGGCGCGGCGTTCATCGCCAAGGCCACGGCGGCTTTGGCGGTCTGAGCCGGGGTGGCCCCGGCGGGAACGGCGCTCTGGACGAACTCCCGGTAGAGGCCGAACCGGTCGCCGGTGGCGGTGACGGCACCGACGAAGTACGCCGGCAGGCTCACCTGGGTGGTGGGCCCCGCCACGGCGCCGTTCGGGGTCGTGGCTGGCGGTGGGTTTGGCACTGCCACCCTCGCCGGACTCGGCCCGGGCGTCGCTGCGGCCGCGGGCGGGGTCGTTGACAGGGGCGTCGCCGCGGAGTGGGTTGCCGCAAACGTCGCCCGCTGGCTGCCGCCGGGGTTGGACACGCCCCAGACAACGGCGCCGATCAGGACCACCGCGGCCGCCGCGGCAGCTGGGATGAGCCACCGTCGTTGAGGTTCGACATTCTGGCCCTCGTGGTGGGCCATGGCCAGGATCTCGGCCCTTCGTTCATGCGGCTTGATTCGCTCAGCCTCTCGGTGCAGGACCTCCCGCAGCCTGCGTTCAAGATCGTCGGGTGTCATGACGTGCCCTCCACATCGGATCGTAAGGTGGCCAGGCCTCGGTGAGCATGGGTCTTGACCGAGCCTGCCGAGATGCTCAGAGCGTCGGCGATCTGGGACTCGCTGAGGTCCAGGTAGTAGCGCAGGGTCAGCACCTCCCTTTGTCGTCTGGGCAGGCGCCCCAGTGCGGCCAGAAGTCGGGCACCGGTCGCGTTCTCGAGGGCGCGTGCCTCGGCGCTCGGCTCTTGGGTGCTGCCTCGGGCGGTCAGTGCCTCGCTCTGCGAGCTCAGATAACGGTCCTCGACCTTGCGGTGGCGCAACGCCGAGCGTGAGCTGTTGACCACGCAGCGGCGCAGGTAGGCCAGCGCCAGATCCTGGTTCCGGAGCTGGGACCAGCGGGAGTGCATCGCCACGAAGGCGTCCTGGACCGTCTCCTCGGCGAGCTGCTGGTCCCGGACCAGTAGCCAGGAGAGGCGCACGAGCGAGTGCCAGTAGGCGGCATACAGATCGGTGAGCGCCTGATCGGCCACCCACATCCGCTCAGCCGACCCGGTACCCTCCCGTTCGGCCATGGCTAACGTTCTCACGCAGATATGACGCGCTGGGCCACCACGAGGTTGACGCGCCGTAGGCTCACCTCATGAGCTCCGATCACGCTCCGGCTGCGAGCGACTGCCTGTTCTGCAAGATCATCGCCCGCCAGATCCCCGCAGACATCATCCACGAGACGGCGACGACGTTGGCGTTCCGCGATATCAAGGCGCAGGCGCCGACCCATGTGCTGGTGATTCCCAAGGAGCATCAGCCGAATGTCGTGGCGTTGGGTGCCTCATCCCCGCAGGCAGTCGTGGACCTGTTCGAGGCGGTCGGGGCGGTGGCGGCACTGGAGGGTCTGCAGGCCGGGTACCGCAGCGTGTTCAACACCGGCGCCCTTGCCCAGCAGGAGGTGTTTCACGCGCACGTGCACGTCTTGGGGGGTCGGGCCATGACGTGGCCGCCAGGCTGAGAAGCCACGTAGACTGAGTTCAAGATGACTGACGATGGACGGCCCACGCACATCATCGTTCTTCCGCCCGAGTTGTCCATGGTGACGTTGCTCGGGCCGCGGGACGAGTTGCTACGCGCCATGGAGAACTCCTTCCCCCACCTGGATCTGCTGGTCCGCGGCAACGAGTTCCACGTGTCGGGAGCCGGAGCCGACGTGGCGCTGCTCGAGCGCACGATCGACGAGCTTCTGATCGTCCTGGGGACCGGCCAGGCGTTGAATCGCGATGCGGTCGAGCGCTCCGTGTCCATGCTGCGCGCCCATACCAAGGAGCGCCCCGCGGACGTTCTCACGATGAATATCCTGTCCAACCGCGGACGGACGATCCGGCCCAAGACCTTGGGCCAGAAGCGTTACGTGGACGCCATCGACAAGAACACCATCGTGTTCGGTATTGGACCCGCGGGTACCGGCAAGACCTACCTGGCGATGGCCAAGGCGGTCGCCGCGCTACAGACCAAGCAGGTCAGCCGGATCATCCTGACCCGGCCGGCGGTCGAGGCGGGCGAGCGGCTTGGTTACCTTCCGGGCACGCTCAGCGACAAGATTGATCCCTACCTGCGGCCGTTGTACGACGCCTTGCACGACATGGTCGACTCCGAGTCGATTCCCAGACTGTTGGCTGCCGCCGCCATCGAGGTGGCACCGCTGGGCTACATGCGAGGCCGCACCCTCAACGACGCGTTCATCATCCTGGACGAGGCCCAGAACACCTCGCCGGAGCAGATGAAGATGTTTCTGACCCGGTTGGGCTTCGGCTCCAAGATGGTCGTGACCGGAGATGTGACACAGATCGACCTGCCCTCAGGGACACCTTCGGGGTTGAAGGTGGTCCAGGAGATCCTGGACGACGTCGATGACGTGCACTTCGCCGAGCTGAACGCCCACGATGTGGTGCGTCACGCGCTGGTCGGGTCCATCGTGGAGGCCTACGGCCGCTGGGACGAGCTGACCAGCGCGCCGGCCAGGACTGCGCCAACCAGGAGCAGGCGGTGAGGGGCCTTGAGCGTTGACGTTCTCAACGAGAGCGGCTTCTCCCTGGACGAGATGGAGCTGGTCGCCTGCGCGAAGTACGTCATGGGTGAGATGAGGGTCCACCCGCAGGCCGACCTCTGTATCAAGCTGGTCGACGAACCGGCGATGGAGGTCCTGCACGTGCAGTGGATGGACCTGCCCGGCCCAACGGACGTCATGAGCTTCCCCATGGACGAGCTTCGTCCTGGCCGCGAGGAACAGGAGCCAGCCGAGGGCGTTCTGGGCGACATCGTGATGTGCCCGTCGGTGGCCGCGCGCCAAGCGGTCGGGGCGGGTCACGCGACGGAGGAGGAGCTATTGCTGTTGCTGACTCACGGCATCCTTCACCTGCTTGGCTATGACCATGATGAACCAGAGGCGCAGCGCGAGATGTTCGAGCTCCAGCGCACGCTGCTGCTGACCTTCCTCGCCGGCCGCGGTCGCCGCGTCGGTCGCTGACCCTGCCGACGGACTCACGAGACGGCCATGGCTATCGAGCTCATCATTGCGGCGTTTGCCGGCATCGTTGTCGCGTTCGTGATGGCTGCCGCGGAGTCGGCCCAGTCTCGCCTTTCTCGCCACCGGGCCGCTGAGCTCGTCGAAGAAGGCCGGCGAGGGGCGTCGTCGTTGGCGATCATCGCGGCTGACAGTGCGGCACACCTGTCGGCGGCGGCCTTCGTGCGAGTCCTGGCTGAGTCCGCGACGGCCGTCCTGATCACGTTGACGGTGGTCAAGTCGGTCACCGGCTTTTGGCCTGCTCTGTTGATCTCCATCGCAGTGATGGCCGTGGTCTCCTTTGTCCTGGTCGGGGTCTCCCCGCGGACGCTGGGCCGCCAGCATGCTGACCGGGTGTCGTTGCTGACCGCGCCGACCCTTGTCCTGCTGCGTCGGGTGCTCGGCCCGGTGGCCCGCCTGCTCGTGACGCTCGGCAACGCGGTGACCCCGGGTCGCGGTTTCCGCGACGGGCCGTTCGACTCAGAGGCTGAGCTGCGCGATCTGGTCGACATGGCGGAGGAGGCGCTGCTCATCGAGGCCGGGGAACGCCAGATGATCCACTCGGTCTTCGAGCTGGGCGACACGGTGGTCCGCGAGGTCATGGTGCCGCGCACCGACATGGTGACCATGGACCAGGACAAGACACTGCGTCAGGCGATGTCGTTGTTCCTGAGATCGGGGTTCTCGCGTATCCCCGTTGTCGGTGACGGACCCGACGATGTTCTGGGGCTGCTCTACTTCAAGGACGTCGCCCGCCGGGTCTACGGCGACGCCAAGGCCGCCAAGCTGCCGGTGCATCAGCGGATGCGCCCCGCGCGCTTCATTCCCGAGAGCAAGCCGATTGACGACCTGCTGCGTGAGATGCAGCGGGACCAGAACCATTTCGCCATCGTCATCGATGAATATGGTGGAACCGCAGGCCTGGTCACGCTCGAGGATATCCTCGAGGAGATCGTGGGAGAGATTGACGACGAGTACGACCGCGAGGCTCCAGGAGTTGAAGAGCTCGCGGACGGCTCGACCCGGGTGCCCGCCACGATGCACGTGGACGACCTGGCCGAGCTCTTTGACGTGACACTGGAGGATGACGAGGTCGACACCGTCGGAGGTCTGCTCGGAAAGACCATCGGTCTGGTCCCGATCCCGGGCTCGTGCGGTGAGATCGCCGGACTGTCGCTGACCGCAGAGCGTATGGCCGGGCGTCGCAACCGCATCGACACGGTGATCGTGCGACGCTTGGCTGACACAAAGAAACGCAAGCAGATGCGGGAGGAAGCGTCGTGACCCAGGACTTCAGGGCCGGTTTCGCTTGTCTGGTGGGCCGTCCCAACGCCGGTAAGTCGACGCTGACCAACGCCATGGTCGGCCAGAAGGTCGCCATCACGTCGAGCAAGCCCCAGACCACCAGGCACACCATCCGGGGGATCGTGACCTCCGACACGGGGCAGCTGATCCTTGTCGACACCCCGGGTCTGCACAAGCCCCGAACGCTGCTGGGCCAGCGCCTGAACGACATGGTCCGCGAGACGTTGCTGGAGGTCGACGTGATCGGCTTCTGCCTGCCCGCCGACCAGCGGATCGGTCCGGGCGACGCGTACATCGCTAGGGAGCTCACCGAGCTGATGGTGGCCAAGCACACTCCCGTGGTGGCACTGGCGACCAAGAGCGACCGGGTCGACAAGCAGCGTCTGGCCGAGCACCTCATCGCCATGGACCAGCTCGGCGAATGGGCTGCCATCATTCCCTGCTCGGCTGTGCGCGGCGACCAGGTCGGCGAGGTCACCTCGCTGCTGGCGTCCTACCTGCCCAGGTCGCCGATGTTGTACCCCGACGGTGTGCTGACCGACGAGCCGGCGGTCATCATGATCGCCGAGCTGGTCCGCGAGGCAGCCCTTGAGGGTCTTGACGACGAGATGCCGCACAGTCTGGCTGTCGTCGTCGAGGAGATGCTGCCCCGGGCCGGCCGGCCGGAGATCTCCCCGATGCTCGACGTCAGAGTCAATGTCTTCGTCGAACGGCCCAGCCAGAAGGCCATCATCATCGGGAAGGGCGGATCGCGCCTTCGTGATGTCGGCACCACCGCGCGCAAGGGGATCGAGGCGCTGTTGGGTCAGCGGATCTACCTGGACCTGCACGTCAAGGTAGCCAAGGACTGGCAGCGCGACCCCAAGCAGCTGCAGCGGCTCGGCTTCTAGGATTCCACCATGCGGGACCGATGTCCGATTGGTGGACGTCGCCGGGTCCCACGGCATATCGTAGGGGTGTGCGCATCGCGTTCGGAGCTCTGCTCCTTCTTCGTTGCCGCGGCGAGGCCCTCTGATTCGGCCACCCTCGTCGCGGAGTTTGAGTTGCCCGGCCTTACCGAATGCAACCAGACGTTAGAGGCGAGAACATGATTCAGCCACAGCAACCCAGTGGTATGCCGGTTGGCAAGTATCTGCCCTTCGATCAACAGATCTCGGTGGAGCTGGCCGATCGCACCTGGCCGACGAAGCGGATGACGCATGCTCCGCGTTGGTGCGCGGTCGATCTTCGCGACGGGAACCAAGCGCTGATTGACCCGATGAGTCCCGAGCGCAAGATGCGGATGTTCGATCTGTTGGTGCGCCTGGGCTACAAGGAGATCGAGGTCGGCTTCCCTTCAGCGAGCCAGACCGACTTCGACTTCGTGCGGATGCTGATCGAGGGGGAGCACATCCCCGACGACGTGACCATCCAGGTGCTGACGCAAGCACGTGACCACCTGATCGAGCGCACGTATGACTCAATCCGCGGGGCCAAGCAGGCAATAGTCCATCTGTACAACTCGACCTCGGTGCTTCAACGGCGGGTGGTGTTCGGTCTGGACCAGGACGGCATCGTCGACGTCGCGCTCGAAGGCGCGCGCCTGTGCCGCAAGTTCGAGGAGACCATCCCCGAGACGGCCGTCTACTACGAGTACTCACCGGAGTCCTACACCGGCACCGAGCTCGAGTTCGCGGCGCGGATCTGCAATGAGGTCATCGAGGTTTTCGACGCCAGGCCTGACCACAAGGTGATCATCAACCTGCCGGGCACGGTCGAGATGACCACGCCCAACGTCTATGCCGACTCGATCGAGTGGATGTCGCGTCATCTGGCCCGCCGTGAGTCGATCGTGCTGTCGCTGCACCCGCACAATGACCGCGGAACGGCCGTGGCCGCGGCCGAGCTGGCCTTCCTGGCGGGGGCCGACCGCATCGAGGGCTGTCTGTTCGGCAACGGCGAGCGCACCGGCAACGTGTGCCTGGTGACCCTCGGCATGAACCTCTTCAGCCAGGGCATCGACCCACAGATCGACTTCTCGGATATCGACGAGATCCGGCGCACCGTTGAGTACTGCACCCAGTTGCCCGTCCACGAGCGCCATCCCTATGGCGGCGACCTTGTCTTCACGGCCTTCTCCGGATCACACCAGGACGCGATCAAGAAGGGGTTCGACTCCATGGAGAAGGACCTGGCCAACAGCGCGACGGCTTCGTCGGTCGACGATCTCGTCTGGGGAGTGCCCTATCTGCCCATCGACCCGCACGACATCGGCCGGACCTACGAGGCCGTTGTCCGCGTCAACAGCCAGTCCGGCAAGGGTGGTGTGGCCTATATCCTCAAGAGCGAGCACCAGCTCGACCTGCCGCGCCGGCTACAGATTGAGTTCAGCGGTGTGGTCCAGAAGCGAACCGACTCCAGCGGTGGCGAGGTCTCTTCGGCAGAGCTGTGGTCGGCATTCCAGGACGAGTACCTGCCGGTCAGCAAGGCAGACGCCGCTGCGGCCAATGGTGAGCAATGGGGCAGGTTCTCACTGCGCAGCATGCGCTCGGACTCGACGGTGGAGGCAGCCGACACGATCTCGGTAACCCTCACCGACCATGGTCAGGAGGTCACGATCGAGGGCACTGGCAACGGCCCGATCGCTGCCTTCGTGTCTGCGCTGTCGACCCTTGATGTGGACGTGCGCGTGCTGGACTATGCCGAGCACGCGCTGTCTTCGGGTGGCGACGCCACGGCAGCCGCCTATGTGGAGTGCACGCTTGGCGACCGGGTGCTGTGGGGAGTGGGCCTGGATGCCAACATCGTGATCGCCTCGCTCAAGGCGGTTATCTCCGCGGTCAACCGTTCGGAGCGCGACATGACGGCCGCCGCAGGCTGAGGAGGCTCAGGTCAGCCGGTGCCCGCGGCACTGGCCTGATCGAGGCGGCCAAGGACCCAACGGTCCTGCGGCTAGTGAGCGGCACGGCATACCGGCGTTCGCCTGCTGGCATAGGACAATGACCCCATGGCCCTTTATCGCGACGCTGCGATCGTCCTGCGTGCCCAGAAGCTGGGTGAGGCGGACCGCATCGTCACGCTGCTGACTCGCCAGCACGGCAAGGTGAGGGCCGTTGCCAAGGGCGTGCGCCGGACCAAGTCGCGCTTCGGTGCTCGGCTCGAGCCGTTCATGATCGTCGACGTCATGCTCTATGAGGGTCGCTCACTGGACACCGTGACCCAAGCCGAAACCCTTGCCCCGTATGGCGACCCGATCGCCCGCGACTATGTCGCCTACACCGCGGCGACGGCGATGCTCGAGACTGCTGAACGGCTCACCGAGGAGCGCGAGCCTGCGGTGCAGCAGTTCTTGTTACTGGCCGGCGGGCTGAGCTCACTGGCCGGCGACGAGCATGAGGCGGGGCTGGTGCTGGACTCCTACCTGCTGCGCTCGCTGGCCGTCGCGGGGTGGGCACCGAGCTTTCACGACTGCGCACGGTGTGGTGCGCCGGGGCCCCAGCGTGCTTTCAACCTCGCCAGCGGGGGGACCGTCTGCCCGTCCTGCCGGACGCCCGGCTCAGCCGTCCCGGCGCTGGCCACTTTGGAGCTGTTGGCGGCTCTGCTGGTGGGGGACTGGGATGTCGCAGACAAGAGTCTGACCCAGCATCGTCGTGAGGGCAGCGCCCTGGTGACCGCCTTCCTGCAGTGGCATCTCGAGCGCGGCGTGCGCTCCCTGCGGCTGG
>Ga0075520_1002008_pt1 | contig 9999 bp, 9 predicted proteins | sample NGEPerB_FD_75100 | JGI IMG/M metagenome (GOLD analysis project Ga0075520, IMG submission 75100) | Arctic peat soil microbial communities from the Barrow Environmental Observatory site, Barrow, Alaska, USA - NGEE PermafrostAB12-B | ecosystem: Environmental > Terrestrial > Soil > Wetlands > Peat ...
CGGAAATATCCGCGACCAGGCGATGGACGTCCGGAACACCGTGAAGCCCATCTCGGCGAACAGGGCGATGTCGTCGGGGTACCGGTGGTAGAAGTCGATGCCCACGAGCTTGAGGTTGTCGGGGGTGGGCTCCAGGGTGCGCGGTCCCACGATGCCGTGCGGCATGACGTCCTGGATCGACCAGCCCTTGCCATCGCTCTGGTAGGCGCCTTCGCATTGGTTGGCGGCGACCGCCCCTCCCCAGAGAAAACCTGCAGGGAACGCAGGGTTCTCAACGGCCTGGTTCTCGGTCATCGTCTTCTCCAGGTCTCCGAGACAACGGCCCATCTGTCCCTGCGGACAGGGCGCCGCTTCTCGGCGCGCCGAGAACCCACTCGCGTCAATTCATGACGGGTTCCGGGGCGGCCGACAGTTGTCCGCGCATCTCGGCCGCGTACTGGTCGGCGTTCGGGCCGGCGATGAGGTGGTACGTCCCGTCGCCGATGGCCACCAAGCCGGCGATTCCGGCGGCCCTGAGTGCGCCCTCGTCGACGGCGGTCGGATCCTTGACCTTGACCCGCAGCCGGGTTTCGGCGGCCGCCTCGACCTTGCTGATGTTGCCCCGCCCGCCGAGGCCGGCGATGAAGTCCCTGGCCTTCTCCGGGGCCATGGGGTCGCGGAGTTTCGGTTCGACACCGGGTGCCTCGTAGACGACTTCGGCAACCGCGTCGGGACTGAGTTCGGCCTCATCACCGGCGACCTTGAGGTATTCCTCGATGTCGGTCTTGAGGTTCTCCGATCTGGTTCCGAAGATCGCCTGCATGTTGTCACCCACGATCAGCACACCGGCCGCGCCCAGCGCTTTCAGCTTCTTCTGATCGGCCTTCTTGATGTCGACCACGCCGACCCGCAGGCGGGTGATGCACGCGTCCAGGTCTTTGATGTTGCTCCGGCCGCCGAAGGCGAGGACGAGTTGCTGGGCGAACCGATTCGCCGAGTCCTCTCTGGCATCCTGCACCTCCACTTGATCGTCTTCGCGACCGGGTGTCTTCATCTTGAGTAGCTTGATCAGCCCGTAGAAGACCAGGTAGTAGATGACGAAGTAGATCGGCCCGACGATCAGCACGAGCCACGGTTTGATGTCGTTGGCGAAGAAGAGCCCGTAGTCGATCGCACCCTGGGAGAACGTGTAGCCGAGCCGCCCACCGAGCAGGTACATCACCGTGAAAGCGGAGCCGTACAGGAAGGCATGCACCACGTACAGCAGGGGCGCGACGAACAGGAAGGAGAACTCCAGCGGCTCGGTGATGCCGGTGAGGAAGCTAGTCAAGGCCGCGGCCAGCATGATCGAGCCCACCCGGACCCGGTTCTCCGGCTTCGCGGTCCGCCAGATCGCCAGGGCGGCCCCGCATAGGCCGAACATCTTGATCGGGAAGCCGCCGCCGAGGATGCCGGACTCCGGGTGTCCGCGGAAGAAGCAGGTCAGGATGCCCTGACAGTTGGCCCAGCCGCCGATGTTGATGGTGTAGAAGAATGGCGCGTTCCAGATGTGGTGCAGTCCGAAGGGCAGCAGCGCGCGCTCCACCACGCCGTAGGCGAAGACAGCGACGGGAGCATTGGCGCTGATCACCTGGTTGGCGGTGTTCTCGATGAAGCTGCCGATCGGTGGCCAGAGGAAGGCCAGGACGACGCCGAGCGCGATGGCGGCGAACGCGGTGACGATGGGGACGAACCGTTTGCCGGCGAAGAATCCGAGGTACGGGGGCAGCTTGATGCGGTAAAAACGGTTGAACGCGTACCCGGCGATGATGCCGACCAGGATGCCGCCGAACACGCCGGTGTTCAGGGTCTGCAGGCCGAGCACCACTTCGGTCTTGATGCCACGTGCGACGGCGACGACGCCCATTGTTCCGTTCATCACGAGGTAGCCGACCGTCGCGGCCAGCGCCGAGACGCCGTCGTTCTTGGCGATGCCCAGCGCGACGCCGACGGCGAAGATCAGCCCTAGGGCGCTGAAGATGGGGTCCCCGGAGCCCTGCAGGATCTGCAGGAAGGTATAGAAGGGTTTCGCGACGACGCCCGCAGCGAGCGGATCGCCGACGACCACCTTGGGGAGCTGGGCCAGGCAGGCCACCTTGTCGCCGGCGAACGCGACCCCGTCGACAGTGCAGTAGCCGGCGTCGATGGCGGCCTGGTTGTAGTTGCCGAGGAAGGCGCCGCCGACACCGAGCAGGATGCCGGCGACCGGGAGGACGGCCACCGGGAGCATGAGCGACTTCCCGAGCTTCTGCAGGAAGCCGAAGAAGTCGCTCCAGATCTTTTTCAGCGGATTGGGCGCTTTTGCTTCGGTGGCGGCCACCGGGGCGTCGGCCGTGGCTGTGGTCATCGAGGTTTCCTTCCGCGGACGGTCGGGTGGTCCGGGTCAGTACTCGTCGTCGTCGGTCGGCACGAGGGCACGGACCGACGCGGCGGAGTCCTGGGTGAGGGCGCTGGCTGCCAGTTCCTGGCAGTCCGCGAGGGACAGCGAACGGATCTGCGCCTTGACGGCGGGGATGGCAGGCACGCTGACGCTGAGCTCATCGACGCCGAGGCCCACCAAGAGCGGGACGGCCTGCGGGTCGGACGCGATGCCGCCGCAGACCCCGACCCACTTCCCGGCCGCGTGGGCAGCGGTGACCGCCTGCCCGATCAAGCCGAGTACCGCGGGGTTGAGCCCGTCCACCTGCGGGGCGAGCCTGGGGTGGCCCCGATCCATCGCCAGCGTGTACTGCGTCAGATCGTTGGTGCCGACGGAGAAGAAGTCCACCTCGGCGGCGAATTGCGCGGCCATCACCGCGACAGATGGCACCTCGACCATGATCCCGACCGGGACGGGCTCGACGCCGAGGGCCACCCGCTCCTCCTCGAAAATCGCCTTGGCCAAACGGAAGTCCTCGATGGTGGCGATCATCGGGAACATCACGTTGATCTTGGCGCCCGCGTCGACCGACCGCAGGATCGCCCGCACCTGGGTGCGCAGGATCTCCGGACGATCGAGGCCGACGCGGATGCCGCGCATCCCGAGGAAGGGGTTCTCCTCCTGCGCGATCGGCAGGTAGGACAGCGGCTTGTCGCCGCCCACGTCCAACGTGCGGATCACCAGCGGCTGGCCCGGCCGTAGCGCCCTGGCAATTTCGGTGTAGATGGCCGCCTGCTCGTCCTCGCTCGGCGCGCTCCTGCGCTCCAGGAAGGCGAACTCCGAGCGCAGCAAGCCGACGCCTTCGGCGCCCTTGTCCATCGCCGCCAGCGCGTCGTCCAGGCCGCCGATGTTGGCGACCACCTCCATGTGGTGGCCGTCCGTGGTGTCGGCGCGCTCGTCGGCATGGGCGAGCTCGACGGCTCGTCGTTCCAGATGTTTGGCCTGGCGCCGGCGGATGCGGTCGACCTGTTCCTCGGTGACGTTCATCCGCAGGGTGCCGTTGGCGCCGTCGAGAATGACCCGGGTTCCGTCGGTGATGTCCAGCACCCTCGGGTCGATTCCCGCCACCGCCGGGATATCCAACGCCCGGGCCAGGATGGCCACGTGCGAGGAGGCGCCGCCGGCGGTGGTGCAGAAGCCGACCACCTTGGTCGGGTCCAGCGCGACGGTGTCCGACGGAGTCAGGTCCTCGGCGACGAGGATGGAACCGGCCGGGATTTCGGCCTGTTCACGGCGCTGGCCGGTGATTTCCTGCAGGACCCGCTGTCCGACGTCCCGCACATCGGTGGCGCGGCCCGCGAAGACTTCGTTCTTCAGCGCGGCCAAGCGGTCGGCGTAGTTCTGGTAGGCCTTGCGCCAGGCGAATTCGGCCGTCTTTCCCTTGTCGATGCCGCTCATCGCGAGGTCCATCAGATCCGGGTCACGCAGGATCTCCCGATGGGCGGCGAAGATGGCCGCCTTGTCCGCGTCGGCTTCGTTGGTCAGCCGGTCCTGCAACGCCTCGAGCTGGACCGAGGACCGGTCGATGGCGTCGTTGAGCCGGCGACGTTCCCGATGCCGATCGTTGGAATCCTCGGTGACCTCGAAGTCCTCGTGCCGGACCTGCACCACGGTCCCGACACCCAGCCCTGGCGAGGCGGCGACACCGAGGAGCACATTGGGGTCCTCCGACCGCCGGCGCGGCGCCGGTGCCACCGCAACGTGCGCCGCTGCCGGCGCCGCCGGTTCGACGCCTTCCTCGGCGATCGGCACGACGCCTTCCTCGCCGAGGCCGGCGGTGATCTGCGTGGTCAGGTCGGCGATCGCTTCGTCGGCGTCCGTGCCGAAGGCGACGAGCTGCACCTTGTCGCCGTACCTGACCTCCATGCCCATGATCGCCATCACGCTCTTGGCATTGGCCTGGTCCTCGCCACGCTTCAGCGTGATGTCGCTCTGGTACTGAGCGGCGAGGTTCGACAGCACGGCCGCCGGGCGGGCGTGCAGGCCGACCGGGTTGGGCACCAGGATGGCGTGCGACGTCACCTTCTTGCCGACCGGTTTGGCCGCGCCGTCGGGCGCCGCGACCGGGGCGGCCAGGGTGGCCACTGCCACCACATCCCGGCCTGCGGTGACGACGCCCGTACGGGGCGCGAAGTCCGACAGCAGGTCCGAGTTGGCGATCACCATCTGGGTGAGCAGGCTCTTCGCGTTCGTTGCGACCGCATCGAGGTTGAACGTGATGAGTTCGTCACCGGCGTTCACCAGCGCACCGACCTTCACCTTGACGGTGAAGCCTTCGCCTTTCATGTGCACGGTGTCCAACCCGATGTGTGTGAGAACTTCCAGGCCCTCCGCGGACCGGATCGTCAGGGCGTGCGCCGCGGGATGGATGTGGATGACCTCGCCGTCGCAGGGGGCGACCAGGGTGTTGCTCAATGGGTCAATGGAAACCCCCTCACCGACCATCTTCTGGGCGAAGACGGGATCGGGGACCTGCTCGATCGGCACGAGGACCCCGGTAATCGGCGCGACCAGGGAAACGCGGGTGACCGGAGGAGCTGACATTTCCGTGGACATCGCCTGTCCTCTCGCTGGCACCGCCGTGGTCGGCGGGAGACTGTCGAACCATAGCGAGAGGTGTCCGTGCGCGCGCGTTTTGCGGAAATTTCCAAGATCTTCTCGCTGTCCACCACCATGAAGACCCGGGGTAACCCGCTCCGGGCAATGCAGGTCACCAGAGACTGGTCGGCCCGGCATGCTGCCTACGTCGTCCCGGTTGGCCGGCCGGAATCGGATCCAGCGCTGTCAGCGTTCGATGATCCATTGCGTGACCGAAGGACGATAGGCGAGCGCCAGCACGATGCCCGGAACCGCCGCAAAGACCAACGCCGTCACCACGACCCATCCCAGGGAGATCGAACTGCCGGTCGTTGACAGGGTCTCCAGCCACCCCCACACGACGAAACCCAGCATCAACGCCAGCCACAGACCGGACCCGACCAGCAGTCCGGTCCGTCTGCCACCGAGCATCTGTATACCGCCGACGAGCCACACAACACCGTTCAGTGCGATCAGCACCAGCAGCCACGTCATGCCGTTGTCGACCGCATACCCGAACTGGGTGAATGAGCCAATGAGGATCTGAGCACCGATCACGATCCCCACGATGGCGGCCGCGACGGCCGCCCCCGGTCGTGACCGCGAGATCAGCGGCGAACCCGATCTGGAAGACATGGCACCACGCATTCTTGTGTTCAGTCTCGCTGAGACCCCTATCGAGTGTCGGACACCCGTCACGCAGATTAGCCGCTGGATCCACCCGGCGCGGGTGGCGGCTCGTGGAACATCGGCGGCCCCGCCTGGGCTTGCTTGGCCGAGAGCCTCAGGCAGGCAGCGCGCTTGGGAAGCGGGTCACGAAGTCGAGGACACAGACCCAGGTCGGACGAACGGAGATCCGAGCCATCGGCAGACCGCGCAGCGGTGCGACCCACGCCTCCGCCTGCTCATCACCCAGGGGCCGGCGCGCGGCGGCCTCGTACTCCGGGGCCAATTCGCCGAGCATCTCGACCCGGGCCCGACCGCGGCGGCGAGCACATGGTGATCACCTCCCCGTCGAAATGGAACCAGATCGGGACGACTCGCGGCGTGCCGTCGGCCCAGGTGTAAGCCGGCCGGGCGGGATCGACAATGTTGGCCGCCACCCGACGGGTTTGCACCTGGTTGAAGGCCCAGAAGTCGCCCTTGGAGCCGTCGGCGATGACCCGGTACTGCCGCTGGTCGTTGGCCAACGCGATGGTGCTGCTGTCCCCGTCGATCCCGACCGTGAAGGCGCCGGTCTTGCTGTGCGCCGCCTTGATGTGGTTGCCCGCGCCCTCGAGATCGACGAAATTCGTTGCCACGCGCCGGGTTTGCACCTGGTTGAAGGCCCAGAAGTCGCCCTTGGAGCCGTCGGCGATGACCCGGTACTGCCGCTGGTCGTTCGCCAGCGAGATGGAACTGTTGTCCGGGGAGATCCCGACGGTGTAGGCGCGCGTCTTGCTGTGCTCGCCCAGCAGGGCGCTCCCTTCGCCCTTGATCGAAACGACCCTCAACTTGATCGAAACGACCCTCAAGTAGAGGGCATCGGTGACCAACTGGGTGGGTGAGCCATCCTCGTCGCCGGCCGGAATCGGAATGATCGGCGTGCCGTCCCCTGGCTTGGCACTGGGGAACCCGGCTTGCCGCCGGGGGCTCCCGGCTTGGCCGGGGTGGCGGCCGCAGGCGCCGTTCCACCCGGAGGTGGAACCGTGGGGGGTGCGACCGGTGCCGATTCGGTCGGCGCCAGGGACGCATTCGCCGGCGTGCCATTCAGGCCGCCAGGCGGTGGCAGGGACGGGTCTGGGTGCTTTGCGGCCCGTCGCCCGGCGTTCCGCTGTTGTCATTCCATCAGGAAACCCGGGACCGTCAACACGACGCATCCGTAGTCGCTACGGAGTGGTTCGCCCGGCGGTACTGAAGTCCACGGACGCCGACCACTCGTTCGGTGCACCGCACACTGTCAAGTGATGTCGGAACGACGCGGAACGGACTTGCATTTCATCCTCGGATTTGTTGCCGCCGGAACCTCCGTGGGTACTTCCTCCCGCAGTCCGTCACCCGATTGAACGATGAGTGGCACCGGGCCGGACACGCCCGAGGAAGGCAGCGCCGAATTGGCTGAGTTCCCAGACGAGTTCAGCGGAAGTCGGTCGGCCGAAAGTCGAGCGACATCCGAGCTGCAGCTGAAATCGGCCGGTCCACGGCTAATCTCGGTCTGCCGCGGCGTTCGTGGCCGCCTCGAGCAGATGACGCGCTCGTCGGCCGAGATCGCCGAGATCCACCCGTCCGGCCTCGACCGCGGCCGCGAGCCGTTCGGCGAGTTCGAGTGCTTCGTCGACGACGAATGCCTGCGCGGCTCGTTCCTGTCCCATGTCTGCCAGGATGGTGCGCTCGGTGCGAGCCGCGACGACGGGATTTGCGATCCCTTCAACCCAGACGCGGGTACGTCGGCCCTCCCCGCGGTCGTCACCACGGATCGGTTCGAGGGCGAAGATCTTGTCTGCCCGCGCGTACTTCCCGAAGCCGAGGAACACCATGCGGGGGTCGGCGGGCATTGGCCCAGTATGGCCGCCCTGCGGTTCACACGTGGCGTGAGAACTTCGCGGCCCCGGCCCGGCGCCACTCGGCCCGGCCCACTCCAAACGTGCGTGCCTGGGATCGCAGTCCTGGGCGTGATCGTCGTGCCACCCCAGGCCTCGATCTCTGGTTTCAGGCGACCTTGATCGCGCCGCTAATTCTTTACCCTTTCGACACAGTCACAGACCGGGACGCCGGCACGGTTGGCGGTTTGATGGGGGAATGAGAGTTGACCCCGTTTTTCGCGCTCACCGGCCGCTCGTCGTGGCTGCCTCCGCCGTCTTGCCGCTGGTGGCGTGCGGAATCCTGGCGCTGTTCCGTGATTCTGTCGCGAACACCAATGCCGCTCTTGGACTGGTGTTGCTGGTCGTCGCCGCGGCGTCGACCGGCATCCGACTGGCCGGCATCGTGGCAGCCCTCTCGAGCGCGGCTGGCTTCGACTACTTCCTCACCGAGCCGTACAACACCCTGAGCATCTCCGATCGAGCCGACATCGAGACCGCTGTGCTGCTCCTCCTCGTCGGGGCCGCGGTCACCGAGGTTGCCCTGTGGGGCCGTCGCGAACAGGCCAGGGCCAGCCAGGAGCAGGGGTACCTCGACGGCGTGCTGAGCACCGCTGCGACAGTTGCCGCCGGCCGATCGTCGAGCCGCGAGCTGATCGACCAGGTCTGCCGCCAGATCGTCGAGATCCTGCAGATCGACGGCTGCAGCTTCGACCCGGTCACCCGCTCCGGACTGCCAACCCTCGACCCCGGCGGTACCGTCGTCCGGCACGGCCGCACGATCAACGTCGCTCGCCAGGGCCTGCCCGTCGACTCGAAGATCGCGCTCATGGTGCGGAGCGGTGGTGTCAGCTACGGACACCTCCTGCTCACCGCGTCAACCAGGGTGGTCAGACCGTCGCAGGAACAACTCCGCGTCGCGGTCACGCTGGCCAATCAAGTGGGGGCCGCCCTGGCGATGACCGACACCGGCCGAGCCGCGCCGGAGGGGGAGCACTGAGCAAGGACCGTGCATCGCGCGTTCGCTCAGCCCTGCGAGCGTCCCGTGCGCCCGTTTCGCGCGGCGATCGTCAACAGATCGTTGCGGATCGTCGCGGTGGGGGCGTCCCGGACCAGGCGATTCAATTCCCGAGACGCGATTGCCCGCCGGAAGCGTCGGCGCAGAGAGATTTTCCCGGCTCGCGCGTCGGGGTGAGGCCGCGGTTCGATCTGGATCGTCGGTGCGGTCCCTGGGGCTGCCGATTGCTGCTCAACGGCCGGTTCGGAAGAAGAATCGTTCAGCATCTGCCGATCGGACAAGACGTCGATGCGTGGGTCGTTCATGGTGGCGGGTCTCCTGTATGACCGAATGGTCAGCGGCGTGGGCTGCAGAAAGGTGTCCACCGACCAGTCAGTTCGGGCTGTTGTTCGCGTGAACGCGCTCCCCGGGGGCGGTCCGGTGCACTGATGCGTCGGCCCACCGGGCATCGGTGGCCATCATCTGGCGGGTCAGTGCAGAAACCATGCCACCCACCTCACGGTCGGGCATCGGCCGCTGAACAGCGATGGGGTGGCTACCTCCGAGGAATTCGCGTCCTGTGTTCTTGTTCGATCCCCCCGGAATCCGTGGCGGGTCGCGCTTTCCGTCATGCATTCCATGCCGAAAGTCGCGGCGTTGTCGTGCTTGCTGATCTGCCGGCGGCGGCCGAATGACCGATGAAGCGCCGGCCAGAATGCGCGAGCGCCGGTCGCGTGAAAAAAGTCGTCGGGACGGTGCCGTGATTTCCCGTTTCTTGCATCATCCGATGACGACGGTGCCCGGCCGAAGGAGGAATCGCCGCGCTGCCTGTCCGTAAAAGGATCGAAGGCACTTCGGTGCCCCTTCCGCGGTCTGCACCGGCGGGCCGGTCCATCTCGAACCCGCTGCCATTGGCACGTGTGATCAGCCCATCAGCGCGACCGCAGCCCCTGCCACGGTCGCGAGTCCGGCGATGAGCACTATCGCGCCGAGCATCACGGCACCCTGCATCGCCACGGTCGAACCGGCGACGAGAAGCATCACGCCGAGAAACCAAGTAGCGCCGGCAGTAAAGGCGTGGCGATGGGCGAGAGGATTATCGGTCGCCGCCGACCGGTATCCGGAATCGTCGCCAACCATACCGCGCGCAGTCCCATCGTTTTGATACTGTTCAAAGCCAGTTGGTCTCATTCTCGCTTCCCTCGGCGCAATACGTCGTCGAACGTGCATGGATCACATCACCATTCTGAGCTCTCCGCCGGAGATCGGTCACCCAACGGGCGCTAAAAGAACGTCAATATTTCGGCGGCCGGTCCGCGTTTGCCGGGCGCTGGCGCCGGCCGTCACGGACGGCGCCGGCCTGCGGCGCCGACCGGACAGCTCCCCGGGTGTCAACCCGCGACTGCCCGACTGCGCGTCCCGTGACGAGC
>Ga0075520_1002013_pt1 | contig 9990 bp, 6 predicted proteins | sample NGEPerB_FD_75100 | JGI IMG/M metagenome (GOLD analysis project Ga0075520, IMG submission 75100) | Arctic peat soil microbial communities from the Barrow Environmental Observatory site, Barrow, Alaska, USA - NGEE PermafrostAB12-B | ecosystem: Environmental > Terrestrial > Soil > Wetlands > Peat ...
ACCGACCCGAGGAAGTGGTTCGACCTCAGCCCGTGCGCCTCCGACGCACCCGACGACCCGTACGTGGCCGTCCTGCTCGACCAGAACATCGCCGGCGAGCAGTGCGCCATCGATACCCACAAGAAGCTCATGGATGCGACCAAGGACAAGGACATGGTGACCTACAACATCGCGCTCACCATCCTCGAGCAGGAAGTCGAACACGAGGGAGGACCTTCAAAGCCTCAAGGAAGACGTCGAACCTCATGGTCTCCCGTGGCAATATGTAACAATCCGGTACCGGGTACCTAATAGTTCCATTTGTCTTCGCCACAAAAGAAGGGGGCGGGTCTCCCCCACCGAACGGTGCTACGGTCACGTGGGGTCAAGATGGACAACGTGTTCAGACGCCTCGCGGCGAAACTCGACGAGCTCCCTCACGGTTTCCCGCCGACCCGGGGCGGGGTGGAGCTGCGCATCCTCGAGAAGATCTTCTCGCCCGAGGACGCCGAGATGGCGTTGCGCCTGCTCCCGCTCCCCGAGACCGTCGAGGCGATCAGCCTGCGTGTCGGACGGCCAGTCGAACCGCTGCGAGCCGTGCTCGACGGCATGGCGGAGCGCGGACAGATCCTCGTCGTCCGCCTGGGCGGGAAGAAGCTCTACATGCTGGCCCCATTCGTCATCGGGATCTATGAGTTCCAGCTCAACCGCATGGACGCAGAGCTCGCCGCCCTGTGCGAGGAGTACGTCCCCACGCTGCTCCGGACCGTCGGCGGGCACAAGCCTGCCCTCGCACGGGTGGTTCCGGTCAACGCCCATATCGACGCGCACGCGATCATCCTCCGCACGGACAGCCTCCGCGAGATGCTGGCGCACGCCCGTTCGTTTCGCGTCGCCCCGTGCATCTGCCGCCGGGAGCAGGCGCTCCTCGGCTCCCCGTGCAGCCATACGAGCGAGACGTGCCTTGCCTTCTCCAACCTCGAGAACGCCTACGAAGACATGTCCTCTTGGGGCCGGACGATCGGCCGCGACGAGGCGTTTGCCGTCCTCGACCTGGCCGAGCGCGAAGGGCTCGTGCACTCCACGTACAACGTGCAGCGCGATCAGATGTTCGTCTGCAACTGTTGCTCCTGCTGCTGCGGGTTCCTCCGCGGCGTGAAGGAGTTCGGAGCGCCGCACTTGCTCGTCCGCAGCAACTACGTCGCTGCGATCGCCGCCAACGACTGCTCCGCGTGCGGCGAGTGCGCCGCACGCTGCCCGATGGACGCCATCTTTGAGCACGCCGACGTGTACGCGGTGACGGATGCCCGCTGCATCGGCTGCGGGGTGTGCTCCGTCGCCTGTCCGACCACGGCGATCGTGCTCGCGCCCCGGCCCCGCCCGGAGCAGACGACACCGCCCAAGACGTTGGTGGCGTGGGCGATCAAGCGTTCGTGGCACCGGCACGGGCTGGTGCGGACGGTGGCACAGACCGGCGGGCTCGTGGTCCAGGCCCTTCGGGCGCGGCGCACCGCATCCCGCCCCGCCCCGACCGCGCCACGTCCCGCCGGATCCTGACAGCCGGGGCCGCCTTCGGCGGCGGCCTCCACCAGCGCCGCGACTCCCAAACCCGCCGACATGCCGCCGTCGAGTTGACGGCCCCGGACGCGGTCTCCCCGCCTGTCAACGCCGCCTCCCTTCTCAGAAGATGCAACTAATGGGTACCCGATACCGGAGTTGTGCACAATGTTCATTCCTGTACGGCGAGGGCTGAGACGGGGAGCTTGTCAGGTCGATGTTATCCTCAGTTTCAGGGAGGGTTTCGATGGCGCCCGGGGGAGGCATCGTGGAACCCCGTTCGTTGCTGCCGGCGTTCGATCCGGCGTGGGCCGTGTTCCTCGATGTGGACGGCACGCTGCTCGATCTCGGTGAGCGCCCGTCCGACGTCACGCTCAGGCCGGGCTTGACCCGCACGCTCGGTGCGTTGCGCCGCGTCGTGCCGGTGGCGCTCGTCAGCGGGAGGCCGATCGCCGAGCTCGATCGGCTGTTCGCGCCGCTCGCGCTGCCCGCAGCCGGTCAGCACGGCGCCGAACGTCGCAGCGCCGACGGCCGGACGCACCGCGCCCCGGTCTCCCGTTCGGCTCTGGAGCGCGCCAAGGCGCTGCTCGCGGCCTGGACCAGAGATCACCGGGGGACCTTCCTCGAAGACAAGGGCGCAACCCTGGCGCTGCACTTCCGCGGCGCCGCGGACCTCGAAACCGAGGCCGGACGCGCGTGCCACGACGCGCTGCAACTGCTCGGTGACGGCTTCCTTCTCGGGACGGGCAACATGGTCCTGGAGATCCGGCCCCGGGGCTGGGACAAGGGGCGGGCGCTCACCGAGTTCATGCGCGAGGCGCCGTTCGCCGGCCGTGTGCCCGTATTCGTGGGCGACGACATCACCGACGAAGACGGGTTCCGCGCCACCAACCGACTTGGCGGTCTTTCGGTCAAGGTCGGCAACGGACCCTCGGCGGCGTGCTGGCGGCTCGAAGGCGTCAGGCAGGTGCTGGACTGGCTCGACCGCTTCGTACAATGGTCCGCGTCATCCCCCCCCGGAGGGTAGACCCATGGACAACCTCGAACTCGGGATGATCGGGAATTGCAACATCAGCGCCCTCATCGACCCTCAAGGGCGGATCGTGTGGGCCTGCATGCCGCGGTTCGACGGGGATCCGGTCTTCTGCTCGCTGCTGGCCAACGAAAACGGCGGCCGCGGCGCTTTTGCCGTCGAGCTGCAGGACTTTGCCCACTCCGAGCAGCACTACCTGCGCAACACGGCCATCCTCCTGACCACGATGCACGACCGCGCCGGCGGGGTCGTCGAGATCACGGATTTCGCCCCGCGCTTCAAGCAGTTCGGGCGGACCTTCTACCCGATGATGGTCGTCCGCCGCTTGCGCCCCCTGGCCGGCAGTCCGACCGTCCGCATCCGCCTCGAGCCGGTATCCGAGTACGGCGCCGGCACCCCTAGCCACACGTTCGGCAGCAATCACATCCGATACGTGTCGCCGCAACTGGTCCTGCGCCTCACCACGGATGCGTCCATCACGGCGGTGATGGAGCGGACGCCGTTCGTTCTCGACCGGGACATCACCCTGCTCCTCGGTCCCGACGAGACCGTGCCCGAGGCCCCAGGCGAGGTCGGGCAACGGTTCTTCGGTGGGACGCGGAACTACTGGCACGACTGGGTGCGACACCTCGGCATTCCGTTCGAGTGGCAAGAGGCTGTGATCCGCGCCGCCATCACTATCAAGCTCGCCGCGTTCGACGACACCGGCGCCATCGTCGCAGCGATGACGACGTCGCTGCCCGAGGCCCCCGGCAGCGGCCGCAACTGGGACTATCGCCACTGCTGGCTGCGCGACAGCTATTTCGTGGTCTCGGCACTCAACCGTCTGAGCGCGACGCATACCATGGAGCGCTACCTCCACTACATCGTGAACATCGCCGCGAACCCTGCGCTCAAGCGCTTGCAGGCGGTGTACGGCATCAACGGGCGCGCCCGCCTCGAGGAGTCGATCGTCGAAAGCCTCCCCGGCTTTCACGGCATGGGCCCGGTGCGGTCCGGCAACGCGGCGTACAGGCAAGTCCAGAACGACGTCTACGGCGCGGTCGTCCTTTCGGCCACGCACATCTTCTTCGACCAGCGGCTCGACAGCCCCGGCACCGAGACGCATTTCCGGCGTCTGGAATCGCTCGGTGAAATGGCGCGCGCGGTGTACGGCCGGCCCGACGCCGGCATCTGGGAGCTGCGCACGACGCAACGGGTCCACACGTTCTCCGGCGTCATGTGCTGGGTCGCCTGCGATCGGCTGGCGCAGATCGCGGCCCACCTTGGCCTCGGCGAGCGCGCCCTGTACTGGAGGCGGCATTCGGATGCGATCCACCGCGGGATCTGTGAGAACGCGTGGGATGCGACGCAACGGAGCTTCGTCGCCAGTTTCGGCGGCCAGGAACTCGACGCCAGTCTCTTGCTGCTCAACGAGCTCGGGTTCCTGGCCGCCGACGACCCGCGTTTTGCCGGCACGGTGACGGCGATCGAGCGGCAGCTCCGGCGCGGCGATTTCATCTTCCGCTACGATCACGAGGACGATTTCGGCCAACCCCAGACGGCGTTCATCGTCTGCACCTTCTGGTTCGTCAACGCCCTCGCGGCGCTCGGACGCCGCGAGGAAGCACGCGCGTTGTTCGAGAAGCTGCTCGCGTGCCGCAACTCGCTGGGCCTTCTTTCGGAGGACATCGATCCGGTCACCCGCGAACTCTGGGGCAATTTCCCGCAGACGTACAGTATGGTGGGCCTGATCAACTCGGCGATGCGCCTGAGCGCGAGTTGGGAGGGTCTGTCTTGAGGACCTCGAGGTCGGAACCAACCTAGACCCGGCCGCGTCCGGGTGGGTTCGAGAACAAGGGAGGCGCCATGGCGAGGACCCGACGACCACAGCTCGCACGCTCGTTGCGCCTCGGGTTCCTGATCGCCGCCATCATCGGGGTCGCCACCGGCTTTCTCGCCTGGCATCAGGTCGAGCAGGAGCGCAACATCGACCTCGACGACGTGAACCGCCGCGCTCAGGTTCTGGCGCAACAGCTTTCCGTCGCCGTGGGGAACGCCCTGGCGCTCCCGGATCCGGCCGCGCACGAGGCTGTGAAGCCGAAGCTCGAAGGCTATCGCGCGCTCCTTGGCTACGCCGTCTTTCGTTCAGATGGCCATCTGGTGGCGGCGGGCGATGGGGTGGCGGATTTCTCCGACCGTCTCGAGCCGGCGGTCATTCGCGCGGTGCAGCTCGGCGCGGACGCCGTCAGGCTCATCCGGTTCCAGGGCACGCCAATCGAGGTCGTCGCAGTACCGCTCAAGAACCAAGGCGGTTTGCTGCAAGGCGTGCTGGTGGTGGCCCAGGACGTATCCTTCATCGACGACCGCGCCACCGAGCGCCTGGTCCAGTTCGGCTTTTGGATCCTGATCCTGACGTTGCTCACCGTGACCCTGGTCGTGGGCGCGACATGGTTGACCTACGAGCGCCCGCTCCACAAACTCGCCGACTGGATGCGACGCCTGCGTACCGAAAACGTCGGCGAGGCGCCCCCTTCCGGGCTCCCTTCCGAGATGCTGGTCAGCGAGACCGGCCGCCTGGCGGCATCGTTCCGCGCGGCGCGCTCGACGGGTCAGCGGCTCTCCCAGGCGGCGATGCATGCCGAGCAGGTCTGGACCAGCGACCGGTTGCGCGTCCACGCGATCGCGGCTCTTGGCGAGGGCCGCCAGCTCATCGTGGTGAGCAACCGCGAGCCCTACATGCATCAGCTGCGCGACGGCAAGGTCCAGATGATCATGCCCGCCGGGGGCTTGGTCACCGCCCTCGACCCGGTGCTCCAGACGTGCGGCGGGGTGTGGATCGCACACGGGGCTGGGGACGCCGATCGGCAGACCGCTGACGAATCCGGCCGGCTCACGGTGCCGCCCGACGACGCACGCTACACCTTGAGGCGCGTGTGGCTGACGCGCGAGGAGGAACAGGGCTACTACTACGGCTTTTCCAACGAGGGCATCTGGCCTTTGTGCCACCTCGCGCACGAGCGCCCGGTCTTCCGGGCGCCTGACTGGGAGTACTACCGCAAGGCGAACCTGCGCTTCGCCGAAACCGTGCTCGATGAGATCGGCGACGGCAACGCCGTCGTGCTCGTGCAGGACTACCAGCTCGCGCTCGTACCGAGGCTGCTGAAGGCCGTTCGCCCGGATCTGCTGGTCGGCCTCTTCTGGCACATCCCCTGGCCGAACCCGGAGGCATTTCGCATCTGCCCGTACGGCGCGGAGCTCCTCACCGGCATGCTGGGCGCCGACCTGGTGGGCTTCCACCTCCAGCAGCACTGCAACAGTTTCCTCGATACGGTGGACCGCGTGCTGGAATCGCGCCTCGACTGGGACCATTTCTCGGTGGAATTCAAGGGCCACGTGTCGCGGGTTCGGCCCTTCCCCATCAGCGTGCAGGACTGGGCCGAGCGCAAGGTGCCGACCGGCGAGCAGCTGGAGCGGCAGATCGCGGAGCTGAAGCAGGAGCACAACCTCGGGGACGCCTTCATCGCGGTGGGCGTGGACAGGATCGACTATACGAAAGGCCTGCCGGAGCGCTTCCGCGCCGTTGACCGGTTCCTCGAGAAGTACCCGCAGTACCGCGGGCGATTCACGTTCGTGGAACTGGGGGCTCCGAGCCGGACCCACATCCGCCGCTACCGCGATCACATCGCACAGCTCGAAACGATCGCCGACGAGGTCAACTGGAAATACCAGACCGGCGACTGGCAGCCGATCCACTTTCTCGTGGCTCATCACGACGTGAGGGCGGTCCATGCGTTTCTGACCATGGCCTCGATGTGCATCGTCAGCTCTCTGCACGACGGGATGAACCTGGTTGCGAAGGAGTACGTCGCGGCACAGGCCGCGCGCGAGGGCGTCCTGATCCTCTCGGAGTTCGCGGGGGCCGCGCGCGAACTCGCCGACGCAATCATCATCAACCCCTACGACACGGAGCAGTTCGCGGAAGCCATCCACTCCGGAGTGGAAATGAAGGCCGCGGAACGGCATGCACGCATGGATCGCATGCACCAGGCCGTGCAGGAGCACAACATCTACCGCTGGGCCGCTGCCTTCCTCACCACTCTCGCCGCCACGCGAAACCAGGTACCCGGTACCTCATAGTTTCATTTTCTCGCGGCGAAGAGGTCAGTGACCCGACAGGCTGATGGTGCAGCTGCCCTAATTGCGTCGAAACCGTGGCCGCTCCTCTGATAGCCTTTGCCCTGTCGCAATTGATGTGAGACGCGGCCGGACGATGACGAGAGGCCCGCAGCGCGCAACCATGCCGGTGGGGCAAAGCACGGCGGGGGCATCGGCCCCGGTTCCCGTTTCAGGGCGCGGCGCAGGAAGGTGACGGCGAGATGGACTTCCCCATCTTCCATCTGGACTTCGCAGGCAACCGCCTGCTCATCGCAGGGATCGCCGTGCTCCACGTGGCGATCAACCATGCCCTGGCGGTGGGCGCGATGCCGCTCGTCACGATGATGGAATTGCACGGCCTGCGCCACGGCCGGCCCGACTGGGACCGCCTCGCATATCGCACGCTCGCCGTATGCTTCATCATTACAACCAGCGTCGGCGCGCTCACCGGGGTGGGGATCTGGTTCGCCACATCGCTGGTGAACCCGGCCGCAATCGGCAGCCTGATTCGCGTCTTCTTCGGCGCCTGGTTCGCCGAGTGGATCGTTTTCTGCCTCCAGGTCGTCCCGATCATGACCTACTTCCTCACCTGGAAGCGCATGGGGCACCGGCACAAGCGCGCTCACATCGCACTCGGCATCGGACTCTCGCTGCTCTCGTGGCTGACCATGGCCGTGATCGTGGCGATCCTCTCGTTCATGATGGAACCGGGGAGCTGGACGAGCCAGCGCAGTTTCATCTCGGGAGTCTTCAACCCGCTCTACCTTCCCCAGCTCGCCTTCCGCACCCCGGTGGCGATGCTCGCGGCCGGACTGTTTGCGCTCGGCCTCGCCTTCTTCCTCACGCGCTCCGAACGCGGCCTGCGCGCCGAGGCGGTGCGGCTGCTCTCGCTCTGGGTGGTCGCCTGGACCCCGATCGCCCTGGCCGGGGGGTGGTGGTACCGCGCTCGCGTGCCCGCTTGGATGCTGGCGAACATGCCGGTCGCCCTGGCGACGCAAGCCTACCAGGGCTGGTACCGGGACATCGCCGTCGCCCTCGCGGCGATGGGCGCCGTCGTACTTGCGGTCGCGGCGTGGGGCGCGTTCGTCCGGCGCCGCCTGCCGCGCGCCGCGCTCCTGGTTCCGTTCTGCCTCGTCCTCGTGATGTTGGGCTCGTTCGAGCGGGTGCGGGAGTTTATCCGCAAACCGTTCGTGATCGGGAGCTACCTGTACGCCAATGGCATTCGCGCCGACGCCGTGCCGCTGCTGCAGGAGGAGGGCGTGCTCGCTCACGCCGCCTACGTCTCGTCGCGCACGATCACGCCGGCAAACCGCGAGGAAGCCGGGCGCGAGCTGTTCCTGATCTGCTGTACCCGTTGCCACACCACCTCGGGCGTCAACTCGGTGCTGGCCAAGCTGACGAACCTCTACGGCGCAGGCCCGTGGGACCGCGACGTGGTCAAGGGGTACCTGCGCACCATGCACACCGTTCGCCCCTACATGCCGCCGTTTCCCGGAACCGAGGAAGAGGCTGGCGCCGTCGCCGACTACCTGCTGGCATTGCGCCGCATGCCCGCCGAGCTCGACGGCGCCCAGACCGCCGGCGTGCGGGTACCGCCCGACGGCGCGCCCGCGCCGGGGAGCCGCTGAGCCATGAGCCCGCTGCCCGCACCACACGACAGCCCGTTGCCGCTGCCGGTTTCGCCGCTCTTCCTCGAGGTCGCGATCGTGTTCCTGTTTCTCATCCACATCCTGTTCGTCGCCCTCATGGTCGGCGGCTCGCTGCTCACGGTCGCCTTCGAAATCCGCGGCCGGCGCGGGCCCGATTGCGACACCCTTGCGCGCGAGATCGCCGCCACGGTGACGGTCAACAAGAGCCTCGCCGTCGTGCTCGGGGTCGGACCGTTGCTGGTGATGAACGTCTTCTACACGGTGTTCTTCTACTCCGCCAACGCCCTCACCGGGGCGGCGTGGCTCGCCATCATCCCCCTTGTCACTGCGGCGTTCCTCCTTACCTACCTGCACAAGTACACCTGTGAGCGCCTCGCCGACGCCAAGGGCCTGCACATCGCGATCGGCGCCCTCGCCAGCGTGCTGTTCCTGATCGTCCCGTTCGTCTTCCTCACCAACATCAACCTCATGCTCTTTCCCGACCGCTGGACCTCGGTGCACGGGTTCCTCACGGCGCTGGTCCTCCCCAACGTCCTGCCGCGTTACCTCCACTTCTTGACCGCCTCGGTGGCGCTGACCGGCCTGTTCCTGATGGCCTACTTCGGGCGCGCGAGCCACCCGGTTGAAGGGGTGTTCCGCGAGTTCGACCGCCGGGCGCTGCGCCGCCGGTTCGCCTCGATCGCGCTCGGGGCCACGGGGCTGCAGCTCCTCCTCGGGCCCCTGCTGTTCTTCACGCTCCCGGCGGTCGGCGTCTCCTGGGCGCTGGCGTTCAACATCCTCGCCGGGGTCAGCCTCGCGCTCGTAGCGATCGTCCTCCTGATCCACGAGGTGACGGCGCCTGCGGCTTGCGTCGGGGTGCGCTACCTGGCTATTGCCACCGCGCTCACCGGCACCGTGATCTTCATGGCGTACGGCCGCCACCTGTACCGCGAGCGGGCGCTCGAACCGCACCGCACGGCGATGGCGGCGCGCACGGCCGAGTTCGGGGAAGCGGCCCTGGCGGCGCAGATGCGCGCGAAGGCGGGGATCCACCGCACGAAGGGGGAAGCGCCCCTCCCCCCGGGCGAGCAGGTCTTCAAGTCGATCTGCAGCGCCTGCCATGCGCGCGACACTCGCCTTGTCGGGCCCCCGCTCACCGAGGTCGATCGCATCTACAAAGGCAACCCGGCCACCTTGATCGCATGGGTGAAGGCACCAGGGAAGAAGCGTCCCGACTACCCCCAGATGCCGGCGATCAAGTTGACGGAAGCCCAGTACCAGGCGGTCGCGGAGTACGTCCTTTCCCCAGGTCACTGACCGGCGCCGGGCGAGACCCCGTCAGGAGCGTGCGGCCCGGCCCTGGCCAACGCACCGGAGCGTGTACGGCCAATCGGCGACACCCTCCGACCGTGGCCCGTGACACAAAGGGCAGGTGCACAGACCACCCGCACGACTAAAATTCAGAACAAATGAGGTACCAGGTACCAAATTGTTGCGTTTTTGCGGCAGGGGGGTTAACGCGGCTTCACGTCTCGGAGCTTGCGCAGGGCGGCCTTCGCGTTGGCGTTGTCGGGGTTGATCGCCAGCGACTTCTTGTAGAAGCGGATCGCGGACTGCACGTCGCCCTCGGCGGCATAGGCCTCGGCGAGGCTGTCG
>Ga0075520_1002015_pt1 | contig 9990 bp, 6 predicted proteins | sample NGEPerB_FD_75100 | JGI IMG/M metagenome (GOLD analysis project Ga0075520, IMG submission 75100) | Arctic peat soil microbial communities from the Barrow Environmental Observatory site, Barrow, Alaska, USA - NGEE PermafrostAB12-B | ecosystem: Environmental > Terrestrial > Soil > Wetlands > Peat ...
CATGAGGCCGAGGGCCACCTCGGGCCGGCGTTGAATAGCGGCCTCGGTGATTTCCAGCGTCAATCGGTTGGTAGTGAGGTTGTTGCGTTTGAGGCTTCCGAGCACGTGGGCGACCAGGTCGCCGTGCCAGAACTCACGGTCCGAGACGTTCACGGCGACATTGACGACGTCGGGACCCCAGGCGACGAGCTGGCGGCAGACCTCGTCCAGGACCCAGTGTCCGAGCTCGACGATCAGTCCCACCTCGGCCATGAGCGGAAGGAACTCCTCTGGCAGGAGCAGTCCGCGTTCGGGGTGGCGCCAGCGCACCAATGCCTCGAACCGGTCGGTGTGACCCGTGGCGAGGTTGACGATCGGCTGGTAGTGCACCTCGAACTGGTTCTCTTTCAGCGCCGACCGGATCTCGGCGCCCAGGCGCGTCTGATGCAAGGCGCGGGCGTGCATCGTCGCGTCGAAGAAGGATACGGTTCCCTTCTGAGTCTCCTTCGCGTGGTACATCGCCGCGTCGGCGTCCCGCAGCACATCCTCCGCGGAGGCGTACTCGATGGCGCTGGTAGCCACCCCAAGACTGGCCCCGATCGTGAACTTGTGACCGTCCAGATCGATCACTCCCGACAGACCCCTCTGAACCCGCTGCGCGACCATCCCGACGTTCTCAGGTTCCACGTCGTGCAACAAGAGCGCGAACTCGTCGCCGCCGAACCGGGCACCGGTGTCCACCGCCCGCAGCTCACGCTCGATGCGGGCGCCGACCTCGATCAGGACTAGGTCGCCCATCTGATGGCCGAGGGAGTCGTTGATGGCCTTGAACCCGTCCAGGTCCAGGAAGATCACAGCGAACGGGGTCTTGGAACGGTGAGACATCTCGACTGCCTGATCGAGGCGGCTAAAGAACAGACGCCGGTTCGGCAGACTGGTCAGGGCGTCGTACAAAGCGTTGCGGCTCACTTCCTTCTGCAGACGCTCGGACTCCAGAGAGGCGCACAACAGGGCCGCCCAGTGTTGGTAGGCCTTGCGAATATAGGCCGTGCCGATGTCTCCTACGACGGCGAGCACTCCCCAGTCACGTTCCGTGGTGCTCACCGGCACAACGATGCATTCCCCGTGGGCAGCAGTTTGAGCTGCCTCGATGAGGGCCGTGGGCGGAAAACGTTCCGGAGCCGTGACCGTGCCGACCAGGTCCGGCAGAACGCCAGCGGGGTCGTATGTGCCAGCGATGCGCAGCCGACCGGACGATGAGTCGTCCTCCCACAGCGCCAGCACGCCTGCATGTACTTGCGTGCTCGCGAGCCAACCGAGGTGTCGCGGATCGACGTTGCTGATGTCGAGCAAGTCGGCCTCGACCACGAACTGCCCATCGAGCACACCGTCGGCTGCTTCCGCGTGCTGTAGGAGCGCGCCAGCCTGCAGCTGCCACAGCGCCGCTGTCATCTGCGCTGGGCCAGCGAACGCGGTTCCGCCACTGCACCTCCAGGGCGTAGTCCTGAAGCTGTACTGGACGTACTCCGCCATCACGAACGTGATGCGGCGCAGGACGTCCAGGCGCGGGGTGAGACCACGAAGCGACGCCACCAGCGCCTCGATCTGCGAGGTCGTGACCTGGTCGCCTTTTCCCAGTAACGTGTCCACCTCACGCACAGTGGCCTCCACCGCGGCGCGTACCGGGCTGTCGGCCGCAACGTGGCCCGTGAGTAGCGCCCCGCAGAGGATGTCCTGGAGCTCGCTCAGCCCAATCTCCGCACCGATCGGTTCAGTTGAGCACCCGCACGAATCTCGCAGCGCGAGAACTCCTGGTTTCGGGGTGTACGTCGTGTACTCCACCGTCTCCCCGCGCAACGCGGCCAACACGAGCCGGCCGGCGAGCGCACCACATTCGTCGAACCGCTGGTCGACGCTCGACAGGGTCGGAACGGTGAAGGCATCCGCTTCGATGTTGTCGAACCCCACGACCGCGATGTCGGCCGGAATGGTCACGCCGGCGTCGGTCAGGGTGCGCATCAGTCCGATCGCGTTGCGATCGGTGGCAACCATCACCGCAGTGGGGCGCAGGGGGGAGTCGAGCAACGCCCGGGCCGCTCGAACGCCGCCGGCTCGGGCGTTGTTGTGGGCGGCGAACACAAGCGCTGGATCCGCGCTCAGGTCGTGGGTCTCCAGTGCCTGCAGGTAACCTGCGTAGCGGCCGCGCACGTCCGGCTGGGCAAGATTGCCGACGAACCCAATCCGCGTGTGGCCGTGCCCGATGAGGTGCTCGACCGCAGCGAAGGTCCCCCCGCGGTTGGCTGGCAGGACGACCGGCGCGTCGAAATCCGCCATATCTGCGCTCATGAGCACCACCGGTTTGCCGGCATCATGCAATTTCTGCAGATAGGAAGCACCAACGGCCGACGCGATCGAGACGACGGCGTCCACCTCGGACCACGCGATCGGAGTGGCGAAGTCGCCCGCCGCGCCCGGCTCGCCCACCTCACCGCTGCGCGTGCCGGCATCCAGCGTCTGCACCAGCACAGGCCGCACGCCCGCGCCAGCAATCTCCCGGGTAAAACCGGCGAGAAGCTCCCCGAACCAGTACCCGCCTATGCTAGGGGTCAAAACGAGAACGGCCGCCGCATGGCTCAAGGATGGCCTCCTTTGCCAGGGGCACCGTCACCCGAGGGCGCCCACCCTAAGCATAAATCATACAAATCGAACAAATGCTGTCAGATCGACCATCGGACTACAAGACCATCGGACTACAAGACGCCTCCTGAGGATTCAAGCGCGCGGGAATGCTCGAACCATTCAGCAGAGAAATCAGCCATCGGGACACACTCCACGCCATGTCCGACTTCGATAGCGTTACACGCCACACCACGGTTAAACGCATAAGTGGGGTGACGTTGCTTCCGACGGTTGTCGTCACTCCAGCAGACCCACCGGTCGTGTAGAGGGCGTCCTGCCCTCACGGCCCGAGAACTGCGATGGAGTCGCCATTCTTTCGCGTCAGGGAAGCACGCGGCTGTCGTTCTTGAGCATAACCATGCTTGACGCGGCGACGTCGGCCGTCAGCTGCTGGTTTGCCAGGGTGCTGACCAGGCCTTTGTCGTCGCTGAGGTTGTTCGGGTGGTCGAAGAGTCCGCTGTCGAAGACAGCGAAAAGTACTCGCCGGACACCTTCATCGAGCACAGACTGGGAGACCTGACCGGACGTGTAGATGTCGCGTGACCGACCACCATTTCCCCTGGTCGTATTGAGGAAGGTCGACGCCGGCGTCTGCTGCGGCGACCTGGTCGCGTAGGGCGAGTCTGAAGTCCGCAGTCACGATGTCGTTGAACTTGCTCTTGATGTCGTCGAGCAGCGGCTTATTCTTGCGTACCTGAGTGCCGTTGACCGCGTTGTACGAGCACATCACGGCGTCGGCTCCGCCCGATGTCACGAGCTGATCGAAGGGCCGCTCGTAGATCTCGTGCAGCGCCCGCTGCGAGACCTGGTCGTTGATCGCCGTCGTTCGCCGCGTGGACGTGAAATAGCCGGTTCGCCAATAGCCCTGATTGTTTCCGACGTAGTGTTTGGCGGTAACGAGCACGTTCTGGCTCTTGGTGGCGCTGCTTTCAGCGCTCGCCAACGTAGAGGCGAGGAGCGGGTCTTCACCAAGGTTCTCGGGCTGGCGCCCGGGCAAGGGGTGTGCGTGCGATGTCCGTTGCGGGTCCAAGCCATACGTTGCGCCCTTTGCCGCGCAGTTCCTCGCCGGTTGCGGAGCCGATCGCGCTGGCGGCGTTCGCGTCGAATGTGGCGGACGCCTGAGATGAAGCAAAGACAGCCAGCGCCCGACAGGCCGATGCCGCTCGGGCCATCGTGCGAGTTCAGAAGCCGAACGCTGTACTTGGCGAGAGGCACGAGGTCGTCCATGGGTACGTCGATCTTCTCGTCTTGGGCGAGCACGGAAGAAAGCTTCGCGGCGCGCTGCGAAGCGGTCTGATGCGGGTTGCGCCACGGTTGGGCGCTGTCCGCAAAAGTCCCGGCTGCCAACGCCCCTGTGTTTGTTTAGCGCTGCTACAAGGGCGACGGCCAAGACCGGATGAGCGAGCGGCGCGCGCGAAGTGTGGAAAGTGACACGGATTACCTCCGGGACCGGGTCCGTTAGATCGCGTTGGACCAGGCCACCATCGCCTTGGCCCAACTTTGCGCAGGAAGCTGATCCAGGATGATCTGGCCAGTTGTGGAACGCTGACCGATGCGTGGAACGGCTCGAGTCGGACACCTCGGACGAAGTCTTGACTGTTCCGGTTTGCCGACTGCCTACGGACACCGAGACTGGGTTCCGATGCGTCCGGTCATCGTTCCTCCACCGAACAAAGGCGCACGCCTATCGCGCTATCAGCGGATGCTGGCCATCCACGCCCGGTTAGGGTAGGGGGCGCGTGGCTGGCCTTGTGCGGCCTCCTGCTCACGAGGTGCCCTCCCGTGGTGAGGGCGTCCGAGCCGTCACTAGTGAAGTCTCAGCTTGGGCAACCCGGCGAGAGCTCATCCGGTGTTCGACCGGCAGGGCCCGCAGGAACTCCATCGTCCTTTTGGCCCAAGGCTCGTCGGCTAAACGGGCCAGGCGGTTGCACCGATCGGACAAGAAACCGACCAAGTCCTTACCGATGCGCACCTCCCCACCGTACATTTTTAGGGTGGCGACCCTACGCGTGCCGTTGTGGACGATCCAAGCGTTGGAACGTTACCTGCGTCGGGTCAGGTTCGGTCCGCACGGACGCAATCATCGAGTTCTGGGGGGATCAGAGAGTCGGCGCTGCCACTTGAGCCAGGGATGAGGAAATGGATCTATTCACGGCACGTTGGAAACTGAGCAGCGGATGGTCGAGCCCCCTGCCCTTCTGGGACGGCCCTGGCACGCTCGTCCTGGTCTTCGGCAGCTCGGACATGCTGGATGACGATACGCCTCTGCGCGCGATAGCGGCTGCCTTCCCCGGCTCGGCGATGATCGGCTGCTCGACCTCCGGAGAGATCGTGGACGCGGGCGTCGACGACGGATCCCTTGCCGTGGCGGTGGCGCGCTTCCAGCGCACTTCGCTGGCGTTAGAGGTGGAGCCGGTGAACCAGTCCAGTTCCGCCGAGGTCGGGCGAATGATTGGCAAGCGACTCCTTGATCGCGGCAAGGACCTCGCAGCCGTGTTTGTACTCAGCGATGGTCTGGACGTCAACGGCAGCAAACTCGCCAAGGGGCTGGTGGTGGGTAGTGGTGGTTCAGCGGTCATCACAGGCGGTCTTGCCGGTGATGGCAGCCGCTTCGAGCGCACCTGGGTTCTGGTCGACGGGCGTCCGCAGGTATCCCACGTCACGGCGGTCGGGCTGTACGGGACCGCAGTGGAAGTCGGCCATGGCTCTGACGGCGGATGGACGGTGCTCGGGCCGGAGCGCGTCATCACCCGGTCGGAGGGCAACGTGCTCCTGGAGCTGGATGGGCATCCCGCGCTCGAGCTCTACAAGTCCTACCTGGGCGAGCGGGCGGTCGGCCTGCCCGCCACCGCACTGCTGTTCCCTCTGGCCGTTCGGGCCAGCGGCACGAGCGACCGCGAGCTCGTGCGCACGATCTTGGGAGTCGACGAGACACAACAGAGCATGACGTTCGCCGGTGACATGCCCCAGGGGTCGACCGCGCAGCTCATGCGCGGGACGACCGAACGGCTGGTGGACGCCGCGCAGTCCGCCGCGGTGTCGGCTCGGCTCCCGGGCGACGAGCCCAGCCTTGCCATCGCGGTGAGCTGCGTCGGCCGCCGGCTTTATCTCGGCCAGCGAGTCGAGGACGAGCTGGAAGCCGTCGCGTCAGGATTGGGTCCGAACTGTGGCCTTGTCGGTTTCTACTCCTACGGTGAGCTCTCTCCGGTGGCTGCGGGGAGCTGCGACCTGCATAACCAGACGATGACGATCACCGTGCTGCGGGAACGGGCGGCATGACCGATGCCGCCCAGCTGCACCGCATCCTTGCGCGGCAGCTGAGGCGACTGAACCTGGCTCCCACGGGCAGTCCGTCACCGGCCGCGTGGGGCAAACTGCTGGAAACCCTCAGTACCACTTACCACGAAGCCGAAGATGAGCGCTACACCCTCGAACGCTCGATCGAGATGTCCTCCCGGGAGATGCGTGGCCTGCACGACGTGCTCAGTCGACAGGCCACTACCGACTACCTGACGGGCCTGCCGAACCGACGGGCCCTGCACGCCCACGCAGATGTGCGGATGAGGGGCCCGGACCGCGAGCACCAGGCGCTGCTGTTGTTGGACATGGACAGGTTCAAGGAGGTTAACGACAGCCTGGGCCATATGGTCGGGGACCAACTGCTGATCCAGATCGGCGCCCGTCTGGGCGAGCACCTCAGGGCCGTGGACCTATCTCGTGCGCCTGGGCGGCGATGAGTTCGCGGTCCTGCTCGGCGACGCCGACCACGATCAGGCCGCTGCTGTCGCGGTCAAGCTGTGCCAGGTGCTGGCCGAGCCGTTTACCCTGGAGGACATCGCGGTCCACAGTTCTGTCAGCATCGGCATCGCTTTGTTTCCCGACGACGGTCTTGACCTGAACACCTTGCTGCGCAAGGCCGACGTAGCCATGTACAAGGCTAAGGTTTCCAAGAACGGCCACCATGTCTACGGCGGTGCCGACGACACTGACTTCGCCACCCGGCTGCAGACGGTGGATGAGCTGCGCAAGGCGCTGACCGATAACCAGCTCGTCGTGTACTACCAGCCCAAGATCGACCTGCGCACCGGCGAGGTCCACGATGTGGAGGCACTGGTGCGTTGGGACCACCCCACCCGCGGTCTGCTCTACCCTGACGCCTTCCTGGACCTGATCGAAGAGGCGGGTCTGATGCGCGCCCTGACCCGAGTCGTGCTCGAGATCGCGTTGGACCAGGCCGCGGCTTGGAACGCCGACGGTCTGCCGCTGACCGTGGCGGTCAATCTCTCGGCGAGTTCTCTGGTCGACACCGGCCTGCCCGACGAGGTCGCTGCCATGCTCGCGGACAGGGATCTTCCGCAGGGCGCTCTGCAGCTGGAGATCACCGAGGAGTTCCTGATGGCTGACCGCGCCCGCGCCCGGAGCATCCTGACCAGGCTGCGCTGCCACGGTATCCAGATCTCCATCGATGACTTCGGCACCGGGTACAGCTCGCTGTCCTACCTGCGCGACCTGCCCGTCGACGAGCTCAAGCTCGACCGGTCCTTCATCTTCCCCATGGCAGATGACGCCCGCGCGGCCGCATTGGTCGCCTCCACCATCGCCTTGGCCCACAGCCTCGGCCTGCGCATGGTGGCCGAAGGCGTCGAGAACGACATCACGTACGCCGAGCTGAAGAGCCTCGGCTGTGACCAGGCCCAGGGCTACTACATGTCCCGGCCAGTCCCCGCCGACGAGCTCGAGCACTGGCTCAGCACCTGGCGCGCCACAGACAGAGCCACCGCTATCGCCCAACGGCCGCCCCCGCAGCCTTCGGCTGACGGACCGGCGAAACCAGGCGGTCCCGAGGCCGACGACGCTCCGCTTGCCCGTTCGTCCTGAGGGACTGCCCGACCTCGGGGTTGAGCCGGCTGCGTTTCGTGAACTCGCTCGGCGGTGCGAAGAGTGTGTGTGGTGGCCACCACAACCGAACCACACACCCTTACCCCGCCTGGAACCAATCGCTGCCTTGAGAACGTTCGGCGGGAGCTGTTTCATGCGGTGGCGCACTTGCTACGGCTTGGCCGGTCCGACGCAACGCCCGGGCGACCGGCAACGGCCGAGGCCCTCATTCCACCCTCTGCCAGGTCCGCAACAGGATCGTCCTGCGGAACGACCAACTGCTTCGGACCCGGTTGGCCGGAAGCCCGCGACCCTGCTCGTTGGGTTAACTGTGGACATGCAGCCCAGCAGGACAACCGACTTGGTGGTGGAACTCGTGGCCGCGTTCCCTGCCCGCCCACTGGTGATCGCGCTGGACAGACCGAGCGCGGCTGGGGCCAGCACTGTGGGTGCGGACCTGGGAGTGCGGCTGTCCGCAAGTGTGGTCGCGGGGACCACTTTACCGCGAGATGCCCGAGAAGCAGCGCTGGGCTCTCACTGCCGCCCAGGCGTCGAGGAGTACTTCGACTTGGCAGCAACTGCGGCACGAGGTCCTTGAACTGCTGCGCGCCGGCCGCTCGGCACGGTGCCGCCCATACAATTGGCTACCCGGGGATGGACTGGGCGAACGGTGGGTGATGGTGGACCCGGCGCCTCTTTATCCCGTATTGCGTCGGTCAGATAGGCGTAGAGCGCCGGCGAGTGGGAGAGGTGCTCCTGGGGGCCTGGGTGGTGTCCGGTTGGCTACGGCTGGAGTCGGTTGACGTCGGCTGTCTGCTGGGAATACGCCCGGAAGTCTGTTGGGGGATGAGCATTGTCGCTGGTCACGGGCTTGCAGCCGGTGGTCTGTATATCCATCGCGAAAGCTTCGAAGGTTCGAATCCTTCAGGGATGACCTGCGGAAACGCGGTTCCGAGGCCCTCTTCGTATACCTATTGGGGGTATCGAAACGGCGCTGTTTTGGCGATCCTCAGTGTTTTGGGTCGCAGGCCTGTGACCTGCGTAGACGCGCAAACCGAATCGGGTGGTGCTGAGTCCGCCCGGAATACGCCGGGAAGTTTGAGTCAACGCCACCGTGCTGGCCGGACTCTGCGAGCGCTGACCTGCGAGGACGTCTGGGTGGGGGTATGCAATCGCTGTGGAAGCTGATACCGTCCCGATTGGTCATCGGCAGTGTCGGTCGTTTTCCAGCGGAGCTCTCGATTGTTAGCGCAGGTCCGTTGTTGGGCCATCCAATCGACGAAGCGCCCAGCAGGGTGACATGCGGTGTGCCGTAAGGCGCGCGAGGACAGCGATGCGATCTCCCGGCCGGGCCTTTCGCGGGTGGACGAGGTCGAGCGTCATACCCGAGATCCAAGCGCGCAGAACAGCATGACTTCCATCTCCGTCGTTCGACCGACTTGCCAGGCCACCGACACTACAGCCGGGTACGACGGATCTGGCCACTCGGATTAGCTAGTCGGAATTCACCGAGCATGGACCCGTAGCGCTGAGGCTGCGACATCTCCATCCGCTCGTGCCGCGCGGGGTGTGCGTTGGCGGTCCGTAGGGCCATCCGCTGCGGGACGGGTCCGGATGTCGCGTATGGCAGCGAGCCCCGACCACCGTTCGGCTTACATACACGCTCAAGCTGGACACGGGGACACCCGGCAACGTGCGTCAGCTGATGAGCAGTGGCACGCTCGGTCCGTGAATACCTCGCAGGACGGATGCAGTCAGAGCCGCCTCAGCGCGAGGGTGGCAAGCCGTCACTACCTCGCTTCTGAACACCTTTGGTCGGCTCAGCATCAGGCAAGGCTGTGCGCAGACTTGGAGATCGAACTCAAAGGCACCACGCATCACAGTTATGAGCACACGAGCTGGGCGATCGGTGCTGCGTTCTCGACGGTTGTTTTTCTTGAAGCGTTGGTCAACGAGGTGTTTCAGGACGCCAGCGATGAACAGCGGAATCGCCTCGGTGCGCTGGACGACCTGACCATCGCACGGATGGGTGGCTATTGGTTGGCCGGAGAGCAGCGAAGCATGCTTGCCAAGTACCAAGCAGGCCTCACGTTTGCCAAGGCTGCGGAGTTCGAGACCGGTGCAAGTCCTTACCAGGATGTCAGCCTCCTGACCAAGGCACGTAACGCTTTGGTGCACTTCCGTCCTGAAACCGTGGCGGAAGACGACATCATGGAACTGCAGAGGAAGCTTGCCGGCAGGTTCGACGACAATGCGTTGCTCGCCGGTACTGGGAACCCATGGTTTCACTCGAAAATGCTTGGCGCCGGGTTTGCTCTCTGGGCAACCGCGGTTAGCCTCGATCCTCGGGACGGTGGCCGGTAGGTCATCGGTAGGTCGAGTTGTGGCCCTGGTCGGCTGGAACCCCTTACAGCCAAGGGTTTTGGTGGCTTCGACCCCTGAGCCGTAGGTGAA
>Ga0075520_1002016_pt1 | contig 9989 bp, 8 predicted proteins | sample NGEPerB_FD_75100 | JGI IMG/M metagenome (GOLD analysis project Ga0075520, IMG submission 75100) | Arctic peat soil microbial communities from the Barrow Environmental Observatory site, Barrow, Alaska, USA - NGEE PermafrostAB12-B | ecosystem: Environmental > Terrestrial > Soil > Wetlands > Peat ...
ACTTTTTCGTCCCGCAACGGTGCGACAAAGCTGGTGAGAAAATCCAGCGGCACGCGCACGTCGGCATCGCTGATGAGAATCAAACCGTGTTGCGCGAGTTTTTCCAGTTGGGCGAGCTTGGCGGCTTTCGTGTTCGCACCGGCCAGGTTTTCGCAGATGACGAGTTGCGCGTTCGCGGCCGGATTTCTGGCGAGAAGCTGGCGGACAATTTCACCGGCGGGATCGTTCGCGTCGGCGACGCCGAACAAAATTTGCAATTGGCCCGCGTAATTTTGTTTGAGCCAGGTTTCGAGCGAAGCGGCGGTGGTTTCGTCGCAACCTTTGAGCGGTTTGAGAATGGAAATGGCGGGCGCGAAACCGTCGGCGGAAATTTTTTGATGCAGCGGAAATTTTCGCGCGGCGAGCCATTGCCAGAGCGCGAGCGCCAGGCTCAAGAGCGCGAGGATCGAAAAAATCAGGTTCAGAAAATTCACCGCCGGAGAGGAAACGAAAAATCAGGCGCGGATGCGAGAGATTTTGTCAGCTTCCGCAGATTGGACTGGAAATCAAACCTGGGCCGTCTGGGGCGTTTCCAGATTTTTGGCTTCGGGATGCTCGTCAATGACCAGGACGCCGTGCGGCGGGATATCATAGTTGCCGACGATGTTGCTGCCGGTGAGGAAGTCGTGCATGGGCTTGTAGAACTGGATACGCACGGGGGAATTCTGGTGGTTGAGCAGGAAATAAACGCGTGAGCCTTCTTTTTCGCGCATGGAGACTTCGATATTTTCCGGCACTTTCAACAAGGGTTGCAGGCCGGCGGTCTGGCGCAGCCACGCGACGAGGTCGTGATAAAAATGCTGGTGGCTTTGGGTGCCGATGTAGATCGCCTTGCCAAGGCCGAAGGTGTTCATCGTGATGGCGGGTTTGCCGGCGTAAAAATCCTTGGAGTAGGTCGCGAGAATCTGGCAGTCCTTAGGCTCGATCAAATCGCACCACAGTTTGGCGGGGTGCAGATGACTGGTCGGAAACGCGCCTTTGAAAGTCATGTGGTTTTCCTCGCTCGGCGACAGGGCGTCGAATTCCTGGACTTCGAGGCCGAACAGGTCGGTCAAATCGTGCGGGAAGCCGGTGTCGGGGGCGATGTTGTTTTCGTCCACAAGGCCGGTGTTGAACGTGCCGATGAGCGTGCCGCCGTTCTGGACGTAAAGTTTCAGGCGGTCGGAATCGCCGCCGGAAAGCAGATGCAACGAGGGCGCGAAAACAATTTTGTATTTCGACAGATCCTCGGACGGGCGCGCAAAATCCACGAGGACATTGCGGTCGTGGAGCGCGTTGTAGATCAACTGGACGTGCTCGCGCAGGCTGAAGTGCTTGTTCGGCTGGTTCGGTTGTTGCAGCGCCCAGTCGTTGTCGTGCGAATAAAGGATGCAGGCTTCGGCGACGACCTTGGTGTCCTTGAGCGCGGGCGCGAGGAGTTTCAGTTCTTCGCCGATGTGGGTGATTTCGTCGAACACGCGGCGGCTGCCTTCGAGGTTGTGCGGCAGGACGGCCCCGTGAAATTTTTCACTGCCGATGCGCGGCTGCCGCCAGCGGAAAAATAATACGGCGGTCGCGCCGCGCGAAACGAGCTGATAGGTGAACATCCGCAGGACGCCGGGGCGGACCAGGGAATTCACTTCCTGCCAGTTCACGTTGCCGGCTTTTTGCTCCATGACCCAGAAACCGGCGTCGCCGTCGGGCGTGCGGATGCCGGTTTTTTTCAGCGAGCGCAGCATGTCAATTTCGCAGGCGATTTCCGACGGCTTGGACTGGATGGCGGCGGTGCTTTCAATGGAGACAAAGTCAATGGTCTCGGCGAGGTCGAAATGGTCAAAGCGATGGCGCAAGGCGCGGAGATTCGTGGTGACGGGCCGGCCGGGCGTGATTTCGTGCAGCAGGTCGGCCTGCATTTTGACGAACTGCACGATGGTGTCGCTGCAAAACCGGCACCAGTCGAGGACGAGCGCGGGGTTGTGCTGCGTGGGCGCGGTCATCGGCATCGGCACCTGGTTCCACGCGGAAACCACCTGTCCCCAATGGCGGAGACCCATGCGCTGGTTGAGGCGTTCGATGGTTTCGTATTTGGCTTCGAGCCAGAAATGCCATTCGCGGCGCGCGTCTTCATTGAACGCGGCCTCGGTGAAATTGCCGCCGAGGCTGTTGTCAATCTGCCACGCGACGAGCTGCGGATGGCTGCCCAGCGCCCGCGCCATGTTTTCGACGAGGCGCTTGGCGTAATTCCAATAGACATCGCTGTTCAAACAGACGGCGCGGCGGGTGCCTTCGTGTTTGACGTGGCCGTCTTCGTCGAGCGGGAGGATTTCCGGATATTTTTGGGCGAGCCAGACGGGCGGGGCGGCGGTGGGCGTGGCCAGCACCACCTGAATGCCGTGTTCGCCCATTACGTCCATCACGCGCTTGAGCCAGCCAAAATCATACTTGCCGTCTTCGGGTTCGCAGAGACCCCAGGAAAATTCGCCGATGCGGACGATGTTGAAGCCGGCGGCAACCATGAGCTGCGCGTCCTGCTGCCATTGGGCCTCGGGATTTTCCGCAGTGCCGCCGAAGGGGAAGGCCCATTGTTCCGGGTAGTAATCAACGCCGAAATACATAGTTTTTTTCTCGGGTCTGTGTAAAGCCACCTTAAAACCAAACCGCCGCGCTGGCAATGAAAATCGCTCAACGCGGCGGTGAAAATGTTCAGGAAAAATTATTTGCCCAATAATCCGCCGAGGCCCTTGGTGATTTTATTAACGCTCTCGCCGGCGGTTTTCCCCGCTTCCTTGCCGAGATCCTTGCCGAGATTTTCCATGCCTTTGCCCAGGTCGCGGACAGCGTTGACCACGACAATGAGTGTTTCCTTGGTGATCTGGCCGAGGACTTCCTTGGTCAATTGGGCGGGCGTGATGCCGTCGCTGCCCGCGCCCAAACCGGTCAGGTGGATGTCCGGCAGCGGCAAGGTCATTTCCCGGTTCACCAGGCCGGTGAGGCTGACGTGGACTTTGGCGCCGGTGATGAGGAAGTCGTCCACCTGCAGTTTTTTGACGGGTCTGGTCGCGCCGGATTTGGCGGGCGCATTGGTGACCGGCTTGCTGCCGCCGGCGATGGCGCTCACGTTGTCCATGAGTTTGGAAAGATTGTTGGCGCCGAGCGGATTGCCTTCAAAGGTGATTTCCGGCGAGCGCACTTCGATGGAGTGGACAATGACTTTGCCGGCGAGCACGGAAGAGGGAACGACGCTGACGACCGCTTTGCCGACGCTGATGGCTTGCGGTGTCTTGTAGCCGTCCGGGTTGCCGATGACAAAACCTTTGACGCCGGCAGAACCGGTGAAAATCGAAATGCTGACGCTGTCCAGCGTGACGGTGGTCCGGGTGATTTGCGGGGCGATGGTTTCAATGCTCTTCTTGACAATTTTATCCAGCGACAGGGCGATGATGACGACGGCGGCAACGACCAGAACAACGAGGATGCCGCCGCAGATGAGTAAAATCTTTTTTAATTTCTTCATGGTCTTTAAAATAATTGCCAGTGAAGCGGCGGGTTGAAAAGAAAAATCCCCGTCCGCTTACGCCGCGAGCAAGGTGCGGATGCAATCGGCCAGTTCATGAATCTGGTAGGGCTTGCTCATGAAACAATCCGGCTTCACCGGGGCGTCGGCGAAAACCTGCTCATCCACCGTGCCGCTCAACAAAACTATTTTTTGTTTTGGATTCAGGCGGCGGCATTCGCGGATGAGATCCATTCCGGTCATGCGGCCCATCGCGTAATCGGTCACGATCACTTCGGGGCGGGCGTCGGGAAATTCCTTCAAGGCCTGTTCCGGGTCGCGGAAAGTCCGCACGTCGAAGCCCATCGGCCGGAGAATGGCCTCGGCGAGTTCGAGCAGCATCGGCTCGTCATCAACCACAAACACCACGGTCTTGATCTTGGAGGAATTCATATTCTTACCGGCATTAACAAAAGAAATTAACACCCCGGTCCCGCCGGCGGCAAGAGTTTAATCTTTGTCACCAGAAAAAGGCGTTGCTTCCAGTTAAATCTCCGCCTAGCCTCCCAGCTTGGTAAAGAACTTGCCGCTCAACAAGGAACTGCTGCTATGAAAAAAAAACCAGCACCTGCGCCGGAACCCAAAAAAGCTGCCGCTGCCAAAACCCGCAGTGCCGCCAAAGCTGCCGCCAAGGATTCCGCCCCGGTGGCAGAAACCAAACCCAAATGCGCCCCGCGCAAGCCGCTGCTGGCCGCCGCCGTCGCGCCTGCCAAAAAAATCTTCAAGGGCCGCGCGCCCAAAGCCGCGCCGACGGCGGCGGCAACCGAAGTGGACGCCACCACGGTGGTCCGCCGGAGTTACCTCCGCCGGAAAAAAACCGTGGTGCCGCCCATCCTGCTGGAAGGCGATGCGCCCGCACCAATCAATGCCAGCGGTCCCGGCGAGAAATTTTCCCTCGGCGCCACGCCGCCCGCGCAAAGTTTTTCCGGCGGCGAACTGCCCGAAGCCTACGGCACCAAAAAACTTTTCCTCACCGCGCGCGATCCGCACTGGCTCTACGCGCACTGGGATCTGACCCGCGAGCAGCAGCTCGAGCTCAACGCCGCCTCCACCGACGGCCATCTCATCCTCCGCATTTTCCCCGGCAAAATCGAAGGTCATCCCGCCTACGAAACCCACGTCCATCCCGAATCGCGCCACTGGTTCGCCCACGTCGAGCGCGCGGGAAATTCCTACGCCGCCGAACTCGGCTATTATTCCGCGCTCGGCAAATGGATGCGCGTCGCGGTTTCCAGCGGCACCGTCACGCCGCCCGACGCCGTGTCGGCGGAGAACGACGCGGAGTTCGCCACCATTCCGTATGAATTTCCGTTCGCGAAATTGATGCAGATCATCGAGGACGCGGTGCGCGACAACCTTCCGCTGGCGCAGGCGATTGAAGAATTGCGCCGCCACGGTCATCCCGATCTGCCGCGCTACGCCCACTCCATCCATTCGCCCGTTTCTGTGCCCAGTCCGGCCCGGGCATGGACGCCGCAACAGGAGCAGGCGCTCGCCAAGATCATCAGCATTGACGAGACTCGCCATGTCTGGATGGGTTCGCTCGAAATCACCGAACTCATCCGCCGCCGGCTCTCGCACGATGTCACTTCGCCCGTCACGGCGTTTGGCGTTTCCAGCCCCGGCATCGCCAGCGCCAGCAGTCCGTTCGGCGGTGGCGGAGCCAGCGCGTCGGCCAAAGGTTTTTGGTTCAACGTCAACGCCGAGCTGATCATCTACGGGGCGACCGAGCCGAACGCCAGGGTCACGCTCGGCGGCCACGAAATCAAACTGCGTTCCGACGGCACGTTCAGTTTCCGGTTCGCGTTGCCGGATGGAAAATACGATCTGCCCGCCGTCGCGGTTTCGGCGGACGGGACGGACGGACGCGCGGCGGAATTGAAATTCAGCCGCTCGACCGAATACCTCGGCGATGTCGGCGCGACGCCGCAGGATCCGTCGCTCCAGCCGCCGCTGCCGGACAACCTGTGAGTTTTTATGGACGCGCCCGAACGCGGAGCCTTGATGCTCGTCCGTTTCATCGCCGCCGCGCTCATCGGCTGGACGATTGTGGAACTGGTTTTGTATTGGGCCGTCTGTGATCACAACCGCACGGCGATGCAGGCGCTGCCGTGCATCCTGAAATCGGTGCCGCTGCTCCTCGGCATCATGGTTCTCATCAAGGCGAAAGCATTGGCGGAATGGATTTCGAACATTTTGGACGATTAGGCGTCCAACTCCGACCATGCAAGGCTATCTTTCCATCGTGCTGCACGCGCACCTACCGTTCGTGCGGCATCCGGAGCATGAAAAATTTCTCGAAGAAAGCTGGCTGTTCGAGGCCATCACCGAAACCTACCTGCCGCTGGTTCAAATTCTCGAAGGCTGGCGGCGCGACCAGCTTGCCACGCGCATCACCCTCTCACTTTCGCCCACACTCTGCGCGATGCTGCAGGACGATCTGCTCCGGCGGCGTTATGAAAAACATCTCGACAGCCTCATCGAACTCGCCGAAAAAGAAATTCATCGCACGCACTGGGACCGCGCCTTCCGCGACCTGGCGTGGATGTATCACCACAAATTTTCCCTCGCGCGCGAAACGTGGCGGCATCACGACGGCAACCTCGTCAGCGCCTTCAAAAAATTTCAGGACGAAAATCTCATTGAAATCATCACCACTGCGGCGACGCACGGACTGTTGCCGCTGCTCGCCGGTCATCCGCCGTCCGTCCGCGCGCAAATTTTGACGGCGCGCGACCATTACAACCGGTGTTTTGGGCGCGATCCCAAAGGCATCTGGCTGCCGGAATGTGCCTACGCCACGGGCGTCGAAGAGTTTTTGCAGGAGGCGGACATCCGCTGGTTCATCCTCGACACGCACGGAATTTTGCATGCCAAACCGCGTCCGCGTTACGGCACCTTCGCGCCGATATTCACGCCCAACGGCGTCGCCGCCTTCGGGCGCGACTACGATTCCTCGCGGCAGGTCTGGAGCAAGCACGAAGGTTATCCCGGCGATGTGCGCTACCGCGATTTCTACCGCGACATCGGTTTTGATCTGGATTTTGATTACGTCAAACCGCACCTGCCCTCGCCGGAAAACCGCGGGTTCACCGGCATTAAATACTACCGCATCACCGGCGGCGCGGGGCCGAAGGAAATTTACCAGCGCGATCATGCGCTCAAGGCCGCGAGCGGACATGCCGCGCATTTCATCGGCGAACGCGCCGCGCAAATCCAGAAGCTCGCCGGCCTGCTCGACCGTCCGCCGATCATCGTCGCGCCGTATGACGCCGAACTGTTCGGCCACTGGTGGTATGAAGGCCCGGAGTTTCTGGATTTCATCGCGCGCACGGTTGCCAATGACCACAAAACCATTGAGATGATCACGCCCGGCGAATATTTGCACCGGCATCCGACGAACCAGATCGCCACGCCCGGCGCGTCGAGCTGGGGCGAGGAAGGTTACTGGCGCGTGTGGCTCAATGAATCGAACGAATGGATTTATCCGCACCTGCAGATCGCGCAGGAACGCATGAGCGGACTCGTGAAAAAATTTCTGAAGGCCGACGGTTTGAAAGCCCGCGCGTTGAAACAGGCCGCGCGCGAACTGCTGCTGGCGCAGGCGAGCGACTGGCCGTTCATCCTGCGCGCCGGCACGAGTCCCGACTACGCGCGCCGCCGCGTGAAAGACCATCTGCTCCGGTTCATCGCGCTGCACGAACAGCTCACCACCACGAGCGTGGACGAAAAATGGCTGGCCGAAATCGAGTCCCGCGACAACCTTTTCCCCGACGTGGACTGGAATTACTGGAAGTGAAACGAAGCGGGTTTGTAGCCTAACATAGAAAGCTGAACCACCGCCGACTCGTGACGTGAACCGCGACAGCGGAACTGACAGCGCCAACGGCGGTTGGCTCCGGCGACTTGTTAGGCCACGTCGTCATAAACCCATCTTTTGGCGAAACATATCTGTCAAAGAAAGCAAAGTCTTCATCTCGGTCTTGGAAAAACCGGGCGGCATAAGCTCGTGAATAATCTGTCCAAGCTCTGCGCCACTAACTGAAGTCGGCTCAAGTCCAGACGCTTCCAAATCTCGTAAATGCTCGACAATCTCAGTCATGCGCTCCGTGCCAAGTGGTGTGAAATCTATCTTGCATGGATTTGGTGATACCATCGAACTATCAATCCAGCCAGCCTTACCAAACCGCGTCATCAGCTTCTGCAAATCATCTCGAAGTTGTGCGTTCGCGTCCATAGTGGCCTAACGAAAAAAGCTGAGCCACCGCCGACTCGCGACGTGAACCGCGACAGCGGAACTGACCGCGCCAATCCGGGTTGGCTCCGGCGACTTGTTAGCAAACCAACCGCCTCCGAGGCGGGGCAATGACACAAGAAACAAGAATGGCGACTTTTGTTGCAAATCAACGACTTGCGCGTCTTGTTTCTTGAGAGGCGTCACTTTCATTGCTCAAAGATTTGCGAGGTCAAGATGCCAAGCTATCCAGAATGTCGCAATCCAGATATGTGTTTCGTTTTTGTTGTTCTCACAACGATCTTCCGAGCCGCTGCGAAAGCCACAAGAATAGCTGTCATGCTGAGTGCAGTCGGCTCTGGAACGACAGTGAGGTGTGCCGTAAAGGCTAAATCCCCGGTGTCCCCCCATGTGTCCCAGGTAGTTGTATTTAAGGCCGCGAAATTGTTGCCATTGTTTAGCCAGACGGCACCCCCGCCTGCATCTACCGCTGAAGTAAGAGGTATCGTTTCCTCAAATTCGATATCGCCGAAAGAAGCCGCATAGTTGGCAGGAGCCGACAAGGTGAAACCCATGACATAATGATGACCGGCGCTTAACGTCAGGCCATTTCCGCCAGGGTTTGCTCTCAATGGCACCCATCCTCCTGGAAAAGGCGGAGGACTAAATAGAAAAGTGGGTCCCAAATACAAGGCGTTCCCCGATGCACCTCCGCCTTGGCCGGTCATGTTGCCTGACCATTCAAAAACGAACGCCTGAAGATACAGCCGGGCAATGCCTACATTGTAAGGATTGTAAGACTCGGCGAAAAAGCTGAAATCGTTCAAAACGACGCTATCTCCCGCGGGAGCCACGAATGTTTCGCCCAACGTCGAAGATTGACCCGGACCCCAGCCACCAATAGAAGAACCGCCATCCCAATACCGCGTGGTATCGTATGTCACGTAAACCGCAATCGCGGTGCGTGGCAAAAGTGATGCCACCACCGCTGCGCTGCATAGAACTGTCGTTAGGTTGATTTTCATATAATGATTTCAAACATTATTGTGTATTATGTGGCCTAACGTAGAAAGCTGAGCCACGCCGGACGGATGACTCCCGCCAACCCAAAACCTTCCCGGCAAACTGAAGACGTAATCGGCGTTGGCTCCGGCGACTTGTTAGGCATCAAAGACGTGAAATCCATAATAAAATCAGGCAAATCAAGACGCTCACCAACTGGCAAGCTCCGCACTTGCTCGCCGCATCAAACCGGCGCGAGCTGAAGCCAAACTAACTCGCCGCGACTTTCTCATCTCAAATCGAACTGGTCAAATCTTCGCCAGCCAAACCAACCAACTCAAGCCTCAAACCGATCTTGATGCCTAACGTAGAAAGCTGAGCCACCGCCGACTGATGACGTGAACTGCGATAGCGGAACGGCCAGCGCCAACGGCGGTTGGCTCCGGCGACTTGTTAGGCGGCTGGTCGCTCATAATCAAATATAAATGCCGTCGGGATGAATCTCGAATGACTCATACGCAGGCGAATCGTCGTAAATCGTGAGCGAATGTCCACTCGAAAAAGTGAGCGAAAATGAATCTGGTGCATCAATGCGAAAGCTCGTCACATCGCTGCCAAGAACGACGTGGACGCGGTATTGCTGGCGCGTGGATGGGAGAGCATCCTCGTCAATAGACTCATCAACTATCGCCCCGGATGAATCGTGAAGCTGCCACTTGCCTGTGACGTAGATACTGCGAGAACCCTCGAAACGAAACTGAATCTGGCAAAGCCCCAAAGCAATCTGACTGAGCTGCACGCCCACAAACTGCTGCAACGGAAGATTGGATGGAACGCCATACATAATGGTGCGAAGCCGCCTAACGTAGAAAGCTGAGCCACCGCCGACCGACGACGTGAACCGCGAAGGCGGAACTGAAAGGGCCAACGGCGGTTGGCTCCGGCGACTTGTTAGGCCACGTGGGCGTCATATCTCAAATAAACTCAATAAAATCAAGCGGTCGTGACGCGGACGGCTCCGCACTTGCCCGCAACGCGAACCGGCGCGAGCTAAACCCAAACGAACTGTCGGTGACTGACTCATCGGAAATCGAACTACTCAAACCTTCGCCAGCCAAACTAACTCTGTAAAGTAAAAAACCGTCTCGTGGCCTAACGTAGAAAGCTGAGCCACCGCCGACT